>WBZP01001402.1_pt1 | contig 29927 bp, 26 predicted proteins | sample 5204301 | NCBI WGS metagenome assembly WBZP01 (sample SAMN12412401, study PRJNA552823) | activated sludge metagenome | isolation source: activated sludge from nitrification reactor of wastewater treatment plant... | place: USA: Pennsylvania | collected 2017 | reverse complement strand
GGAAGCTGCCTACACCCCGGCGTTGGCCGAACGCCTGCTGGGCATCCACACGCTGGAGCTGGCGGCCCACTGGCACGTGCTCCAAGCTTGCGGCGTGACGCATGGGGACGCGCTGGTGCACGACACATTGCGTGGCCCCTTGCTCGGGCGGCTGACGGCAGCGCTGCGATGCGAACTTCACGGCCGCATCGCGGTGGCCGCCGATGCGCTGGGTACCGAGGCTGCGGAAGTGGCGCGTCACGCCTGGCTCGGGCGGCAGTGGTCGCTCGCGGCACGCAGCTCAGCGACCGCGGCAGAGCGCGCCTTGGCGCTCAACACCAGAGCCGATGAGCGGCGCCTGTGGGACCAGGCCGCTGCGTCCTTCGAACGCCTCGGCGACGCCGCTGGCGCCTTCGCGGCGCGCGTGCGGGCATTCGATGCCGCTCTTGCATCTGCGCCGGTGCCCGAAGCCACGGCGCTCGCCGAGGCGCTGGTGCGCAGCGCGGCCGGCACGAGCCAGGCGCTGGATGCCGAAATCGCGATGGCGCGAGCCCTGATGACGGTCTGGCGCCATGCCGAAGGGCTGGTCCATGCCAGCCGCGCCGTCGAGCTGGCCGCTGCCGACCGCGCCGATGCACGGGCGTTGCGGGCCTCGTCGCTGCTGGCGGTGGCCCTGGCTGGAGCCGGCCGGCCCGACGAAGCCCTGCGGCGCATCGATGCCGACCACGCCGCCGTGATGACCAGCCGTGATGCCCGGCTTCGCATGGATCATCTGAGCACGCGTGGTTACGTCTGCCTCTGGGCCACACGTGCCGAGGATTCGCTGCTTGCCTACCAGGCTGCGCTGAAGATCGCCGAAGATCTGGACGACGCGTCGGAGGCTGCCGTACTCAGTGGCAACGTCGCCGTCGTGCTGAGCCGCTGCGGCGACAACGCAGCCGCGCTCGACAGCGCCCGCGTGGGCATCGCATGGCGCGCGCGCTCGGGCGATGCGTCCAGCGGCGCGGCGGTCATGGCATGGCAGGTCGCCGCGTTGCTGTATGCGCGGCTGTCGCGCTGGGGCGAGGCAGTGGTGGCAGCCGAGCATGCCACCGGCCATGCCGTCGGCGACCGAGTCCGGTTGGCCTGCGACCACATGTGGGCCACGATCTGGGTTGACCTGGGCCGCCCCGATCGAGCGCGCGAGTGCCTGGCACCGCTGCCGCCGTCACAGCTCGCAGGCCGCCTGGGTCGGGCGCTGATTGAAGCGTCCATCGACGAAGCCGAAGGCCGGTCTCCCGCGCCACGGCTCGACGCGGCGCGGTCCGTGGTGGCCGGCGAGCCTGATCTCCAGCGTTGGCTGCTGGAGATTCGATTGGCCGAGCTCGCCGAGGCCCCGCAAGCCGTGGCGACCTGCCAGGCGGTGGCACAACTCGCAGCGCGCGCCGGAGCACTGGCCGTGCAGCAGAGCGCCTGGCTGCGCGAAGCACGGGCCCTGCTGCGTGGCGGCGACCCGCCGGCAGCGGCGGCGCGCCTTCGTTCGGTGCTGGAGCGGCTTGACCACTGCATGCCGGCCGACTTCGGCTGGGCCGAGCTGTGGTGCCTGGCCGTGCAGGTCTTCGAAGCGGCGGGCAGGCCCGAAGAGCGCGATCAGGCCTTGCGCAGCGGCGCACGCTGGCTCGGCGAAGCCTTGAACCATGTGCCCGCGGAGCATCGCAGCAGCTTTCTGGCGCACCTGCACGTCGCTGCGCTGCGTGCCGCGGCCCATGTGTACGGCATGCCAAATTGAACGATAGGCCGCATGTTTGTGCGCTTCTGCGAGGTGCAGGCCGCTCAGCGTGGCAAGCCCGCGCCATAGGCCTGCCGGTAGGCCAGCGGGGTGAGCCCAGTCATGCTCTTGAAGGCACGGTGCAAGGCGCTGGCGCTGCTGTAGCCCAATTCGTCGGCCATGCGCTTGAGCGGCAGGCTGCTCTGGCTCAGTGCCTCGGCGGCCTGTTGCAGCTTCACGCGACGCAGCCAGTCACCGGCGGCCAGGCCGGTGGCCTGCTCCACACGCCGGCATAGCGTGCGCACCGAGATGTTCAGCTGTTGCGCGGCCAGGCCCAGGCTCAGCGCTGATGCGGGCGTGGCCTGTGCAAAGCTGAGCAACCTCCGCAAGGCGGGCTCGGTCAGGGTCATCAGTTGGGCGGCCTGGAAGGCGCGATGCCGGCGCTGCGGCTGCGGCAGCATCAGCACCTCTTGCACGTCGTGCAACACGGCGGGCTCGTAGTGCCGGCCCAGGCGGTTCAGCATCAGTGGCAGGTAGCCGTTGGGTCCGCTGGCGCTGAGCAGCCGGCCGTCGGCCACCAGCGTCTGGCCGGGCTGCCAATGCACGCGCGGGTGGCGCTGCGCCAGCTCGGCCTGCAGCCACCAGGTGGCAGTGGCCGCCTTGCCGTCCAGCCGGCCGGCGGCAGCCAGCAAGGCCACGCCGGCGCAGTAGCTCCACAGTGCGGCGCTGCGCGGCAGTCGGCGCAGGGCCTGCACCAGCGCGGCATGCTGCCGGGTGGCCGGCGCCAGTTCGGTGGCCGATGTCAGCCACAGGCCGGGCAGCAGCCAGGCGTCGCAGCCGGCGTCGGCCAGCGTGGCCTGCGGCTGCAGGGCCGGGCCTTGCCAGGTGGCCACCGGCGTCATGCCGGCGGCCACCCAGCACGGCTGCACCCGTTGCCGTCCTGCACGCAGATTGCACGCCCGCACCATGTCGGCCGCTGCAAACAGCCCCGCAGGCATGCAGCCGTCGAACAGCACCAGGCCCAGGCGCAGCGTGGAGTTTGAGAACCCGGTTGGCAAGATCTGGTAAGAGAGTGGCGATGGATGCCATTGTGGGTGGGCCCGGTGCTTTCCACAATGAGCCCATCCCCGAAGCCTTCACCGCGGCTCTACCCCACCATGCAGATCACCCTCTTGCGCAACGCCACCGTGTTGCTTGAATTTGCCAGCGCCGGCCAGCCCGTGGCCCTGCTGGTGGACCCCATGCTGGCGCCGCGTGGCGCACTGCCCCCACTGAAGTACCTGGGCGGCGCGCGGCGGCGCAACCCGCTGGTGGACCTGCCCGCGGCCGCGTCGCAACTGCTGGCGCGAGTGACGCACGGCCTGATCACCCATTGCCAGCGTGGCCACTTCGACCACCTGGACCGCGCCGGCAAGCGCTTTCTTCGCAACACCGGCGTGCCGGTGACTTGCATGCCGCGCGATGCCGCCTATCTGGCCGCGCGTGGCATCGCCACCCAAGCGCTGCAGGGTGCACACACGCAGCCCTTCCTGCACGGGTGGATCACCCCCATAGCCTGCCTGCATGGCCGCGGTGTGGTGGGGCGGCTGATGGAGCATGGCCATGGCTACTTCATCGATCTGCCCGGCGAGCCCAGCGTCTACATCGCCGGTGACACGGTGCTCAGCGCCGAGGTGCGGCAATGCCTGCAAGAGCGGCAGCCGCAGTTGGCCATCCTGCCGGCCGGAGGCGCGCGGTTTGACCTGGGCGGCGAGATCCTGATGAACGGCCATGACATGCTGCGGGCCGCCGCGCTGACCCGCGGCCTGGTGCTGGCCAACCACCTGGAGGCACTGGACCACTGCCCCACCACCCGCGCGCAACTGCGTTCCGACGCGGCCGCAGCCGGCCTGGCCGGGCGGCTGCTTGTGCCAGAGGATGGCCAGACGCTGGTCTTGCATGCCGACGCCGCAGCCGCTGCGGCCGGGCGCGCCGCGGCGGCACCGGCTTGCAACTGAACGAGGTGCAGACCTTGCCTTTGTCGCGGCAGGGCTGGCCAGCGTCAGCGCATGCGCCGTGGCCCTGCCTACCGCGCGCCTCGGTTCGGGGCCCGCGCCGACGCCGTCGCGCAGAGCATCGCGCGCTCGGTGCGCACGTACAACTGCGAGTCACGCTGGCTCTGGCCCGTCCAGTCCTCGAACCTCCGCTGCACCTGTTCGAAAAGGCGGCTTGCGCCGCCAAGGACCGCACCCAAGCGCGCAGGGCCTGCGAGCCGTGGCTGTGATGCGCAGCCTGCCAAAGGGATTCCAGATCTGCTTGCAGCCGCTGGATCGGCTGCCGACTGCCTGGAATGCCAATGCCGAGCAGCGTCGAAGGCGCCAACACCAGCGGCTGCGGCGACCCGCCGCTCAGCAGCAGCGCCCAATCCGTCCCTTTCCGCCGTAGCGGGCTTCCAGCCGCTCGTTGAAGAAGGCCTCGTAGGACATGGGCGTGTCCTGCGGGTGGGTGGCCTCCATGTGGTCCAGGTACTGGCTGTAGTCGGGCAGGCCCACCATCAGGCGCAGGCTGCGTGCCAGGTAGCGGCCCGCGCGTGCCACCTCGGCAACACGCGGGCCCAGGGCCGATGCGGGCTCAGACATGGGCCGCGCCGGCGGGCAGCTCGACGTAGGCGGTTTCCTTGGCGGTGGCCTGGCGTGCCGCGCGCGCAGCCAGGATGGCGCGCACGCTGTACACCAGCACGCTCAGCACCACGCCCATGAACAGCGCGCACAGCGCGGCGTCGAGCCGGTCGTTGAAGATGATGCGCTCCATCGCCAGCGGGGTCTTGGCCGGTGCCAGCAGCTGGCCTTGCGCCAGGGCGTTGGCAAACTTGTCAGCATGGGCCAGGAAGCCCAGCTTGGCGTCGGGCGAGAAGATCTTCTGCCAGCCGGCCGTCAACGTGCAGATCAGCAGCCAGGTGGCCGGCGCGATGGTGACCCAGGCGAAGCGGTCCTTCTTCATGCGGAACAGCACCACCGTGCCCAGCAGCAGCGCCACCGCGGCCAGCATCTGGTTGGAGATGCCGAACAGCGGCCACAGCGTGTTGATGCCGCCCAGCGGGTCCACCACGCCCTGGTACAGGAAGTAGCCCCAGGCCGCCACGGTCAGCCCGGTGGCCGCCAGGTTGGCCACCAGCGAGTCGGTGCGCTTGAGCACGGGCACGAAGCTGCCCAGCAGGTCTTGCAGCATGAAGCGCCCGGCGCGGGTGCCGGCGTCCACCGCGGTCAGGATGAACAGCGCCTCGAACAGGATCGCGAAGTGGTACCAGAAGGCCATCATCGCCTTGCCACCCACCACCTGCTGCAGGATGTGGGCCATGCCCACGGCCAGCGTGGGCGCGCCGCCGGCGCGTGCCAGGATGGTGGTTTCGCCAACGTCCTTGGCGGTTTGCACCAGCATTTCAGGGGTGATCACAAAGCCCCAGGTGGACAGCGTCTGCGCCACCGCCTGCGGCGTGGTGCCCACCAGCGCGGCCGGGCTGTTCATCGCGAAGTACACGCCGGGGTCTATGCACGAGGCTGCAGTCAGCGCCATCACGGCAACAAACGATTCGGCCAGCATGCCGCCGTAGCCGATGAAGCGGGCATGGGTTTCGTTTTCAATCATCTTGGGCGTGGTGCCCGAGGAGATGAGCGAATGGAAACCCGACACTGCGCCGCAGGCGATGGTGATGAACAGGAAGGGGAACAAGTCTCCCGACCACACCGGGCCGTTGCCGGCGGCAAAACGCGTCAGCGCGGGCATTTGCAGCGGGGGCGCCACGATCACGATGCCGATGGCCAGCGCGATGATGGTGCCGATCTTCAGGAAGGTGGACAGGTAGTCACGCGGCGCCAGCAGCAGCCACACCGGAATGGACGCGGCCACGAAGCCGTAGCCGATGAGCATCCAGGTCAGGGTGCGCCCGTTGTGCGTGAACAGCGGCGCCAGGACGGCGTTTTCGCTGACCCACTGGCCGCCCATGATGGAGGCCATCAGCAGCACGAAGCCGATGACGGACACCTCGCCGATGCGGCCCGGCCGCAGGTAGCGCAGGTACACGCCCATGAACAGCGCCACCGGGATGGTGGCGGCCACGGTGAAGGTGCCCCAGGGTGAATCGGCCAGTGCCTTCACCACGATCAGGGCCAGCACCGCCAGGATGATGATCATGATCATGAAGGTGCCAAACAGCGCAATCAGCCCCGGCACCACGCCCATCTCCATCTTGATCAGGTCGCCCAGCGAGCGGCCGTCGCGGCGGGTGGAGATGAACAGCACGATGAAGTCCTGCACCGCGCCGGCAAACACCACGCCGGCGAGGATCCACAGCAGCCCGGGCAGGTAGCCCATCTGCGCGGCCAGCACCGGGCCCACCAGCGGGCCGGCGCCGGCGATGGCGGCAAAGTGGTGCCCGTACAGCACGTACTGGTTGGTGGGCACGTAGTCCAGCCCGTCGTTGTGTGCCCAGGCCGGCGTGCGGCGCTTGGCGTCCAGCCCCAGCACCTTGCTGGCGATGAACAGGCTGTAGTAGCGGTAGGCGATGAGGTACACACACACCGCGGCCACCACCACCCACAGGGCGCTGATGGCTTCGCCGCGGCTCAGGGCCACAAAGGCCAGCGCCCCGGCGCCCAGGAGGGCGACGCAGAACCACACAAGGTGGTGTCGGATCTTGTCCATGATGTCTCCGTTGGCGCCCCGGCCCGGCAGACCATCGACCGGCCCTGGGGGACGGTTCGATTCTGAAAATTCAAGCCCGCGGCCGCATCCGTCAAGCCGCGTGGCGGCAGCGCGCGGCAGTGCCTAAGTACTAACCCTAGGCCTCCTGGGGGCGTTCAGCGCCCGGGCAGCGGCCGGCTGTGCTCAACCGCGTACTTGATCAGCTCGGCCTGGCCTTCCAGGTCCAGCTTGCGCTTGATGTTCTGGCGGTGCGCCTCGACGGTGCGCACGCTCAAGTCCAGCGCGCGGGCGATCTGCTTGCTGGATTCACCCCGGCCCAGCGCGGCCAGGATCTCGCTTTCGCGCGGCGAGAGCAGTGGCCGCGGCGCCTGGTTGCGAAACAGGCGCTTGGACAACTCGGGGCTGAGAAAGGTGCCACCGCCGGCAATGGCCTCGATGGCGGCCACGATCTCGGCGCCCGGGGCGTCCTTGAGCACGTAGCCGCGCACCCCCGCCTGCATGGCCTGCTGCACGAACTCGGGGTTGTCGTACATGCTGAACATCATGATCTTCAGCTCGGGCTGGCCCTGCAGCATGCTGCGCGCCAGGTCAATGCCGCTCGCGTTTTTCAGGCCCACGTCCATCAGCACCACGGTGGGTGCCAGCGCCTGCAGCGCGGCCATGGCCTGCGTGGCGTCGCCGGCCTCGCCGGCCACCTCGATGTGCGGCACGCCGGCCAGCCACGAGCGCAGGCCATCACGCACCATGGGGTGGTCGTCAACCAGCAGGATGCGGATCGGGGCCTGCGTCATGGGTTCGTTTTTCACACAGCGTTGACGGCGGGCATTGTCGCCGGCGGCATCACGGCTTCGATGGTGGTGCCGGCGCCGGGTATCGACCGGACGACCAGCTCGCCGCCCACCGCGGCCATGCGTTCGCGCATGTTGCGCAGCCCGATGCCGCGGCGCGGGTCCATGCGCACGGCGGGCACGTCAAAGCCCTGGCCGTCGTCGTCCACGCGCATGCGCACCGTGCCGCCGGGCGCAAACTGCAGCGTGATCTGCACGTGGTGGGCGTGGGCATGCTTGGCGATGTTGGTCAGGCATTCCTGCGCCACGCGAAACAGCGCCGTCTTCACCAGATCGGGCAGCTCGGCGGCGGGGCCCTGCACGGCCACCTGCACCTGCGCCAGACCGGCATCTTCGGCCTCGCGGCCCAGGTGCTGCAGGGCGGCGGCCAGGCCCAGTGTGTCGAGCAGGCTGGGCCGCAGCCGGTGCGACAGCGTGCGCACTTCGTTGAGCCCGGCGTTCAGGCCCTGCAAGGCCTTGGCCAGCAGGCCGATGGCCGGCTGGGGGGTGGGCTGGTGCGCCGGCTGCAGCGAGGCGCTGGCGGCTTCCATCAGCAGCTTGGTGGACACCAGCGTCTGGCTCACGCCGTCGTGCAGCTCGCGCGCCAGGCGGGCGCGTTCGTCTTCTTGCGACTGCACCACCTGCTGCGCCAGCAGCCGCAGCTTGCTGTCGGCCACACGATGCTCGCTGAGGTTCAGCGCCGCGCCGCTGCCCGCAATCAGCGCCACGCCCAGCGCCGCGATGCCGGCCATCCACAGCAGGGTGGCGGCGATGTTGCTGCTGGCCTGGCGGTCCATCTGCGCCACCACGGCTTCGATGTCGTCCAGGTACAGGCCCGTGCCCACCATCCACTGCCAGCGCTCCAGCGCCACCACGTAGCCCAGCTTGGGTGCCATCTGGCCGGTGGAGGGCTTGCGCCAGGGGTAGGCCAGATAGCCACCGCCGCCGCGCGCCTGCGCGATGAGCAGCTGGATGGTGGGCTGGCCCTGGGGGTCGCGCAGCTCCCACAGGTTCTGGCCCACCAGCTCGGGCTGGCGCGAGTGCATCAGCACCTGGCCCTGCAGGTCGTAGACGAAGAAGTAGCCGTCGCTGCCGTAATCCAGCGCGCCCATCTGCTGCAGCGCGGCCTGGCGGTCGGCCGGGTTGTCGCTCCCCTTGGCGTACAGCGGGGCAACCGTGCTGACGGCCAGCTCAACGTAATGCCGCAGCTCGGTGCGGCGAGCGTGCATGTACTCGCGCTCCACCAGCTCGTGTTCACGCGCGGCCAGCGCGCCCTGCTGGTGCCACACTGCCAGCGCGATGAGCGCAAAGCTGGCCACCAGTGGCAGAACGCCAAGCAGGATGATCTTTGAACGCAGACGCATTGCGCTCATTGTCGGCCAGCCCCAGGGGCGCCGTGGTCGGCACAAACCGCCACCAGCCACGCCAGCATTGGCTAGACAGCCGATGGGATCCGAATTGGCCGGACACTACCGGACTCTTTCATTCACAACATCTCGCCGGTCTTGACCGGCACACGGGGATTGCATGAGACGAGCCGACTTTCGCCTGCTGGACAGGCTGCGTGTGCGCTGGGCCGAGGTGGACCTGCAGAAGATCGTCTTCAACAGCCACTACCTGATGTACTTCGACACCGCGATGGCTGCCTACTGGCGCGCGCTGGCCATGCCCTATCACGAGACCATGCACGCGCTGCAAGGCGACCTCTATGTGCGCAAGGCCACGCTGGAGTACCTGGGATCTGCGCGCTACGACGATCAGCTGGAGGTTGGCATGCGCTGTGCGCGCATCGGCAACTCGTCCATCGTGTTCGGGGCCGCGGCGTTGCGGGGCGAGGCCTGCCTGGTGCAGGGTGAGCTCGTCTACGTCTTCGCCGACCCGATGACGCAGACCAGCAAGCCGGTGCCGGAAGCACTGCGCGAGGTGCTGCAGGGCTTTGAAGCCGGGCACGAGATGCACACCACACAGTGTGGGGCCTGGGCTGCCTTGGGTGAGGCAGCGCGTGTCATCCGGCAGGCTGTCTTCTTGGACGAGCAGAAGATCCCGGCCGAACTGGTCTGCGACGCGGCCGACGCCGCCGCCACCCATGCGGTCGCGTTCAACCGCCTGGGCATGGCGGTAGCCGCCGGTCGCGCAGTGGACCTGGGTGGGGGTGTGATCAAGGTTGGCCGCATGGCCACCTTGCCCACGGTCCGCGGTTGCGGCCTGGCCAGCAGCGTGCTGGCGGCTCTGATGCAGGCGGGCCGAGATCAAGGCGCCCGCGAGGTCATGCTGCAGGCCCAGGCCAGCGCAGTGGGCTTCTACCGCAGGCTGGGCTACCGGCTTTGCGGGCCGGTGTTCGAAGAAGCCGGCATCCCGCACCAGGAAATGCGCATCAGCTTGTGACGAAATGTGGCCCTGCAGGATCAACTCAGCGCACGGCGCAGGACAGCTGCCGCCAATCACATGTCCGAAGTCGGCACGCCAGCGGGCCGCTGCTCGCCTTCAATACCGGGCACGCAGTCAACGCCGCGATGGCTGGAGAACCTACGCTGGATTCGACGCTCAAACTTCGGGTCACGGGCATCCCGACCGAACACGCCGATCACCTGCGCGGTGGCGGCGCCGATGCCAATGGCCAGGCGCCGCTGCTGCGGCCGGCCCAGGGCCTGGCCAATCCTTGCCGGCATTGCCTGCAATTGATCGCCGAGGGCGACGACAAGCTGGTGCTTTCGTACCGGCCGTTCGCGCAGGCCCAGCCCTACGCCGAAAGCGGCCCGGTCTTCCTGCATCGGCGCGACTGCTTACGTTACGAGGGCGACGTGCTGCCGTCATGGTTCGCCTACCTGTCGCCGGCGCTGGTGCGTGGGTATGGGCATGACGACTGGATCGTCTACGAAACCGGCGAGGTCGTCGCCGGCGACGTGCTGAACACGGTTTGCCGCAAGATCCTCCAGCGCGAGGACGTGGCCTACGTGCACATCCGCTCGAAGTTCAACTGCTTCCAGTGCCGGGTAGAGCGCGGGTGAATGCCGGTTGCCCGCCGCCTGGTGCGGCGGCGACGGCGCAGCGCTGGCACATGAAAGCGGCAACGCCACACGCTCCTGGCCGGGTAGCCGAGGGCGACTCTGCCCGGGCGTGGCGCAAGCCAGACGATCGTCACGCCTTTGCCGACATGCATGCACACGCCGGCCGCGGTCTCAGCGACAAGCCGGTGTTGCCGGCCCGCCCGACCGGGGCGCACAGGCGCAATCGGCTTCAGCACGTGGTGCGAAGTGCGTCAGGCCACCGTCTGGTTCATGCTGCAGCGTGCAGCAGGCCAGCAACCGTGCCCTGAGCAGCGCCCGGCCCCGGCTGACACGGCTCTTGATGGCCGACACCGAAACGCCGGCCGCCAGGGCAAGCGTGGCCAATCGCTGGTCTTTGAAGTCCGCGGCCAGCAAGGCATCGCGGTACAGCGGGGGCAGGGTGGCAACCAGGGGGCGCATGCAGGTGGCCAGCGCCTGGAAGGCGGCGTTGTCCTCGGGTTCAGGCCCGGCCGGCTCTTCGTCCAGCGGCTCCAGCATCAGCTTGGATCCGCGGTAGTGATCGGCCACGGTGGTGTTCACCACCTGGTGCAGCCAGGCGGGCAGGTTGCCGGGAGCCTTGCCTTCGCGCAACGACCGCAGGGCCTTGACGAACACATCCTGCAGCAGGTCTTCGGCGAGTTGCGGGTCGTGCACCCTGCGCCGGATGCCGGCCAGCAGGCTCCGCCGCAACTGGCCGTAGACCGTTGACAGGGTCTGCTCGTGAGATGGTGCGCCTTCAGGCGTCATGCTGTGTCCTTGCTTGCACCGGTTGCGTAAGCCCCGAATCGTCTCAGCGGATCGACCGCACGACAACACGCTGCCGTCGGGGACCTGTGCAGGCCTTGTGGACGGGCCTCATGCGCAGCACGCAGCGCCTTGAGATGCCGACGCTGTGGCGCTGGCACCGGGTGCGCAACAGGCGCTTGGCGCCGCGGTGGCGCCGCAACTGCCTTGAGCCCGACCCGCTGCCTTGCACTGCGTGGGCGCACCCTCGGTCAACACATGCAGCTGCCCCCCGGTGTTGGCCACCGCGGCCTTGACATGAAACCGTTGTGCGGCCAGTGCACCAGCGCCACGGAATTCAAGCATCAGCACGCTGTCGCCAGGCAGTGGGACCTGGGCCTGCGAGTGTTGCAGGATGGACCATGCCTTACCTGCGGTCATGCGGCTCCGGCCTTCGCTGTGGCCGGGTTCGACGAGCTGCAGCACCGTCTCGGTCCAGTGGTCGACGGCGCCGCCGCAGTCGATGGCGTCCACCGTCGACCGCAGTACTTCGGTCAGGTGGTAGTCGTGGTAGATCGGGTTGCCGTTGAACTCGAACACCAGTTCAAGGTCGGCGTGGTTTGTCAGCTGCAGGGCAAAGTCCGCGAAGTTCATGGTCTTGGCTCCGGTTGGGGTTCAGGGTGCGAGGCGCGTGGCGATGGACACGAAGTGCCGAGCACTGGTCTCACCGGTGTATAGACGTGAAGCTGGAGAAAAGGTCGCAAACCGGGCAGGCTGATCTGCACGTCCGGCGGATGCCGCATCGAGCCCTCTGCGCATCCGATCCAGCCGCCAGCACGTAAGTAGCCCCATCCCCATATCGGAGCCGGTCATGCCAAACAACCCCGCCCGCGCCGTCGTGCTCGGCGCCAGCCTCGCCGGCCTGTTGGCCGCTCGCGTGCTCAGCGAGCGCTTTGCCGAGGTGGTGCTGCTTGAGCGTGACGTCCTGCCCACCGATGCATCGCCGCGCAAAGGCACGCCGCACGCGATCCAGCCGCACGGCCTGCTCGCCCGCGGCCGGCAGGCGCTGGAGCTGCTGTTCCCCGGTTTCACCGAGGCCATGGTGGCGCGTGGCGGCTTGCTGGGTGACATGACGGCCGAGGTGGCCTTCGAGGCCAACCGCGAACGCTTTGCGCCCTGCGAAGCCGGCCTGCCCGCGTTGGGCGCCAGCCGCCTGGCCATCGAGGCCGAGCTGCGCCAGCGCGTGCTGGGCCTGCCTGGCGTGCGCGTGATCACCGCTGTGCAGGTGCTCGCGCCACGCCATGCGCCCGGTCATCCCATCGGCCGCGTGGTGGCGGCGCGATACGCCCCGCTCGGCGACCTCTCGCACTCGCAGGAGCTGGCCGCCGATCTGGTGGTCGACTGCACCGGCCGCGGCTCGCAGGCGCCGCAGTGGCTGCGCGAGTGGGGCTACGCGCCGCCGGCCGAGGAGCGCGTGCACATCGGCATCTGCTACACCAGCGCCTACTTCAAGCGCAGCGGCGGCTGCGCCATCGGATCCGGCATTCACCACGTGGCCACCTTCGGCGCCGTCACCAACACGCAGCCGCGGCCCGGCGTGCTGATCGCGCAGGAGCCCGACGCCAGCGGCACGCCGCGCTGGGTGGCCGGTGTGGGTGGTTTTCGCGGCGACCATGCGCCCGCCACGCTGGCGGCGATGCGCGAACGCGCGCTGGCCATCGGTGGGCCCGAGCTGATCCGCGTCACACACGAAGCCGAAATGATCGGCGAGCCGATGCGCTACCAGATGCCGCACAGCCAGCGCCGCCGCTACGAGCGGCTGGCGCGGCTTCCCGAGGGTTTCCTCGTGATGGGCGACGCGATCACCAGCTTCAACCCCATTTACGGTCAAGGCATGACGGTGGCCGCTTGCGAGGCGCTGGCGCTGCGCGAGCAACTGGCCAAGGGCGTGTCGGGCCTGGCGCCGCGCTTCTTCGGCGCTGCGGCCAAGGTCATCGGCACACCCTGGCAGCTCGCCGTCGGCGGCGATCTGAGCATCGACGCCGTGCCCGGCGAACGGCCGCTGCCGGTGCGCATCGTCAACGCCTACGTGGCGCGCGTGTACCGCGCAGCGGTGCACGATCCGGTGGTGAGTCTGGCGTTCCAGCGTGTGGTGCACATGCTCGACCAGCCGGCCGCCTTGTTCGCGCCGCGCATCCTGTGGCGCGTGTTGGCCGGGAGCCGGCAGCATGCGCCGGCCGTCGCGGCGCCGCGTTCGGCCGACAGTGCCGCGCGGGGAGCCGCGGCCACGGCCGCCTCCGGCAGATGAAGAGTCGCGAACACATCGACTCCCGTCCGGCATCGCGCTGCGAGAGCACGCCGGCAGCACACGGGCAGGCCGTCGCGGCGCCGCGCTCCGTGGGCTTGGTCAGCCCGTGTGTTCGAGCTTGAAGGTGCTGACCACGGCCGCCAGGTTCACCGCCTGCTCCTTCAGCGATTCGGCCGCCGCCGCACTCTGCTCGACCAGGGCTGAGTTCTGCTGTGTCATGTGGTCCAGTTCCACCACCGAAGTGTTGACCCCGCCGATGCCCTGCGACTGCTCTGCCGACGAGTGGCTGATCTCGGCAATGATGTCCGACACCCGTTGCACCGAAGTCACGATCTCACTCATGGTGCGGCCGGCGTCACCCACCAGCCGGGTGCCCGAATCCACGCGCTCGACCGACGAGCCGATCAGCCCCTTGATCTCGCGCGCTGCCTGCGCCGAGCGCTGTGCCAGGCTGCGCACCTCGGAGGCCACCACCGCAAAGCCACGGCCTTGTTCGCCGGCACGTGCCGCCTCCACCGCCGCGTTCAGCGCCAGGATGTTGGTCTGGAAGGCAATGCCGTCGATGACACCGATGATGTCGGCAATTTTCTTGGAGGCCTGGTTGATCTCTTCCATGGTGCTCACCACCTCGGAGACCACCGTGCCACCGCGCGCGGCCACCTCGACTGCCGAGCCTGCCAGCTGGTTGGCCTGGCGTGCCGAATCAGCCGACTGCCGCACCTGGCTCGTGAGTTGCTCCAGGGCCGAAGCGGCCTGCTGCAGGTTGCTGGCGGTGGACTCGGTGCGCTGGCTCAGGTCCACATTGCCCGCGGCAATCTCGGTACTGGCGGTGGTGATGCTGTCGGTGGACTGGCGGATGCCGCCCACCAGCCGGCGCAGAGCGCCGACCATGCCCTCCAGGCTGTGCAGCAGGCTGCCCGACGGGGCATGTGCCAGCGACACCGACAAGTCGCCCTGCGCGACACGGGCCATGGCCGCGCGTGCTTCTTCGGGATCGCCCCCCAACTGGGCCATTACGGTGCGGTTGATGCGCCAGGCCACCAGGCCCACCAGCCCGATCACCAGGCCACCCAGCGCCAGTGAGGTGGCAATCTGGCGCTGCACCAGGACTTGCACATCGTCCATGTACAGGCCCGAGCCGATCATCCAGTTCCATGGCTTGAGCCACATCACGTATTGCAGCTTGGGCACAGGCTCAGTGCCGCCGGGGCGCGGAAAGTGCGTGTCCACGAAGGCGCGGCCATCGGTGGCCCGGCGCAGGCTGTCGATCATCCTGACCACGATGAGCTCGCCATCGGGACCCTTCACGGCTTCGGCGCGCTGCTTACCGGCCCACTCGGGTTTGATGGGGTGCATCACGCTCAGGCCGTCCATGGTCCAGACGTAGAAGTATTCGCTGGTGCCATCCTTGCCGCCGAACCGGGCCTCGCGCAGGGCGGCCAGTGCTTGCTTCTGGGCCTCTTCCTGGCTGAACGTGCCGGCCGTTGCCTTGGCCTCGTAGACGGCGGCAATGCGGAACACGCTCTCCACCGCCGCGCGCAGCACGTCGCGTCGGCTTTCCTGGGCCTCCCGCGCCGCAGACCAGGCTTGCGCCAGGGTCAACGCCACCAGGCCGGCGATGGCGGTGGCGGCCAGCAGTACCAGGCGTTGTTTGAAGTTGAAGTGCCACATCGAAAAGCTCTCCATTTGTTCATCACTTGTTTTCGGCGCGCCTCAGCCGCTACTTGAGCTGCCGCGCAGCCATTTTCAATGGGTGCGATGGCCAGGTCGTCGGCCGACTGGTCCTGCTGTGTGCTCACCATCAAGGCGATCCAGGTGCGCCAGATTCCACGGCGTGTCGTGCCTGGCGTGCAACCGGGAAGGAACGCGGCGCTTGAAAGGAAAGGGCCCCCAGGCCGAGCCGGAAGGTCTAACGGCCTGTGCGGAGCAGCAAGCGCACGTGCATGTGGCGCACGAAGTGTGCACCGGTAGGAGTCAGGTACCGCTCGAAGGCGGCGCGCACGTGCGCCACCTTGGCGTCGTCCAGCCGGTGCTCGGCAAAGGTGGGGCGCATGACGCGCGACTCGAAGTCCGGGTAGTCTGCGAAGCTCACGCGCGTGGCAAAACGCATGTCGCACACCTGCTGCCAGGGTGATGGCTGATTGCCAGGCGCCAGCGCGGCATCCAGCGCACGCTGCGCGGCCGCGCGCACCTGGCCTTCGTCGTTGAACAGGCGCACGATGTCGTTCAGCGGACCTTCGTAGACCGGCTCCGACACGTACAGAATGCCACCCGGCCGCAGCACGCGCGCAGCCTCGGTCAGAGCCTGGCCCATCAGCGGCATGGGCACGTGATGCAGACTCTTGAGCATCAGCACCAGGTCAAAGCTGGCGTCCGGCTGGGCGATGGCCTGCGCGCCACCGGAAGCAAAACGCAAGCCTGGCTGCGGCTGGGCCAGGTTCTTGGCGTGCTGGCGTTGGTCCACCTCCAGGCCCAGGCCTTCGCTGGTGGGATGGGCCTGCAGCAGATCGCGCAGCAAACCTGCGCTGCCGCAACCCAGTTCGATGATGCGCAGGCCGTCCAGTTGTATGAGCTGCCCGAGCAGTTGCAGTTCGTCATCGAAGCGGGGCAGCCCGCGCGCACCGCCGGCGGTTCCCGGTTCCTGCATCGGGTTCAGCAACACCAAGGGCCGCGCCACAGGGCCTCGCGAAATGGATGGCATCAGCGGTCTGGACGGCGAGGCCCTTCGACCGGTACAAAAACCTCGAGGTGCCGCTGGCCATCGCACCAGGGCGCCAGTTCATCAGCAGATGCCTGCACGATGTCCCGTTGCAGCCCTGCCGGAATGCCCTGGGCAAGGGCGTAGGTCTCCATCAGCGTGCGATGCGTCGGGCTGTCATCCTGCCTCTGATAGAGACCCGTGACGAGGCCCGGGTGTTGATTGCGCCAGCGGCCTTGCAGCACCTGCACGGCGTGAAGCGCGCCAGGCAACTGCGCCGCCGGCGTGCGCCAGTACAGGAACATCTCAGGGTTCACGCCGCTTCGCTGGGCAGGGCATAAGGCAGTTGGCCCAGGTGCAGCCTGGGGCCGTCGGCACTGCCCAGGTGCAGGGTGCCGGATTCCAGCGCAGCCAATTTCAGCTCGGCCAGCAGCACTGGTTCCGCACCCGGCAAGGCCCCGGCCAGCACCACCTGGCCGGCCGGCTGGCCCGGGTCGCCGGAGTGGAAGATCTCCTGCCCGGGGCTGGCCTGGGCAGGGCCGTGCAGGACGGCTGCGCGTCGCTTGAGCGTGCCACGGTACTGGCTGCGCGCCACCACCTCCTGACCCGGGTAACAACCCTTGCTGAAACTCACGCCGCCGACGAGGTCAAGGTTGACCATTTGCGGCACGAACTGCTCGCTGGTGGCGGCCACCACCCGGGGCGTGCCGCTGAGAACCTCCAGCGCCGTCCAGCTGGCCAATGAAAGTTGCACCGCGGCCGGTGGCGGGTTGCCGGCCCACAACCAGCGCGGCACTTCGCTGGACCCGCATCGCGCGCCTGGCAAGCTCAGGCAATTGGCGTCGCCATGCGCCACCAGGCTCCAGGGTGGCGCGGGTGCTAGCCCGGCTACCACACCCGTTCCGGCCAGGCCCCACAAGGGCCAGTCGGCGCTGGCGTCGCTGAGCTTGCACCTGGCGCGCAGCACGAACATGTTCAGGCGCTTGAGCACGGCGGGCAACAGATCCACGCTGCAGGCCAGCAGCAGTTCATTGTCGGCCGATGGCCAGACGACGAACGTGGCCAGCAAGCGGCCCTTGGCCGAACAGTAACCGGCCAGGCGCGCGCTGCCGGGCACGAGGTGTTCGATGTCCTGCGTCAGCTGGCCGTGCAGGAACTTGCGGGCTTCTTCGCCCTGGGCGCGGATCACGCCCCAATCGCTCAGGCGGCAGGCGCCCGTGGCCGGGGGCAGGGTGGGGCTGGAGGGTGACATCCGCTCATTATCATCAGCGGCCTATGGCGCGACGGGAAGCAGGGTTGGCAAGGTGGTGGTGGCTGCTGCTGATACTGCCGCTTCTGGCCGTCACTGCGGCTGCGCTGGCGGCCTACCGCTGGCTGGATCGTCCACTGCTGCTCACCGCGCCAACGGTGGACCTGTCGATCGAGCCCGGCAGCAACCCGCGCGAGATCGCCCAGGGTTGGGTCGATGCCGGCGTGCAGACCTCGCCGCGACTGCTGTACGAGTGGTTCCGCTGGTCGGGTCAGGCGAGACGCATCCAGGCCGGCAGCTACGTGGCCGAGGCCGGGATCACACCACGCCGGCTGCTGGACAAGCTGATCCAGGGCGAGCAGGCGCTGGAACAGGTGCGCTTCACCGAAGGATGGACGTTGCGGCAATTGCGCGCCGCGTTGGCCAAGGCACCCTACCTGAGGCCCACGACGGTCGAGATGGGCGAGTCCCAGCTGATGCAGACGCTGGGTTCTCCCGGGACACCCGCCGAGGGCCGCTTCTTTCCCGACACCTATGCCTACGCGCGCGGCGTCAGCGACATCACGGTGCTGCGGCGCGCCCACCGCGCGCTGGAACAGCGCCTGGCCAAGGCCTGGGCGGAGCGCGCACCGGACAGCCCGTTGAAGTCGCCCGAGCAGGCCCTGATCTTGGCTTCCATCGTCGAGAAGGAGACCGGCCTGGCGGCCGACCGCGGCCTGGTGGCCGGTGTGTTCGTCAACCGGCTGCGCATCGGCATGCCCTTGCAGACCGACCCTGCGGTGATCTACGGCCTGGGCGAGGCCTTCGACGGCAACCTGCGCAAGCGCGACCTGCAGACCGACACGCCGTACAACACCTACACCCGCGGCGGCCTGCCGCCGACGCCGATCGCGCTGCCGGGCCAGGCTTCGCTGAGCGCGGCCGTGCGGCCGCAGCCAACCCGGGCGCTGTACTTCGTGGCGCGCGGCGACGGCAGCAGCGTCTTCAGCGAGAACCTGGCCGACCATAATCGAGCTGTGAACACCTTTCAGCGCGGCGGCCGGTGAAGCCAGGTCGATTCATCACGCTCGAGGGCATCGACGGCGCGGGCAAGAGCACCCACATCGAGCGGCTGTCCAGCTGGCTGCGCGAGCGCGGCCACGAGGTGGTGGTCACGCGCGAGCCCGGCGGTACGCCCCTGGCTGAGAGCCTGCGTGCGCTGGTGCTTCACGAAGCGATGGACGTGCTGACCGAGTCTCTGCTGGTTTTTGCGGCGCGCCGCGACCACCTGGTGCATCACATCGAGCCGGCGCTCGCGCGCGGCGCCACCGTGCTGTGCGATCGCTTCACCGATGCCAGTTTCGCCTACCAGGGCAGCGGGCGCGGTTTCGACCTGGCATTGCTGGCCCAGTTGGAGCACTGGGTCCAGGAGGGGCGGCAACCGGACCTGACGCTGTGGCTGGACCTGCCGGCCCGGACGGCGGCACAGCGCCGCGTTGCCGTGCGTGCGCCGGACCGCTTCGAGACCCAGGACCTGGCCTTCTTCGAACGCGTGATCGCCGGCTACGAGGCACGTCGCCATGCCAATCCGGGCCGCTTTGCGAAGCTGGACGCGACAGCCCCGGTGGCTGCCGTGTGGCAACAGATCGTTGCGGAGCTGGAGCGCCGAGCATGGTGGTAGGCAGCCTGGGGGTGGGCGAAGACGGGGCCCTGCCGCTGCCCTGGCTGGAGGAAACTCTGGGCCGTGCGTTGCTCAGCCAACGTGGCCACGCCACCTTGCTGCATGCGTCCGCGGGGGTCGGCGCACTGGAGTTCGCCGTCACACTGGCCCAGGCCTGGCTGTGCGAGGCCTCGCCGCCCGGCGCGCCGCACCAGACGCCCTGCGGCCGTTGCGGCAGTTGCCGGCTCGTGCAGTCGCACGGCCACCCGGACCTGCTGGTCCTGATGCCCGAACAACTGCGCCGCGAAAAGTCATGGCCACTGGTCGATGACAAGGCCGAGGGCGAGGAGGGCAAGCGCAAGCCCAGCCGGCAGATCCGCATCGATGAGACCCGCCAGCTGGTGGACTGGGTCAACAAGACCTCGTCTCGCGGTCGTGGCAAGGTGGTCGTGCTTCATCCGGCGCCGGCGCTCAACGCTCACGCCGCGAACGCCTTGCTCAAGACTCTGGAGGAACCGCCCGCAGGCACCCGACTGCTGCTGACGACCGCCGATCCCAGCCTTCTGCTGCCCACCGTGCGCAGCCGCTGCCAGAACCTGGTTCTGCCGGTGCCGGCCAGCCGACTGGCCTGCGAGTGGCTGAATGGTCTTGGCGTGGCTGCACCTGAGACCCTGCTGGACGCCTGCAGCGGTCGCCCCCTGGAGGCGCTGGCCTTGGCGCAGGCCGGCATCACCTCGGAGGTCTGGAATGGGCTGCCTCAGGCCGTGGCCCGGGGGCAGGTGGCAGCGCTGGCGGGCTGGCCCTTGCCGCTGGTGCTCGATGCGCTGCACAAGCTGTGCCACGATGCGATGGCTCGTGCTTCGGGGGCTTCGGCTCGGTTTTTCGCCAATGAGCGCGTGCCCGCCGGTGCACGCTTGGACAGCCTGTCGACCTGGCAGAAGGACTTGGCCCGCGTGGCCCGCCACGACGAGCATCCGTGGAACGAAGGGCTGCTGCTTGATGCACTCGTCACGGCCGGCGCCAGGGCCTTGGCAGGCAAGCCGCACCGCTTGTCCGACCGCTTGGATACACTGGTCTGATGAATGATCGCGCTCCCACCCGCTCCGGCGGCCTAGGTCCGCCCGTGCCGCAGGGCGCAGCGGGGCGCCCCAGCGTCATCCAGCTCGTTTTTCGCGAGAAGGGCGCGCTGTACGCCGCCTACATGCCGCTGTTGACCGACGGCGGCCTGTTCGTGCCGACGATCCGGGAGTACCGGCTGGGTGAGGACATCTACCTGCTGTTGTCGCTGCCGGAAGACCCGCAGCGTTTTCCGGTTGCCGGCAAGGTCGCATGGATCACGCCGGCCAATGCATCGGGTGGCCGCACCCAGGGCGTTGGCGTGCGCTTTCCCAACGACGAAAAATCCAGGAACCTGAAGAGCCGCATCGAAGAGCTGCTCGGCACGTCCATTGCGTCGGCCAAGCCGACGCAGACCCTCTGACTCGCCCGACGCGCGCCGCCGGCAAGCGCCAGTCCTGGCATGTTCGTTGACTCGCATTGCCATCTGAACTTCCCTGAGCTGCGGAACCGCCTGCCGGAAGTCCTGCACGCGATGGCGGCTGCGCGCGTGGATCGTGCGTTGTCCATCTGCACAACGCTGGAGGAGTTCGACGCCGTGCAGGCGCACGCCTTGGCACACGACCCGCTGTGGTGCACGGTAGGCGTGCATCCCGACAACGAAGGCATTGTCGAGCCCACCATTGAGGCGCTGCTGGAACGCGCCCGGCGCCCGCGTGTCATAGGCCTGGGGGAAACGGGCCTGGACTACTACCGCTTGAACGGCCGCAGCGTGGCCGAGATGGCCTGGCAGCGTGAGCGCTTTGCGGTGCACATTCGCGCCGCACGTGCCTGCGGCCTGCCCTTGGTGGTGCACACCCGCGGCGCCGGCGCGGACACGCTGGCCATGCTGCGCGACGAAGGGCAGGGCGCCGTGCGTGGTGTCTTCCATTGTTTCACCGAGTCGCAGGTGGTGGCCGACGCGGCGCTTGAGATGGGCTTTTTCATCTCTTTCTCGGGCATCCTGACATTCCGCAATGCGCAAGAACTGCGGCAGGTGGCCCAGACGGTGCCCTTGGAGCGCTGCCTGATCGAGACCGACAGCCCTTACCTTGCACCGATGCCTCATCGCGGCAAGGTCAATCAGCCAGCCTGGGTGGCCCATGTGGCTGAGGGGTTGGCGCAGATCAAAGGTCTGGACGTGACCGAGGTGGCGCAGGTGACTTCGGCCAACTTCGACTCGCTCTTCGGGCCCGCAGTAACATGAAGTATTACTTTAGAATTCTGGTTTATCTATTTATCAGTATTTCGTTTTCTACATCGTTTGCCGGATCGTACGAAAGCTTCTTCCGCGCCCTGAGGATCGACAATGCTGCAGCCGTTGCGGAGCTGCTGGCACGCGGCTTCGACCCCAACACCCCAGACGAAAATGGCCAGACCGGGCTGCATCTGGCCGTTCGGGACGGGTCGCCGAAGGTCACCGGTGTGCTGCTTGCGCATCCGGCGGTCCGGATCGATGCTCCCAATGCCCATGACGAAACGCCGCTGATGCTGGCCGCGCTGAAGGGCAACCTGGATGCGACACAACAGCTGCTGGACAAGGGCGCGGTCGTCAACCGGCCGGGTTGGGCCCCGTTGCACTATGCGGCAACCGGCCCGCAAGCGAAACTCGTGGGCCTGATGTTGGATCGCGGTGCACAGATCGATGCCCCTTCGCCCAACGGCAGTACTGCGCTGATGATGGCCGCCCGTTACGGTACCGACGAGTCGGCCCTGCTGCTGCTGGCCCGCGGGGCCAGCCCAGGGGTGCGCAACCAGAAGGACATGAATGCCGCGGACTTCGCACGCTCAGTGGGGCGCGACGCACTGGCATCCAGACTGACGCCGGCTGCCAGGTAAAGGCCCCAACCGGCCGCCTACAGCGTGTCAGAAGTCATCCGACGCCCGCTTTGGTGCGGTGCCGACTTCATCTGGGCTTTCCTGGCCCGTAGAGTTGCCGATATGGCTGTGGTCCCAGCTCCTGCGGAGATCCGACATGTCCCCTACCGCCGCGCGATCCAATCCCTTCATGCTGCTCCTGCACCCTGAGGTGGTGGTGGCGGCGATGGAGAAGTCCGAGCGCCTGAGCCAACTCAACCGGCATCTGTGCCGGCCGCTGGACAAGATCCTGCCAGGCATGGCTTGCGCAGACGACATGCCACGTGACGACGACGAGCCCCAGGACCTGGCCTATAGCGGCCGCTGAACAGGCGGCCTGGCGCAAGGTCGCTGCGCCTGGACTCTCAGCGTCGGCGCGCCCGGCGCCGTGACACCCAGCCCACAGCCAGCAGCAGCAGCGCCGAAGTCCCGACCACCCAGGCCCGGTTCTCGCGCAACCAGCTTAGCGCCATGCGAAGCGGGCCAGACCGTCCATAGTCCAAACCCGTTGTCACCGGCCGAGGTGGCGCATCGGCGAATCCGCCATGAGCTTGGCCAGCTCGCCAGTCGGCGCCGCGCTGCGCCGCCTGCAAAGCGGCTGACGGATCCACGGGACTTGGAGACGCACCACCGTCGAAGAGGCCCGTGCCGCTGGCCCGCGACGGCGGTGTTCCCGCCAGACTTCCGGCCAGCTCGGACCGCAGCGGAGCCAGGTCTGCGCGGGTCGCGGCACGTTCGGTAGCCTGAATGCCCAGGCCGGCCTGCTTGCCCTGCAGTTCAATCAACAGGTCAACGGTGCGCGAGCCGCTGTTGATGTGCGGCGCTGCCGCGCGATCAATGGGAATCTGCGCCGGCGAATCTTGTGCGGCTGGTGGCAGCGCCTCGTTTGCCGCGTCGTCTGCGGGCGCAGCGCCGGCTGGGCCAGCCAGGATGGCCAAGACGAACAAGGCCTGGCGAACAGAGTGTTTTGTCGGGATCATCCGGGAACGACAGCGCAGTTCAAAAAGCAATCCAATACCGTGGCAAGTCCAAGCAAGAGCCCGGCCGGCTTCAGAAAAGCGCGTCAAATCAAGGTGTAGCGCGTGCCTTCTGATTTTCCGCTGGTGTCTTGTAAGCTCGGTCGACGCATGGGTTGCCTCGTTCTTGATTGCGCACAATGTATATTATGTTAAGTCACGGCAATGCGACTGAACCTGATGAGGTCTGCCCTGCTGAACGGCTCGAACCGGAAGGCCAACCATCATGATCACCTTCTACGACTGCCCAAGCGCACCCAGTCCGCGCCGTGCCCGCATCCTGCTGGCCGAGAAGTGCGTGCCGCACCACACGATGGCGATTGACCTGCGTGCTGGCGAACAGCTGGGCGAGGCCTTTCGTGCCATCAATCCGCAGTGCACGGTGCCGGCGCTGAGGCTGGACGACGGCACGGTGCTGGTCGACAACGCCGGCATCGCGGCCTACCTCGAAGCGGCCTGGCCCGAGCCACCGCTGCTCGGCCGCACGCCGGCGGAGAAAGCCGAGATTGCCAGCTGGCAGTGGCGCGTCGAATTCGAAGGCCTGCTGGCCATCGCCGAGGCGCTGCGCAACAGCACGCCGGCGATGGCCCACCGCGCCCTGCCCGGCCCTGTGGACTACGAACAGATCCCGGCCTTGGCACAGCGCGGGCTGCTACGGCTGCATCACTTCTTCCAGACGCTGGAGCGCCGCCTCGAAGGCCGCGACAGCGTAGCCGGCGAGGGCTTCTCGTTGGCCGACATCACGACCGTTGTGGCGGTGGACTTTGCGCGCGTGGTCAAACTCAGGCCCGGCGACCAGCACCCGAATATCCTGCGCTGGCGCGCCGCAATGGCCAACAGGCCATCGATGTGCCTTTAGAAGGTTCAGGCGGCTGGATGCTGCAGCGCAGTATGTGAGAATGACCTAGATGGCCTCCCCGTTACTTTTAGGATTGAACGCATGAAGATCGGCATCGACTTCGGGACAACCCGCATCGTCGTGGCGGCGGTGGATCGTGGCAACTACCCGGTGGTCAGTTTCGAGGCGGCGGACGGTGAGGTCCACGACTGGTTCCCACCCATCGTCGCCGTGCGCGGCGACGAGCGACGTTACGGCTTCGACGCCAGCCAGGTACAGGACGAAGAAGGCTGGACGGTGGTGCGCTCGATCAAGCACCTGCTGTCGGCCTCGGGGCTCGCCACCCGCATCGAACTGGGCAGCCAGACCGTGCCGATGATGCAGCTGCTGCGCGAGCTGGCCGAGGCCCTGCATGCAGCGTTGCGCCAGAACTCGTCGCTGCGCCTGAAAGCTGGCGAGCCACTGGAGACGATGCTGGGCGTGCCCGCCAACGCGCACAGCAACCAGCGCTTCCTGACCGCCGAGGCCTTCCGCTCGGCCGGCTTCCAGGTCATGGGCTTGCTCAACGAACCCTCGGCGGCGAGCATCGAACTCGGCCACCGCGACCGCGTCGCCGGTGCCGACGAGCCGCGCCACACGATGCTGGTCTACGACTTCGGCGGCGGGACCTTCGATGCGTCGCTGGTCGAACTGGACCAGCAGGTGCACTGGGTGCGTGCATCCGATGGGGTCTCGACACTGGGCGGTGACGACTTCGACGAGGTTCTGGCCGAACTGGCGCTGGACGCCGCCGGCATCGACGCCCCTGAGCGCGAGCAGCTGTCCCAGGCCACCTGGTTTGCGCTGCACGACAGCTGCCGCCTGCACAAGGAGGCACTGCATCCCAATTCCCGTCGCATCGTCATCGACCTGGACAGCGTGGTCGCCGGCTGGCCGACCGTGACGATTGCGGTGGCCGGCTTCTACGAAGCCTGCGAACCGCTGGTGGCCAGGACCATCGAGATGGTCGATGCACTGCTGGCGCAGCACGGCGAAGCCACGGTCGATGCGGTGTTCATGATCGGTGGCGCCAGCGAGCTGCCGCTGGTGGCGCGCCGGCTGCGTGACCGCTACGGGCGCAAGGTCAAGCGCTCGACACACCCTCGCTCGGCGACGGCGATCGGCCTGGCCATCCAGTCCGACACCGCTGCCGGCTACGTGGTGCGCGACCGCTTCACGCGCCACTTCGGCGTCTGGCGCGAGGCGGACTCTGGGGCCAGCGCGGTGTTCGACCCCCTGTATCCAAAGGGCCAGCTGCTGCCCGGTGCGGGCGACGCACCCCTTCGGGTGGCGCGCAGCTACCATCCGTCGCACAACCTGGGGCACTTCCGCTTCCTCGAGTGCAGCCATCTGTCGCCCGACGGACGCCCCACCGGCGACATCACGCTGTGGGACGAGATCCGCTTTCCCTTCGTCGCCACCTTGGCCGCGCTGGACGACCTGGCGCAGGTCGAAGTGGTGCATGAGGCCGATGCGCCGCAGCAGGAAATCGAGGAAAGCTATTCGGTCGACGCCGGCGGACGCGTGCTGGTGCGCCTGGCCAACCGCAGCGCCGGCTACGAGCGCGAGTACCGGCTCGGGCACTGGGGCCAACGCGGTGAACCCATCCGCCCCGGACGCCGACGCAAGCCCGCCGCGAAGACGCCACGCCGTTCGAAACAGGATGCACTGGACGCCGAGCCTGCCGGCGCCGGGCAAGGACCGCAAGACAGCCCGGCAGGATCTCGCTAACAAGCCAGGGCTTGCCCGCAACCTCGCTGTGCAGACCGTCGCGACGGCTCGAAACCTCCGACATCGACGAATCGATGAACGCCCCCTTCGAATCCTCGGCGCCCGACCAGACCTGGATCGAGAACCACCCTTTTGCCGAGCTCGTCATCGGCGCATCGGCCTCTCTCACTCGCACGCTGACCGAGGACGACATCCTGCTCTTTGCCAAGGTTTCCGGCGATGTCAACCCGGCGCATGTCGACGCGGTCTACGCCAAGACCACGCGCTTCGGCGAGGTCATCGCCCACGGCATGCTCGGCGGCTCATTGATTTCGACCGTGCTGGGCACGGACTTCCCGGGCCCGGGCACCATCTACGTCGGCCAGACGCTGCGCTTCCTGCGCCCCGTTCGCCCGGGTGACAGGTTGACTGTGACGGTCACGGTCAGCTCGCTGGATCCAGTCAGGCACCGCGCAGTGCTCGACACCCGTTGCGTCGACCAGGACGGCGCGGCGGTGATCGAGGGCCAGGCCGAGGTGGTGCCGCCCCGCGACAAGCTGCGCGTGCGCCGTACCCAGCTGCCCGAAGTGCTGATGGCGGACAAGAATCTTCGCTACCAGCAGCTGCTGGCTGCCGCCAGCCACTTCGCGCCGATCCGCATGGCCGTTGTCCACCCCTGCAACCGCGAATCGCTCGAAGGCGCGCTCGATGCCGCGCGGCTGGGCCTGATCCTGCCGATCCTGGTCGGGCCGGCGACGGAAATCCATCACGTGGCGGCAGAGCATGGCATCAACATCGCCGCGGCGCCGCTGATAGATCTTCCGCACGGTCAGGCGGCGGCGCAAAAGGCCGTGGCAATGGCCCGCTCCGGCGAGGTCGATGCGCTGATGACGGGCAGTCTGCACATCGAGCAGTTGCTGGCCGCCGTCGTGGCACCAGGCACCGGCTTGCGCACCGGGCGCCGCATGAGCCACGTCCTCGTGATGGACGTGCCGCGCTATGCCAAGCCGCTGCTGGTTACCGATGCGGCAATCCATGTCGACCCCGACCTGGAGGCCAAGGCCGACATCGTGCGCAATGCCATCGACCTGGCGCATGCCTTGGGCATGGAAAGGCCGAAGGTGGCCCTGCTGTCGGCCATAGAGACCGTGACATCCAAGCTGCGCTCGTCGATGGATGCGGCCGCGCTGTGCAAGATGGCCGACCGAGGCCAGATCACCGGCGGTGTGCTCGATGGTCCGCTGGCCTTCGACAATGCGGTATCGGCCTTTGCGGCCGGGCTCAAGGGCATCCGCTCCGAGGTCGCCGGCAACGCCGACGTGCTGCTGGTGCCCAATCTCGAAGCCGGCAGCCTGCTGGCCAAGCAGCTGGAGTACCTGGCCGACGCGCAGGCCGCAGGCGTGGTGCTGGGTGCCAAGGTGCCTATCGTGATGACCAGTCCAAGCGACTCCGCTCACTCGCGCATCGCGTCCTGCGCGGTGGCGCTGCTGGCGCTACGCCGCGCGCGCGGGCCGGGCAGTGGTGCGAGCGGTCTGGGGCCCGGGGCCGGCCTGGAGTCGGCCGGCTCGTAAACTCGCGCCGATGCGGGCGGTGCCGCATCGATGGCTCATCGCTCGGTGGTGCGGCCAGTTCCCCCGGAGACCCCATGAACCATCCCCTGCAGCGTGAGATCCAGGTACAAACGGCCAACCCCCTGGGCCTGGGCGGGATCGAGTTCATCGAGTACGCCACTTCCAGACCACAGGCCTTGGGCCAGGCGCTGGAGATGATGGGCTTTCGCCCGGTAGCCCGGCACCGCTCGCGCGAGGTGCTGCTGTACCGGCAAGGGGCGATGAACGTCGTGATCAACGCCCACGCCAGCGGCCACCCCGGCATGGTCACCCCGGGGGAAAAGCCGGTCATCGCAGCCGTAGCGTTCCGCGTTCGCGACGCTTCGGCAGCCTACCAGCGTGTGCTGGAGCGCGGCGCCTGGGCGGTGCCGACCCATGTCGAGGTGATGGAGCTGCGCATCCCGGCGATCCACGGCGTGGGTGGCAGCCGCATCTACTTCGTCGACCGTTGGCGGGAGTTTTCGATCTGGGACGTCGACTTCGTACCCATCCCGGGCGTGGAGCAGCACCCCCCTGCCCTTTGCGGACTGCACTGGTTCGGCATCGTGCAGTACATCAACTGCGATCGCATGGACGACTGGTGCGAGTTCTATCGCGCGCTGTTTGGCTTCGCCGAACTGCCCGACGACAAACGTTTCGGGATCATGCCCAATGGGAAGATCCTGGCCAGCCCGTGCAAGGGCTTCTACCTGCAGCTGGTAGAAACTCCGCCCTTCATGGTCTATTCGGACGACGAAGAGACGCTGCAGCGCATCGGCCTGGGAACGGCCGATGTGCCCGCCGCGGTCAGCGCGCTGCGCGCCCGGGGTGTCGAGTTCGAAGAAGGCGACAAGCTGCACAGCAACGAGCGCGGTGCGCTCACCACCCACTGGCTGGGCAGCCTCGTGTTCGAACTGGTCCACGATGACGGAGAGCCCTCGTGAGCCGGCTGACCGGCTACCTGGACGACTTCGGCATGGTCACCACGACCCTGGCCGGGCCGCTGGCAGCTCGGCTCGACGCGATCCGCGGCGCCGGTTTCAGCCAGGTGATGCTGGCCGCGCGCGATGTGGTCAGCGAGCCCGGTGGCCTGGAGTCCGCCGCTCGCATCGTCAAGTCCAGCGGCCTGCGCGTCTGCGGTCTGCAGAGCCTGCGCGATTTCGAAGGCTTGAGCGGCCGACAACACGACTTCAAGGTCGAAGTCGCCAAGGGCATGCTGCAGATGGCCGACGCGCTGGGGGCGCCTTTGCTGCTGGTCCAGGCGTCGACCCAGGATGCCTCGTCCGCCGATCCGGCCGACATCGCGCGAGACCTGCGCCAGCTTGCCATGCTGGCCGTGCCCCTGGGGCTGAAGATCGCCTATGAGGGTCACGATGAAGCGCACGCCGTGAAGAGCCTCTATGAGGCCTGGGACATGGTCTGTCGCGCCGACATGCCGAACCTGGGCCTGGCCATCGACACCGCCCAGGCTGCGGCCAGCGCGGCGTCGCTGGAAGACCTGGACCTGATCGAAGCCTACAAGATCTTCGTTGTGCGTCTGGCCGACTTCCTGCAGGCCGACACCGGGCTGCCAGGCCCTGACCGGCTGCAGCCGCCGCGCTTGCGCGTTTTCCCCGGCGAAGGCGCCAACAGCGCGGCGGTGGCCGACCTGCTGCGACGCCTGGCCGCCCTGGGCTTCAAGGGTGACTACAGCTTCGATGTCTTCACCGAAGACTACCAGCAGCTGCCCGCGCCCGCAGTAGCCCGGCGGGCCTGGCTGGCCTGCGAATGGCTGGGCGAAGACGTGCTGCGCCGCTCCGTCCCGTTGCCGGGACGGATGCGCTTGCGCCAGCCGTCCCCGCGCTGACGAACGATCCGACGCGAGGTCGAGCGTTGCGGATCCGCGCCTTGAGGCTGTCAGTCCCACGCAGCGGAATGAACTTGATGCGATCTTGATGCCGGGGCCCCTGGTCTTGGCATCATCTTGACGGCCCCTGCCCGAGCATCGCTCCGAACAAGTCGGAGCAAACATGGACATCGTCTACCTGGTCTCAGCGGGCGCGCTGTGGGCCATCACCCTCGGCCTCGCCCTCGGCTGCGAGCGCCTGCAATCGCGCAAGGTGAGCAAATCCCAGGCCATGGCCGCCGTCGCGCCGGATTCGGCCTTTAACACCGCCATCAGCTTCGTCACCAACACCAACTGGCAGGGCAACGGCGGCGAGTCGACGATGAGCCACCTGGTCCAGATGCTGGGTCTGACGGTGCAGAACTTCCTCTCGGCTGCGACCGGCATCGTGGTCGCCGTCGTGCTCATGCGGGGGTTTGCCCGCCACTCGGCGCCGACCCTGGGCAACGTGTGGGTCGACCTGACGCGCACCACGCTGTGGATCCTGCTGCCCTTGTCATTCGTGTTCGCCTTGCTGCTGCTGGGCCAGGGCGTCATCCAGAACTTCAAGCCCTACCAGGAAGTGAAGCCGTTGGAAGCCGTCACCTGGCAGCAGCCCACACTTGGAGCCGATGGGCAGGCCATCCATGACGCACAAGGCCAGCCGGTGACGGAGGGCCGGACCGCCACGACGCAGACGCTGGCCAAGGGCCCCGTGGCCTCGCAACTGGCCATCAAGATGCTGGGCACCAACGGTGGCGGCTTCTTCAACGCCAACTCGGCGCATCCGTACGAGAACCCGACCGCGGTCACCAACTTCCTGCAGATGCTGTCGATCTTCCTGATCCCGGCGGCGCTGTGCCTCGTGTTCGGTCGCATGGTGGGCGATCTGCGCCAGGGTTGGGCGGTGCTGGCGGCGATGACACTGGTGTTCGTGGTCGGTGTCGTCGCGGCCACCGCCGCGGAACAACAGGCCAACCCGGCGCTCACCGCGCTGGGCGTGGACGCGGCCGGCGGCAACC
>WBZP01001401.1_pt1 | contig 29932 bp, 35 predicted proteins | sample 5204301 | NCBI WGS metagenome assembly WBZP01 (sample SAMN12412401, study PRJNA552823) | activated sludge metagenome | isolation source: activated sludge from nitrification reactor of wastewater treatment plant... | place: USA: Pennsylvania | collected 2017 | reverse complement strand
GGACGGTGACGCGCAGGACGTGTTCGTCCACTACTCGGAGATCCAGGGCAGCGGCTTCCGGTCGCTCGAGGAGAACCAGCGCGTGGAGTTCGAGATCGGTCAGGGCGCCAAGGGCCCCCAGGCGATGCGAGTCACCGCGGTCTAATCGACCCCAATCTGCCAAGAGCTGGTGCGGCTTATGCCGTACCAGCTCTTGTGTTTTCGGGCGTCGTCGGGCCGTCGGCCTCGCGCGCGGCCCACGCCGCGCTTTCCGCCTCGGCCGAACGCACCACCCGGTCGGCGGTCTGAAACTCCGAACTGTCTTGGTCCGCAACGGGAATCGGCATGCCGCAGGCGCGGCGCAACACCATCCGGGCCAGCGGGGCGGCGGTGGTGTGCGGGATGACGAGCAATCGGGCGCGGGCAATCTTGCCCACGACCACCATCAGCCGTTGCCCGCGGTCGCTCCAGCCCATCTTCGCCATGTGGCCGGCGGACATCGTATTGAGCACCGGGGCGCCCGCGGTGGCCGACCAGTTGATGTTGATGTCGACCACCTCGCCGAGCGCGGGGTGCAGCGACTCGATCAGCTCGGGCAGTTCCCGGGCGACCGAGCCGGTGTGCGGCCACCAGGCCCCGTCGATATCGGAGCCCAGCGCGGGGCACAGCGTGAGCCGGACCGGGCTGGCGGTGCGCCGCCCGCCGCGCAGCCCGTTCATTTCGAGGTGCCGTGCGGGTGGTGGTCGTCGCGGTCGGAGAACACCGGATGCTGGACGGGCTCGTCGGACTTCGCAACGGAGGGGTACTCGACCGCTTCGGGGCGCTGGGAGAACAGGTCGGAGTGTTCCACGCGGAACTCCTTAGGCATTGCAGGGTCGACCGGAACGGGTGCGGGTCGAGTCGGAGGCTGATCGAGAGAAAGAATGTCGCGGCGACAGCCCGTCCCCGCATACGCGATCTACCTGCATGAAGGCTACACCCGCCGGGGTCGGGCCCCGCGTGCGGCCCGGCATGTGATCATTGACGCCGTGAGCACGTGGGACGACACCTCGGAATCGGTGGACTACAGCGTCGAGGACGACAACCAACTCCAGCCGGAGGACACCCTGATCGACCGGGGTGTCGACGACATCCTGGACGAGGGCATCTCGCCGCCCGAGCGGCCGTACGCCAAGACCGTCCTGGACCATCCCGGCAAGGAAACCCTCGACGAGCTGCTGGCCGAGGAGGAGCCCGACCCTGTCTCGCGGCTGAACAACGTGCTCGACGAGCTGGAGCAGCAGCGCTCCGATGACGCCGAGCGCGAGGCGGAGTTCCCCGAGCGCGACGAGGTCGGCCGTATCCGGTCCGGGCGGTTGGTCGCCCCGGACGCCGGCTTCGGCCCTGACCACGAGTCCGAGATGTGGGCCAGCGACGTCGGCATCGACGGCGGCGCGGCATCGGCCGAGGAGGCCGCGATGCACATCATCGAGGACGACGAGGACTAGATCGACGCGAGAGCTGTTGAGGCGCAGTTACTCCGGCCGGGTGGCTCATGACGCAGGCTCTCTGTTGAGCAACTCGTAGGTGGCGCCGAGCGCACGATAGGTCGGTTCGGCCCGTCGGTCGCACGTGATCAGCGGCAGTTCGTGTTCGCGGGCGGCCGCCGCGACGAGGCCGTCATATACCGCGCAGCCGGTGAGCCCCGCCGCCACGAACTCCCTCAACAACTCACCGGTATCGGTGGCCGAGAGGAACCGGGACGCCGGAAAATTCGTCATTTCGAGACGCAGCGCAGCGGCCGGGCTGAGGCGCTGCGGAGCCGGCAAGCGGGTGAGCACAGACAGCAGCTCGACTGCGGCGTGCCCGGCCATTCCGCGGCGGCAGGGCAGCAGTCTGTCCCGGGCTGCTCGATGGAATGGGTTCTCCCACTGCACCAACGCCAACGCCGCGCTGGTGTCGACAAGAACGTGCTCAACGTTGGTCGGCAAGCCGCAACTCCCTGACCGCGTCCTCGTCGAGTTCCGGCCCACCGCCCGGAAGCATTAACAGCCCATCGGCTTCGACGAGTTCGTCAGCGGCCACGCTTTCGATCCGAATGGCGGCCCCGTCGAGGGAGATCTCGACCTCGCCGGCCGCGATGCCGGCCCGATCACGCAGTGACTTCGGTATTACCAGACGTCCAGCCTTATCAATGGTGGTTCGCATACCGTCAAAGTTACCATTCTGATGGTATCTCTGCGGCACTCCGGTCGGCGAGGTTGAGTGCCCGCCCGCTGTTACATGTAACCTCGGATTGATGACTGATCCTGACGTCGGCAAGCGGGTCGCCGACCACCGCGCCCGTCTGCGCGACCAGGGACTTCGGCCGCTTCAGATCTGGGTCCCCGACACCCGGGGCGAAGAGTTCGCAGCCGAGGCCCACCGCCAGTCACTCCTGGCCGCCAACAGCAGTACCGCCGATGACGATCAAGCCTTCGTCGACGCGATTTCGACGCTGAACGAAGACTTCGACGCCGAATGAGGCGCGGTGAACTCTGGACCGCCGTGGCGGGCCAGGGCTATGCGGGCAAGCCCCGGCCTGTCCTCATCGTCCAGGACGACCGCTTCGACGCCAACGACTCCATCACGGTCTGCCCCCTGACCGCCACCGCGGTCGACATACCGCTGCTGCGAATCCCCTTGCAACCGAACAACACCAACGGGCTGACCACTCCGAGCAGCATCATGATCGACGAGATCAGCACGGTTCGTCGATCCAGGCTTGGTCACCGCATCGGCAAGGTGTCGACCACCGAGATGCGTCAACTCGAGCGCGGAATACTGGTCTTCCTCGGCATGACCGGCTGAGCCCGCACCTGCACCTAGGCGCTCGGCACCCAGTTGCCGTGGAACCCGGCCGGCACCCGGTGCGGCAGCTTGACGGTGGCGACGTCCTCCAGCGTCTGCGCGTCGATGATGGCCAGCTCGCTGCGGTCGGTCGCCGCGTCGTAGACGTAGCCCATCAGCACCCCGTCATCCTCGGCGGCGTCGGCCGAGCGTGGGTGAAAGACGAACTCGCCCAATTGCTTTCCGGCCCCGAACGAGCGAGTGGCCGACCCGCTGCCGACGAAGTCGTGCTTGTGCAGCCGGTCGGTGCCGTTGTTCTCGTCGCCGAACGCCGGCGCGTAGCCGTAGCGGTGCCGCTTGCCGACCAGTCGCTCGTCGACGCGGGGGAACTCCTGGCCGCGGTCGTCGATGCGGGATTCGCGGACCTTGCCGTCGGCTAGGTCGACCACCCAGCGGTCCAGCGTGGGCGGGCCCTCGTCGGGGCCGAGCAGTTCGGTGTCGAACATCTTCGGGTGCCGCGCCACGTCGAGCACGATGGTGTCGCCGTCGTCGTAGGCGTTCATCGGGTGGAATACGTAGCAGGGCTCGACGTCGAACCAGCGGACGTCGGCGTCCCCGCCGTCGCGCGGCATGACGCCGACGCGGGCCGGGTAGCGCGGGTTCCACCGGTACGGGAAGCGCCTTTCGGTGCTGTCGGGCTTGGACTGCCGCGCCATGATCGGGTCCGGAATGCGGACGCGGCCGATCAACGCGGACATCATCAGCCGGGCCGGCACCCGCAGCGGCTTCGGGGCGGTGATCTCCGCCGCCATCACGGGATCGAAGGCGACCGGCAGGTCGTAGAACACGACATGCTTCTCGGTCAGGGAGAAGTCGTGCATCATCGGGCTGCCGTGCACGGTGATGTCGACGGTGCGCTTGGCTCGGCCGTCCACCCCGATCACCGAGTACTGCACGGTGTTCCCGCGTTCCATGCCGTACGTAACGGCATGCAGCTCACCGGTTTCCGGGTCCCGCTTGGGGTGGGCGCTGTAACCGCCGGGCAGGGTCCCGCAGAAGTCCCACACCCCGACGGTGTCCAGCTCGTCGGTGAGCTCGTACTGGGCGATGCCGCCCTCGACCAGGGCCAGGGTGCGGCCGGCGTGGCCGATCACATTGGTGTTGGCGCCCAGTGTCGACAGCTTGAACTGGCCCTTAGGCTCCGGCTCCCCCAGCGCCCGGCAGGCCTGCGGGCCGCGGACGTAGCGGTTGCGATACCACTCGGCCTTACCGTCGCGCAGCCGCAGGCCGTGCACCATGCCGTCCCCGGCGAACCAGTGATAGCGCTCGGGGTCGATCGGGCCGATCGGGTTGGGCCCGTTGCGCAGGTAACGCCCGTCCAGGTAGTCCGGGATCGCGCCGACGACGTCGAGATCGGTGAGGGTGTATTCCCTGCTCAGCGGGGCGAAGGCACCCTCGAGGTAGCGGTTCGTCATCGGCCGATCCCTTCAATAACGGTGTTATTAGTGCTCTGTATAACACCGTTATGGCAGGATGGCAAGGGTGAGCACGCCCCGGGATGATCTGGTCGACGCGGCCGTCGACCTGTTGACGCGCGACGGCGCCAAGGCGCTCAGCGTGCGCAAGCTCGCCGCGGCGGTGGGCACCTCGACCATGGCGGTCTACACCCACTTCGGCAACATGGCCGGCCTGCTCGAGGCGATGACCGACGAGGCGACCAGCCGCCTCACCGAGGCTGTGACCCACGTTCCGCATACCGACGATCCGGTGGCCGAGTTCTTCGTGGTCGGCCTGGCCTACTACCGGTTCGCGATGACGAATCCGCAACGCTACGAACTGATCATGGGCACCACCTCGACCCCGCAGCCGCTCCTCGACATCCGCACCGACGTCACGGTCACCGGGCGTCCCACCGACCGCGCCGACCGGTCGGCGTCCTACGAAGTCCTGCACGCCGTGGTACAGCGGATGCTCGCGGCCGGCCGCATTCGCGACGACGGCAGCCTGGCCATGACCGCGCGGCTGTGGACCATCTGCCACGGCGCGGTCAGCCTGGAGTTGGCAGGGTACTTCGGCCACGAGGGCCACGGCCTCACCGCGGTGCTCGGACCGCTGGCCGTCGACGCGATCGTCGGGATGGGCGACGAACGAGAGAAGACCATGCGGTCGCTGGCCACCGCGATGGAACTGATGGGGGCGCAACTGGATTCGTGAGCCGATCCGCTCAGATCCGGGCGGCCAACGCGTCGACCGGCCGCCCGTGCCCACGGAGGGTCAGCGCTCGCGGGACAGCATCACTCATCAGATCGTCGGCCACACCGGAGGTGACGATCAGTTCGCCGCCGGCAGCGTGTTGTTGCATGCGCGCGGCCACGTTGACGGGATCGCCGAGCGCGGTGAAGTCGACCACCGCAGCACCGACGTTGCCCACGTAGGCCTCTCCCGCGTTGACCGCCACCCCCACCGAAAGCCACGGTCCGGCGGTACCGGCGCAGCCCACCGCCTCGAGCAGCTCGCGGCCGGCCAGCACGGCCCGGCGGCGGTAGTCCGGGCCGCTGACGCCGCGGACGAAGAATGCCATCACCTCGTCACCGATGAGCTTGTCGATCACCGCGTCGTGGCGCAGCAGCACCCTCGTCGCGGTGGCGTAGAAGCGGTTGAGCAGCGCGGCGAAATCGACGGCCGAGGCGTGCTCGCCGAGTGCGGTGGAGCCGCGGACGTCGGCGAACAGCACGGCGATGTCGACCTGCGCGCCACCGGGCGGCAGGGCGTCACAACAACGGCTGCACAGGGTCGGGTTCTTGCGGGACGGGCTGAACCCGGCGACGCTCAGCAGACGACCCGCCGGGCCACCGAACGGGTTGTTGCACACCTTGCATCGCGGGGCAGAGGGCAGGTAGCGAAACAGCCGGCGCGCCCGGACCAGTGATGCGTGACCGTCGGTCAGCACCTTCTGCCAGGTACGGTCCGCATCGATGTCGGCGCGCTGCGGCGCCGTGACGTCAACCATGCCGTCGATGGTCGGCCCCAAAGCCACGGCGCCGCATGGGGCATCGGCCTCATCTGACTCCGGCCGCTACGACCCGCGGGTGAGCTGGTCAGTGCATCGCAGCCGGCGGACCGCGTCCCTCATCGCGTCTGCCGATCCGAATGCGTCAGGCAGATGCCGTCGCGGTAACGGCACGGCTCGGGGACGGGAAGTGCCCCTTCGCGCATCCGCTGCTTCCACGCCGCCGTCAGGTGCAGCCACTTGTACTCCTCGCGCTGCATCGTCTTGGCCTTGCTGAGCGGCATATACGGATTGCCGTGCTTGGCCCGTTGGTAGGCCAGGATCTCATCGTCGGTCAACCGTGCGCGGTTCATCGGCGTGGCCTCCCTTGCGTGTATCGATCGGCGATCCGTAGTGGGGGTCCACTGCGAATCGGCAACGCCGCGTTCTTCCGCTCCTGCTCCGTGTAAATCTCTTCGATGTGTTCACGCAGCGCGACGTTCATGCTCTCGCGCGGCACCCGAGAATCACCGCCGCAGCGTCGGCAGATGTTGTCGGCGCGGACATCCACCGGCGGGTGGGGGCAGCGGTCCGGGGTGGTGCAGGCACAGACGCAGGGGAACTGCTTGTAACGGGTGGCGTATCCGCAGCGGTCACACGGGTCGTAGTGGTATGGGGCGAGCCGACTCTTGCTCATCGGGTTCCCCTACGCGGGCGGCCTGCCGAGTATCGATCGGCGATCCGCAGCGGCGTTCCGCTCGGCTCGACGCCGGCGTGCAGGTGCTCGGGGTTCGTCGCGCGGACTTCGGGAACCTGCCGGGCGGTTACCGAACCGGGTGGGCAGGCACAGCGCATGGGCCCGTACTGCTTGAAGCGGGTGGCGTATCCGCATACCGGGCAGCGGCTGTGGAGGTGCGGATGGGTATTGCCGTCGACGCTGACCCCCCACCACGGTTGCGGCTCGGGCCAGTTCCCCGTACGCGGCGGATTGTCGAAGACCCATCCTCGTCGCGCACTCATGGCTGTGCCTGGGATCGGAGATACATCGAATTGCTCCCGTCATTGAACAGTGGTGGCTGACCACTGGTCCGGGCCTTCTCCGAAGAGCACCGTGCCGGGTAGCGCGGTTGCCGTTCACTCGCGTTCGGAGGCGTATGAGCGAATCTCTTGGCCTGGCCGAAGTATACCGACGGCACCGACAGCAAGTCACGACGTCGAACATTCAGCCGCCAGAGGTGCCACAACGACCTGAACGTCCTCAGCGTTGGTCGGTAAGCCGCAACACGCTGACGGCGTCGGCGTCCACTGGTCCACCAGCCAGAAGCAGCAGGAGTCCGTCGGCTTCGACGAGCTCATCCGTGTCGATGGGCCGAATCCGAACCGCGGCACCGTCTACGCAGATCTCCACCTCCCCGGCGGAAACTCCGGCTCGGTCCCGAAGCGACTTGGGAATCACCAAGCGGCCGGCCTTGTCGATAGTTCTACGCATGCCCCAACGCTGCCAAAGAAAGAGCCAGGGTATACCGCAGCTCCCGACCTAAGGTGGAACCCATGACAAACCAGAACGCGGCGGTATACCCCGCGCACCCGCCCGAACCGATCATGCGGCTGATGAACTCGCTGTTGCCGCGGTTGTTGCGCACTCCGCTCGCGGGCGGGGCGCGCAAGCAGTTCATGGTGCTGGGCTTCAACGGCCGCAAGTCGGGGCGACGGTTCACCATCACAGTGAGCGCACACCTGATCGACGACGTGTTGTACGCCCTGGCCGGCTCGGTATGGACGGTGAACTTCCGCGGCGGCGGTCCCGCCGACATCCTCTACGACGGTAAGACGAAGCCCATGACCGGCGAGCTCATCGAGGACCCCGTGGCGGTGGCCGAATTGTTCCACCGCTGCGCGACGGGGTACGGGGTCAGCCGCGCGCAGCGGATGATGGGCGTGAAGTTCCGTGATCCGCGGGTACCGACGCTCGAGGAGTTCCGCGCGGCGGTCGTCGAAAACAATTTCGTGGCAATCCGATTCACGCCCGCCTAGGTCAGAGCGGCGGGGTGCCGATCAGGACGGCATTGATGCGACAGCCGTCGGGTCCGGCTCTCCAGGCGTGGTCTACTCCGGTCATCACCACCATGTCGCCCGCCTCGAGGTGGTGGGCGCCGTCATCGAGGATGAGGTCGACGCTGCCACTGATGATCGTCTCTAGATCGAGGGTGTCGGTGTGGTGCACCGGGGTCTCGGCGTGCGGGCCGTAGTCGACGACGATCCAGCGGGCGTGGCCGGGGGGCAGGACCTGGTCGATGAGTTCGGCGTTGCCCACAGGCCGGGCCGGTGGCGGAGCCTGTGTCGTGGCGTAGGGAATGGCCATCGCGAAGCCGGGGGCGATCGGATTGACGGCGACGTCTGCTTCGCTTACCACGCAGGACTTTCCGGTGGCGTCAGCCCCGGTGATCAGCAATCGCATGCGGCGTCCTTCGAGTAGGCCCTGTCAAGGTCAGGGTAGCGGCCATTCGCCGGAACGAGCTGAGCCACCGTGTCGCAGTCGGTTATACCGCCCAGATCTGGTCGTCCTCGTCGTCCCAGCGCTTCGACTCGGCGAGGATGCGTTGCCGGAATCCCGGCTCCGTCCGATCGACCGCCTCCAGGGCTTGAGCGGTCAGCCCCGGCCGGATCCCGCTGAGCGCGTGGGCGACCGGTATGAAGGCGCGCAGAAGATCGGGGACGTCCAATAGACAGTCCACTGACATGTGGTCGTCGGGGTAGGACAGCCCACCCAGCGCCCGCTCGATCCGAGCGGCACTCCACCGCAGAGGATCACCGCTTCCGGTTTCCATCAGCTCGCCTATCAGTTCATCGTGGCCGAAGCGGTTGAAGGGCCTGCCTCGTGGGGAGGCGAAGAACGCGTCGAGTAATCGCGAAGTGGTCCACCAATCATCACAGGGGCGCTCATAGCACCGCCCACCCTCGGGCAGATGTCCGATCAGCCATCGCAGCAGGGGCTTGGCCGGAATCGAGAACACCGTTTGTCCGAGCGCGCCAACTATCCACGCGCGGGCGTCGGCCAGGGTCATCTCGGTGGGGCTGATGTCGGGGTCGGGATTGCTTGCGGTGAGCACACTCTCGATCGGATCTCGCACCAAGAGGACATCTTGCACGTCATCCAGAATCGTGTGGTCAAGGCGAACCACGCAGGTCATTTCGTACCCGTCGACCAGTCGCACGCCGATCAGCAGGTCGTCGCCGTCACCGAGCACATCCGCCATCCGCACCGCGCGGCGAACATCAAGCTGCGGCAGCCCGGTGATCCAGGCCGGCAGCGGGTCGCGTCGGGTGGCGACCTCCTCGCGACATCGGCGTCGCAATCCGTCGTCGTCGGCCAGGAGTTCGGCGAGCAGCGCCAACAACGCGGTTGTCTCGGGGGTCGGCACGGCGATGAACTCCGTGACGAGCGCATCGAGGCGCACCTGGTCGCCCGGGTGGGTTTCCAGGGCAGCGAGCCGGTCGGGTGTCGCTGTCTCGATCAGTACGCTGACCAGATAAAGCATTTCAAGCGGATCCCCGGTTTCCAGCGCCGTGCGTACCGCACGCACGAGCGGTGATTCCCCGGGAGTCTGCCGGCGGCGCGTTGCCCGTCGCGCCTCCCGGCGCACCCGTTTGGCCTGCCGGCGCCTGCGTGCCTCGTTCATGGCGCGGACGTTACCCATCGCCACCGACAACTCAGGCGGAGTCGCCCGCGGAGCCGCTTCTCCGGAGGTTTCGCTGACGTCAAATAGTGTTGATTGGCAACGGTTTACCGGTGTCGAGGACGAGATACCCGGCTCAGCCGATCGGGGGCTTCCGGGTCCGAATCTGTCGGTGGCTGCTGCGATGATGAACTCATGTCGTTGACCACCTCGCCGCCCGCCGCTGAGGTGCGCCCGGACCAGCGGCTTGAGGCGCTGTTCGAGGAGTTGGCGGAGTTGTCCGGCCAACGGAATGCGATTGACGGGCGCATCGTGGATATCGTCGCCGAGATCGATGGCGACGGGTTGTGGGGCGCTACCGGCGCGCGGTCCGTGGCGGCCTTGGTCGCGTGGAAGACCGGCTGCTCTCCGACCAATGCGAACACCATCACCAGCGTGGCTCATCGCCTCAAGGAGTTCCCCCGCTGCGCCCAAGGGATGCGGGAGGGCCGGCTGGCCCTGGATCAGGTCGGCGTGATCGCGCAGCGGGCCGGCGATGGGTCCGACGAGCACTACGCCGCGTTGGCCGCGGTCGCGACGGTCAACCAGCTGCGCACCGCCGTCAAGCTCGAGCCACGGCCCGACCCCGACCCGCGACCCGAGCCGCAGCGCTCGATCACCAAGAGCGTCGAGGACGACTTCACCTACTGGCGGATCAAGCTTCCGCACCTCGAGGCGGCGAAATTCGACGCGGCTCTGGCGTCTCATCGGGATGCGCTGATCGCCGAATGGAAGAACGATCGCGCCGACCCCGACAGCGCGTCGGAGCAGGTGCCCCCGTTCCCGGGAACCGTCGACGCCTTCCTGCGCCTGGTCGAGACCTCATGGGATGCCGAAGTCGCCCGCCGGCCCCACGGGCAGCACAGCACCGTGGTGGTCCACGTCGATATCGAGCAGCGCGCCGCCGCGCTGCATCTGGGCCCGCTGCTCGGTGAGTCCGATCGCCGCTACCTGACCTGCGATGCCACCTGTGAGGCCTGGTTCGAACGCGACGGCGAGCCGATCGGCACCGGCCGGGCCACCCGGGTGATCAACCGTCGGCTTCGCCGCGCCCTCGAGCACCGCGACCGTGCGTGCGTGGTTCCCGGTTGCGGAGCTACCCGCGGGCTCCATGCTCACCACATCAGGCACTGGGAAGGCGGCGGGCCCACCGAACTGGCCAACCTCGTGCTGGTATGCCCCTACCATCACCGGCTGCACCATCGCGGCGTCATCACCATCACCGGTGACGCAAACGACCTGACCATCACCGACAGCGCCGGCCAAGAACTGAGCGCGGCATCGCTGGCCCACCCGCCGACCACACCACCGCCCGCGGTCGCACCATGCCCGGGGCCCACCGGTGAACGTGCCGACTGGTGGTGGTATGAGCCGTTCCAGCCGCAACCGCCACCGACAGACAACTAGGTCGGTCGTCGTGGCCGGATTCCGAACGCGGCCAAACTATCTCGACCTCACGCCACCGCGGCCGAGCGGGTCGAGGTACGGGCACAGCGCGTCGGTCACGACGGCTTCGTAGATTCCGGGATCCATCTCCTTCACGCGTCGACCATACGACGCCCACCGAGCCGTGGGCGGCGCCGATGGCACCGCCCTCGGACCGACCGCCCATCGCTATGATCACTGCATCGACTTCAGGAGGGCGGTCCACGCAATGCCTCTCCCCGCGGCGCGAGAGGATGGCGTCCCATGACGGGCGACGCAGACCGGGCCGCAGCCGAACCCACCGATGGCGCTATTGGCTCGGTGGCCTTGGCCTGGCTAACCGCCGGGGACTACGAGCAGGCGTTGACGTTGTGGCCCGAATTGGCTGCCAGTGATCGGGTGGCCCGCCCGGAGGGGCCGCTGCCGCATGCGCAGTACTGCCGGGCCCTGCAGAAGATCCTCATCGAGTACGCGGAGGCGCGCGCACCGGGGCTGGCGATCGCGCCGGTGCGGGTGGCGCCGTTCACCGCATGGTGCGCGGATGAAGGGCAGCAACCCGATTCCGCCGAGGCCCGGGCCCAATACGCCGCCCATCTGGCCGCCAGGCGAGATCCGGCTCTCATCGCGTGGCCGCCGGGCCGCAACCAGCCGTGCTGGTGCGGTTCGGGGCGCAAATACAAGAAGTGTTGTGCTGCAACGACATCCGCTGGAACGGAAGCGTAAGAGTGAACACTGCGCGCTTGCGGGTGGTGCTGCGCTACGTCGAGCCTGCGGTCACCCGGGTGATCGATATCCCTACGTCGGCGACCCTGCCGGAGTTGCACCATCTGCTGCAGGCCGCGATCGGGTGGACCGACTCACATCTGCACCAGTTCGTCACGCCACAGGCGACCTACGGGATGGTGATGCCCTGCGCGGAGGTGTGGCCCGAGGACCTGCGTGACGAAACCGGCGCGCGGCTTGCAGATCTGGGCACCGAGTTCGAGTACCGCTACGACTCCGGTGATGGCTGGATCCACGATGTGGAGGTTCTCGGGCACGGCGGCCCGGCACCGGCCTGCGTGGACGGCGACGGCGCCTGCCCACCCGAAGACTGCGGCGGGCCCGCCGGCTATGCCGATCTGCTGCAAGTGCTCGCCGATCCTGCCGACCCCGAGCACGCGCACGCGCGGAGCTGGGTGGGTAACCGGTTGCGGCCGTTCGACCGTGCCGCAACCGATGTGCGGGTTCGCAGGGTAGTCGGCGAGGTGCCCGGGAGCGTGCGGCTGCTACTCGATCTGCTCACCGACGGGGTGAAGCTCACTCCGGGTGGGCGGCTCCCCCGGACAGTGGTCCGCGCCATGCAAGCACATCGCCCGCATTGGTATCTGCTCGACCGGCCGGCCGCTATCGAGGACGACCTGCCGCCACTCGCGGCGCTGCACGGTCTGCTCCGCGGTGTCGGGCTGCTGCGGCTGCGCCATGGTGTGCTCACCCCCACCCGCGCCGCCGGCGACGATCTCGCCGTCGTGCGCCGACTGAGGTCGGCGTTCGAGCCCCACACCTTTGCCACCGAGATCACCGAGCTGACGGTCGGGGTGCTCGCCGCGCATGGACCGCTTGCACTGACAGCGCTCGGGAAGGGAGTGAATGAGCAACTGGGATATGGCTGGCAACGCGACGGACGGCCCATCGACGTGCAGGACGTCCGGATGGCGATCGTCCAGCAGTCCCCGACCATGGCGGGGCTCGACCTGATCGACAACACCGACTGGCACCGATGGGCCGCGGGCGCCTCGGCCTTCACACTGCTTCCCGGCGCCGCCATGCTCGCCGAGATCTGGACCGACGACGACGGGTGACGCAAGCCACCGGAGCGAAGACCGGGGCGACCATCTGACCAGCCGACACGACGGGACGGACTCGGGATGATCGCCGATCGGCTATCATTACCGGCATGACGACGATGGGTCCCACCACTGCCGGGTATGTTGACCGGCTCGCCGGGAACCTTCTCAAGATTGCCCGCGCGAAGGCCGGGATGTCACAGCGTGAACTCGCTCAAGCCGCGGGTGTCGCACAATCGACCATCGCACGGATCGAATCCGGCAGCCGCCAACCCTCCCTGCCGGTGCTGGCCAGAATCCTCGCAGCGGTCGACTTGGACATGCGAATCACGTTGTCCGACTACGGCTCCCACGATGACACACTCGACAACGCAGCCGCGCGTCTCTCGGCCGCCGAGCACACCCGACGCCGCAGCGCCCAAGACCGATTCGCCGCCGGGCAATTCGTCACTACTACCGGTCGATGACTCGCGAAGTCGGATTCGACCCGGTTCACATCATCGAAGTTCTCACCCGCCACCACGTCGAGTTCGTTCTCGTGGGCGGCTATGCCGCCATGCTCTATGGCGCCCGCCGCCCGACCTATGACATCGACATCACGCCGTCGATGGCCCGTGCAAACCTTCAGCGGCTGTCCGACGCGCTGCGCGAACTCCAGGCCGGAATTCGTATCGACGACCTCGACGATGCGCTGCCCTTCGACAGCTCAGCGGAATCGTTACGTGGCATACAGATGCTCAACCTTCGCACTCCGAGTGGAGACTTGGACATCACCTTCGCGCCCGCCGGCTTCCCGGATGGCTACACGGCACTGCGGCCGGGAGCCCACCCCTACACGGTCGGGAGCCTGACCATCCAGGTCGCCGACCTCAACGACGTCATCAAGTCGAAGGAAACCGCGGCGCGACCCAAAGACCTTGACGCACTCCCAGAGCTCATCACGCTCGCCCGAACCTACGAACCGCCGACGTAGCGCGGTGTAGCACAACTGGCTACGCTACCGCGATGAGCAGGACCATTCCGCAACGCGAACTGCGCAACGACAACGCCGGGGTCATCGCCGCCGTCGCTGCCGGCGAGACGTTCATCGTGACTCGCAACGGCGAGCCGGTTGCGGAGTTGCGCCCGATCCGACCAGGCCGACGCACCTTCGTGACCCGCGACGAAGTGCTGGATCCCACCGGCGCCACGGTACGTATCGACCCCCGCCGATTCCGCGAGGACCTCGACCGGTCAATCGACCAGGTCTGGTGACATGACCTCCGGTCGTGATCGACTGGCACGACCCCGCCATTGCCACCGCCCTGCCCGCCGAGATCGCGATCTCCGCCATCACCGCTGCCGAGTTGGGCGCCGGCCCGCTGCTCGCGGGCGACGCGATCGAGGCGGCCAGGCGCCAGACGCGGTTGCAGGAGGTTGAGACGCTGCTCGAGCCGATTGCATTCGACGCGGCGGCCGCACGCAGCTACGGGCTTATCGTCGCTGCTGTGGTCCACGAATGACGAAGGCCGCGTAGCAGATTCGCCGATCTATTGATCGCCGCTACAGCGCATGCCAATAATCTGGATCTCTACACGCGCAACGCCGAGGACTTCGCCGGGCTGGCAGGCCTGGTCCGCGTCATCGGCATCTGAACCGGCAGCGCTGAGCGACAACGGGGCCGCGGGATCTGCGGGAAAAGCCTGCCCATCGAGCGGCTCCCTTCGCGATAATGCAGACGATGCCGCTATACACCGACGGGCCCACAAGGGTGGGGCATGGCTGAGGACCGCGTCGACCCGCTGCTGCTCGGTCAGCGGGTGGTCGCGATCCTGGAAACCGGGCTGCGCACCGCCACGTACAAGCTGGCGACGTTGATGGCGCTGATCGACCAGTGCATCGAGAACCTGCCCGAGGATCCAGCAGAGCGTTTGACGGTGCCGATACCCGACCTCGCCCGCCGCGTGCTCGAGATCTACTGGCGTCAGGTGCGGCCGTTCGACGGCCATGAGCTGCGGCAGTCGACGCAGTCGCGGGCCCGTATTCTGCTGGCGGCCAACGCATTGCGGGCTGCCGCAGACAGGGATGCGCGAGGCGTCTCGGTGGACATCGCTGCGCCGCGGGCACCTGCCGCCTATGCCGCGACGATCGACGAAATCACGCTGTGTCTGGCCCGGCAGCCACTTCATCGGCTGCAGCGGCTCCCCGGATCCGAGACATCCGACTGGTTTTCTTTACGACGACTCGCAACTGCACGACCAGGTGAGCAGATCGACATTGCGATCGCACGGCGACGCGATCGTACTCAAACCCGGAGTTGCGCAGGGCCTGGCGCGATTGGCGGGCTTGCTCAAGCCGGCCCTGGAGATCATGTGGGTTGATGATGTGCGGCGCATGAACAAGTTCCTGCACGCGGCGGTGCCGGACGTGGCCGGACATCTGTTCGGCCGGGAGCGCACCGCGCTTAACCCGGTTCGAGAGCCCTTCAAGGATGCCTTTGGCTCGCATTGCTTCTACTGCGGCACGCACCTTCCGGCGAACAATCCCATCGATCACGTGCTGCCGTGGTCGCTGGTGGGGATCGACGGACTGGCCAATCTCGTGCTGGCCTGTGTGCGGTGCAACGGCGACAAGAGCGGGGCGCTGCCGGCGATCGGAATCGTGGACCGAGTCCTGGACCGGGACCAACAGGTGTTGGAGGACATCGCGTCGGCGATCCAGTGGCCCACCCAACGCCCTCGAGTCGTGGCCGCGGCCCGCGGAATCTACCGGGGACAGCCACCAGATGTACCGACGTGGTCTGGGTACCGGCACACGGTTCGGCTCGACATCAGCTTTCCGCCCAGCTGGTTGAGCACCGGGTGATCAGGAGCCCGCAGCCCTGTGCCCGCATCACCCCACCGCGCATCTGCCCATAATGGGATAATGGGATTAGACTGGCGGGATGTCCGAACCAGCACTCATCGAAACCGACTCGCGCAGTCGCGCAGTCCTACCCGGCCTCCCTAATCGACGCTTTGTGATGCGCGTGAACGACGACGGCAGCATCCTGCTGCAGCCCGCTCGCATCGTGACCGACGCTCAGCAAGACTACGACTCCGATCCGGAACTGCGCGATCTCCTCGCCAGAGCAGCTGCCTCCCCGACCGTCCGCCGGGCGCGCCAACGCCGCTAGATGAGCGCCGCTGCCGAGTACTCACAAGTCGCAGACGCCCAACTCGACGCGCTGGAAGGTGGCCCGGACGCCGACCTGTACAACGCCATCCTCGACACGATCGACTTGATCTTCCGTCTGCCCGGTCAGGCCCAGGCTCTCTCGACGGCGATCACCACCGCCGACGGGATTCGGATGCGGCTCCCCGTGATCGGCCACCCACCCTACAAGGTCTTCTGGTCCACGGACGGTCCCCGAATCGAAGCGATCTTCCCGCATCCCTAGCCCACAACGCCGGTCACCGCCGCGCGCTCGACTCGGTCACATCCGGGACTCGCCGGGAGCATGATCTCCCGGCCGAAACATCATTCGCGGGTGTCACGTATCGCGTGGACCGGCCACGAGTGCGGCACACCCTTCAACTGGTGGCTGCCCCGGTCATCGAACTCGATTCTGGACCCGAGAACGAGAGCCGGGATAGCGCCCGACACCAGCACTTCACTCGGCTCAGCGAGACCCATGATGCGCGCCGCGATGTGTACCGCGATGCCGTGCACATCCCCGTCGGTCACTTCGACCTCGCCGGTGTGTAGACCGGCGCGGATACTCAGGCCGACGTCCTGGACCGCGTCGCGGATGGCACACGCGCATTCGATCGCCCGCGCCGGTCCATCGAATGTCGCCAACGCTCCGTCGCCGGTGAACTTCACGACGGAGCCGCGGGCGCTGGCGACATGGCGCTCCACGATGCGGTCGTGGGCGTCGAGGACCGTCGCCCAGGCCTGATCCCCCAACGCCGTTGCGCGCTCGGTGGATCCGACGATATCGGTGAACAGCACGGTGGACAGGACGCGATTGGTGGGTGCCGCGCGGCGGCTTCCGGTGATGAACGGCTCGATCTCGTCGAGCACCCGGTCGGCGTCACCGGCGAACCACACGTGATCGTCCCCGTCGAACTCCACGAGGCGCGCGTTCGGGATGCGGTCGGCGACATCCCGTGCGTGTTGGGCGACGACGTGGCGGTCTCCGCGGCGGTGCAGGACGAGGGTGGGCGCCTGGATGCTCTCGAGCACGGGCCGAAGGTCGGTGTGCAAGAAGAGGTCCAGGATCTCCTTGAAGTAGCCGGGGCCGCCGGCCAACCGCTCACAACGGGCCCACCACCGCTTCTTGGCGGCATCGTCCGCCCAACTCGGTGCCAGGCGGTCGACCACCGCACCGGTGCCGACGGTGTCCAGATAGCCGTCGAGGTATCTGCGAAGCGTCGCCTCGGGCATGCCGAACGGGTGGTCGTCCGCGCGCTCGTAGCGGGCGAAGGGGGCCCACAGCACCAGCGAACGCACCCACTCGGGGCGGGTGGCGCTCAACAGCATGGCGGGGAGAGCGGACTCGGCCATGGCGAAGACCGACACGCACTCGCTGCTGGCGGCCTCCAGGACGGCGGCGAGGCCGTCGGTCCACGCCTGCATCGCGGCGCGGGCGCTGATCGGAACCGCGTCGGAGCTGCCCATCCCGAGGAGATCGGTGGCGATCAGCCGACCGAACGAGGCCAGCCGGCGCAGGTGCCGGGCGACGGTGGGCTCATCCCACAGCAGGTCGATCGGATAGGTGGCGGTCGGCACGAACAGCACGTCGGGTTCGCCGTCACCGACGACTTGATAGGCGAGGTGGACGTCGCCGTCCCGCGCGTAGACGGTGTCGGGCGCAGCCACCATTCCTCCAGCATGCCACCGGTGGTCGGTGACGGCGACAGCCAATCTGAGCCCCACCCCCTCACAGCCCGACCGCGACCTCCAGGTCCTTCAGCGAGGTCTCCAGGTGGCCGAGCAGGCGCTGCAGGTGCGGCACGGCGCGACGGCAGCCGACCAAGCCGAAGTCCAGGCTGTCGGCGCTGGTGGCCAGCGTGATGTTGAGCGCCTGGCCGTCCACCACCATCGACATCGGGTAGTTGCCGTCCAGCCGAGCGCCGTTGCGGTACAACGGATGCTGCACACCGGGCACGTTGGAGATGCACAGGTTGAACGACGGCGGGGTGGCGCCACCGATCCCGGGCACCAGACTCAGCAGCGCCGGGGCCAGCGTAGTGCCCAGCCCCATCGCGATCGCCTGGGCGCGCGGCAGCTGCGACAGCACGGTCTTGTTGTCGCGCATCGAGGCCTGGATGGTGGCCAGCCGCTGGGCGGGGTCCTCGACGTTGGTGGCCAGGTTGGCCAGCACGGCTGAGGCGACGTTGCCGCCGTCGGCGTCGTTGGCGGTGCGCAGGTTGACCGGCACCATGGCGATCAGCGGGGCGTCGGGCATGGCGTCGTTCTCGGTGAGGTAGGTCTTCAGCGCGCCGGCGCACATGGCCAGCACGACGTCGTTGACGGTGACCCCGGCGGCGTTCTTGACGGCCTTGATCCGGTCCAGCGACCAGGACTGGGCCGCGCAGCGCCGCGCCCCGCCGATCGGCACGTTGAACATGGTGCGCGGCGCGCGGAACGGCAGGGTCAGCTGCTGTTCGACCAGCGCGGCGCGGCCGAGTGCGACCGTCGACGAGGCGTGCCGGGCCGCGGATTGCACTGTGCCGGTGAGCTTCTGCAGCCGGCCCTTGCCCGCGGCCTCGGCACCCCGGGCGCGCGGCGGCAGCGACCACGGGGCCTGCACCTCGGTGTCGTCGGGGTCGGTGCTCAGCGAGCCCTGCAGCATGTTCAGCGCCGACACCCCGTCGACCACACCGTGGTGCATCTTGGTGTAGATGGCGAAGCGGCCGTCGTTGAGGCCCTCGATGAGGTGCATCTCCCACAGCGGGCGGTGCCGGTCGAGCAGGGTGCCGTGCAGCCGGGAGGTGAGCTCGAGCAGCTCGCGCACCCGTCCCGGCGCAGGCAGCGCGGAGCGGCGCACGTGGTAGTCCAGGTCGACGTCCTCGTCGAAGGTCCACGCCACGTTGGTGATGCCGCCCAGGGCGCGGGCGGGCCGCTTGCGGAAGGTGGGCGTCAGCTCCTGGCGGGCGCGCATGGCCTCGTAGGTCTCGCGCACGAACTCCGGCCCGGCGTCGGCCGGCGGGGTGAACAGCTGCAGCCCGGCCACGTGCAGCGGATGCTCACGGGACTCGGCGAGCAGGAAAGTCGAGTCGATGGGCGAGATGAGTTGCATCGGAGTTCCTCGTTCGGGTCGATTGGGCTTGATGGCAAAGTACGGCGCGGCGCCCGCCGCGGTCTCGTGCCCGAACGCCAAGGTTGATGGCGGCCATTGTGACGCGGTGACAATCGGACTATGTTCCGGCCATGACGCTGCAGTGGCCGGTCGCCGAGGACGCCGGCGCCGAGCGGGTGTGGCGGCAGGTGCTGGTGCCGATCGCCGCCGAGATGCGCGCGGCCGCCGCCGAGCTGTCCGCGCAGTCCGTGGCGCGGATGCGTGCCGAGTTGCCGCAGCTGTTGCCCGACGAGCAGATGGTCACCGAACATCTGGTCAGTACCGAGGCCGGGCTGCGGCAGCTGGCGCAGGTGATCGAGGCCGGCGCCGACCCGCGGCGGGTGGAGTTGCCGCCGTCGACCATCGCGATCGCCCGGGCGGTGGTGCAGCAGCAGGTGTCCCTGGCCGATCTGATGCGCAACTACCGGCTGGCCCAGGAACTGGTGTGGCAGTGGATGCACGCCCGCATCGCCGCCGCCGAGCCGGACCCGGCCGATCTGGCCAAGGCCATCGAGCTGGCCACCGGCTGGATCTTCGGCTACGTCGACGGCGCGTTGGTCCGGGTGGAACAGATCTACGAGTCCGAGCGTGAGGCGTGGCTACGGGGCGCGGCGGCGGCGCGGTCGGCGGCCGTCGACGACATCCTCGCCGAGCGGGAACGCGACCCGCATCGCGCCTCGATCCGGCTGCGCTACGACATCAACCGCCCCCACCTCGGGGTGCTGGCCTGGGTCGACGACGTTCCCGACGACGGTGATGCGCAGGCGCTACTGGGCAAGGTCATCGCCGAGGTCGCGGCCGCGGCCGGCGCGGACAGCCACGTGGTGCACCCGGTGGGGTCGCTGGCGGTGGCGGGCTGGGTGAGCCGGCGCGAGCCGTTCACCGAGGACGACGTGACGGCCGCCGGGGCTGTGGCGCCGGGGGTGCGGCTGGCGTTCGGGGATGCCGACACCGGGCTGGCCGGGTTCCGCCGGACCCATCAGCAGGCCGCGCACGCTCGGCGGGTGGCGGGTATGAGCGGGGCGGACGGCGAGCGGGTGACCCGCTATCGCGAGGTGGCGGTGGCCGCGCTGGCCAGCGCCGACACCGAGCATGCGGCGGCGTTCGTGACGCGGGTGTTGGGTCCGTTGGCCGCCGACGACGAGGACACCGCGCGGGTGGCGAGCACGCTGGCGGTGTATCTGCAGGAGAACCGCAGCCGGGCGCGCACGGCGGCGCGGCTGTTCGTGCATCCCAACACCGTGAGCTACCGGGTGAATCAGGCCGAGACGATCCTGGGCCGCAGCATCGACGTCGACACCCTCGAGTTGTCGGTGGCCCTGGCGCTGCTGCCCACGCTGCCGCGGCTGGCATCCGGCGGACTGTGACGCCGTCACAACCGGCCATCACAACGTTGTCACCGCGGGCCGAGCGCTGCGGGGTGCGACTCTCCTAGCTTCGTATGCATGCCGCAAGGGCGGCAGCAAACACCGAAACAAGGAGAAGTCATGCAGACCCTGCCCGAGCTCGACGTCAACTACATGGCCGGCGACGACACCCCGTGGATTCCGTTCGCCCCGCTCAGCGATCAGGTCCACCTGAAGTACTGGAAGATCGACCCGGTGCGCGCCGAGATCGTCGTGTCGATGAAATTCGATGCGGGACTGACCCTTCCGGCGCACTACCACACTGGCATCGTGATCGGGCACACCGTCAAGGGCGCGTGGCGCTACCAGGAGAACAACTGGGTCTCCCGCGCCGGTGACACCGTCTACGAGGTGGCCGGCTCGTCGCACACCCCGGAGAGCCTGGACGACACCGAGGTCTTCTTCTTCATCGTGGGCGAGCTGCTGTTCTTCGACGCGGACGGCAAGACCGTCCGGTGGCAGGAGAACCACAAGACCTCACTGGAGCGCTACACCAACTACTGCGAGGCCAACGGCATCGTGGCCCGCGACCTGACCTGCTGGGACGCGTAATCGATCCTGGCTCAGCGTCGGCGGCGAGAGGGACTAGCGAGCCGACGTGGATGGGGGCAGTACCGAGGGCGGTGGACCGGATTGGTCTGCCGCCCTTGCGGTTGGTGCGTGTTGCGGCCCAGTCTTCGCTCAGGCAGGACTTTCCGATGGCAGCGACTCCAGTGATCTGCAGCCGCATGGGATCCTCGCGGTTATCGTGCTGGGTGTCGGCGCCGCTGCAGACGGTTGATTAAGAACCTGGCTCCACGCCTTCCAGCCAGAGCCGCCGAGTGAACCCACCCCTTTGCGATCGCTTCGCATGAGCTCTGGCAACAACCGCATCGAGGCTTATCTTGTGCAAGGCGACGATCTCGCTGAGTACCTCCAATACATCGGCAGCCTCGTCCAGCACCTCGTCGCGAGTGTCTGCACAACGCAATTCAGTAGCCTCCTCGTCCAGCTTGTCGCGCAGCGCGCCCCGGAAGTCAGACTCCCCCAATACTGAGAAACGCGGTGTCCGACCTGACTGCTGAATCAGCTCGGGAATTCCATCGCGGACGAGCTTGCCCATGACGTCGTCCTCCTTGCGGATAATGCATTCGAAGCGGTTCTACACCAAGTGACCGACATCGGAGGGGCATGGCCGACAACGCCGTAGATCCACTATTGCTTGGTCAGCGGGTGGTCGCGATCTTGGAGACTGGGCTCCGCACCGCAACCTACAAGCTCGCGACATTGATGGCGCTGATCGATCACTGCATCGAGAACCTTCCTGACGACGCAGCTGCCACGCTGAATGTTCCGATACCCGACCTAGCGCGGCGCGTGCTGGAAATCTACTGGTTACAGGTTCGCCCATTCGCCGGCCATAAACTCCGCCAGTCCACACAGCCCCGGGCTCGGATACTGATCGCGACAAATGATCTGCGGAAGGCAGCAGTTGCTGGCTCCCGAAGTGTTTCGGTGGAAATCGCCGCACAGCGGGCACCGAAGGCCTACAACGACGCGATTGACGAGATCGCTCTTTGTCTGGCTCAGCAGCCACTGCACCGTTTGCAGCGGCTCCCGGGGTCGGAAATCGCAGACTGCTTTCTCTACGATGACTCCCATCTCCACGACCACGTCAGCAGATCGACACTGCGGTCCCATGGCGATGCGATTGTCCTCAAGCCAGGAGTAGCCCACGGACTGGCGCGGCTGGCGGGCTTGCTGAAACCGGCTCTCGAAATCATGTGGGTTGATGACGTGCGGCGAATGAACAAATTTCTCCATGAGGATGTGCCTGACGTCGCCGGGCATCTCTTCGGCCGCGGGCGCGTCGGCTTGACTGTTGTTCGCGAGTCGCTCAAGGAAGCTTTTGGCCCACACTGTTTCTACTGCGGCACACATCTTCCTCCGAACAATCCGGTTGATCACATGCTGCCGTGGTCATTGGTCGGCATCGACGGGCTCGCCAATCTCGTCCTCGCCTGTGCTCGGTGCAATGGCGATAAGAGCGACGCCCTGCCGGCGCTTTCGATTGTCGACCGTGTTCTGGAACGGGACCAACAAGTGCTCGAGGACATTGCCTGCGCAATCGAGTGGCCCACCCAACGGCCGAGAGTTGTTGCCGCTGCACGCGGTATCTACCGAGGGCAACCTGAAGGTGTCCCGGCCTGGTCAGGCTACCGAAGCAGAGTCCGGTTGGACATCAGCTTTCCGCCTTCTTGGCTTGGCGCTACTAGCTGATCAAGCAACTGCCGCACGAAGCGCGATGAATAATTCCGTCCGCATCGGCCGACGTAGTCGCTAGGTGATCGCGATGGGGCGCTCACCTTCATGGTTGACGCAATCAGCAGGGGCGAGGAACACATACGGCGCCGGCAGCCTCACCCGATCACCGGGAACCGTCGCTGCTTCGCCAACCGGTCCAAAGCGGACTGCATCACTTGGCGCACATACGCATCGACCTCGTCGACATCCGGATTCGGCCCGAACTGCTCGACAACATGGATCGGCTCGAGCACCTCGTGCACGATCTTCGACGGCAGCGGGAAGTTGGCCGGAATCGTCGACGTCACCCCGAACGGGAAGCCGATGCCCAGCGGCAAGATGTCGGTCCGGATCTTCGGCAGCCCCAATCGCTTGGCGACTCGGGTGCCGCGACCCAAGAACAACTGGGTCTCCTGGCCGCCGATCGACACCGCCGGCACGATCGGCACATCGGCCTGAATAGCAGTGCGCACGTAGCCCTTGCGGCCGTTGAAGTCGATGACGTTCTGCGCGAAGGTCGACCGGTAGGAGTCGTAGTCCCCGCCGGGGAACACCAGCACCACCCCACCGGACGACAACGCCTTGGCGGCGTTCTCGGGCGTGGCCAGGATTACGCCGATCTTCCGCAGGGTTCCAGCGAGTGGCGTCTTGAAGAGGCCGTAGTGCGCCAGGGTGTAGAGCGGGCGTTCGTAGCCCAGCTTCTCGTAGAACGCCGGCGCCATCACCAGCACGTCGGGGGTCATCGCGCCGCCGGAATGGTTGGACACCAACAGCGCCCCACCCGTCGGCGGCATCCGCTCCAGGCCCCGCACCTCGGCGCGGAACCAGATCTTGCCGATCGGGCCGGCCAGCTTGCGGGCCCATTCGATGAACCCCGGATCCCACTTCTCCAGATCCGAGAGGTCGCCGTCGTCACCCATGGCTTGTCACCTCGCTGCAGCAGATCCCCGTTGATCGGAACCTAACCCCGTCCTGCTCCTCACAAACTGTTTTGGGCACGGCAACCGGCACCGGTTGCGTGGACCTAAGTCCCTGTGGGCGGCCCGAGGGCCGCGCTAACGTCGGGTGATGGCCGCACCTGAACCCCGCCCCGGCCGTGGCCGCCGCCTCGCCGGCCCCGCCGACGTGGCCACCCCGTTCACCGCCGCCCGCCAGTACCTGAACGGCACCGCGGGCCACCAGGACGAGCTGCCGATGGCGCGCCCGACCATCGCCGTCGCCCGGCAAGTCTTCCACGACGAACTCGTGCTGCTCGGCATGCGGCTGTTCTCCCCTCCCGGCGAAGCCGACGCCCCCGCCCGCGTCGACGCCGAGGTCCGCGCCGCGCTTGACTCCTACGGCGAACAGGGCTGGCTCGACAACCCGGAGGGCTACTTCGCCACCCCGCCGACCCTGACCGACGTGCGGTTGGCCCCCACCACCATCCGCGGCCAGGCGATGCAAAAGCTGACGTTCGACAGCGGCTACCAACCGCACCCGGGTGAGCCCGGCCGGGAGCGGTGGCTGGCCTACGCCGCGAACCGCGGCGAGCACGCCCTGGTGCTGCGCCACCGCGAGCCGCGGCCCTGGCTGGTGTGCGTGCACGGCGCGCTGATGGGCCGCGGCGCGGTGGATCTGCGGCTGTTCCGCGCGCGGTATCTGCACACCGAGTTCGGCCTGAACGTGGTGTTACCGGTGCTACCGCTGCACGGCCCGCGCAAGACCAAAGGTGCGGCCTTCCCGGGCCAGGACCTGCTCGACGATGTCCACGCCGCAGCGCAGGCGGTGTGGGACATCCGCCGGCTGATCTCCTGGATCCGCACCCAGGAGCCCGACGCGAAGATCGGCCTGAACAGCATGTCGCTCGGCGGCTACATCAGCTCGCTGGTGGCCAGCGTCGAGGACGGCCTGACGTGTGCGGTGCTGGGGGTGCCGGTGGCCGACCTCATTGAGGTGCTCGGCGGCAATGGTGGCCTGCGCGAGGGTGATCCGCGCAACGAGACGCTGGCGCTGGCCCGCCCGATCGGGCGGATGGTGTCACCCCTGTCGTTGCAGCCGCGGGTGCCGATCGAGGGCCGCTTCATCTACGGCGGGGTGGCCGACCGGCTGGTGAATCCCCGTGATCAGGTGATGCGGCTGTGGGAACACTGGGGCCGGCCCGAGATCATCTGGTACCAGGGTGCGCACACGGGGTTCTTCCGATCCCGGCCGGTGCAGGACTTCATCGACGCCGCGCTACGACAGTCCGGTCTCGTCGGCTCATGAGTCGATAGCGGCTCGGCCGCAATGGGGTTCACCTTCGGGGCATCTGCACGCCGATTCTTGTCGGTGGTGCCCCTTATCATCAAGGTGGGTCAGGGAAGAGGGAATTGACCGAGGCCGGATGGCCGCGGAAGATCCAGGGTCTAGCCACTCCGGATGTGACGACATCCGTTGAAGTAGTTGCTGCTCTTGCCTTTCGGCCATCGAAGGCTTGATCGCTGCTGTCCGATGCGGCGATGCCCGCTGCCGGTCAGCGGGATTCAGTGAGGAGGATGAAAATGAATGCCGACCAGAACCGCGTGGCGGACTGCCTCGATTGGGACTTCCCCAACCTGGCCTATCTGTGGGACAGCCAGATCCGCGCGATCGTGTGCGCCGCGGAGAGGCTCGAGTCGCTGAGCGAGGACGACCGCGCTCGCTCGTTGACCTTGTTGGCCGCGCGGGTACGTGCTTTCGCCCACGCGACCAGTGACCAGTGGCTCGTCGCCACCGCGCACTTCATGGTTGAGGACCTGTTCAAGTCCTGCTTCAATCACTTCGCGTGGGGACCCAGCGTCGAGGCCTATGTCGCGGCGACGGCGGGTGAGGTGACGAAGGAGTTGACCCGACGCGGGTTCGTCCTGCACTACGTGGTCGACAACACCCTGGGCCAGGCGAACCTCGCCGAGGTGCTGATCTACCTGCCCCAGCTGTTCGAAACGGCCGGCCTGGCGGTCACCGGACCCCAGCTGATGGCCGCGTACCTGATGATGGAAGACGATGTTCCCCTGGAGATCTCGAGGATTGCGGAATACCGCGACCGGGGCCACGCCGCCGCCGACGAGCTGGTCAGCACGTGGCACCGGGAGCGCCAGTCGTCGTTCTACCTGAACATGGACTTCGACGACGACACCCCGGCGCTGTCGATGGACGTCGCGCTCTCGGCGTGCGATGACCCGAAAGCCATCGTCGTGTTCCGCCAGCTGCTCCCGGTGCCGGGCACCAAGTCGCAGATCCGGCCGCCGGAGGGTATCGAACTGCCGCACCTCACCGGCAAGGAGGAGTCGCCTCCCGCGCCGACGCCAGATGACCACCCCGATGAAGAAGAGGAGGCGAACGCCATGGCTAACCCCTGGAAGTACCACATCAAGGGATGGGGAGCGGTGTTCCACGAGGGCAACATCGCCGAGGACACCCCCGAGGACACCCTGTCTCGCCGCGACAAGCTGGTCATGCTGCTGCGCGAATCCGACTGGTACGCCGAGCAACCCGACGGTGAGGATTCCGCGCTGGCCCAACGGGTCCGGGAGTTGGCGGCCACCGACGATGACTTCGAGGTGAACAATCTGGTCATCGCGATCTACGACCTGGCCGACGTCGAACGGGCCTGGCTCGACCCCGAGGATGCCGACGTGGATTAGCTACTCCCCGCCCCGCGCCTTGTGCGCGTACATGTCGGAATCGGCCTCGCGCAGCAGCGCCTCGAAATCGGCGCTCGAACCCGAGGCCGAGCCGACCGAGGCGCTGAGTGCGACCGGCCCTCCCCCGGCCTCGTAATCACCGGTCAACGCGCGCCGGAGCCGGCCGGCCAGCTCGCCGACCGCCGCCGCATCGGCAGTGACCACCACGAACTCATCGCCGCCGATGCGGTAGACCGAGTCCGGTTCTGCCACAGTCGCTTTGATGCGCTCGGCGATCTGCACCAGCACGGCGTCGCCGCCGGCGTGGCCACACTCGTCGTTGACCCGCTTGAACCCGTCCAAGTCGATGAAGACGATCCCGACCGGTGCGTCAGGCGAAGCACCGCGGTGCGCCGAGCCGGCGTCGAGGAACGCCTGCCGGTTCAGCAATCCCGTCAACGGTTCGGTCACGGCCAGCCGGGCCAGTTCGGCCTCGGCGGCCTTGCGGTCGGTGATGTCCTGGAACTGCCCGATGATCAGATCCTCGGAGCCGTGCGCCCCGGGCACCACCACCGCGTTGCGCTGCACCCAGCGCACCGACCCGTCCCGGCCCACCACCCGCAGCTCCGTCGCGAGGTGCGACTGCGGGGCATTCTTCAACGCGTCGAACTCGGCCTTGGCGGTCTCCACGTCGTCGGGGTGGACGAAGTCGCGGAAGTTGACCCCGACGAGTTCGTCGGCGCTGTAGCCGGCCATCTCGCAGAACGCCGGATTGACGTACTGCGCGCGCAGCGACATGTCCGCGATCGCCTGACCGATCGGTGCGTTGTCCATGGTTACCCGCAGCAGCCGCACCGCGTCGTCGCGGGCCTGTTCGGCCTCGACGCGCGCGGTCAGATCGCTGCCGAAACCGTAGAAGCCCACCACCCGGCCGTCGACGACCTCGGGAACGAAGGCCGTCTGCATGTACCGGGTGCGCCCGTCGCGGTCCTGGAACGCCCGCTCGAATTCCCGTTGTTCGCCCCGCAGCACCGCCTCGAGGTCGGCCCGGTTGAGTTCGTACAACTCCTCGCCGAGGAGGTCGCGCAGATGGCGGCCCGCCATCTCGGCCGGCGTCAGCCCGAAGTAGTCGACGAACGCCCGGTTGGCGATCACATTGCGCAGGTCGCGATCCCAGTAGCTGACGATCGCCGGAATGTTGTCGACCAGTTGGCGCAGCAGGCGCGCCTCGTGGGCGTCGGCCGGCACGTCGGACCGGCGATCGGCTGTCACGCTGCGCGGCCCCCTACCCGTGTGCTCACTGTGCTCCCGACGGTATCAACCGCCGCGCGGGTGCGGTCAAACGCACCGCTCAGCAGGTGGCGCCGGCCGGCGGCAGCTTCAGGTCGACCAGATAGCCGGCCGCGTAGGCGTCGACACACGTGTCGCCGTCGAACACCACGGTGTGCTGGGTGCCCTTGTAGGTCAGCAGCGCGCCGCCGAGTTCCTTGGCTAGATCGACCCCGGCCTGATACGGGGTGGCCGGGTCGTCGGTCGTCGAGACCACCAGCACCGGCGGCAGCCCGGCTGCCGACACGGTGTGCGGCGCGCTGGTCGGCGGCACCGGCCAGAAGGCGCAGGTGTCCAGCGGCGCGTGGCCGGTGAACTCCCCATAGCTCATGAACGGCGCCGCCTGCCGTGCGCGCCGGTCCTCGTCGACCACCGCCGCGCGGTCGGTGATCGGCGGGGAGTCGACGCAGTCGATGGCGGTCTCGGCGTCGTTGCCGTTGTTGTAGGCACCGTCTTCGTCGCGGCCCCAATAGTCGTCGGCCAAGCCGAGCAGGGTGTCGCCGCGGCCCTTGGTCAACTCGGTCAATCCCTCGCTCAGCTGCTTCCAGGTCTCGGGCGAGTACAGCGCGGAGATGGTGGCGGTGACGGCGTCGGGATAGCTCAACCCGCGCGGGTCCTTGGTGGCCGCGGGCTTGCCGACCAACGGGTCCACCAGGTTCCGGTAGACGTCGACGGCCTTGGCCGGGTCGGTGCCCAGCGGGCAGTCCCGTTGCTTGGCGCAGTCGGCGGCGTAGTCGTCGAACGCCTTCTGGAACGCGGCGTCCTGGTCGATCTCGGCCTGCACCGGATCGGCGTCGGGGTCGATTGCGCCGTCGAGGATCATCGCGCGCACCTTGTCCGGGTAGGCCTCGGCGTAGGTGGCGCCGATCAGCGTCCCGTAGGAGTAGCCCAGGTAGGTCAGCTTCGCGTCACCCAGCGCCTCGCGCAGCCGGTCCAGGTCGCGGGCGACGTTGACGGTCCCGACGTTGGCCAGGAACTCCTTGCCCATCTTGTCCACGCAGCGCTGGACGTACTGCTTCTCGGTGTCCTCGATGTGCGCGACGCCGGCGGGGCTGTAGTCGACCTGCGGATCGGTGCGCAGCACGTCGTTGTCGTGGTCGGAATTGCACTGCAGCGCAGGGGTTGACGAGCCCACCCCGCGGGGATCGAATCCCACCAGATCGAACCGCTGACGCACCGGCTTCGGCAGCGAGTCGACGAGGTTCAGGGCCAGGTCGATGCCGGAACCGCCCGGGCCGCCCGGGTTGATCACCAGCGAGCCGATCTTGTCGCCGGTGGCCGGGAACCGCAGCAGCGCCAGGGTCGCCGTGCCGCCGTCGGGATCGGCGTAGTCGACCGGAACGGTGAGATCGCCGCACTGCGCATCCTTCGGCAGGTCCAACTCCGCGCTGTCGGTCTGGCACGGCGCCCACTGGACCGGCGGCGCCGGCGGCAGCGGCGGCCCCGCCAGCCCGGGCGTCCCGGCCACCTCGGTGCTGCAGCCGGCGACCACGGTGACGGCAGCGACCATCGTGACCGCCCACGCGCCGTGGCTCATCCGGACATGCTCGCACGCGCGGAACCCGGTGCGCCGCGAGTACTAAGCGGATTCACATGTGCGACGCCGGTGCGCCTCGACATCGGCGGCGAAGGTGATCAGCGCGCTACGGATCATCCGGGCGGTGCCGTCGGGGTGCCGGCACGATCCGCGCCCGTCGACCAGCCCGGTCACCCGGCGGATCTCCGTCACCAGCGCGTCGTCGACCCGGTTGGAGGCCAGTTCGGCGAGCAGCAGCGCCAGCGTCGGCAGGCCGTTGCGGCAGGGGCCGCACTGCCGGGCGCTCTCCCCGGCCAGGTACTCGGTGATCTGTGCGGTGCGGGCCAGCCCGCACACGTCTTTCGGCAGCGCGTGGATGATGCCGGCCCCGGGGCTGGCGCCGACCGTCTGCAGCGACGCCCGCGAGAGCCGCAGACCCTCCAGCGCGCCGGCCGGGATCCAGGTGCCGTGGTAGCCACCGACCAGGATCGCGCGGAGTTCTGTGGCGCCGGCTTGGGCGAGCAGCTCGGTCAGAAGCACCCCGGTCGGGACCTCGATGACCCCGGGGTCGGCCACCGCTCCGGACAGGGTGACGAGCATGCTGCCGGGATCGGCGTCATCGCCCACGGACCGGAACCAGTCCGCCCCGAACCGGGCGATCAGGCCGATATGGGCAAGGGTCTCAACGTTGTTCACCAGCGTGGGCCTGCCGTGCACCCCGGAGACCGCGC
>WBZP01001400.1_pt1 | contig 29940 bp, 27 predicted proteins | sample 5204301 | NCBI WGS metagenome assembly WBZP01 (sample SAMN12412401, study PRJNA552823) | activated sludge metagenome | isolation source: activated sludge from nitrification reactor of wastewater treatment plant... | place: USA: Pennsylvania | collected 2017 | reverse complement strand
CGGTGGCGCAGCACGTCGACCCCGGCCGTGGGGCGAGAGCCCCACGGCATACACCTCAGCCTGAAATGAGCAGGACTCCATGACCGACCTTCACGTCTACGACACCACTCTGCGCGATGGCGCGCAGCAGGAGGGGCTCAACCTCTCCGTCGCGGACAAGCTCGCCATTGCCATGCACCTCGACGAGCTCGGGGTCGGCTTCATCGAGGGAGGTTGGCCGGGCGCGAACCCCAAGGACACGGAGTTCTTTGCTCGGGCCGTTAGGGACCTGCGGCTGCGCAATGCCACCCTGGCGGCCTTCGGGGCCACCCGTCGCGCGGGCGGTCGCGCCGACACCGATCCGCTCGTGCGCGCGCTGCTCGACAGTCAGGCTGAGGTGATCACCTTGGTCGCCAAGTCTCATGTCGGTCACGTGGAGCGAGCCCTACGCACGACCCTCGAGGAGAACCTCGAGATGATCCGTGACACGGTGAGCTTCCTCCAGCGTGAGGGGCGTCGCGTCTTTGTCGATGCCGAGCACTTCTTTGATGGGTATGCCGACAACCGCACCTACGCGCTCGAGGCCGTGCGCGCGGCGACTGAGAGCGGCGCGGAGGTGGTTGCCCTGTGTGACACCAACGGCGGAATGCTGCCCAGCCAGGTGGCCGATGTGGTCGCCGATGTCGTCGCCTCCACCGGTGCTCGGGTCGGCATTCACTGCCACAATGACACCGGTTGCGCGGTCGCGAACTCGATGGCCGCGGTCGACGCGGGGGCCACGCACGTGCAAGGCACGGTCAATGGCTATGGCGAGCGCACCGGCAATGCCAACCTCGTCACGGTCGTCGCGAACCTTCAGCTCAAGGCCGGTCACGACCTCATCGAGGCTCACCGCTTGGCCGAAGCGACCCGGATCTCGCACGCCATCTCCGAGATCACGAATGTCCCGCCGTACTCGCGGCAGCCGTACACCGGGGCCAGCGCGTTCGCGCACAAGGCGGGCCTGCACGCGAGCGCCATCAAGGTCGATCCCGACCTCTACCAGCACCTTGACCCCAAGGCCGTCGGCAATGACATGCGCATGCTGGTCTCGGATATGGCCGGTCGGGCCTCGATCGAGCTGAAGTCCCGCGAACTCGGCTTCGACCTCGACGGCACCCGCGAAGAGGACAACGAGACGTTGGCGCGCGTGCTGGCCACCGTCAAGGGCCTTGAGCTGCGCGGCTACACCTTCGATGCCGCGGATGCGTCGTTTGAGTTGCTGCTGCGCCGCGAGGTCGATGGCTCGCTCCCGCAGTTCTTCACCGTGGAGTCCTGGCGGGTCATCACCGACGCCCGCGCCGAGGACGAGGCGCTCTCCGAGGCAACCGTCAAGGTCACGGCGGCGGGAGAGCGCATCGTCAAGACCGGCGAGGGCAATGGCCCGGTCAACGCGCTGGACCACGCTCTGCGCGAGGCGCTGTCGACGGCATACCCGCAGATCGCCGGCCTGGAATTGGTCGACTACAAAGTCCGCATCCTCGACGCCGCCCACGGCACCGATGCTGTCACTCGGGTGCTCATTGAGACCTCCGATGGCAGCACGACCTGGTCGACGATCGGTGTGGCCGCCAACATCCTCGAGGCATCGTGGGACGCCTTGGTGGAGTCGGTGACCTATGGTCTGATCCGCGCGGGGGTTGCTCCGCGCCAACCCGGGGCTCACCCTTCGCGTTGACCTACGGGCTCAAAGCGAAGGCTTGTACCTCTGCCAACTGCAGGTAGTTGGTGCCCTCGAGCATGATCCGCAGGTAACGTGCCTGCCCAAGGCCGGTGACCTCGGTGAAGCGACCCTGCACGCCTGTGAGGACCTTTTCAGTGACTCCCGGGAGGGCCCTAACTTGCGCCACGGTGGTTCCCGTGATGGGGGACTCCGACGCGAAGACGTGCACATCCGCCAGCCTGCTGGAGCAGCAATCTGTCCGATTCCATAGGAAGACCGAGGCGAGTTTCTGGGGGGTGCCGAGGTCGACCTGCCACCAGGGTTGCGCTTGCCAGTTCGTGTGCGCGACCGAGAGATTCCAATAACTGCCGTCGGTATTCCCGTCCACGGCGCGCCCGGCCACACCGTCCCAGCCCGTCGAGACCTCAGAGGCCTCCTTGCCCTGGGAGGCGTTGGTGACCGTTGCTGTAGATCCCAGCACTTGGACTTCAGCGAGGGTGAGATACCCCGTGCCCTGAAGCATGACGCGCACGTAGCGTGCTGTTGCACCGATGGAAACGGTCGTTTGCCGTCCAAGCACGCCGGGGAGAGGGTGGTCGATCACTCCCGGCTGTGCCAGCGCCGCGCTCAGGGTTGTCCCTGTGATGGGGGCGTCGGAGGTGAGTACGTGAACGTCGGCCAGTCGTGACGCGCAACAATCAGTGCGGTTCCAGAGATCGACCGTCTCGATCCAGCGGCGTTGGCCCAGGTCGACCTGCCACCAGGGTTGGGTCTGGTAGTCGGTGTTGCTCACCGAGTTGTTCCAGTAGTGGCCATCGGTATTTCCGTCTACGGCCCGCTCCGGCGATCCCCCCCATGAGGTGGAAGATTGAGAGGCGGTCTTGCCCTGGGCCAGATTCGTCGTCGTGGGGACAGGTGACGGGGTGCCATGCACTGCCAGCTCGCCGAAGTTCAGGATGTCCGTACCTGGCAACTGGACTCGAATGTACCGAACGTTGGTATCGGTCATCGCAAGCACCGAGAGCAACCTCGAACTGTCGGTGCCCAGCACGTGGTCGCGGACCCCGCTCTGAGCGAGCGCTTCGCTGAGGGTCCGACCCGTGATCGGCATCGGTGAGGTCAACACATGCGCGCCAGTCAGCCGCTGTTGGCAGCAGTCCGTGCGGTTGTAGAGGGCCACCTCCGTGAGGTCGTACGCCTTGCCCAGGTCGACCTGCCAGTACGGCACTGACTCATAGGCTGTGCTCACAAAGCCGGAGGACACCACCCCATCGGTGGCCGCCTCCGGGGGGTAATTCGAGGCGTCGTAGCGCGAGGACGCCGAGGTGGCTTTGCCAAGCGCGACATTGGCCGAGGTTCGCCAGCGCAGCTGCTCAAGCACCGTTGCGGGACGTTGGTCGAACCAATGCTGATCAACCCAGGCGACTTCGTTCTCCCAGTCGGTTGGTGTGGGTCCGTTGGTGCTCGAGTAGTCGGACCAGCGGGCGGTCTCGGCCAGAATGGCCGGGCGCACTGTGCCGGCCAACGCATTCCATCGGTTGCGACTGGGGCCGGCCGCCAGCGCCGATGTGGCGTCCGTGAGCAAAGACCTCGCGCGCGTCATGAATGCTGTCTGGTACTGAGCGTTGCTCATCAGTGCCTCATGGAGCCAGCCCGGGTGGAAGTAGATCTGCTCTGTGTAGGTCTGCCCGAACGCCACATACGGGCCGGTGCGATCCATGTCGGTTTGGTGGTAGAGCGATCCGAGCGTGTGTTCCATGTCGTCAGCGAAGAAGGTCCACTTGCCGCCGGTCCGATCACGCATGGCGGCCCAGTTGTTCCCCAAGCGATCTCCAAGGTAGTAGCTCGGGGCGCCGTCATAGTTGCCCGTATAGGCCTCGAGTATCGCGGTGTCGATCAGATTGGCCATATCCACCTGCGCCGACAGTGATGCGTATTCGGCGTCGGTGACGACCTTGTCGGCGATCAGCGGGAACATGGCGTTCCAGGCGGTGATGGTGCCGTCTTCGGCCGAGGCGGCAAAGCCCAAGTCACGGTCATCGGTGATGACGTCATAGTTGCTCGCGCTTCCGCCCAGGTAGGAAGCGGCGTAGTCCGCCTTGAACGGCTCCTGCGTGAAGTACAAACCCCAGTACTGGCCGTTGAGATAGACGTGGACGTAGTGACTTCGGGTGGTGGGCTGCCCCATAGCGGCCTTCGTCTGCCGGGAGAACTGATCACGCATCAAGGTGGTGTGGGTATTGCCCCAGGTGAACGAGTAGTTGTTGTCGGTCTTCAACTCGATGGACGAGTACGTACTCGCACCGTCCGTGCCAAATAGCGGGTAGTTGAGTTTGCCGCCGTAGGAGTTGCTGAAGGTGAACTTGAACGAGTGCCTGGGGAACCACGTGTTCCGCGACACCCCACCCTTGATCCGTATACCGGTATCAATGGTGAATCCCGGCTCCGCTCCCGTGGGGTCGATGAGCTCCATCGAGGCGGGCCGCTCCCAGGCAGAACCCTTTTGCGCCGGGTTCACGTAGATCCCCGTCGTGGGATCAAAGAGGTTTGCGCTGTCCGTCACGATGGAGATCGACGGAATGGAGGTTAAGGAGTCCTTCACCTCCTGCTCGTGTCCGTCGACCACCGAAGCATCCATCCCATAGTCGAAGACCTGCCCATTGATGGGGCTGGTGGGGAAGTTCGATGGCGGAGTGGCATCTTGGGTGATGACGTCGCTGGCGAAGACGTAGGACGCGGTCGTTACCGGGCCGGGTTTGAACCCCGCGACCACCGCTGTGGCGCGGAGCGTGGTTGTTGCGGAGATCTCTATCGCACCGGTGTACTCGCTGCCATTGGTCTGGGAGGGGGTGGACCCGTCCGTGGTGTACCTGATCTGCGCGCCAGCCTGAGTGGTCGTCATGGTGACGTGTTGGCTCGTCGAGTAGAAGCCGTGCGGCACCGAGAAGGCGACCGTACCTGTGACGAAGCCGGCATATGTCGCGCCATTGGCCGCACCTGGGGTGGCGGTGGCGAAGTACCCCACCCCTGACGCGGACCTCCCATAACTGATATCGGTGTACTGCACCGGGAAGGTCGGTGCGTATTCGTCCATGACGGTGCCGCTGGGGTCCCGCAAACCGAGGTACTCGCCGCTGGCGGAGAGTTTGAAGTTGGTGTGCAGTTCGCCGGTCGTGCTGGAGGTGCCGGTCGGCCAGACCAGGAGGTACTCGTCCGGGGCCAGTGTGATCGAAGGGAATACCCACTGTTGGGGGTTGGCGGCGTTGTCGGTCAGTGCCCAACCGGCCAGGTCCACCGCAGTCGCGGTGGTGTTGTGCAACTCCACCCAGTCGGAGGCCGCTCCAGCACTGTCGACATTGGTGGTGGCGTTGGCAGCCATGAATTCACTGATCACCACCGCCCCTGGATCCGTCGCGGAGGCCGGGCCTGCGGCGGCCAGCATGGTGGCAATGGTCGCCGCGACCGTGGTGAGGGAAAGCCAGAGACGTCGATGGGCAGGGACCGGGCGCATGAGTGCCTCTCAAGATGTGAGAGGGGCTGGTTCGACGTCCCTGCCTGACGTGCGAGGCCCCATATTCCGGGTTCGGATGGTGTGTGGGGTGGTGCGTGGCGACACTGTAGCGTCTCGGTCCTCCTCATGCACGGTGAGCAGAACATAGGGTGTCCGTCATGACTGAACGCGTCCTCGTCACCGGTGGCTCGGGCTACCTCGGCTCTCACTGCATCGTCGCTCTGCTGCGGGACGGTCACCACGTCCGCACCACCGTCCGCTCGCTCGCCAAGGTCGACGAGGTCCGGGCCTTGGTGACCAAGGGTGGGCAGAATGCCGATGCGCTCGAGGTGGTCGCGGCCGATCTCACCTCGGATGCTGGCTGGGCCGAGGCGGTCGCTGGTTGCACGCGCGTGCTCCACGTCGCCTCGCCTTTCCCCATGGGTGTGCCCAAGGATGCCAACGAGTTGATCGTGCCCGCCCGCGAGGGCACGTTGCGGGTGCTTCGGGCCGCTGCCGAGGCCGGCGTCGGTCGAGTCGTGCTCACCTCGTCCTTCGCGGCGATCGGGTATGGCCACGGGCCGCGCGACACTGCTTTCACCGAGCAGGACTGGACCGATCTCAACGGACCGCGCCCGGTTGCGCCCTACCCGCAGTCCAAGACGATTGCTGAGCGCGCAGCCTGGGATTTCATCGCCGCGCACCCCGACCTCGAGTTGGCGGTCGTCAACCCGGTCGGCATCCTCGGCCCGCCGCTCGGTGGCGACCCGGGTACCTCGGTGGCCATGGTCTCCCGGTTGCTCGACGGTATGCCGGGTGTGCCCAATGTGCGCATGGGCTTGGTCGACGTGCGTGATGTGGCGGACTTGCACGTGCGGGCTATGACGCATCCTGAGGCGGCCGGTGAGCGCTTCCTCGCGGTTTCCGGGCACTTCGTGACCTTCTCGCAGGTCGGGCAGATGCTGCGTGACTCGGTCGGCGAGCGGGCGCGCAAGGTGCCGACCCGGGTCCTGCCTGACTGGTTGGTCAAGCTGGTGGGCCGCTTTGACCCGGGTGTGGGCCAACTCGTCACCGAGTTGGGGCTCAACCGGGATGCCACCTCGGCCAAGGCGGAGCGGGTGTTGGGCTGGACGGCCCGGCCGCTGCGCGACACCTTGGTGGACACGGTGGCTGCCTTGCCGCCGGCCACGTAGTGAGCGACTGGTGAGCGACTAGTCGCCGTCGCGGCGCAGGATGCAGAACTCGTTGCCCTCGGGGTCGGCCAGCACGGCCCACCCGCGGCCCGGGCCATTGCGCAGGTCGTTGACCATGGTCGCGCCCAGCGCCAGGACGCGCTCGACCTCGGCGTCGCGGTCGCGATCGGTGGGTCGCAAGCAGGGATGCATCCGGTTCTTGACGGACTTGCCCTCGGGGACCTTGAGCCACAGCATCCACTGGCCGCTCGGTCCCTCCAGGCCGCACTCGTCGTCCTCGGGCGTCTGCTCGTCCTCCGGCATCACGAAGTCATCGAGCACCTGAGACCACCACCGCATCTGGGCGTAAGGGTCGTGCGCGTCAAAGCAGATATTGGCAACTCGTGAGCTCATGAGGCCCAGTCTGCGCGGGCATCCTCGCGCAAGGCAACGAGATTGTCGAGGAGCCGCCGCCGCAGTGCGTTGGAGCGCTGGGCGAACCCACGCTGCAACTGGGCGAACTCGGCCTTGCCCGAGGCGGTTTCGATCGCAATGGGCTCCACACCCAACAAGGTCACGTCATACGGGCTGGCGCGCATGTCCACGACCCGGATCTCGTGCGCCAATGCGAAGGCATCGGCGATGAGCTCGCTCGGGACGGCGGGCGCCAATTTGAAGCACCACTTGTAGACATCCATGCCAGCGTGTAGACAGCCCGGCTGCTCGTGTCGTTCTTGGCTCTCGCGGGTTGGGTTCAGGGTGTTGCGGGGGAGCGCGGCCGGGGTGAAGAAGCGGAAGGCGTCGAAATGGGAGCACCTGATCTCGTGAGCCTGCACCACGTCGTCAATCTCGCGTGGCGAGAGTCGCAATGGGTATGCCGCATGCCGCACCTGATCCTGGTCCAGCCCGTAAACCATGGCCCATTCGTGCAGGCCGAAGCAGCCGAAGGTCCCGGGCCTGGACATCGTCGCTGTGAGCAGCCCAGTGACGAACTCGATGGTCCGCGATCGTGCTGCCACCAACGCCGCGGAGTCCAGGCGTAGGTCAGAGCCCTCCACGGCGTAGTGCTTCCAGCCGGCCCGGGGGTCGTTCGCGGCGTCGGCCAATACCACCCCCGGTCCGGGATGCCAACGGCGCAGCCGGGCCACGGGGTGGTTGTAGTACTGGTGCAGGAAGTCCTCGACCGGATGCTTGACCCCTGCCGGTCGGCGCTCGCGATGCCCGGCAGTCAGCTCGTCCACGTGGGCCGCATGCTCGGCGGCGCGGGCGGTCCAGTCCTCGCGCTCAAGCCGAATCACGCACCTACCTTAAAGGCCGCCCACGTCACATCGAGTGTCGGGTTGTGGCTCTTCCGGGGGCCTCAAAGCGACCACAATCCGACACTCGACCGGCTCTCAGCGCGCGAAGGCATCGTTGAACATCTGCGCCAACTCCGCAGACCACGGCGCGATCGGCGCGCACATCGGCAGCAGGCCCGCGGCATTCGCACTGACCAGATAGCGGTCGCCAACCGTCCACTCGGGCAAGTAACGCGGCAACTCGGGTCGCACGGTCTCTGCCACCGTCACGAGCGCCCCTCGATCCGGGGTGTACCAATGCTCTACGGCGAAGGTCACTCGCGTCGGCTGGCCAGCGCTGACCTCGGTGACCCGCCCCTGGAATGCGGTCTCGAAACCCGCAATGAACGTCGGCGATGGCGCAACGCACTTGGTCGGTGCCGCCTCCGGGTCGCTGCGCAGGACCAGAGGCGCCTCGATAGGGGAACTGGCGCTGGTCGGCGTGGCTGTTGGCTTTGAGGCCGCTCGTTGATCTTCGCCCGTCTGAGTGAGCGCATACGTCCCACCCGCCAGAACGAGGGCCACGGCCGCGGCCGCCCCTGCGCTCAGCCAGCGGGGCCGATGGCGCTGCGGTGGCATGGTGCCCTGAGTCATGGTCTCCTCCAATAGGTCCTCCACCCAGCGTGGGTCGGCCGGGGGAAGGTCAGCCACTGGATCGGCCCGATGCAGTCGGGCCAATAGATCGTCATCGGTCATGGTGAACTCCCTTCCACCACACCATGTCCGCCGACCTCGCGGTTCTGTCGCAGTATCGCGGCGAGGCTGGCTTTGGCCCGGTGAAGTCGCAGGCTCACGGCATTCGGAGTCATCCCCAGAACCTGGGCGATCTCCCGGGGAGGCAATTCCTCCCAGGCCCACAAGCGCAGGATCTCCCGGTCTCGCTCGCTCAGCCTCGCCAGGGCGGCATTCAGTTCCAGGTCCGGCTCGGGGTCGCTCTCGAGGAGTCGGTCTGGGGGATCGAGCCGAGCCACTTTGGCCGCGACGCGTCGCTGTCGTTGTGCCGACCGTTGCGCGTTGGCCAGGCAGAGGCGTGCCACCCCGAAGGCCCACGGTCGCACCTCCTCATCGCAGACCTCGTCCAATCGACGCCAGAGGACCAGCAAGACCTCACTAAGAACGTCATCCGCGGTGTGGGCATCGGTGCGGCGAGCCAGGTAGCGGCGCACGGGGTCGACCAGCCCACCGGCGAGCGTGGTGAAGCGCTCGCGGCGCGCGTCGGCTGCCGTGTTGTCAACACTCACACGGCATCATGTCCGGGTCGGGGATCGATCTGTCATCCTCAGGCGTTGGGTGTGGACGGTAGCGCTACAAGGAGGATGGCATGCGGCAGCAGCACACGTGGGCCCTCGCGGCGATGGCATCGGCCGTCGTCCTCAGCGGCTGCGCAGTGCAGCGCACCACCACGCCAGCGTCGCCGGTTGTCAGCGTGGAGACGCCATCGACGAGTGGCTCGGCCCAACCAAGCACCACGGCTGGCGTGTATGTCGCGCTCGGCGACTCGCTGGCCGCCGGCTACCAGCCCGGCTCGGGCGACATCAGGGAGACCTCCTATCCGGCCCTCCTGGCTGCGCGCCTCAAGGCCGATGGCACCGACGTGGCCCTCACCAATCTCGGCTGTAGCGGCGAGACCAGCACCACCTTGGTCAAGGGCGGGAAGTGCACCTTCGACGGCGCGAGTCAACTCGCCGACGCCGAGAAGGCCCTCAAGGCCGCCGGGGCTCGGGCCGAGCTCGTGACCGTGGACATCGGCGGCAACGATGTCCTGCATTGCGCACGCGGCCTGACCATCGACCAGGCCTGCGCCGAGAAGGGATTGGCGACCCTCAAGAACACCCTGCCGGGTGCCTTGACCAGGCTGCGGGCCGCGGCCGGTGCGGACACGCCGATTCTCGTGCTCGGCTACTACAACCCCTTTGTGGCTGCGTCCATCCGTAGCTCATCGAACCCCGAACTCGAGGCGGCTCGAGCGATCTTTGACCGGCTCAACGATCAGATCGCGTCAGCGACCAAGGCCGCCGGAGCGACCTACGTCAGCGTCGAGAAGGCCTTCTCCGTGGGGGACACGACACCTGAATCGGTGGAGGGGCGCTCGGTGCCTGCCGAGGTCGCGGCCGTATGCCGCCTCACCTACGCCTGCACCGTTGGCGATATCCACCTCACCGATGAAGGCGCGGCCACGGTCGCAGGAGTCCTGGCGACCGCCGCCAAGGGCGCAGGCATCGGCTGAACGACACCTAGGATCGGGGGATGCGTATCGCTCGGTTCACCACAGGAGAGGACGATCCGGCCTTCGGCCTGGTCGACGGCGCGGGAGAGAAGATCGCCGAGATCACCGGGGACCCGCTCTACCAACGGATCGAACTCACCGGCCGGACGTATGCCGTGGACGACGTGCGGCTCTTGGCCCCGGTCATCCCGCGCAGCAAGGTGATCGGGATCGGCAAGAACTATCACGATCACGCGGCCGAGATGGGCGGCGAAGCGCCTGCCGAGCCACTGATGTTCCTCATCCCCAACACAGCGGTCGTCGGCCCGGGGGACCCGGTGGTGATGCCGCCCCAGAGTCACAACGTGCACTACGAAGGTGAACTGGCCGTAGTCATCGGTCGGATGTGCAAGGACCTCGACCCCGAAGACGCCGCCTCGGTGATCTTCGGATACACCTGCGCCAATGACGTCACCGCCCGGGATCTGCAGCGTTCCGACGGTCAGTGGTCGCGGGCCAAGGGATTCGACACCTTTTGTCCGCTCGGTCCGTGGATCGAGACCGACCTGGACCCGACCGCTCAGCACGTGATCACCCGGCTGGACGGCGAGGTCGTTCAGGACGGCTCGACGGCCGACATGGTTCACGGTGTGGCTGCGTTGATTGCGCACGCCTCAGCGGCCTTCACCCTGCTCCCCGGCGATGTCATCCTCACTGGCACCCCGGCCGGCGTTGGACCGGTTCAGTCGGGGCAGCGCGTGGAGGTCGAGATTTCAGATATCGGCACCCTGGTCAATCCCTTCCTCCGCCGTGACTGAGTCGTCCGGGACTGAGTCCGCCGACACTGGGTCCTGCGCAGCAGTCGGCTGAGCATCCAGGGCGTCCAGAGCCCGCGAGCACGAATCAAAGCCCAACTGGCGGTAGAGATCGAATCGCTCGGCCGAATAGATCTGGTTGACCGTGGAGTCGTAGGGAAACTTGGGGTAGCGCGCAGCCAACTCCGTGACCACGGGGTTCGTCTGCGCTGACATCCCCAGCTTGACCACATGCAGGACGCACGACCAGGCCTGGGCCCCGCCGATCACGCCGGTGATGGTGACACTGGTGTGGGTGTCCCGGATCAGCCGGCGTCGCGGATCCTCGTCCTCCGGCGCGGACTCGAACGCCGAGAAGTCGCCCTCGATGGTGCATCCCAATTCAGAAGCGGCCAGGTTGAGGGACTCAGCCAGGCTCCGCCAGGTGCCGCGATCATCATTCGAGGCGTCAAAGGACCAGATCTCATGGCATCCAAGGCGGATGAGCTCGACGATTCCGAGGTTCTCGTAGTGCCCGCCGTCCGAGACGTAGATGTACTTGCTAGAGATGTAGTGGCGCCCCCGGAACTCACGCCACCACAAGAGCGGACCCGGGGCACGGTTGAGCCAGCGCTGAAGGGTTGCCTGGGTGCCTTCCGGGGGCATACCGGCCCATGCCGGGTTCGGGATCCACGCGCCCAGTCGCAGGTTGAGGATGGTCATCACTTGGCGGAGCCAGTACTTGCTGAAGCGACCCATGGATGGTGAGACGGCCGCTCCGGTGAGGGCGACATAGCTCATCAGAGTGCCGTCGAAGGAGTGCGGCATGGGCCACCGGGGCCGACCGATGACCCTCTCGTAATCCTTGGTAAGCATGCCGCCGCCGGGGTCCCCACTGATGTAGATCCGATAAGGGCTAAAGATGATCGGCCGGGCATAAGAGCCGGCGGCCGCCACTCCTTGTTCGGTGATATTGACCGACGCGCAGATGAGGAAGAGCGGGATGTCCTGGCGATTCAGTTCGCTCAGAGGTGGACTGATCGGGCGACGAATGACCCTAAATGCCTGTTGCGGCCCCAAGGCTTGCCAGGCCACATCCTCGGTCCGCTCCTGGCGGACGAAACTGAAGGCACGTTCGAGCAGCGCCCGGTATTTGGCGTGCGGGCTCAGGGCGTGATCGCCGAAGACGACATAGAGCGTGAAGAGGACCACCACGACCGCCGCGGCGGCCTGAACAGGTGTCGTCGCCAGAGGCGCCGCCCAGGGCTGGTTCTTCCAACCGACGATAAAGGCGGCCACCGCCGTCGCCGGGACCAGCACCAGCAAGAGCGCCTGAACGAGCAGGATCATGGCCGCGCGGCCCCAGGCGCCCGCCCGCGACTTCTTCGAGGTCGAGTCGGCTTTGGGCTTGAGTTGTCCGCGCACGAGTGCCAACAGGCTTGGACCCAGAGCCGCCGTCGACACCCCGCCCAGGGCGAGCACCTTGGTCAGCAGGTTCTGGCTGGAGGTGCCCACCCACGTCAGGATGCTCTGTTCATAGGTCGTGTACGTCCAGGCAAAGAGTCCCAGGAGCGCAACCAGGAAAATGGCCACCGCGGCATCGCTCAATGCGTATTCGCTTCGAGAGGCATAGCTGCCCAAGGCGACCCGACGCTCGGCCGTGTCGCGTTGCGCAAGCACGAGCAGGTAGACCGCCAGTATTGCCAGGGCGATGGGGATGATGGCGACGTCCCCCGAGAAGGACTCCTGCACCCGGCGAGCCGCCCACCCGGCTAGGACCACGCTCGCCAATGTGGCCGCCATCGGAATCAGGACCAACGCCAAGAAGCGGGCCAGAGTGATCGCGACGTTGCCTTCGAGCATGTAGCGAGCATGAACTCGCAGATAGTCCGACTCTGGTGCCCCGGGTCGCAAGGGGTCCGAGGCTGCCACCGTGCGCCACGGGGCAGCGAGCGGCTTTGCAACGCGCAGCCGATGGTAGAGATTCCACGGCGAAGTCGGCTGCTCAGCGGCGACCTCGGCGGCATAGCGGGGATGGCCGTAGGCCGTCGCGGAGGACGGATCCACGTCCCACGATCGCCCAGGCCATGGTCGAGTTGGCGTGTTGAGGTGCCCGCCGTAGGCGGACAGGATGGCTGACGCGATGTATGAACCGCCTGAGACGGCGCATAGATAATCGGCGCGGCCAGGTCCGTGGATCAGCCCCCTGCGCTGCTGCAGGGCCTGAAGGCCGCCGAAGGCGAAGGCGGCCGATCTCACGCCACCGCCCGACACCGCGATACCGACGGTGTGGCCCTCAGGCGGCTGCCACGGGCCAGGCCCGTCAGGCAGCGGATCAGTCGCGGAGGGTTGCGGTGAACCGGGAAGGTCCTGTGCCATGGCCGGTACGCTCCCACACCGGAGAACCCAAGGAAAGGTCTGCGACCAGTTCCGAGCCTGCGCACCCACTTTTCCTCTGCTTGGTGACCATTGCGAACCAGGCCCCACGTTCCTGTGTATGCCGTCGTCCGCTTTGGTGTGCTGAGTCCGGCCGCGAAGGGCCGGTAGGTTCGGTCAAGCCAGTGTCGAGCGGGAAGGTCGGTGCATGAGCCAAGGACTCCCTGACGCCGACCTGGTGCGCCGACTGGTGGACGAGCAGGTTCCCCAGTTGTCGGGCCCAGTCAGTGTCTTTGCGCAGGGCTGGGATAACACCGTCTTTGCCCTGGGGGCGGACCATCTTGTGCGGATGCCATGCCGGGAGATCGGGGCGGGATTGTTGGCTGGAGAACAGTGGGCACTTCCCTCGATCGCCAAGATGTTGCGCGAATCCGGCATCCAGATTGACCTACCGATCCCGCTCTATTGCGGGGCCCCTTCCAGCGAGTTCCCGTGGCCGTGGTCAGTGGTTCCACGGCTGCCAGGACGGGTTGCCTACTCGTTGCCGGTATCCGCCCGTGAGTCCGCGGCCCGCCCCCTTGCCACCGCACTCGCGGCGCTCCACGCCGGCGGCGACTCTCGCAGCGCCCCCGTGAATCCGTTCCGCAATGGCCACATCGGCGACCTCCAGTTGCCCGACCTCGCCCATGTCGCCGGCGAGACGTATGCCGGTATTGACCCGACCGTGGTTCGCGACGCGTGGCGTACGTGGTCCAGTGCGCCTCGGTGGCCGACCGATGCGGTCGCCATCCACGGGGACGTCCATGCGGGCAACGTCTTGTGCGACCCCGTGGCCCTGATCGACTGGGGCGACACGACGGCCGGGGATCCGGCGGTGGACTTGGCTGCTGCCTGGACAGTCTTTGAGGGCGCGAGCAGCGAGGCGTTCGTGGAGGAGGCCACCAGACGAGGCGGCTATGACGAGGCCACCTGGCGACGGGCGCGGGCGTGGGCCCTGCGCACGGCGGTCCTCATAGCTGGTGGCCCGGACACCCCCTTGCGGGCGGAGAGTCCCCGCATTCTGAGGGCTCTGCTCGCATAGTCTGTGGCCCATGAGTGAGAAGCGATCCGAGTCCACCTCAACGCTGCCCGGCACGGTGCGTTTGCGGGTGGCCCCCTCTCCGACGGGCGATCCGCACGTGGGCACCGCCTATATGGCGCTCTTCAACCTCGCCTTCACCCGCCGCAATGAGGGTCGCTTCCTCCTGCGGATCGAAGACACCGACCGAGTGCGTTTGCGCGAGGGCAGCGAGCAGCAGGTGTACGACACCCTGCATTGGCTCGGCCTGACCTGGGACGAGGGCCCCGACATCGGGGGCCCCTGCGCGCCCTACCGACAGAGCGAGCGCCTGGAGACCTACCGACCGTATGTCGACCGGCTGATCGCCGATGGCCACGCTTACCACTGCTGGTGCTCCACCGAGCGACTGACCGAGATGCGTGAGCGCCAGCAGCAGCTCAAGCAGCCCACGGGATACGACCGCTTGTGTCATGGCAAGACCGAGGCGCAGCGCCGGGAGTTGCCGGGCTTCAGCGAGACCCCGGTTGTGCGGATGTTTATCCCCGATGACGCTCCGCTGCAGTTCGACGACCTCATCCGTGGCAAGGTCAGCGCTCCGCGGCCGGATGACCAGGTGATTCTCAAAGCCGACGGCTTCCCGACCTATCACCTGGCAGTCGTGGTCGATGACCATGAGATGGGCATCACCCATGTCGTGCGCGGCGAGGAGTGGATCTCCTCGACCCCCAAGCACATCCTGCTCTACCAGTGGCTGGGCATCGAGTCGCCCAAGTTTGCTCATATGCCGTTGTTGCGCAACGAGAACAAGTCCAAGATCTCCAAGCGTAAGAACCCCTGGGCGCGCCTGACCTGGTTCCGTGAGAGCGGCTACCTGCCCGAAGCGCTGGTGAACTTCCTGGGCCTCCTGGCGTATCCGCCGGCCTCGGATGCTGACGGCAATGACGTTGAGGTCTTCGACTTTGCCGACTTCACGGCCAACTTCGACTGGTCCAAGGTCAACCCGGTTGGACCGATCTTCGACCTCAAGAAGTTGGACTGGCTCAATGGTGTCTACATCCGCTCCCTGGAGGTTGGCGAGCTCGCCTCACGGGTGCTGCCCTTCCTCAAGGCCGATGGGATTCTGGATGACAGCCCCTCACTTGGCGAGTTGGCGCGCCTGCGTTCCGTGACCGAGCTCATCCAGACCCGGATGGTGCATCTCACCGAGGCGAGCGCCCTGGTGGCACCCTTCTTCGCGCCCGACGATGGGCTCGAGATTGCTGACGATGCCCGAGAGGGACTGGGGGAGAATGCTGCTCAGGTGCTCGATGCGGCGATCACCGCCCTCGGCAATGTCTCGGACGATCGCTCGGGCCTCCTGGGATCGGAGTCTGGCTGGACCGCGGCCGCGATCGAGGAGAGCCTGCGCACCGCCATCGTTGAGGGCATGGACATCAAGGCGCGGTTCGCCTTCGGGCCACTGCGCACCGCCGTATCCGGCCAGCGCATCTCCCCGCCGCTCTTTGAGTCGATGGAGATCCTGGGCAAGACCTCGACGCTGGCCCGGCTGGACGCCCTGCGCGCGACCTTGTGACCATTCGGGCGCTGGCGGTCGACGCGGACGGCACCCTGTGGGATACCCCGCGGGCCATGCAGGCTGGCGGATCGGCGGCGGCTCGGGCGCTCTGGCCGGAGATCAGTCGTGATGCCGCACGCGCCTTCGGCGTCCGATTCCGCAGCGATCCGCAAGGGGCGTTCAGGGCCTTCGTTCGAGGCGAACTGACCTTCGACGAGATGCGTCGGCGTCGCCTGGATGACGCTGCGGCGTGCGTGGGTCGGCTGGCTCCAGTGGGTGCCTTGGCGGATTTCGAGCTGGCGTATCAGCCTGCCTTCGATGCTGCCATGGTGGCCTATGCCGATGCGCCTGGCCTACTGCGTCGGGCAGCTGAGCAGGGGCTCCCTGTTCGGATCCTGACCAACTCGGCCCATGCGTACACCTTGAGCAAGCTCGCGACCACCGGCCTTGGTGTTGCCGAGGATGCGGTGTGTTCGCGAGATTGTCTCGGCATGGGCAAGCCTGAGGCTGCTGTCTTCCGTCACGTCTGCGAACGCTTGGGGGTCGACCCGAGCGAGGTCCTCTTTGTCGGCGACGAGTGGGTCAGTGATGCTCAGGGCGCCGCAGACGCGGGCCTTGAAGCGTGTTGGCTGGTGCGTGATGACGGGGACCCTGCCGACGAGGTGGCTGCCACTGCCGAGCGACGTGCGCTGGCGCAGGCACGCGGCATACCGGTGATCTCGAGCCTGGCCGAGCTGCTGCCCTAAGCCGATTTGGGACGCGCGTGGTCGAACGGTAGAGTTCTCACTCGGTCCTGACCCCCTATCGACCGCACAGTCGAGCGGGCAAGGATACCCCATGGGGTATAGTGTAATTGGCAACACTAGTGATTCTGGTTCACTCATTCTAGGTTCGAGTCCTGGTACCCCAGCCATCGGTTCAGCCACTTCGGGCTGCGACCGATTCGGCGGAATCCCTCCGAGTTCGGTAAGGTTCTGCCTCGTTGTCCGGTCCGCCGGGCATCGCCACGGCCCCGTTGTGTAGCGGTCTAGCACGCCGCCCTCTCAAGGCGGTAGCGCGGGTTCGAACCCCGTCGGGGCTACCGATGAACGGCCCGTCTCACCCGAGGCGGGCCGTTTCTCATGCCCGGTTCTGGTCGTCCTGCTGGGCGGCGTGGCGGGCGAGCACTTCGGAGAGCTTGTTCGCCCCGGCGATGACGGTGGCCGCGTGGAGCCGGCCGGGCTGGCGGCTCAGGCGCTCGATGGGCCCGGAAATCGAGACCGCGGCGATGACCTTGCCGGAGGGGGAGCGCACCGGTGCCGAGACCGAGGCCACGCCCGGCTCGCGCTCGCCCACGCTCTGCGCCCAGCCGCGACGTCGCACGCCGGAGAGCATGGTGGCATTGAAGGCAGCGCCCTGAAGGCCGCGGTGGAGCCGGTCGGGCTCCTCCCAGGCGAGCAGAACCTGCGCGGCCGATCCGGCGCGCATGGACAAGCTGGCACCCACGGGGATGGAGTCGCGCAGACCCACCGGACGCTCGGCGGCAGACACGCAGACGCGGTACTCGCCTTGGCGACGGAAGAGCTGGGCGGACTCATTGGTGTGATCGCGCAGCGCGCCAAGGACCGGCCCGGCGGCGGCCAGGAGCCGGTCCTCGCCGGCCGCGGCCGCGAGTTCACCGAGCCGGGGCCCCAAGACGAAGCGACCTTGCAGGTCACGGGTCACCAGCCGGTGATGCTCCAGCGCCACCGCCAAACGGTGCGCCGTCGGACGCGCCAGACCGGTCGCCGTGACCAGTTGGGCGAGGGTGGACGGACCGCCTTCGAGTGCGCTCAGAACGATGGCTGCCTTGTCCAGCACGCCCACGCCACTGCTGTTGTCCATGGCTTGATACTGCCGTCTCATTGCCTGAGACGCAAGTTCAGGGGGCAGGTCGCCGTGCGAGTCTCGGTAGGGCAGGGGCGCTCAGTTGGCGTCCTCGCCGTACCCGAGTGGGCAGTCGATGAGGAGGGCGCAGATGGCCAAGACGCTGGCCGAGAAGGTCTGGGACGCACATGTGGTGCGCCGCGGCGAGGGTGAGCCGGATCTGCTCTACATCGACCTGCACCTGCTCCACGAGGTGACCAGCCCACAGGCTTTTGACGGGCTGCGGCTGGCCGGCCGTCCGGTGCGTCGCCCAGAGCTGACGCTGGCCACCGAAGACCACAACGTCCCCACGACCGAGGGCCCCATCACCGACCCGGTGAGCCGGACGCAGGTCGAGACGCTGCGACGCAACTGCGAAGAGTTCGGGGTCACGCTCTATCCCATGGGCGACGCCGAGCAGGGCATCGTGCATGTGGTCGGACCGCAACTCGGGTTGACCCAGCCCGGCATGACCATCGTCTGCGGCGACTCCCACACCTCCACGCACGGCGCCTTCGGAGCGCTCGCCTTCGGCATTGGCACCAGCGAGGTCGAGCACGTACTCGCCACCCAGACGTTGCCGCTCAAGCCGTTCAAGACCATGGCCGTCACCGTTGATGGCGAACTACCCGCCGGGGTGAGCGCCAAGGATGTCGTCCTGGCGGTCATCGCCAAAATCGGTACCGGCGGTGGCCAGGGCTACGTGATCGAGTACCGGGGCAGCGCGATTCGCGCCCTGTCCATGGAAGCCCGGATGACCATCTGCAATATGTCGATCGAGGCCGGTGCCCGCGCCGGCATGATCGCCCCTGATGAGATCACCTTCGAGTACCTTCGCGGTCGCGATCACGCCCCCGCGGGCCAGGACTGGGACCAGGCCGTCGAGTCGTGGCGTGGGCTGACCACCGACGCCGATGCCACCTTTGACGCCGAGGTGGTCATGGACGCGGCCTCGCTCTCGCCCTTCGTCACCTGGGGAACCAACCCCGGCCAGGGCGCTCCGCTCTCGGCTGCTGTGCCGGATCCCGAGCAGATGGCCGATGACAACGAGAAGGCTGCCGCCCAGCGGGCCTTGGAGTACATGGGTCTGACCGCGGGCACCCCGCTGCGTGAGGTGGCCGTCGACACGGTCTTTGTCGGGTCGTGTACCAACGGTCGGATCGAGGACTTGCGGACGGTTGCCGAGGTCCTCAAGGGTCGTCACGTGGCCGAGAGCGTCCGCATGCTTGTCGTGCCCGGTTCGGCTCGGGTGCGGCTGCAAGCCGAGGCGGAGGGGCTGGGTGAGGTATTCGAGGCTGCCGGCGCGCAATGGCGGTTGCCTGGGTGCTCGATGTGCCTGGCCATGAATCCCGACAAGCTCGTGCCAACCGAGCGGAGCGCCTCGACGTCGAACCGCAACTTCGAGGGACGTCAAGGTCCGGGTGGCCGCACCCACCTGGTCAGCCCCGAAGTCGCCGCTGCCACCGCCGTACGCGGAACGCTTTCCAGCCCCGCCGACCTCGCCCCTGTGGAGGCCTGACATGGACGCATTCAGCACGCACACCGGCATCGGGGTCCCGCTGCGTCGGAGCAATGTCGACACCGACCAGATCATCCCGGCCGAGTACCTCAAGCGGGTCACCAAGTCGGGCTTCGAGGACGGTTTGTTTGCGGCCTGGCGTGGCGATGAGACCTTCGTCCTGAACAACCCCGCGTATGCCGCTGGCTCGGTGTTGGTGGCTGGCCCCGATTTCGGGACCGGCTCCTCGCGCGAGCACGCGGTCTGGGCGCTGATGAACTACGGCTTTCGGGTCGTGATCTCCTCGCGATTCGCCGACATCTTCCGAGGGAACTCCGGGAAGCAGGGACTACTCACGGCTCAGTGCAGCCAGGATGACGTCGAGTTGCTCTGGAAGTACCTGGAGAACGCGCCAGGTGCATCGATCACGGTGGATCTGCGTGAGCGGGTCATCACCGCTGGCGAGATCGTGGCCACTTTCGAGGTGGACGACTACACCCGTTGGCGCCTGCTGGAGGGGCTGGACGATATCTCCCTCACGCTGCGGCATGAGGGTGACATCACCGCGTTTGAGGGCACCCGTCCCGGGTGGGCCGCGACGACGACACCAGCGTGACTCGTGTTGCTTGAGTGACGATTGTGACGGATGTGGTTTGCGACCGCTTGGTCGAATTCCGGTAAATCACAGTCGTTTACCCTTCTTTCATGCGGTATCCCGTTGGGGGGCAACGGCTTTCACGACCCGACCGGGAGCGCATGGCCGTGAAAGGTGGCCAAAGTCCACCTGCGGAGTGCTTGGCGAAGGGGCGTGCCGTATGCCGAATGCGTTGCGACACATCGAAAAACACGCCGGATGGCATCCGCGCATGCTGTGGCATCTAGGCATACCGTCGAGATGTCGGGCTTGCGCCTGACGCAGGTGGTACCCGGTATACCGGCCACCCCGGCACACCCAACTGGAGATACACAGTGAACAAGGCAGATCTGATTAAGGAACTTGAGAAGCGGCTCGGCTCGCGCAAGGGGGCGGTGGATGCGATCGAGGGGGTCTTCGACACCATCCTTCGCGAGGTGGCCCGAGGCGGCAAGGTGAGCATCACCGGCTTCGGCACCTTCGACCGCGCTGAGCGCGCCGCGCGCACTGGGCGCAACCCCCGTACCGGTGACGCGGTGCGGATCGCCAAGGCGCGGGCTCCGCGCTTCCGGGCAGCCAAGTCATTCAAGGACTTCACCAAGAAGCCCTCGACGCTTCCCAAGAGCGGCCCGGTCGCCGTGCGCGGGTCGGGTCCGGTTGCCGCTGGTGCGGTGAAGGCGGCTCCGGCTGCGAAGAAGGCTGCTCCTGCGAAGGCTGCGGTCAAGAAGGCCGCTCCGGCCAAAGCTGCAGTGAAGAAGGCCGCTCCGGCCAAAGCTGCGCCCGCGAAGGCGGCTCCGGCTAAGGCCGCCGTGAAGAAGGCCGCTCCGGCCAAGGCTGCGCCCGCGAAGGTGGCTCCGGCTAAGGCTGCGGTGAAGAAGGCCGCTCCGGCCAAGGCTGCGCCCGCGAAGGTGGCTCCGGCTAAGGCTGCGGTGAAGAAGGCACCCGCCAAGCTTGCGCCGGCCAAGGCGGTCGCCAAGAAGGCTCCCGCGAAGGCTGCGCCTGCTAAGGCCTCGGTAAAGAAGGCCGCGCCGGCCAAGGCTGCGGTGAAGAAGGCTGCACCGGCCAAGGCGGTCGCCAAGAAGGCTGCTCCCGCCAAGGCTGCCGCCAAGAAGGCTCCCGCGAAGGCTGCACCTGCCAAGGCGGCGGCGAAGAAGGCCCCGGCGAAGAAGGCTCCGGCCAAGAAGTAGTGCTGCACGAGCGAGGGCCGGTCACCAGGAGTGACCGGCCCTCGTCAAGTCACCGCGCGGGACTCAGGTGATGGCTTCACCCTCACCGATGCCAACGATCCAGACTCGTGTGGCGGTGATCGGCTCGCCGTCACCCAGGGTGATGCTCACGCGCTGCCCGGGGCGCAAGGAGCGCAACCCGCTGGTGAGCTGGCTTTCTGGGGTGAGGACCACCTCGCGGCCGTCGTCGAGCAGCGCCGACCCGGACCCGTCGGCATTCATCCGAAAGATCGTTGCCTGCATGAACAGCCAGCGTAGTCGGCAGCGACGAGGACCCCGGATGATCGTGAGATGTCGCTCGCCCCTCGGTGTGCCGATGGACAATCTTTGCTCCGGCTCGGGATGATGACGGCACCACAACTGGAAGGTGGCATGTGAGCAACACGACGGACCGCTCCCGGTCAGCGGCATACCGTTTCATCGTGGGGACCCTTCGTCCCTTCTTCATGGCGATCACCAAACGGGACTGGTTCGGAGCCGAGAACCTCCCGGCCGAGGGGGGCTATGTGGTGTGCACGAATCACTACAGCCACCTCGATCCGCTGATCTTCGGGCACTTCATGGTCGACCAGGGGCAGTCGCCGCGCTTCCTGGGCAAGGTCGAGGTGTTCGACGTGCCGATTGTTGGCGCCTTGCTGCGTAGTGCGGACCAGATTCCGGTCTATCGCGAGTCCGGCCAGGCTGCCACCGCCTACAGGGCGGCCGTGGCCGCCGTCGAGCACGGCAAGGCGGTGGCCATCTACCCCGAAGGCACCCTGACCCGGGACCCGGGACTGTGGCCGATGAAGGGCAAGACTGGGGCTGCCAGGGTCGCCCTGCAGACCCGCTGTCCGGTTATCCCGGTGGCGAACTGGGGCGCGCAGGCGGTCCTGCCGCCGTATGCGAAGTTCCCCAAGTTCTTGCCACGCAAGACCATGCACATTCGAGTCGGCGCCCCGGTGGATCTCAGCGACCTGTACGACCGGCCACTCAATCACGAGGTGCTGGCCACCGCCACCGAGCGCATCATGACCGCGATCACCCGCGAACTCGAGATCATTCGAGGTGAGCAGGCCCCGGCCCAACGCTGGGACCCCCGACGTCACAACCAGCCGATCATCGGCAATCCCACGAAGGAGGCGTCATGACGACGGCTGCGGTCTATGGCACGGGCAGTTGGGGAACGGCTTTCGCCGCGGTCCTCGCCGACGCTGGCACATCGGTGACCATGTGGGGCCGGCGCTCCGAGGTGGTCGACCAGATCAATGGCGGCGTCAACGCGGACTATCTGCCTGACTTGCAGCTGCCGAGTCATGTGCGGGCCACCACGGACCCCGGCGAGGCCTCGCAGGGCGCCGACATCGTCGTGCTCGCGGTGCCCTCGCAAACCCTGCGGGAGAATCTCGCGGCCTGGGTGTCACTGATCCCGCCCAGTGCCGCCGTGGTCTCGCTGATGAAGGGCGTCGAGCTGGGGACGACCAAGCGGATGTCCGAGGTGATCAGCGAGGTCGGTCAGATTGAGCCGGAGCGGGTGGTGATCGTCAGCGGTCCGAACCTGGCCCGCGAGATCGCGGCCAAGCAGCCGGCGGCCTCGACCGTGGCGTGCATTCGCGAGGACATCGCCGACCAGGTGGCGCACGCGTGCGCAGCCCCCTACTTCCGGCCATACACCTCCACCGACGTCGTCGGGACCGAGATCTCCGGTGCCGTCAAGAATGTCATCGCCTTGGCGGTCGGGATGGCTGAGGGTCTGGGCTTCGGGGATAACTCCAAGGCGTCGATCATCACCCGGGGCCTGGCCGAGACCATTCGCTTGGGCACAGCCCTAGGGGGTCAGCCGCTGACCTTCGCCGGCTTGGCCGGGGTGGGTGATCTGATCGCCACGTGTATGTCGCCGCTCTCGCGCAATCACTCCTTCGGCGTCCAACTCGGACGAGGACTAAGCGTGGAGCAGGTCGTCCAGCAAACCCGCCAGACAGCGGAGGGCGTGAAGTCCTGCACCTCGATTAGGGAGTTGGCGCGCAAGGTCGACGTGGATGTCCCGATCATCGAGCAGGTTGACTTGATGATCCGCGAGGGAATCACCCCGGCGCAGGTCGTCGAGTCGCTGATGAGTCGCCCGCGACGGGCCGAGGGGCGCTAGCCCGCGGGGTTGATCTCGGCGCGCAGAGCAGCGTCCAGATCTCGCCACAGGTCATCGACATCCTCGACCCCCACCGAGAGCCGCAAGAGGTTCTCGGGAACCTCGCTGGATTCGCTGAGGTAGCGTCGGCGCCGCTCGATCTGCGACTCCACCCCGCCCAGGCTGGTGGAGTGCGTCCACAGCTCGGTGCGTCCAGCCACGCCCTCGGCCGCCGCGGCGTCTCCCGCGACGTCGATCGCGACGATGGCACCGAAGCCGGGGTAGCGCACGCGAGCCACGCAGGGGTGCTCCTGCAGGCGGCCAGCCAGGACTGCGGCATTCGCGGTGGCCCGCTCCACGCGCAGGTGCAGGGTACGAAGTCCGCGCAGGGCGAGCCAGGTCTCCATCGGACCCGCGATCGCGCCGTGCAGGTGGCGATGCCTCTCCAGGCGCTCGCGCAGGGCGTGGCCCGAGCCATCCGCGGTGGTCACGACAGCACCCAGGATCACGTCGCTGTGGCCGGAGAGGTACTTGGTCACCGAATGCACAACCAGGTCCGCCCCGAGGGTCAGCGGTTGCTGGAGCAGCGGAGTCGCAAAGGTATTGTCCACGGCGGTCAGCACACCTGCTGCCCGCGCGGCCTCAATCAGCGTCGGCAGGTCGGCGACGTCGAGTAGCGGATTGCTCGGCGACTCCAGCCAGAGTAGGTCCGCCCCATCGAGCGCGGCCAGGACCGCCGCGGTGTCCGTCAGGTTCACTCGGCGCACCCGTACCTCGCCCGTGCTCTCCCGCTCCGCCAGGGTGGCCAACACCCCGTTGTACGCCGCGGTCGGGGCCACCACCAGGCCGCCCTGCGGTACCAGGGAGAGGACCGCGGCGACCGCAGCCATGCCGGAGGCGTAGACCAGGGCCTCACCGCCCTCCAAGGCGCCCAGGGCGACTTCGAAGGCGCGCCAGGTGGGATGCGAGGCGCGGGCGTAGTTGTCCTCGCCGTCGGCGTGGAAGGTCGAGCTGAGCACCAGAGGCGAGCCAACCTGCGCGCCCGGGGTGCTGGGCTCGCGTCCGAGCGCGACACACCGGGTGGCGGGGGAGAGGTGCTCACTCATGGTGGCCAGGGTATGCCGTTAGGCTCGTTGGCGATGAGCGCCACCCAGCCCCCGGACCGCATTCGAGTCGCACTGGTCTTTGGTGGTCGCAGCAGTGAACACGCCGTGTCCTGCGCGACCGCCGCAAGCGTCTTGGAGGCTTTGGACCGCAGCCGTTACGACGTGGTCCCGGTCGGGATCGCGCGGGACGGGCATTGGGTGCTCGCGGCCGATGACCCCGAGCCCTTGCGCCTGAGTGCGGGGCACATCCCGCAGGTGGACGGATCGGCGGCCTCGGTGCTGGTTCCGACGACCTCGCACGACCGCACGCTGATCGTCCATGAGCCAGGTCAGGCTCCCCGAACGCTGGGTGAGGTCGACGTGGTCTTCCCGCTGCTGCACGGTCCGTTCGGTGAGGACGGCACCATTCAGGGGCAACTTGACCTCGCCGACGTGCGCTATGTCGGCTCGGGCGTGCTCGCCTCGGCCGTGATGATGGACAAGCACCTGATGAAGGTGGTCTTTGCGGCTGCTGGCCTCCCGGTCGGGCCGTACGTGGTCATCACCGACCGAGACTGGCGGCGGGACCCGGAGGCGGCGATGGCCGGAGTCGACGACCTCGGCTGGCCGGTCTTCGTCAAGCCGGCGCGCGCCGGCTCCTCGATGGGCGTGGCCAAGGTCGATGGCCCGGAGGACTTGCGCGCGGCGATTGAGGCGGCCCGGGAACACGACCCCAAGGTCGTGATCGAGGCGGCCATTGTCGGGCGCGAGATCGAGTGCGGTGTCCTGGAGGGCCATGGCACCGACGGGCCGCGAACCTCGGTGGTGGGCGAGTGCGCGGTGGTCGCCAATCACGCGTTCTACGACTTTGAGGCCAAATACCTCTCGCCGGATGACGTTCGGCTCGAATGCCCGGCCGATGTGCCGACCGCGGTCTCCGACGAGATCCGGGAGATGGCGGCCCAGGCGTTCGAGGCCGCGGGGTGCGAGGGTTTGGCTCGGGTGGACTTCTTCTACTGCGCGGACGGGCGCATCCTGATCAACGAGCTCAACACCATGCCGGGCTTCACCCCGCTGTCGATGTACCCCCGGATGTGGGCGGCGACCGGAATGCCGTATGCCGACCTGATCGATGAGCTCATCTCGCTGGCGCTGGAGCGGCGAGTCGGCCTGCGCTGAGCGCTAGCGGCATTCCAGGCCGTTAGGTGGCAGCCCTTTAGCTGCCTTGGTGAAGGCCGGCAGTAGCAGTGACTCGGGCGCATACGTGGATGGGACCAGGAGTTCGATCGCTGGGTCTGTCCCAAAGGTCGTGAATCGCGTTCCGTCGGATAGTTTTTCGGGGATCCACCCCACACTGTCGACGTCGATGCAGGGCTCCTCGGTGGGCGCGAGTGCTGCCGCGCCGCACCGGGCGATGATCGCTGGCTCACCCCAGGCAGCGTGTGCGGCCCCGTCGGGTGTCGTTGAGACTCGCGCCTGACCGCCCACCGTGGTCGGCCAGGCGAGCTCAGCGCAGGCAGCCATGGTGGCTCCTGGGAGCGGCTGGACCTCCACGGCCCCGGAACAGCCACTGAGAGCCGTCACGGCGGCAACGCAGAGCGCTGCCGCCGTGACGGACCGAATCATGGTGTGGGTCAGACGTGGACCACGGTGCACGTCAGCGTGCGGGTGATGCCCTCGACGTCCTGGATCTTGGCGATGACGAGCTTGCCCAGCTCATCGACCGTGCCCGCCTCGACGCGAGCGATGACGTCATAGGGCCCGGTCACGTCCTCGGCGCTCGCCACGCCCTCAAGCCCGGCGATCGCGCTGGCGACCGACGCCGCTCGTCCCACCTCGGTCTGGATCAGGATGTAGGCCTGGACCACGTGCCACCTCGTCTCTCGTGAAGGTCGTTCGCCCGCGCAGGTATGGCGGGCTCCGGTCGTCACGCTACCGTGCCCGTGTGTCCTTGTCTCGCCTGGGTGACCTCTCCGAGACCGAGCTCCTCGATCGGGTGCTGCCGGTGTATGCCGCCGCGCTCGGCGGCGCAGCCCAGATCCTGGTGGGGCCTGGCGATGATGCAGCCGTTGTCCGAGCGGCCGCGGCAGGGGTTGTGGTGACGACGGACACGATGGTGCGTGGCCTGGACTGGCGCGATGAGTGGTCCTCCGGGCTCGAGGTCGGGCGCAAGGCGGTGGTCCAAAATGTCGCGGACGTCCTGGCCATGGGTGGCCGCCCCACGGGCCTGCTGGTCGCCCTGATGGCCGATCCGCAGACCACGGTGGCCTGGGTGATGGACCTGGCCCAGGGCATCGCCGAGGCGGCGTCCGAGTCCGGGTGCGGCGTGCTGGGCGGTGACCTCTCGGGCGCGCCGACCGGCATGGTGGCCGTCGCCGTGACCGCCCTCGGAGACGCGCCGCAGGTCCCGGTCCTCCGTTCGGGGGCTCAGCCCGGGGATGTGGTCGCGGTCGCCGGCAGCCTGGGCTGGTCCGGGGCTGGCTTGGCCCTCTTGCGCGCTGGTGAGCCGGAGCGCTCGCCGCAGCTTGCGGCATACCACCGGGCCCCGATACTGCCGCCGGTCGAGTTGTGGGCTGGGCGGGCCGCCGCGCACGCGCTGATCGATATCTCGGACGGCCTGGTGCGCGACCTGCGCCGCATTGCCGCGGCGAGCGCAGTGTCGATCGATCTCGACCTTGACGCCCTGCGGCGGGAGGTGCAGGAATCGCCGATCGCCGAGGCTTTTCCCCTGGACGAGGGCGTGGAGCACGTGCTGGGCGGGGGCGAGGAGCACTCCCTGGTGGGTTGCTTCGCGCCCTCAGACCTCCCGACGGGTTGGCGGGCCATCGGGCGGGTCGGCCCGAGTGGGGGAGAGGGGGGCGTCACCCTCGATGGCGCGGCCCTGGCTATCCGCGGCTGGGATCACTTCGGCGGGTGACCCGCAGGGAAAAGAAAACGGCCGCCGGAGGAATCCGGACGGCCGTTTCGAGGGTGTGAGGGGTCAGCGCTTGACCTTGCCTGCCTTGAGGCAAGAGGTGCATACGTTGAGCCGCTTCGGGGTCACGCCCGCGTCGCCGACGAGGGCCCGGACGCGCTGGATGTTGGGGTTCCAGCGGCGCTTGGTGCGGCGGTGCGAGTGCGAGATGCTGTGCCCGAATCCGGGTCCCTTGCCGCAGACGTCGCAGTTGGCAGCCACGGGTGATCTCCTTGAGTGATGTCAATGGGGGTGCTCGCAAGCACGCGGGGGCGCACCGTGCGAACCGCACTAGCGTAGCCGAGGATCATGGTCCGGGCCAAAAGCGGACCGCTGGGGGTCCAACCAACTAGCCTGAGGCGCGTGCCCGAGCAGTTCACCGCCGACGATGCCCGCCATTGGGCGGTGCTGACGCGGGCGGCCTTCGCAGCGCGTCGCGCCGAGATCGATGCGCTCAATGTCTTCCCGGTGCCTGATGGCGACACCGGCACCAATCTCTACCTCAGTTTGGACGCAGCGCTCGACGATGTTGTCGCGGCCCATGGCGCGGCCGGGATCCTCGGGACCGCCACCCTGGTGCAGGAATGCCGCAGCCTGGCTCGCGCGCTGTTGCTCGCCGCCCGCGGGAACTCGGGAGTGATCTTCAGCCAGCTCGTCGGTGGCATGTGCGAGTCGGTCATCGAGGCGGACGCGCAGGCGCTGGACGCCGCCTCATTGGCCGCGGCATTCGCCCGCGGAGCGGCCACGGCCCGTCGGGGGGTCGTCGAGCCCAAGGAAGGCACCATCCTGAGCGTCGCCGACGCGGCCGCCGCGGCGGCCACTGCCGCGGCGGCCGAATCGGCCACGCTCGCTGAGGTCGCGGCTGCGGCCGTCGGGGCAGCCCACGACGCTCTCGCGCGCACCCCGGAGCAGTTGCCGGCCCTGCGTCAGGCCGGGGTGGTGGATGCCGGGGGAGCGGGATGCGTCCTGATGCTGGAGTCCTTCCACCGCGTGATCACCGGCCAGTGGTCCCAGGAGAGCAGCGAAGGGTTCACCGGCGGCCCGGCGCTCCAGCACCGCAGTGAATGGCGCACCGAGCCCGTCGAGGTCAGCATCGTGGCCCCGGGCGGAGGCCATGTCGTCGCGCAGGACTACGACGGACCGGCATACGAAGTGATGTTCCTGCTGGATGGGACCTCAGCGGCCCACGTCGAGGGCCTGACCTCCACCTTGGGTGCGATGGGTGACTCCTTGCTGGTCGTGGGCGGCCCGGAGCTCTACAACGTCCACGTCCACGTCGACGACGCCGGGGCAGCCGTGGAAGCGGCGATCGCCGCGGGTCATCCCCACCGGATCCGGATCACCCACCTAGGTCAGCCCGAGGTCGACCGTGCCGCCCTGGGGGTGGTGGCGTGCGCGGCCGGACCGGGGATCGCCGCAGTGCTGGCCGAGGCCGGCGCGCATGTGGTCACCTCCGCCCCCGGCGCTCGCGCCTCGGCAGGCGCCTTGCTGACGGCCGCTCGGGCTACCCGGGCCCGCGTGGTCATCGTGGTGCCGGGGGATAAGGACACCCTGTTGGCGGCCGAGGCAGCTGCGAAGGCCGCCGAGGCTGAGGGGATTGAGACCTTCGTGGTCCCCGCGCGCACCACCGTCCAAGGGATCGCGGCGGTGGCGGTACACGACCCAAGCCAGTCTGCGCAGGCCAATGTCGTCGCGATGTCCAGCGCCGCGGCGGCCACCCGCAATGGCGCCGTGAGCGTGGCCACCAAGGAGGCCCTGACCTGGGCCGGAGTCTGCCGACCGGGGGATGTTCTGGGGATCATCGACGGCGACATCGCCTTCTTGGGCAGTTCACTGATGGACGCCACGGTCGAGGTGCTAGACCGGCTGCTGGCTGGTGGTGGCGAATTGGTCACCCTGGTGACCGGCCAAGACATCGACGCCGACCACCTGGCTCACGTGCAGGAGTGGCTGCGCGAGGAGCGCGGTGAACTCGAGGTGGTCACCCTGGATGGTGGCCAGGCGGTCTACCCCCTCCTCATCGGCGTGGAGTGAACGCGATGGTCACCGAGTCCACCTCGTTGACCGCGGTCCTGGGCGGTCGGACCGCGGGCGCGCTGCGCCGCAGCCGCGGCCTGGAAACCGTCGGCGATCTCTTGGCCTTTTGGCCGCGTCGCTATCACTCCAGCGAGGCCGACCTCAGCGAGGCCGCGCCGGGCCATTTCATCGTCGCGGTTGCCACCGTCGCCTCGGCGCGGACCTTCCAGGCGCGCAATACTCGGCGGACCGTTTTGACGGTCACCATCAGCGACGGGCGCACCGAGCTCGACCTGGTCTTTTTCAAGGCCATGGGACACAGCAAGGCACTGCAGCCGGGGGTCCGCGGGATCTTCGCGGGGAAAGTGACGACCTTTAACGGCCGCCTTCAACTCGCGCACCCCGGATACACGCTCATCGACGAGATTGACGAGGGGGAGCGCAAGGCCCTCATCCCCGTCTACCGCCACGTCGAGGGCATGCACACCTGGCGGGTCAGCGAGAGCGCTCGACTGGTCCTGGACGCCCTGGCCAGCATGCCGGATGCCATCCCTGCCGAGATCGTCTCCCGTCGTGGGTTGGTGCCTCGACTGGAGGCCCTGCGGGGGATCCACACCCCGGATTCGTGGGCTCAGGTGGAGGCTGCCCGGCATCGCCTGCGGTATGAGGAGGCGCTGGTCCTCCAGGTCGCCCTGCATCAGCGGCGGGCTGAGGTTCGCCGCCAGCGCACCACCTCGCGGGCCCCGCGCGAGGGTGGCCTGCTCACGGCATTCGATGAGCGACTGCCCTTCGAGCTCACCGCCGGCCAGCACGAGGTGGGCGATCAGATCGCCGCCGACCTGGCCGCCGAGGTGCCCATGCATCGCCTGCTG
>WBZP01001399.1_pt1 | contig 29956 bp, 10 predicted proteins | sample 5204301 | NCBI WGS metagenome assembly WBZP01 (sample SAMN12412401, study PRJNA552823) | activated sludge metagenome | isolation source: activated sludge from nitrification reactor of wastewater treatment plant... | place: USA: Pennsylvania | collected 2017 | reverse complement strand
ATCTGCAACGTTGTTATTATCCACATCCCTGTAGAGGTTAACTACTACATCCCGTATGCCGTTTTCACCACTGTTCAGGATACCATTGTTATTAGCATCGTACCATACCCTGTTGCCAAGCGCCATCACGGTTGGTGCAAATCCTGCATCCACCGTGAGGTTGGCTTGTGACTGTGCCAGCACAATGCCATTCACCCTTCCTGAAACAGGATCACTGTCCTTTGTATCATCGGTACCCGCATTGCTCAACGTGGGTGCATATCCGGATGGCGTAACAAATTCCACTGCATAGGTACCTGCTGCCAGGTTATTGAAACGATAACTGCCCCCTGATCCGGTGTTAACGGAAGATATCACCGCTCCCGTGCTGCCAAGCAGGCGTACAGTTACACCCGTGATGCCCGGCTCACCGGAATCCTGGATACCGTTGCCGTTATTATCTGCAAAAACAAAATCACCAATGGAGCTGCAACTGGGCGCATTCACCGTAACTGAAGTGGCAGGTGATATACAACCCGCTGCATTCCTTGCAGTAAGACTGTATGTGCCTGGCACAACACCGGAAAATACCCCGGTAGTATTGGTGTAGGTGCTTCCGTTGATACTGAAGCTGAGTCCGGTTTTACTGGAAGTAACCGTTATGGTACCCGTTGCCACAGAGCAGGTTGGCTGCGTAACGGAAGCCGTTGGCGCAGCAGGCCTTGCAGGTTGTGCATTCACCACCACGTTGGCCGTTGCCGTTGAAGTACAGCCGGCAGCATTCCTCACCGTAAAGGTATAAGTACCTGCTGCAAGGCCGCTGACAGTAACTGTTGCGGTGCTGCCGGTGGTGGTTACGCCACCCGGGTTGCGGGTCAGTGTCCAGCTGCCGGAGGGCAAGCCGCTCAGGGCCACAGAACCTGTTGACACCGTGCAGGTGGGTTGAGTAACTGCACCCACGATGGGCGCCGTGGGTGTGGTCGGTTGTGTATTCACCACCACGTTAGCCGTTGCCGTTGAAGTACAGCCGGCAGCATTGGTCACCGTAAAGGTATAAGTACCTGCTGCAAGGCCGCTGACAGTAAACGAAGTACTGCTGCCGGTGGTGGTTACACCGCCCGGGTTACGCGTCAGCGTCCAGCTGCCGGAGGGCAAGCCGCTCAGGGCCACAGCACCTGTTGCCACCGTGCAGGTGGGTTGGGTAACAGTGGCGGTTGGTGCTGCTGGTGTAACAGGTTGTGAATTAATCACCACATTGCCGGTACTACCCGAGGTACAGCCTGACGCATTTGTTACAGTGAAAGTATAAGAACCTGCAGCAAGACCGCTCAAGGTTACGGTGGGTGTGTTACCGGTTGTTGTTACACCACCCGGATTACGCGTGATGATCCAGTTTCCGGCAGGCAATCCTTCCAGTTGTACGGAACCGGTAGCCAGCGTGCAGGTGGGTTGGATAATGGATCCGGTAACCGGTGCCGATGGCACAGATAGAGCCGCGCCAATCACCACCGGTGAGGAAGGTTCAGATAAACAACCGTTTTCAGTAGTGACAGCAAATGTATACGTATCTGCAGTAAGACCACTGACAAGTGTGGTGGTACCTGATCCGGAAGTGCTGATGCCTCCGGGGTAACGTATCAGGAACCAGTTTCCGGAAGGCAGTCCGGAGAGTGCAATGCTGCCTGTCGGTACACCACAGGAAGGTTGCGTCACTGTTTCCATTACTGGAGCCGAATAGAATACAGGTTGCGGATTGATGATCACATCACCTGAAAGGGCAGATGTGCAACCGTCAGCATTGGTAATCATAAATTGATATGTACCGGGTGCCAATCCGCTTACAGTATACACATCACCGCTGCCATTTGTAAGTGCGCCACCGGGATAGCGGGTAAGTATCCACGAACCCACAGGCAGCTCTTTCAGCATTACACTGCCGGTTGCCACTGTACAGGTTGGCTGAACGATGGTTCCCGTAACCGGAGTCAGCGGAACCTGCGGTGCTGCGTTGATCTGCACATTACTACTGATTCCGGATACACATCCTGCATCATTGGTTACAGTAAATGTATAGTTGCCGGCATCCAGGTTACTGATATTAACGCTGGTGCCTGTTCCGGCTATTACCACTGCTCCGGGATAGAGAGTAACCAGCCAGTTACCTGCCGGCAAGCCCCCGAGTTCCAGGGAGCCACTGCTGGTTCCGCAAACAGGCTGTGTTACCGTGAGTAGCTGCGGAGCAGGAACAGCGGCTGGTTCTGTAATGGTAACAGGGCTGGTTTGCAAAGCACACTGCGATGCATCTTTCACATTGATAATATAAGGAGTTGGAGATGCCCCTACGGTAAACAACGGATCTGCCTGGTAGCTGTTACCTCCATCAATACTGTAAAGTAAAGTACCGGTTCCTCCTGTAGCCGTTACCGAAAGTGTGGTGGTACCCCCATTGCAGGTAATGGTACCTGCAACAGCATTGGCGGTGAGCGGGGAAGGCTGCAACAGTTCACCACTTACTACAGTCGAACAACCCCTGCTGTCGGTGATAGTATAACTGTAAGCACCGGCAGGCACATTCAGCACCGGATCATTGCCCGTATACGGAGGCAACCCTCCGGAAACATTCAAATTAATAGTGGTGGTGCCGCCGTTGCAAAGAATAGGTGCGGCATTCACCGTAGCGGCCAGGTATTCATCAACAGTAAGTGTTCCATCATCGTACACTACGGTATAATTGGGAACGGCCTGCTGCTGAACGAGACCGGAAGGTGTAATCCGGTAAGTACCTTGTGGCAGATTCCCGGTTCCCATATCCTGGTTCAGGCTGTTGAATACCGTGTACACCGGACCGGAAGCCACCACATTACTGTCGGCATCCTCATACTGATAAATGAATTTGTTACTACGGTAAACAGGCTGGGCACCATTACAGCCCGCGATGGTATCCACTGCCTTCACGGTAAGCGGTGCCGGCACAATGGTGAGGTTACCCAGTCCGTAGGTGATATCAAAGTTCTCAGAAATCAGTACGCCGGGACCAATGAGCCAGGTACCCACCTCATAGCCGGTGATCATGTTCATCGACTGGAATCCGGAAAGTGAATCCGAATCCGGCCCGAACACATCCAGCGAATCCACAATCAGCAGTACATTTTCATTGGTTTCGTTATTGAAACTGCTGCTGTTCACGGCCTGTTTGGCATTCACGGCCTGTTTGGCATTCACCATCTGCTTGGCATTGACAAAAGCTGACCCGTTCACGGCCTGCTTGGCATTCACCGCGGCTTTGGCATTGACGGCCTGCTTCGCGTTGACTGCCTGCTTCGCATTCCGGAGGATACCATTGGAAGAATCGGCCTGGTAATCATCAATCGATTCAGGCGACAGCGGTACAAAGTAGCTGGTATCGAAGGTGATTCCATTCACCGCCTGCTTGGCATTCACCGCCTGTTTGGCGTTCACCGCGGCCTTGGCGCTGGTCATGAAGCTCATATTGATGAAGTCCTGCGCGGTAATTGAGTTCACCGCCTGCTTGGCATTGATCAGGATCACCGAGCTTGACATAGTAGCCTGGTGCAAACTGCCAATAGAATCGACCAGGGATGATTGCGCATTCGCATCCAGGCTGGTTTGATTAAATGCATAATTGAATTTCATCTGCTTACCGTTCATAGCCGCACCATACGTAAGCGTGGTATCCCGCGGCGTAATGGTAACGGGCATACGGGTAATGGTAAGGGTACCATCCACAAAACGGTAGTTATACAGTGCCGACAATGCCACTGATGACGGCAAGGAAAGATCGGTTACCGATGAACTGGCCCTGCGGAAATAGATACCGATATTGCTGAACTGGCTCGCCGAAGAAGTGTAGGTAATATCGGTCAGTCCCAGGTCGGCCAGCGTAAGGCCCGTTTGCGCCAGCGGTAATCCGTTCACGGTTACTTCTGATTCGTAGGCAGGTATCGGTTCACCGAATTTCTTGGTGGCGCTGTTCACCGTGATCACCACATTGGTGGGCTGGCTGCTGAAGAAATACAGCGAGTCGCTCACACCACCATCGGCGGCACTGTTGGTCAGCGGCGGATTGTATACGGTCAGCGGCGGGTTACCCACGAAAGGCGGAATAGACGCCGTAATGGTAGTACCGTCACTACTAACGGTAGCGGGTATCGTATCATACCGGAAGATGACGGAGGCGTTACCGGAAAAATACTCCCCGGAAATTACCACCGTTACCGGATCTTGTCCGGGTGTGTAGGCAGAATCCTGCAGCTGCATACCTCCCACCTGCGGGATGGGATTGCCCAGTGATTGCAGGGCACGGTCGGCCTGAATAAATCCGGCGCCGCTTTCCACATCATACCCGGGGGTATACATGTCGATCGCTGAATTTTGCAGGATCGACCTTACTTCTGCTCCGTCAGGCGAAGCGCCATCGAAGAATTTTTTCTTCGCTTCCACGATCAGGGCGCCCACCGCACCGGCATGGGGAGCGGCAGCAGAGGTTCCGAAGAAATTAGGGAACGCATCATTATCGATGTTCACGCCTCCAAAATCAACTGTGGTATTCACCCCATTGGGCGCCGCGATATCCGGCTTCTGCCTGTCCACATTATTTACCGTAGTACCGCCCCTGGAGGAGAACGAAGCCACCGTGGGCGTATTTCCGTAAGCCGGTGTGTTGGTGTACAACACCGCACCTACAGTAATAGCACCGGCTGCATTGGCCTGGCCAACGACCGTGCCGGTACCCTGGTTGCGTTCGGTAATGACGCCGTCACCACGGAAGATGATGTACTTGAATTTCACATTACTGCGGTTGCCGGATTTACGGGTTACAATGATCTTGGCAGTGGTATTGGCTTTCACTACGAAAGGCAGCACTTCAAATGGATCACCACCGGTATTGTCGCGGTTGAAACCAAACAGTTTCGTTCCAAACGGATCCACGAGGTAAATATCCAGGTCGTTCTGCGCACCGATGGTTTCACCTACGGAATAGAAGTCATCATCCCATTGCAGGGCGATGGTGTAAGTGCCTTTCGTCAGCGCCAGCGACTGGTAGAAATTATCATCGCCAAAATCATGTGCCTCTCCCACATAACCTGCGGGCGGTGTGGTGGGTGTGAAAATACCTTCGTAGGATTTTACGCCGAAGTTACCGGCAGAGGTAAAGTAACTGACACCGGTACTTGTTACTTCATCCACCGCTTTGGCGATCACACCATCAGTAAAGTAAGGCTCCGTGATATAAGTAATATCATCTATAATCACCTTACATCCGGAATCGCGTAATGCGCGGATACCATCGGCCATATTACCGGCACTCACAAAACCTGAACGGAAATACAATTCCGCATCGGGTGCCACATCATGTACAATCTGCAGCATGGCACGACCTTCATCGGTAGCGCGGCCGTAGGGATATTCAGCGGATACCTTCACCGGCAGGGTATTCACCGGATTGCCGGTACCCGGCAGATCACCATTGATTACATCCAACTGGGCTGGGTTTCCGAATTTGGTATTATAACTGTCTGAAAGCACCCCCACTTTTACGCCTTTACCTGAAACATTCCAGGCTTTACGTGCTTTGTCAGATACCATGGCCTTATCACCCTGCGTAACGGTAAGTCCGGTGGCACCGGAAGCCACCGGCGAGTAGTAAGGTCGTACATAATTGATGAGATTAGGCAGCAGGTTCAGCTTGGGCAGGTTATTAATGGAAATAAACCCGGTAATGATGAGCGTGCTGTCGCCATTGTCCACGAAACTGTGCATTCCGTATTCCGGTGTCTGCAGCAGAGCGAGCAGCGTATTGTACTGCCCTTCAATCGCGATGATTTCCACCAGCACATCGGTGTTGAAATTATCCAGCAGGAAGATATTGTTGTTCGCACTGGTATCCACGATCGAATCAGGATAGTTATACAACTGTGTGAGTTCAGCGCCAATCAGGGTATTGATGGTATCATTTACCGGGGGCTTGTAATAAGGCACGATACAGTTGGTGAGGATCACCTGCACCGTAGTACTGGCTGTGCAGCCATTGGCATCTGTTACGTTATAGGTATATACACCCACACCCAGGTTGGTACTGTCGCTGCCGGTGATTGTAAACGGTGCTGTACCGTTGGTAACGGTGAGGTGTACATCACCGGTGGTTTGACCGCTCTCGGTACAAACTACCAGCGTATCGCCAAAGCTGGTATTGGCAGACACCGTCATCGTACAATTAATGCAGGTAGTGCCTGATACCACGCCACCCGGAGCCACCCAGTTTGAAGAGGGGCCGTTAAGTGCAAAATTAAGCATCGAGCCACTGTTACTGAAGCCGCTTTGATCCACCATGGAGGATTCCAATGGGTTGTTGCCGGATGCAATACCCTGGTTGCAGGGATAATAGGCTTCCAGGTTCGGGTAGTTGGGGATGGGCAGCTCACAATTCATTGACGCCATAATTTCCGCCTGCGACCTTACGGTTCCCCATACCCTCAATTCATCAATACTGCCATCAAACTTGTTGCCGCCAAATGTTTCGCCATAGGAAGCATCACCAATGTACAGATTGTCGTCACCGCCAAAACCGGTGAAACCGATGTTCGCTGTATTTTGTCCAGCCAGCACACCGTCTTTATAAACCTTCTTCGCTTTAGTAACATGATCGTACGTGCAAGCCCAATGATGCCAGTTTCCATCATTAACATCGGGGACATTCAAATCATCATTATAGAAATTAAAGAGGAATTCGTTACCGTTTGAGAATCCAATATGCAATGCTGAATTGTTGGCAGGCAGCCCCGGATCTCCCTGTCCGAAAGCAATATCATAGGTATTCGTGGAGTTCCGTTTCAGCCACATTTCTACCGTGAATGAGCGGTTGGCAAGATTCACATTTGAATTGGAGACAACCACCCTGTCATCCACCCCATCAAAGTTAAGGGCTGCACCGGCAGTTAAGATGCAACCATTACCCGGGAAAATGGACCCGTTGTTATCATCACAATCGGTATTATCCAGAATAAAACCAGCCGGTTGTGAGCAATCGTACACAACATAGCCGGGATTTCCGAAGCCGTCAGCATCACGGTCGCGGTAGTACTGTGTACCGGCTGTTACTGTTACATTCTGCGTACAGGTAGCGGTATTACTCAGCGCATCTGTTGCTGTCCACGTAACGACTGTTGTACCTACCGGGAAGCAGGCAGGTGCGTCACTGGTGATGGTAACCGCGCCGCTGCCGCCTGCAAAAGTGGGAGCAGGTGTACCAACAATCAGCACACCGATGGCATCCGCAGGTGCATTGGAATAACGTGTAGGCTGGCAACTAAAGTCGAGTGTGCCATACTGTGTAAGATAATAGACCCCCGGTACGCTGGGTGCGGTAAAGTTGCCGGATGTATACGAATTCGTATAGCCGTTATTGATACTGGATTCGCATTGGAGGGTCTGGAAAGTATTTCCGATACCAATGGAAGTTTGTACAACACAGCCGGGGCAACCATCTCCTATCGGGTTAAAGAAAACAGAGAGATCGTATCCAAGACTCACGGACGATCCGGGCGCAACAGTGGCCGAGTTGCCGCCGCCGTTGATAGATACATTTGAGTAGGTTATAAACCGGTTGTAGTTGTTGATCACTACCGGTGAAGCGATGGTCTGGGGCGTAAACACCAGTCCGCACGCACCGCCAGCTGCATCCTGGCAAACAGTAATATCTGCGGCGCAGGTGATGGAAAGGGGTGCAGAACAATCTAAACTAAACGAAGCACCTGCGTCTTTTCCTGCACTCCAGTTCGCATTCATAAATGCAGGATCATCCACCTGGATACAGGTAAGGGCGGGATTATTAGTAGCATTGAAAACTACAAGATTCGAATTATTTCCATTCTGTATATTCAGTGAAGTGAGTTGGTTGGTCCAGCATTGCAGGTGCGTGAGGGCACTATTGGTTTGAAAATCCAGTGTTGTGAGCTGGTTACTGGAACACTGAACAATACTCAGGCCAGCAAGACCCGTAACATTCAATGAAGTAAGTTGTGCATCTGAAGCATACAACTGCTGTAGATAAATCGCACCGGTAAGATCCAGCGAACCCAGGTTATTTAAATAGCATGACAACAATGTGGTAACAGCTGACGGAACGACTGCGGTCAGCTGGTTTTGATGACAGTAAATAATATCCAACGCTTCATATCCGGAAAGATCGAGGGTACCTGTCAACTGATTACCAGCACAGTTCAGAATATTCAAACCTGGTGCAGAAGGCGGCAGCAGCAGCGTATTCAATCCATTCTGTTCACAATTTATACTGATAAGATTGTTGTTATTAGAGAGATCAAGACTTTGCAGTGCATAGTTATAGAAACCAATATACGTTTGCAGCGATGTACAATTCGTAACATTCACTGAAGTCAGCGCCGGGTTATTAGCACAGTTCAATGAAACAAGCAATGTGTTGGCGGAGAGATCAAGGGAAGTAAGGTTATTGTTGGATACCACCAGTCCGGTAAGGTTGACAAATGCACTGATTCCGGTAAGATCAGTCACTCCTGCTGCATTCAGATCGATCGTTCCAGTGAAAGCAGTTGCTTCCGAACACTGAATTTCGTCGTCAGCATTGAGGTTGATGGCATTATTAGCCAATAAAGCGGCCTTAAATGCAGCATCGGGAATATTAACAATACAGGGCAACGGACAAATAGTGCTGAAGGTTGCTCCGGCATCTTTTCCTGTACTCCAGTTCGCATTCATATAAGCAGGGTTATCCACCTGTATACAAAGCAGTTCAGGGCATAATACCGCTCTGAATTCCGTGAGGTTCACATTATTGCCATTCTGAATATTCAGGCTGGTAAGCGTAGCATTATTACCCACGTTGAACCAGGTAAGCTGCGTAAGCATGGACACATCAATGGCCGACAGGCTGTTCCGGAAAGCATTGATGAAGGACAATGCAGGGTTGTTGGAGAGGTCAAGACTGGTAATAAAATTGATATTACACACCAATGTTGCCAGCAGCGGATTTTGAGAGGTATTGAGGCTGGCAAGCTGATTATTGCGGCAATTCAGGTAGGTGAGGGCGGTATTGGCGCTAATATCCAGTGCGGCCAGGTTATTATCAGAGCAATCCAGGAATGTAATACCGGTAAATGCTTCCAGGCCCGTCATATCTGAAATACCCTGGTTGGAAACAGTAATGGAGCCGGTATAGGCAGCAGCCTCTGTACACTCAATTTCTTCATTCCCATTGGTATTGATACCGAGGTCTGCCAGCAGCGCAGCTTTGAAATTAACATCGGGAATATTCACCGTACAGGAAAGCGGACATACGGTACTGTATGTGGCACCTGGGTCCTTACCCGCACTCCAGCTCGTATTCATGAACGAGGGATTATCCACCTGTATACATACCAGGCCGGGATTACCGGTAACATCAAAATAAGTAAGGTTACTGTTATTTCCATTCTGAATATTAAGGCTGGTGAGCTGTGTATTCACTGCACCGATTTGCACCAGGGCGGTTTGTGCCGATAGATCAAGCGCAGTAACCTGCGAGAAATTAAGATTCAGCTGAATCAGTTGCAGATTGTTGCTCAGATCAATGTTGCTCAGCGGGGTAGACCCGGCTGCCAGCACCAGCAGGGAGGGAATCATGGTTACATCCAGTGCAGAAATACTGGTACTCTGCAGGGAGAGAATCTGGAGACTGGTATTTTGAGAAACATCCACGCTGGTAATTCCAACGTTTCCGTCAGCATTCAGGAATATAAGCTGTGGGTTCTGTGATGTATTTACAGATAGCAGCTGATTCTGGCGGATATCCAGCGAAGTCAGATTCGTCAGCGCGGTTACATCAACACTGCTGAGCTGGTTAACGCCGAGATTCAGACTGGTTAATGCGGTATTGGCGGATACATCAATGGTGGTTAACTGGTTATTATAGAGCGTAAGCGTAGTTAACAAGGTATTGGCAGACACATTGATGGAACCGATGGGATTGTTCCGCAGATCCAGGAATGTAAGTCCCGTGAATGCTTCAATACCCGTTATATCCGTAATGCCGGCGTTGTCGATATATATGGACGTTGCCGCTGCGGCTTCCGAACATTCAATTTCCCCATTGCCGTTGGTATTGATCGCCAGGTCAGCCAGCAGGGCCGTTTTGAAATTCACATCCGGGATGTTGACAAAACAGGAGCTTGATTCTCCGATTTGAAATTCGCTGAAAGAAGTTAAGTTGCCAACATACAAGGTGTTTACACCAGGGATCACACCGGCCGGCTGTGTCCATGTGGCTCCATCTAATTTACCCAGAATAAAGTTTGACTGAACAGCACCCGCATCAACTTCGTCGGATGGCCAGTTGAAGGTAACATCGCATTCAGTAAAATTCAGGCCATTGTTGGTGATTTTCCAGGTTCTGTTTACGCTCTTGCTTCCATCAATACCCGAGTTGGCAATATCAGGATGATCTCCTGCATCCGTTCTGGCAAGGACAGCACCCAACGCACCTGTTTCCATGCTTGGATCAAGTGCTAGCGGAGCATAGCCATTATCGTCACCAACCGGAAATGCCCTTAACCCGGGAATGGCTGCATCAAACAATATTTCCAGGTTGCCATTTACGTAAGAGGTACTGCTGGCCCCGGTAACGTTTACACCCGTTCCGAGAATCAGTTTGCTGGCACCTGTTATAAGCTGGCCTTCCTCGAGCGTAAAACTAACAGGAACGGATATATCATCGCCAAGCGTTACACCGGCCGCGTTGCTGATGGTGAGATTCTCAATGGTTGCGCCCGGTCCGCCAATTAAAGTTTGAGGAGCATCATAATTGAAGCGGAGATTTGCCAGAGTAACCGAACCATAGTTGGTAAAGCTGTTTCCGTCAAAGTTGAGTGTGGCAAGTCCGGTTAATGCAGAACCCGCCTCTATCAGGTAGGAACCCGAATGGTTACTGGGTGTATTGGTGATATTAAGATCTCCTGAACTTACAACAACTGCACCCGCATTATTAAAAATCACTTCAGGGTTAATGACAGTAACATTCCCTGGATTTGCAATAGTAAGTGTGCCACCGCTAAAATTTGTAATGGCGGGGTTGACTGCTGAGTTTGCAATAAAATCACCACCGCCGCTGATGGTAAAACCACCTGAGTTATTTAACTGGCTTCCTGCACCTGAAAAGCTGATATTGCTGAGAGATGACCAGTTTAGATTTCCCCCGCTGTTATTTACAAGTATTGAACCGCCGGAAATATTGAGATCGGCAGTGGCGGTGATATTGCAGGTGCCACTGTTGTTAACAGTCAAGCCGCCTGCTATGGAATTAGCAGCGTTTCCGTCAATTGTAAAGTTGCTGGCATTCTCCAGGCTTACAGAACCTGTGCCCGACAAAGTTCCTGAGCCGCCCAGGCTAAGGTTTGACCCACCATAAAAAACTGCATTAGCCCCGGTGCCATTCAGGGTGAGCTCAGCCGATGATACAGAAACTGAACCATAACATTGCAGATCGGCACCTGCACCATCGGTAATTGAAAGCGTACTTTCCACAGGAGTAACTGATGCATTTGCTTCAATCACCAACTGATCCGCAGATACGCTTGTAAACAGTTGCAGATTGTGGCTGCTCTTAACAGTTATCACATTTGCATTGGCATTATTTGGCGGCACCACTGCGGCCACCCATGCAGTACCAGAATATCTTTGCCATTTTGAGACATCATCCCAACTTCCGCTGGCCACAGTTCTGTAATCACCGGCAGTAGCAGTAGGATCAATTGTTGATTCTCCCACCGCAAATTCAGTACGGCCATTGCTGACAGTCTGCACCCTTGCAGAAGTGGCAGTTTGGCTGATGATGCTGGCAATGAACCAGTTGCTGCCATTGTATTCCCTCACCACAAAGTTATTGGTGTTTGCACCGCCATCCACTTCACCGGGCAGCCAGTTGAATGTAGTCCACACATTGGTATTGCCCACAGCCACTTCCACACTCCAGTAGCGGTTTACACTTTTAGTTGGGTCTATATCCGAAGTAGCAATACTGGGATGATCGGGATTACGGGTAGAGATGGTTACACCTCCATTGCCCAGAGAGTTGAAAACAGTAACATCAACAGGACGGAATCCTGCACCATCACCCACCCTGAAAGATTTTGTACCTGTGCCAGATCCAAAATTCATCTGCAGATTACCATTTACAAACCAATCGGTACCTGAATTATTCTGCACCGATCCCGAAGCAGCTACAATAATTTTATTTGCCCCGGTAGTGGTAATATTACCATTGCTGAAACTTAAAATACCCGTTACGGTTTGGGTACCAGCGAGTGTAAGCGGATTGGCAATTGTTAATCCATTAATCACACCGGTTCCATCCAGGGTTTGAGCACCGCTACCCCAGGCTATCAACTGCACGTTGATTGTACCGTTGTTGGTACAGTTTCCATCAAACTGAATAGCCGATGAACCGCTGATGAATGCACCAGAAGCTACATCCAGAACCCCTCCAAAACTGCTGAAAAAGACAGTGCCGTTATTTACAAGATCATCTCCCGGCCCGTTGGCGATAGTAACTGCAGCAAATGAATGCAAGGCCCCTCCACTGTTCACCACCACCTGGTCGATCGTTTTGGCCGTATTAATGGTTACCGTATGCCCATTGCGAATAGTAATTACAGCATCAGACTCGGTTGGTGCAACAGCTGCCGGTACCCAGCTGCAGCCATTAAAAGTTTCCCAGGTGCCGGCACTGTTCCAGTTACCGGTTGCAACACTGCGGTATTCACCGGTAGGCGTACAGGGTTCACCCAGCGCAAAATCACTGACAGTGAAATCACTTACTCCGGTAATGGTGGTAGAAGAGGCCCCCGCAGTGGATGGAACAAATGTTTGCCAGGAAGGAGCATCATACTTTGCCGCAAGGAAATTCGCCGTATTTGGACTGCCGACAAAATCAGCCGGGTTATTGAAGCCAAAAGTTAACGTGAAATTTTTGAATTCGCTATTTCCATTGTCATTGATGGTCCAGTACCTGTTTAGATAATTAACTGTACTTAGACCTGAACTGCTGAAATTCGGCTGTACGGATCCGGTAGTGCTAACCGTTAAATCAACATTACCATCCGGAGACAGCGTAACGCAGGTTGCCGTAACCGGTGCATAAGCAGTGGCATCTCCCACCGGGAATAACTTTGTGGGGAAGGGAATAGACCCGGGATTTGAATAATTCCTCTTCACAAAACCATTAACATAACTGGCATTGCTTCCCCCGGTAATGTTTGCACCCGGGGAAATAGTGAGGATATTGGTACTGGTATTTATTTTTCCTGAAACCAGGTGAAGAAAGAAGAAAACGGTAGGATTACCTGTAAGATTAACTCCCGAAGCATTATTCATTCTCAATGTTTGAATTTGCCCATTGCCCGCAAGAGTTTGTAATGAACTACCGGTAAAAGCAATTTCATTCACTGTTAAAGAGCCATTATTGGTAAAAATGGAACCGGTAAAATTGAGGGTTCCCGTTCCCGTTAGCTCTGCACCACTTGAAATGCTATAAGTTCCGCTTTGCGTAGGGCCAAACTGGCCAGTACTCAGGCTTCCGGAGTTTATATTCACAGTGCCTGAGTTATTAAAAGTAACTGCAGCCGGAAGCGTGGTTGCCCCGTTAGATTTCACGAGTGTTCCTGAGTTATTGAAAGTTAATACACCTCCGCCTCCCCCATCCGTAAAATCGCCGTTGTTGGTGATATTAAAAGTACCGGAGTTATTGATAGTGACATTGGTACCGGCACCCGAGTACACTATGTTGCCGGTGGAACTGAAATTGGCTGTTCCGTCAATATTCAGCGTCCGCGTATCCCGTATCTCAGCCACATTACCAGCAGGATTGATATTGAGGGTGGCACCCGCCTGGATGGTGGTAATACCGGCTGCCCGCAGAATTCCGGAAGTCCAGTTAAAAGTGGAACCTGATTGGAATACCATAGTACCACTCCCCTCCACAATTCCGGAGTTGATAGTCGTAAATGTAAGGCCATTTCCAATAGTGAGATTTCCCCCTGCACGGAAGGTTCCTGCATTCACACTGATATTGCCGGTACCTGTAAAGTTCGCTGTGCCACTCACATCCAGATCACCTCCGGCAGGAATGGTGAGTGTTCCGTTAACGGCAAAAGAAGGAGTACCGGCACTGTTGAAATCCGCCGTTAATACAGTTACGGTACCAGCAAGTATTTGAAAAATTCCGTTCTGGTTAAAAGTTACATTGGTATTGATGGTCGTGTTCGTGGCATTATTTCGGGTAATGGTTCCGGAGGCGCCATTGGTTATTGTAAAGATTCCACCGCTGGTATTATTGATATTCGCGTTGGCATCCATCAGGAAGGTTCCATTATTGGTAATAGAAACATTGGAGCCGGCAGCGGAACAAAGAATATTGCCTGTACCGGTCCAGTTAATGGTTCCGCCATTATTGGTAATAGTGGCATTCTGATTGAAAGTGGCAGTTCCACCTACGCCGGGAATATTCATTGTTCCCGAGGTATTGATGGTAGTAGCCACATTACCGTTGATGATGCCGGCGCTCCAGTTGAACAGCCCGCTACCACTGGTAATTACTGTACCCGAGCCGGTTAATACGGCTGCATTATTGAGATTCAGGGTACCTGTTATTGTAATCTCATCCCCCGTGCCATTGGCAAGGGTAACTGTGCCGCCACTGTTCACCGTCAGAATACCTCCGTTACTGATGGTTAGCTGGTCAATGGTAATAGCGGTATTCACAGTAACCGTATGCCCGGCTTGGATTGTGATGGATTCATCAGTTGAGGAAGGAGCCACCGTTGCCGGCTCCCAGCAATCCCCCACCGAAGTTTCCCAGGTGGAAGGGCTGGACCAGTTGCCGGAAGCTACCGTGCGGTAATTTCCCCGTAACAAAACACCCGATGCCACCCAGTTGGAAGCATTACCGGTTAAAGCAAAGCTGTTAAGGGTACCATTGTATCCGTTGCCACTGGCATCATTCAGGGTGGTTACGCCGGCATTATTTCCGGCGGCAATACCCTGATTAAAGTGATAGGCTGCCACCAGCCCGGGCTGAGCATTCAGCTCACAATTCCGGTTATTGGCGATTTCGCTGGCAGTGCGTGCCACATTCCATATACGGATTTCATCGAAATCTGCCTCCGCAAATCCCTGAAGCGTACCATTGATTAATCCTGCGCCGATAGAGGTTTGTGTTGCGGCAGCGGGTGTAATAGAAGTAGTGGCAGTACCATCCTGCACCCCATCGAGGTAAAAGGTAACAGAGGTACCATTTTTAACGACCGCAATGTGGTGCCAGCTATCATCATTCAGAGGGGTGTTGCCATCAAGCTGGTCGAGATTTACTCCCCCGGAGCCAATGGCCAGACGCATCCTGCCGGTGTTCAGTGCAAACTGGGTATAACCGTTCACCACCCCGTTGCCCCAGACAAACATCTTGGGGGCAGAACTGGTCGTCTTAATCCATCCTTCTATGGTAAATGTACCACTGTAGGGTACCAGGGGAGAAATATTGACATAATCATTGCTGGCATCAAACCGCAGCGCATTGGCGCTTTGAGCTTTCGCTCCCTGTGGCAATAGGGCAGCCATCATTGCGATGAGGCAGGAAAACAGCATACATTTAACACGTCCGTGCGCTGCCATTTTTTTTGCAAGCAAAACAATACTTTTCATCAGTTGAAATTTGATAACGGGATAGAGAAACGAACTACACAGGAATGGATCGGTGACTGTATTAAATGAAACAGGAAATAACTGACCTGCTTGCATAAAATGGCAGTGCAAATAAAAACGGACTTATTGTCTGTGGGGAGACTTTTCGGAGGAATATTGAATTACCAAATATCTGTTAAAACAAGCCTGAGTGCCTGTATATTTTCACCATTTTCCTGTACATTTTCGTCATACAACCCTACAAATCATGTGATAATCAACACAAATGCCTGTCCGGTTAAAAAAAACAGTTCACACAAATGACCAAACTGAAAAAAAATTCAGGAGGGGTAACAGATCCGATTACAGTATTCAGAAGGATGTTGGAAAAACAGAAAAAAACTGTTTTGTATAACAATGATAAGGATAATTGCTGTTATATTAAATTAATTTATGGTAAACAGGCAACCTCATTTGGGTTGCTTTTCACCCATATTTACTGTTTTGACCTCCATTCCTGCGGCGTTACCCCCAACTCCTGCTTAAATACCCGTGCGAAATAACCGGGGTCATTATAGCCACATTCATAGGAAACAGCTGTTATACTGTTTGCGGGGTCTTTCATCATTTCTTTCGCTTTAGCCAGCCTTAACAACCGGATATACTTGTTCGGGGAATAACCCGTCAGAGCATCCAGCTTTCGATGCAGTTGTGAGTGGCTCATAAAAATCTTCCGGCATAATTGCTCCACGGTGAAACCCGCATCACCCATATTTTCTTCCACTACCGCTCTTACCCGGCTTACAAAGGCATCTTCTGTTGCTTGTACGGTTACCGGCGCTGCTTCTGTAATCACCGGTTCTGCAATTTCCTGAACAGAGGTAAGTCCAGCTTTTGAAAGATAATACTGCCGCAGGCTTTGTCGCAGCTCCAGCAGTTTTTTAATCCGCAGCAGCAGTTCCTCCCGGTGAAAGGGCTTTTCAAGATAAACATCCGCCCCATACTGCAAACCCTCCAGCTTACTCTCTATACCAGCCTTGGCGGTGAGCATAATGATGGGGATATGGCTGGTGCGCTCGTCTTTCCGTAACTGGCGGCACATTTCAAATCCATCCACCAGGGGCATCATCACATCGGTGATCACCAGGTCGGGTACCAGTTCGGTGGCAATGTCAAAACCCTCTTTACCATCCTTACCCACGGCCAGCCGGTAATCAGGCAGGCAGGAGGCGGTATAGGCCACCACATCCGCATTGTCTTCCACCAGTAAAACAAAGGGGCGGTGCGGCTTATCACCTGCCTGCTCATTTGTTTGCGCAGCCGGTATCTCTGCATCAACTGTAGTTGCCTCTGAAAGCGGATAGCTTATCTGTTCACCGCTGCCCGCAACCTGCATCAGTGGCAGCACCACTGTAAACTCCGTTCCTTTACTGGCACCGGCTGGGGGACTTTTAACCGTGATCTCCCCGTCCATCAGTTTCACCAGTTCACGCGTCAGGGCCAGGCCGATACCTGTTCCTTCTGTTTTACGGGTATGGCTGTTATCCAGCCGGTAAAACCGGTCGAAGATGTGCTGCAACTCCGTTTCGGGAATGCCCATGCCCGTATCCTTTACTTTCATTACCAGTGAAACCCGGTCATCCCGTTCAGGAATCTCCTGTGCCAGTACGGAAAAATAAATATTGCCTTTACCCGGCGTAAACTTGATGGCGTTGGATAAAAGATTGGCAATAATCTGCCGCAGTTTTTCAGGATCATACCGGGTATTCAACTGATCCAGTTCTGATAAAAAGTGGAGCTGCTTCTCCTGGCTTTCCGCGAGGGAATGAAAGGACTCTACGATGTACCGGAGAAAATTGATGATATCTCCCTGGATCAGCTGCAGGCCCATTTTACCCGTTTCCAGTTTGGAAAGATCCAGCATTTCATTCACCAGATTCAGCAGGCTCTGCCCGTTCCGGATAATCATATCCATGCCGGTATTCAGGTGAGCAGCGGGGTTCTCCTTCACCTGCTGGGCCATCCCCAGGATGACTGTAAGGGGGGTGCGGAATTCATGGGTGATATTGGTATAGAGCTGGGTTTTTACGGTATCCAGTTCTTTTATACGTTTTGCTTCCAGTTGCTCCACATCCAGCTGGGCCTTTAGTTTCTCCCGTTTGATGGAAAACCGGAAATAGGACCTCACTCCAAAAACCACCAGTAAGGCATACACGATGTATGCGCCCCAGCTACGCCACCAGGGCGGCAGTACAGTAATCCTGAGTTCAGCTGTTTTGCCGCTCCAGATACCCTGGCTGTTGCTGCCTTGTACTTTAAAAACATAGGTACCGGCAGGCAGGTGCAGGTAGGTGGCTGAACGGCGGGTGCCGCTTTCCACCCAATCCTTATCCACCCCGGTAAGCTGATACCGGTATTTATTCTGAAAAGGAGCGGTAAAATCAAGCGATGAGAATTCCAGGGTTAGGATATCCTGGAGGTGGGTGAGCCGGATGGCAGCCGACTGCTCAATAGTGCGCTCCAGCACGCCTGACGGATCGCCCGGCAGAATAACCTGGTTATTGATCAGTATATCCGTGATAAAAATATTCGGTTCAAATCCCGAAGCCAGTATTTTCTCCGGTTGAAAAATGTTGACCCCGTTCACCCCGCCAAAAGCCAAACTGCCATCCTTCAACTTTGCAGAAGCACCGGTATTGAACTCATCATCCTGCAAACCATCCGCTTTCGAAAATACCCGGAATGTCCACCCGTTTTTGCCGGCGGTATTAGCCTGCATGCAAAATAATCCCCGGTTCGTGCTGCCCCATATATGGCCTGCTGCATCGGGCTGCAGGGTGTACACCACATCATCCGGCAACCCATCGCTGGTGGTGAGATGCAAAAACTCACCGGTGGTTTTATCCAGCCGGTTTAATCCACCCCCTTTCGTTCCTATCCATAAAAATTTATCCGGCCGGGCAGGATCATCCAGGAAACAGGATACGTTATTGTAGTTAAGCGAATTACGCGTATCGCTCTTATTGTGAAACCAGGTTACCTCCGTGGGTAGCTGGCCACTTTTACCGGGAGTGCATCGTACAAACCCTTCCAGCGTGCCCAGCCAGAATATTCCCTGCTTATCTTCATAAATGGCAGTAATGACTGCCTGGGGCGACATGGGCCGGGATGTCTGTGTATTGATGGAAAAACTGTCAATACTTTCAGTGGCCGTATTCAGTAACCTGAACATACCCCCCAAACCCGGTATCCAGATATATCCCCGGCTGTCCTCAAGCATGGGTTGCTTATCGCCGTTCCCCTTATAAAAATTGATCTGCGGGTAATGTTTGAGGCGGCCGGTACCCGGACTGTACTTGAAATATCCCTTGTTATCGCTTTTAATCCAGTAATCACCCTGCCGGGTAATGATAAAATTATCCGGCTCTGTGACTGCCGGTATCATCTCAAACGGCTTTTCCGAAACGGTCGTGCCTTTCAGCTTACGCCAGCTATAACCATAATCACCCAAAAAAATATGATCTCCGGAGGCCGGCACAATAAAGCGCACGCTGTATCCCGGAAGCTGTGCTTTGAATCTGCTGCCGGCGGTATTGTATTTCCGCAAACCATACCCCACCGATCCCGACCACAAAATACCGGAACGGTCAATGATGAAGGGATACACCAGCCCGGTACCGGCAGGCAGCTGCACCCCCCACCGGATGGGTTGCCCGGGCTCCTGCCGGCTTACATCATAAAAATAAAGCTCCCGGTGATGGTTATCCCATAATTCACGTAAGGGCCGGAATACAATGTTTCCCCGGGGTATTTTCACCGTATCAAATAAGGGTATTGCCTGTACCCCGTCATACAGAAAAAGGTGACTGCTGATCAGGATACTTTCATCGCTGGTGAAATAACCATTATTCAGTATCTGGGCGCCGGGCAACAGGTTGAAACTGTTATTTACCGGATCGAACCTGTATACAGATCCGTCCATTCCGCACACCCACATCTGATTGCTTCTATCCTGCCCCATTCCATATACGCGGGCACCATTGGGCAAGGGCAGACGGGTGATCACCGGAGCACTTCCCTTCTCATAAAAATCTGAACCAGCCTGCACCAGGTTGATGCCCGGCTGGTCAGTTGCCACCAGCATTTTACCATCCGGTGTTTCTGTGATACTCCTGATTTCATTGCCGGAAAGACTGTTGGGATCAGAGTTTACATGCGCGATCCGGAAAAACTGACCACTGGTTTTATCATAAATATTCAACCCGGCATTTTCTGTACCCACCCAGATGCGGCCCCTTGAATCTTCAAAGAGTTTAACAATCGTATTACTGCTGAGGCTTTGGCTGTTATAGGGATCATTTTTAAATACCTTAAACTGGTAGCCATCATACCGGTTCAGGCCGTTTTTGGTGGCAATCCAGATAAACCCCTCTTTATCCTGCAACAAGTCAAAAATCATTCCCTGGGATAAGCCTTCGGCGGTGGAAATGGTGGTATAGGCATTCGTTTGCTGAGCAGATACAGGTAAACCGGCATCAACAAAAAAAAACGTAAAGAAGACTTTGAAATATAATAAATGCCGGCGCATATATACTTAAAGATAAATGCCGCGGCATTTCAACCCTGCCCGACACGCAGGAAAATAAAGGATATTGGTGAAAAATGATGAATTTATCCGGGTTATGCACAATTTGTACGACTGACGGAGGCGATTCACATCACTGGCGCCAGTGTTCCGCCATCGGCGGGCCACTGGTGTCTATCAATTCAGGGCTGATTACATCAGCGCCATCAAATACACCCGCTCAACTATCGGGCAACTCTGATTGGAGGCTCTCAACTAAAGTACAGGAAATAAACAAAATTCAATACTAATATAAATGTCTAACGACCTCCGCCGTGATCCCGGCTGAAACGCCGGGACGGCATGCTAACCAACTGAACAATGGATAAATAAAAAAAGCTTCGATTACTCGAAGCTTATCTGCGGATCCCGCAAGGCGGGAGAACTCGAACCCGCGACCTCCGCCGTGATCCCGGCTGAAACGCCGGGACGGCATGCTAACCAACTGAACAATGGATAAAATGAAAAAAGCTTCGATTACTCGAAGCTTCTCTGCGGATCCCGCAAGGCGGGAGAACTCGAACCCGCGACCTCCGCCGTGATCCCGGCTGAAACGCCGGGACGGCATGCTAACCAACTGAATTATGGACAAAATGAAAAAGCTTCGATTACTCGAAGCTTATCTGCGGACTGGACGGGACTCGAACCCGCGACCTCCGCCGTGACAGGGCGGCATTCTAACCAACTGAACTACCAATCCGTTCCCCCTATGTTTTAGGGAGTGCAAAAATACAGGGATTCAGTTTTCATACCAAAATTTTTATTAAAAAATTCTGCCCCCCGCTTTTTATATTTGCCCTTGCGCCCAAACGGCGCAGCATCCTGAAAATCACGTTTATGCCAGAACTAAAAAACCGACAGTTCCTCGACTTCGAAAAACCCATCAAGGACCTGTACGACCAGCTGGAACTGCTGAAAGCCACGCAGGAAAAAAGCAAGGCCGACATGAGTACCGCTATTAACGGTCTGGAAGAAAAAATCACGGAGGCCAAACGCGAACTCACCCAGTCACTTACCCCCTGGCAGAAAGTACAGCTGAGCCGCCACCCCGACCGACCCTATACCCTCAAGTATATTGACAAAATGTGTACCGGCTTCCTGGAACTGCACGGCGACCGGAACGTACGCGATGATAAAGCCATGGTGGGCGGCTTCGCCCAGCTCGACGGAGAAACGGTCATGATCATTGGCCAGCAGAAAGGAATCAATACCAAAATGCGCCAGATCCGCAATTTCGGAATGGCCAACCCCGAAGGTTACCGCAAAGCGCTCCGCCTGATGAAACTGGCGGAAAAATTCAATAAGCCCGTTATCACCCTCATCGATACCCCCGGTGCCTATCCCGGGCTGGAGGCGGAAGAACGCGGGCAGGGTGAAGCCATCGCCCGCAATATCTTTGAAATGATCCGCCTGAAAGTACCCGTAATCTGCGTCATCATCGGCGAAGGCGCCAGCGGCGGCGCCCTCGGCATTGGTGTGGGCGACCGGGTCTTTATGATGGAAAATACCTGGTACACCGTGATCTCCCCGGAAAGCTGCAGCAGCATTCTCTGGCGTAGCTGGGACAAGAAAGAAGTGGCAGCTGAACAACTCAGGCTTACCGCGGAGGATATGCTCCGCTTCGGACTGGTGGATGGCGTGGTACCTGAACCACTGGGTGGCGCGCACTGGGACTACGCCGAAGCAGGCCGCATCCTGAAGGATTTTCTCAAACCCGTCATTGCGGAACTGAAAGCTATCCCCGCTGATGAACGCTGCCGGCAACGGATCGAAAAATTCAGCCGCATGGGTTTCTGGGAAGAAAAGAACGAAGAACAGGCCGCCGGCTGATAACAGGTTAGTGCGAGCATTGAACAACAACGATTACTATGCTGAAAATTGGCGTATTCGGTACCGGACACCTGGGCAAGTTTCACCTGAATAACTGGAAGCAGATTGCAGGGACAGAAATTACCGGATTTTATGACCCGGATGACCAAACCGCCAGCGCGGTGGCTGAACAATATGGCATCAAGCGCTTTCCCACCATTGAATCCCTGATGGATGCCGTGGACGCGGTAGATATCATCGCCCCTACCACCTTTCACTTTGAACTTTGCAAAGCCGCCATCACCCGCGGCAAACACGTGTTCGTGGAAAAACCCCTGGCCAACACACTGGACGAAGCCCGCGAACTGGTAAAACTGGCGAAGGAAGCCAATATCAAACTGCAGGTAGGACATGTGGAACGGTTCAATCCCGCTTTCCTGGCACTGAAAGACAAACCCCTCGATCCCATGTTCATCGAGGTGCACCGCCTGGCACAGTTTAATCCCCGCGGAACGGATGTGAGTGTGATCCTCGACCTGATGATTCACGATATCGACATCATCCTGAGCCTGGTAAAGAGTAATGTAAAAAGTATCTCCGCCAACGGTGTGGCTGTGATGAGCGATACCCCCGATATTGCCAACGTTCGCATTGAATTTGACAACAGCTGTGTAGCCAACCTCACCAGCAGCCGCATCTCCATGAAAAAAATGCGGAAGATGCGCCTGTTCCAGAAAGATGCCTATATCGGTATTGATTTCCTCGACAAAAAAACAGAGGTGATCCGCCTCAGCGATGCCTCCGATAAAAACGCGTTTACGTTTGATATCGACACCGCGCATGGTAAAAAAACCATCGCCATCAGCAGTCCTGCGGTGGAAGACGGCAACGCGATCCTGATGGAACTGCAGGCATTTACCGATGCGATTGTCAACAATACCGATACCCCCGTAAGTGTAATCGACGGACTGCGGGCGATGGAAGTGGCGCACCAGATACTCGAAAAAATTGGCACCGGAAAGAATGGATAGGAATGTGGTAAAAAATTGGAACCACAAAGACACAAAGATGGATAAGGGGCACGAAGGATGTGACTAATTTGATGAATGTGATAAATGTGACTAATGTGACTGATTTGATGAATGGATGAATTGTTTCAAATTATAAAACTCACCATCACATTTATCACATTCCAACACATTCATCACACGGCCCCAACCTTAAACTTTAAACCTTAAACTTTAAACCTTAAACATTTCCTTGCCCCAGCCCCGCATACATACCCGCTGGTACGTCCTGACAGACATTGCAGGAGCCCTGTTCACCTGGTGGCTGTTCTATTATCTCCGCACGATTATTTATGATTACCCGCTTTCTATCCCCCCGGGCTTTTATATCGGCGCGCTGCTATACACCCTGGGCTGGCTGAGCCTGCACTTCCTGAGCGGAGCCTACAGCGGCATTTACCACAAAACAGCCCTTACCGAACTGGCCCGTACCCTGCTGGTGACCGTTATCGGGTGCCTGGCCCTGCTCTTCTTCTTCATTCTGAAAAATCCGCAGGACAACAACCTCTATTATTACAAGGAATTTTACAGCCTGCTGCTGCCCAACTTTGCGGTAACGCTGACACTCCGGTTGCTGCTATTAAGGACGATTAAAAAGCAACTGGCAGAAAAGCGTGTATACTTCAACGTATTACTGATAGGTACAGGGAAAACCGCCGGTGATTTCTATAACGCGTTTGTAAAAACAAATGAAGCCAGCGGTTACCATATCAGCAGTTTCCTGAATACCAACGGACAAAACGGGCTTACCCTGCCCGCTTCCATCAAACAATACCGCGGGCTCGAAGAACTGCCGGCCATCATCCGAAACGACCGCATTGAAGAAGTAATCATCACCGTGGACAAAACGGAAAGGGCATTGCTTACCCGCATCCTGCAACAGCTGAGCGACCAGGATGTAAATATCAAAATCACCCCTGATGCCGTTGATATCATCAGTGGCGCCGTGCAAACCAGTGATGTGATGGGCATGCCCCTGATGGATGTGCACAGCGGCCTCCTCCCTTCCTGGCAACAAAACAGTAAAAGGCTGCTCGACCTTTTCATATCTGTCACCGCTGCCATCCTCCTCTCCCCGCTCCTGCTGTACACCGCCATTCGCACCGCCCTCTCCTCCCCCGGCCCCGTACTGTACCGGCAGGAACGCATCGGTTACAAAGGGAAACCATTTACCATCTGGAAATTCAGGAGTATGGTGCAGGATGCAGAGAAAAACGGACCGATGCTGAGCACGGAAGAAGATGAACGGATTACACGCTGGGGGAAGGTGATGCGCAAATGGCGGCTGGATGAACTGCCACAGCTCTGGAATATCATCCGGGGAGAAATGAGCCTCGTGGGCCCCCGCCCCGAACGAAGGTTTTATGTGGATCAGATTGTGGCCCGCCATCCCGAATACAAATACCTGTTTAAAGTAAAACCGGGGCTCACCAGCTGGGGAATGGTTACATTCGGGTACGCTTCTACGGTAGAGGAGATGATCCGCCGGATGACTTTCGATCTCATGTACGTGGAAAACGCCTCCCTGCTCCTCGACCTCCGCATCATGATCCTCACCATCGCCACCATTCTCAAAGGGAAAGGCCGCTGAGCCTGCCATTACACAACATTGGCTATATTTGGAAAAACCTCCGCATCATGAAGCCAGCCGGCCTGCTGATCATCGCCTGCTTTTTCATTCTTCCTGTCATTGCCCAGAACAGTTACTGGCAGCAGCAGGTGGATTATGCCCTGAGCGTGCAGCTGAACGACCGGGATCATACCCTTGACGGAGAGGCCCGCATCACTTATACCAACCAATCACCCGATACCCTCCGCTTCATCTGGTTTCACTGCTGGCCCAATGCCTATAAAAATGACCGCACCGCCTTCAGCGATCAAACGCTGGAAAACGGCAGTACACGATTTTATTTCAGCAACGCCGATGACCGCGGATACCTCAACCGGCTGGTCTTTACAGTAAATGGTACCCTGGCCAGTATGAGTGACCATCCGCAGCACCAGGATATCATACGCGTGAACCTGCCCGCTCCCCTGCCGCCGGGGAAAAGCTGTGTACTGGAAACTCCCTTTCATGTGAAACTGCCCGTGAATGTATCAAGGGGTGGCCATATCGGACAGTCGTACCAGCTTACCCAATGGTACCCCAAAGCAGCCGTATACGACCGTCATGGATGGCATCCAATACCCTACCTCGACCAGGGTGAGTTTTACAGCGATTTCGGGAATTACGATGTGCGCATTACGCTGCCCGCCGGGTATATCGTGGCTGCTACCGGTGAATCAACGGAACAGGTAATTGATAATGGAATGAAAACCATCCGCTACCGGCAGGAGCAGGTGATTGATTTCGCATGGTTTGCTGATAAACGGTTCATCGTTCGTACCGATACCATGCAACTGGCTTCCGGCCGCACCGTGAAAGTGGCCACCTACTCGCTGCCGGCTGCTAACGGGAAGGACTACTGGATAAACGGACCGGCCTTTATAAAACGCACCCTCCATACCCGCAGTGCCCGGTTGGGCGAATACCCCTGGAATACAGCCACGGCAGTAGAATGTGACGCCGCTTATGCCGGGGGAATGGAATACCCCACTATCACCCTGCTTTCAGGAACAACCAGCGAACAGGACGTGGAAGGCACCATTGAACATGAAGTTGGCCATAACTGGTTCTATGGTATCCTGGCCAGCAATGAACGGTTACATCCCTGGATGGATGAAGGGATGAATACCTATTACGATAACCGCTACCAGCTGCTGAGCGCAGCGCCCGCCTCCAAAAAGGGCAACCCCTGGAAGCAGCTCCTGGAGAAACGGATGCCGCGTCAACCCTACCGGTTCGGGCTCCGTAATATTGCCGCGCTGAAAAAAGAACAGGCCATCAGTACTCCTTCGGAAGATTTTTCCGCGCCCCAGTATAACCTGCAGGCCTATTACCATGCCGCCAAATGGATGAAGGCCCTGGAAGAAAAACTGGGACGAACCCTGTTCGACAGCGCCATGCGCGTGTATTTCAAAGAGTGGCAATTCAAACATCCTGCCCCGGAGGATTTCAGGGCAGTGATGGAACGTGTGAGCGGTCAGCAGCTGGAAGCCCATTTTGCATTGCTCCACAAATCATACAGTGGCAACCTTCCCCTGCTTTCATCCCCTGCGGATCGTCCGGTAAAACTAACCGGACTGTTCAGCATGTATGATACCGAAAAATACCGTTACCTCTTTGCATCCCCGGCCGCGGGCTATAACCTCAGCGACCGCCTGATGATCGGCGCCCTGCTGCACAACTACACCCTGCCGGCCGAGCGTTTACAGTTTTTAGTTTCACCCCTGTACGGTACGGGGAGCCAACAATGGAACGGACTGGCACGGATCGATTACCAGCTTTTCCGCAAAGCAAAGGGAGAAGGACTGCAGCTGATGCTGGCCGCTGCCTCGTTCAGTGGTGACCGTTATACGGACAGCACCGGTAAAAATAATCCGCTGCGATTCAGTAAACTTTCTGCGGGGCTGCGTTACACATTTCCGCAATCCTCTCCCCGCAGCCAGCTGCACCGGTACATCCAGTTCAAAACTTTTTATTTCGGGGAAGAACAGCTGCGCTTCGACCGGGACACCATCAACCAGCTGGATATCATCAGCTACCCGGTCAGTACCCGCTACCTGAACCAGCTGCAGGCGGTATTTGAAAACCGCCGGGTACTGTATCCCTGGCGGCTGGAAATGCAGGCGGAGCAGGCCAAAGACTTTATCCGGCTGGCCGTTACCGGCGAATATTTTTTCAACTACGCAAAGGGCGGTGGTATGGAGTTGCGGCTGTTTGCGGGTAAGTTCATTTACCTGGGGGAGAAAACCTTTTCAAAACAGTTTGCCACCGATGCCTTTCACCTGAACATGACTGGTGCGCGGGGTTATGAGGATTATACCTACAGCAATTATTTTTTTGGCCGCAACGCGTTCACCGGGCTGGCCTCGCAGCAGCTGATGCGGCGCGATGGCTTCTTTAAAGTGGGTACCGACTTGCTGAGCAGCAAGGTGGGCAAGTCAGACAACTGGATTGCAGCCGCCAATTTTTGTTCCGATATTCCCAAAAGTATTAATCCCTTGCAGGTACTGCCTATCAAAATACCCCTGAAGGTATTTGTAGATGTAGGCACTTACGCCGAAGCCTGGCAAAGCGGCAGCGAACAGGGTAAACTCATATATGATGCGGGCCTGCAGCTGTCCCTGCTGAAGAACACCGTAAATATTTATGTGCCGCTGCTGTACAGCAAGGTGTACGGCGATTACTTCCAGTCAACGGTTACGGGCAACCGCTTTTTAAAAAACATCTCCTTCAGCATCGATATCCAGCGTTTCCGGCTGGAAAAGATATTTCCTTCCTTTGCCTTTTAACCATGGCCATCCGCTTTGTACCATATGAGCAGATTGATCCGGTACAATGGGATGCCTGTATTGCGGCTGCATCCAACGGGAGAATCTATGCCCGGCATGACTACCTCAGTACCATGGCCACCCGTTGGGATGCGTTGATACTGGATGACCACAGCGCTGTAATGCCGCTCACCTGGCGGCGTAAATATGGGATCACTTACCTGTACCAGCCTTTTTTTACGGCGAGCCTGGGCGTGTTCGGTGAGCATATCAGCGCCCACCTGCTGCAGGATTTCCTGGAAGCCATACCCCGCCGTTTCCGTTACTGCGATATCTACCTGAATGCGGGCAACCTGTTTTCAGTTCCGGGATATGACCTCTACGAACGCGTCACTTACGTGTTACCGTTAGCCGACAGCTACAACAGTCTGTTTACGGCCTACCGGGACAATATCCGGCGGAATATCCGCAAAGCACAGCAGGTGGGCTGCAGCATCCGGCGTGATTTTCCGGTGGAGGAAGTCATTGACCTGGCCAAAGAACAAACCCGTCAGCTGGCGCCGGTTACAGAAGATGATTTTACCCGCTTTTCCCGTTTATACCGGCAGTTGTCCGTACTGGGAAAAGCACGAACCTATGGCATTGCTGATGCCCAGGGCGTGCTGGTAGCTTCCTGCGTTTTTTTCCTGGATGATCGGAGGGCTTATTACATTCTGGTGGGCAACCGTCCCAACGGGCGCACCATCGGCGCATCCCATGCGCTGATCGATGCGTTTATACAGGATTATGCGGGCAGTGGTTTGCTCCTCGATTTTGAAGGCAGTGATATCCGGAACCTCGCCTTTTTTTACAGCAGTTTTGGGGCGGTGGAAGAACGGTATCCGGGGTTGAAATTTAACCGGTTGCCCTGGTGGGTGAGGATGGTGAAGAAGTAGACCTTCTTCCCAGCCGGGTCTCCCGCAGGGGACCCGGTGTATTCGCAGTTTCTTTTTACTAACGGGATGTTCGCAACGGAATCGTCGGGGTTGCGCGGGTGTTATCGTATCCAGAAGAAAGATGCATTGGCGAAAACCACCGCCGGGACGTCTTGCCCCTTCTTCCCAGCCGGGTCTCCCGCAGGGGACCCGGCGTATTCGCAGTTTCTTTTGTACTAACGGGATGTTCGCAACGGAATCGTCGGGGTTGCGCGGATGCCCTCATATCCAGAAGAAAGATGCATTGGCGAAAACCACCGCCGGGACGTCTTGCCCCTTCTTCCCAGCCGGGTCTCCCGCAGGGGACCCGGCGTATTCGCAGTTTCTTTTGTACTAACGGGATGCTCGCTCCGGAATCGTCGGGATTGCGAGGATGTCATCGTATCCAGAAGAAAGATGCATTGGCGAAAACCACCGCCGGGACGTCTTACCCCTCCATCAGATCAGCTAACACCGCATGTACGCTGGCAGCAATTGCCCGTTCAAATAATTCAGGTCTAACTATGGCATTGAATACCAATTTTTGGTATTTTTAAATAAAATTCACTCATCATGGCGAAAAATACCTCGATACTGCTGGGAGATCATTTTGAAAAGTTCATCCACAATGAAGTTTCATCGGGCCGCTATGGCTCGGCAAGCGAAGTGGTGCGGACAGCATTACGCATGCTGGAAACAGAGGAGCAGAAAAAGACTGCGTTGATCAAAGCGCTTATTCGAGGCGAGCAATCAAAAAGGGTTGAAAATTTTGATCCAAAAAGTCATTTAGCCAGGCTTCATAAAAAACATTTATGAAGAGACGTACAATAATATTTCGTGAAGCGGCCTTATCTGATTTAGAAGAAATCTGGCTTTACACACTGAATACATGGTCATCAGAGCAAGCTGACAGGTATCACGATCTTATTATAAAAGAGGTAGCGTTTTTGGCAAAGAAACCCCAGGCTGGAAAAAACATGCATTCACTCAGACCAGGATATTTTTCCTCAAAAGTGAAATCACATTTTATATTTTACAAGTATACACAGACTGAAATTGAAATAGTAAGAATAATCCATGAAAGCATGGACATACCCAACCATCTTTAAGGAAACTACTGCCTGCACTGCATTCTACATATGTGCTAGGTTTCCGTATTTTCGGCTTCAAATCTTTTAACATCTTCCGCTATCTCTTCCAAGCCGGGTCTTCCGCAGGGGACCCGGCGTATTCGCAGTTTCTTTTGTACTAACGGGATGTTCGCAACGGAATCGTCGGGATTGCGAGGATGTCATCGTATCCAGAAGAAAGATGCATTGGCGAAAACCACCGCCGGGACGTTTTTCCCCTTCTTCCCAGCCGGGTCTCCCGCAGGGGACCCGGCGTATTCGCAGTTTCTTTTGTACTAACGGGATGTTCGCTCCGGAATCGTCGGGGTTGCGCGGGTG
>WBZP01001397.1_pt1 | contig 29964 bp, 19 predicted proteins | sample 5204301 | NCBI WGS metagenome assembly WBZP01 (sample SAMN12412401, study PRJNA552823) | activated sludge metagenome | isolation source: activated sludge from nitrification reactor of wastewater treatment plant... | place: USA: Pennsylvania | collected 2017 | reverse complement strand
CGGTCGTGCCGAGCAGCGCGTTGAAGTTGGCGAAAGAGGCTTCGACGAAGGAACGGCCGGCGCTCAGATTGAGCGCGGCAAGGCGCTCGACGCCGTCGAAGGTGACATTGGCGAGCAGGGAAACGGAACCGATACCGGCGTTGGCGAGGTCTTGGGGCTTGACGTTCATGATGAGTTTCTCCTTGAAGGTGATGCTTGCTTGATATGGCCCGTTGCCCGCTTGCTCCAGATTGAATTGCTGCGCTGCAACATGAGTTCATTTTAGCCATTTCCGCCCTTGTGTCAACAATTTTGTTGCGCCGCACCAATTGCCGGCAAGGTCTGCCGCGGCCGCACTCCGCCGCTCCTTTTCCCGCTTTGCCGGCCGTGAATCGGGGCGCCCGGCGGCGACGCCCGGGGCGCCAGGTTGCGCCATGTCAACCGCAGGTCGTGCCTGTGCACTTAAAATCGCCGGTATCAACGGTCCGGGCGCCGTCCGGACTTGTCGGGAGAGGCCGTCATGTGGACCATCATCGCCGGCGCGGTCGTTGGCTTGCTGCTGGGCAGTGCCATCAGCGGCGAATTCTCGCTGTTCGGGGCCATCGCCGGCGCCCTTGTCGGCGGCTACGTCTTCAGTCGGCGGCAGCCCGCCGCGCTGACGCAGCACGATCTGGAACGTCGCCTGGGCGAGGTCGAGAGGGAACTCGCCGGACAGCGCGCCGAGCTCGCTGCGCTGCGCCAATTGGTCGCCCCCGGCGGGCAGCCGGCCAGGCCAGACGTCGTCCCGGCCGCTGAGTCTTCTTCCCCGCGAACTCCGGAAATCGCCGCCGCCGCGCCGCCGCGGCCTGCTGCCGCTGCGCAAGCTGCCGTGCCCGCAGGCGGCGGCACCTGGATCGACCTCGACGCCTTGCTGGCGCCGCCCGCGCCGCCGGCTCCTGGCCATGAGGCCGCCCGGCCGACGGCCACAGCCGGAGACACCCCGCCGGATCGGCTGGCCGCCTGGCTCAAGCCGACACCCGGCCACCGCGGCAACCGCATCGCGATCCCGGGCTGGCTGCGCTGGTTCCGGGAAAGCAACCCGCTGGCCAAGATCGGCATCGTCTTGCTGTTCTTCGGCGTCGCCTCGGGGTTGCGCCTGGCGATCGACCATGGCCTGCTGCCGGTGCCGGTGCGCCTGATCGCCACCGCCGCCGCCAGCCTCGCGCTGATCGTCTTCGGCATCGCCAAGGCGCGCGACGCCCGCCACCGCGTCTTCGGGCTGGCGCTGCAGGGCGGCGGCTTCGCCCTGCTCTACCTCGTCGCCTACTTCATGCTCACCCGCTACGCGCTGATCGGCCAAGGTCCCGCGTTCGTTGCCTTCGCCGCGCTCGGCGTCGGCTGCGTCGCCCTCGCCGCGCGCCAGGACGGCCCGGCGCTGGCGGTGCTCGGCCTTTCCGGCGCCTTCCTCGCGCCGCTGCTCGCCGGCGGCAGCGCGCCGACGCCGCTGCCGCTGTTCCTCTACTTCACGCTGCTCAACGTCTTCATTCTCGGCGTCGACTGGTTCCGCGCCTGGCGTGTCCTCAACATCGCCGGTTTCGTGTTCACGCTGGCGGTCGGCATGGCCTGGGCGATCGGCAATTACCATCCGCCGCACTACCTGGTGACGCAAGCCTTCGTCATCCTCTTCCTCGCCGCCTACTCCGCGATGCCGGCGGCCACCGTCCTCTTCCGCGCGCCCGGCAGCGCCGGCTGGCAGGACGGCATGCTGCTCTTCGGGACGCCGCTGGTCGGCTGCTTCCTGCAGGCCCAGCTCGTCGGCGACACCCGCTACGGCCTCGCCTGGAGCGCCCTGGCCGGGGCGCTGTGGTACTTCCTGCTGTGGCGGCTGATCGTGCGCCGCGCCGCGGCGCCCGCGCTCATCGCCGCCGCCCACGTCGCGATCGCCGCCTTCCTCGCCACGGTGGCGGTGCCGCTCGCCTTCGATGCCCAGGTGACGTCGGCCTTCTGGGCCGCCGAGGGCGCCGCCGTGCTGTGGTACGGCGTGCGCAGCCAGGGCCGGCTGGCGCAGGCGACCGGGTTGTTGATGCAGCTGGCGGCGGGCATCGCGCTGCTCCTCGGCTGGCCGGCGCTGCATCGCGGACTGCCGGTGGCCAACGACGCCGTGCTCGGCGCCGCCCTCGTCGTCACCGCCGCGCTGTTCTCGGCCCGCCTGCTGCGCGGCGCAGCGCCCGGGCCGGTTCCCGCCGTCGCGCCGATCGCCTGGGCGGCGCTCTGGTGGTTCGCGACCGGTTTCGCCGAAATCGAGCGCTGCGCGCCGTGGACGCTGCAGCCGTCGTTCGCCCTGCTCTTCGTCGCGGCCTCGCTGGTCGCGGTCGATGGACTCAGCATGTGGTGGCGCTGGCCGCAACTGCGGGCGGCGAGCCTGCTGCTGACGGTGGCGGCGGTGCTCGCGGCTCTGGTCACCATCGGCCGCGCCGGACATCCTTTCGCCGGCTTCATGGCCTTCGCGCTGCCGCTGGCGCTCGCCCTCCAGTATGTACTGCTCGCCGCCGACGAGCGCCGCGGCGATCCCGCGTTCCAGACCGCCAGGCACGTCGGCGGCTGGTGGCTCCTGGCCGGCTCGCTGGTCGCCGAAGTCTCCTGGCAGGCCGAGCGGCACGCGCAGCCGCCACACTTCTGGGCCTGGATCGCGGTGGTGGTCGTGCTCGCGGCGAGCGTCGCGCTGCCGGCATGGGGCAGCCGGCGCCGGCTGTGGCCGTTCGCCGTCGCCGCGGCGCGCTACCTCCCGCTCGGCGTCCTGCCTGCGGTCGCCGGGCTGGTGCTGCTGCTGCCGTTCGGCAACGCGGCGCTTGCCGGCGACGACGGGCTCGGCTGGCCCTACCTGCCGCTGCTCAACGTTTTCGACGCGGCGCAGTTGGCCGCCGCCGGGTCGCTCCTGCTGCTGGCGCCGCTGTTGCAGGCCGAGCAAGGCCGCCTCCTGCGCGCGATCGTCGGCGCCATCGCCTTCGTCTGGCTGTCGGCGCTGGCGGCGCGCATCGCCCACCACTGGGGCGGCGTACCGTTCGCAATCGGCCCGCTGTTGCGGTCGACGCTGTTCCAGGCGCTGCTTACGCTGCTATGGACGGTCACGGCGATCGGCACCCTGATCTACGCCTCGCGCCAGGGGCGGCGCACCTTGTGGTTCGGCGGCATCTCCCTGCTCGGCGTCGTCGGCGCCAAGCTGCTGCTGCTCGACGCTGCCGGCCGCGGAACGCTGACCTGGGCGGCGACGCTGATCGGTGTCGCCCTGCTCGTCCTCGCCGCCGGCTATTTCGCGCCGCTGCCGCCCGAAGCGCTGGATGCGCCACACGGGGAAGGCGAATAGCGGTATCGTTGCGCACCCCTTCCTCCTGCCGGCGCCCCGAACGATGACCCCTGTTCCCGACAGTCTGGCGGCGACGCTGCCGCCCGCTGCCCAGCGCGAGGCCGCGCACGTCGCCCAGGATGCTTTCGCCACCATCTTCCGGCTGACGGTCGCTGGCGGCATGCGGGATTGCGACGCGGCGCTGGCCGCGGTAGGGCAGCGCTGCCGCAACTGGTGCGCTGCCGGCGACGACGCTGCGCGCACGCTGCGCCGCGTCCTGCTCGTCGCCGGGCTCGACCAGTGGGGACTCGCGTACAGTCAGGCTTTCGGCCTGGCCGCGATCCCGGCCCTGAGCGCGCTGCTCGGTTCGCTGCGCACCGCCATGGATACCGCCGAGGATGCCCGCTTCCAGCGCCTGTTCGCGCAACTCGACGCCGTCGAGAGCGATGCGGTCAACTTCAAGATCGAACTGCGCCGCAACATCCATCTGGCGCTCTGGCACGCCGTTTCCGCCTGCGACGACGCCGCCGAGGCGCAGCGCATCGTGCGCGCACTGGGCAGCCTGATGCTGGCGCTGACCCGGCGCATGCCGCTGCTCGGCTGGCGTCTGCTGGCGGATGCGCTGGCCAGCATCCAGATCCGCCTGCTCGGCGCCGAAGAGCCTGTCGGCGGGATGGCGGAAGAAGGGACACGGCAGTTGTTCGCCGCACTCAGCCAGAGCCTGCCGCCCGAGCAGTATCAGGCGATACTGGCCCTGTCCGGGCAGGCGGTGCTGGCCTGGCAGCAGGCCCGACGCCCGGCAAGCTGAAAGTGATCTGCCGCCCCTTTTGCCGACTCAAGGCTGAGCGCACGCCGTCTGCTGCGGTCAACCCGCCATGACGGCCTATTTCCGGACGATGACCCCGCACGCCTGACGCGCGCCCGAATTGCCCGTCGGCTGGGTCTTGAAGTCATCCGGCGCGGCATGAACGATGACGCTGCGCCCGACGATGGCGTTGGCGCCTTCGCTGATGGTCAGTCCGTCGAGATACGCGGTCATGGTGGCGACGCCGGCGGCATTGGCGATCAACTGCGGCATGTCGCCGGCGTGGTGCTCGGCCTGCTCGGGGTTGCCATGCGGCTTGCCGCCCGGGTTGAAATGGCCGCCGGCGCTGGTTCCGTCGGGCGCGCTGCAATCGCCCTTGTCGTGGATATGGAAGCCATGGGCGCCCGCCGCCAGCCCGCTCACCTCGGCAATCACCCGGACCTTGTTTCCCGTCTGCGTGAAGGTGACCACGCCGACGACCCGATTGTCCTGGGTCGGCGCCAAGCGCGCCTCGGCGCGCTCGGCGCCGCCGGAAGCCATGCCGCCCAGGCACCCGGCAAGCATTCCGCTGCAGGCCAGCGCGCCAACCATAATGAACTTTTGCATTCTTGATGTCTCCACTTGTCTGAAACTACCTGGATATCCATAATCGGCGGCCTGAAGCATCAGCCGCCTTCATTCTGAGGCCGGTCACCGCGCGCAGCAAGCCATGCACAACGAAACATTGAGGCCGGAAGCCACCCCGAACGGACTGAGCGGATTCACCCCGTTGATCGACGGCGCGAAGCCTGCCCATCCGCCCGGCACGCTGGTCGACAAGTACGGCCGCCGCATCACCTACGTCCGCCTGTCGATCACCGACCGCTGCGATTTCCGCTGCACCTACTGCATGGCCGAGGAAATGACCTTCCTGCCGCGCCACGAAGTGATGAGCCTCGAAGAGTGTCTGCGGGTCGCCACGGCATTTGTCAGCCTCGGCGTCAACAAGTTGCGGATCACCGGCGGCGAGCCGCTGGTGCGCAAGGACGCCATGTGGCTGATCGAGCGCCTGGGCGCCCTGCCCGGCCTCGACAACCTGGTCATGACCAGCAACGGGTCACAGCTCGACCGCTACGCGCCGGCGCTCAAGGCCGCCGGGGTCAGACGCCTCAACATCAGTCTCGACACCCTCAGGGCCGACCGCTTCAAGGCCATCACCCGGATCGGCGACCTCGGCAAGGTGCTCAATGGCATCGCGGCGGCGCAGGCCGCCGGTTTCCGGCGCACCAAACTCAACACGGTGATGATGCGCGGCGTCAACGACGACGAATTCGCCGACCTCGTCCGGTTCGCCCTCGACCACGAACTCGACATTTCATTCATCGAGGAGATGCCGCTCGGTGAAATTCACGGGCGGCAGAATACCTACATTTCGTCCGAGGAAACCCGCGAACACCTGGCGCGACGCTTCGAACTGACCCCGTCGACCGAATCCTCCGGCGGACCGGCGCGCTACTGGCGCATTCCCGGGTCGGAATCGCGGATCGGCTTCATCTCGCCGCACAGCCACAATTTCTGCGATACCTGCAACCGCGTGCGCATCACCGCCAAGGGCGAACTCTATCCCTGTCTCGGACAGAACGACGCGCTGCACCTGCTGCCGGTCCTGCGCGACCATCCGGGCGAAGATGCCGCGCTGCGCGAGGCGATCAGCGCCAGCATGGGGATCAAGCCCTACGGCCACGACTTCACGCAGCAGATGGACGCGCCGCAGGTCGTGCGCTTCATGTCGATGACCGGCGGCTGACGCCCGCTGCGTCCGGAGAGCGGAATTCGCCCGGTTTTTCCCGTCGACCGCGACAACGAGAGTCCGGTCGCGCCTACGCCCCGGGCAATCCGCAATGTCGCCGCTGCTACTGCCGGCGCGGCATCAGCACCGTATAGTCGAAGTCGAGCAAGACGCTCGGGTCGTAGCGGCCATCGGCGGTCTTGTATGGAAAACCGGCGCAGGGCTGGTCCCTGGTCGCCACGCTACGCAAGCGCAGCGCTCCCAGATCGTTGCGTTCCGGCAGCGCGAACTTGTCCGTCACCTCCGACCAGGCGTAGACCGTATCGCCGGCAAACGCCGGCGCGACATGGCGGCCACCGTTGATCGCGGCAACGCGGAAGGCATTGGCCAGACCGTTGAACGACAGCGACCGGGCGAGGCTGATGATGTATCCGCCATAGACGAGTCGACGGCCAAAGCGACCGGCCTTCTCGGCCTGCTGATTGAAGTGCACCCGCGCGGTGTTCTGGTACAGCCGGGTAACCATCATGTGCTCGCTCTCCTCGATGGTCATGCCATCAACATGATCGATGCGCTCGCCCGCCTGATAGTCGTCCCACAGGTCGGGACTGCCCGACAGAACCACGCTGTACCCGGCGGTCGTGATCGTTTCCGGCACGACCAGATCGCCGGCCGTGACCGCCGCCGGAAGATCGGGGACGACGGCTTCCGGGGCTGGCGAGGCGGCATCGCGTTTGCGAACCATGACCCAGCGGCAGTAGTCGAGCGCGACCTGACCGTGCTGATTGACCCCGCGCGAGCGCACGTAGACGATACCCGTCTTGCCGTCGCTGTTCTCCTTCAGCCCGATCACCGTGGAATCGGCGGTCAGCGTGTCACCCGGATAGAGCGGACAGCCGAAGCGGCCGGAGGCGTAGCCGAGGTTGGCCACCGCATTGAGCGAGATGTCGGGAACCGTCTTGCCGAAGATCATGTTGAAGGCGAGCAGATCGTCAACGGGCGCCCGCGGGAAGCCCAGGCTCTGCGCGAAGGTGTCGGCTGACGTCACGGCAAAGCGCGAGCCCGTCACTGCCGTGTACAGCGCGACATCGCCCGCGGTGACGGTTCTCGGCGTCGCGTGCGCGATCGTCTGCCCGACACGAAAATCCTCGAAGAAGTTGCCCAACCTGGTCTTGTCGCTCATCCGAGCCTCTCCCGTCGGTCTGCCCTACAGTCCGTAAGCCGCTGCCAGTTCCGGGTCGCGCCTGGCTACCAGGCGTGCCAGGTCGACGATCACGCTGGCCTGCTTCCATGTCGCGTCATCCTGCATCTTGCCGTCGATGGTCGCCACGCCGCTGCCGTCGGGCATCGCTTCCAGGATGCGTTTGGCAAAGAGCACTTCGTTGACGGCCGGGCTGAAGACGCGCTTGGCGATGGCGATCTGGTTCGGCGCCAGCGACCACGCGCCCGAGCAACCCATGAGAAAAGCGTTGCGGAACTGGGCCTCGCAGGCCGCTTCGTCCTTGAGATCGCCAAACGGGCCATAGAAGGAGCGCAGGCCGTGCGCCACCGCGGCGTCGACCATGCGGGCAACCGTGTAATGCCAGAGGTCCTGTTGAAAGAAGGCGCGCTGATCGTGACCGGCTTCGGGGTCGGCCAGGACGCCGTAGCCGGGATGTCCTCCCCCGACCCGGGTCGTCTTCATTCCCCGCGAAGCGGCGAGATCGGCCGGGCCGAGGCTCAGGCCATGCATGCGCGGACTGGCGCCGCAAATGGCTTCGACGTTGGTGACCCCCTGCGCCGTCTCGAGCAAGGCGTGCAGCAGGATCGGCTTGCGCACCGCGTACTTCGCTTCGAGCAGCGCAACGTATTGGTCGACGAAATGAATGTCCCACGGCCCTTCCACCTTGGGAATCATGATGACGTCGAGCTTGTTGCCGACGTGTTTGACGATCTGCTCGAGGTCATCCAGCACCCAGGGACTGTTCAGGGCGTTGATGCGCACCCACATCGCGGTGTCACCGAAATCATGGCTGGCCAGCAACTCAATGAAGCCGGCCCGCGCCGCGTCCTTGGCGTCGATCGGAATGGCATCCTCGAGGTTGCCGCACATCACATCGCATTGCCTGGCGGTTTCAGGCGCCTTGGCGCGGATCTTGTCGATGTGTGGAGGAAAGAAATGGATCATTCGTTCGGGCCGCACCGGCAGTTCGCGCAGCGGTTGCGGCGCACCGATGGCAAGCGGCTTGTAAAAATTGACGGGTAGTTTCATGGCTTTCTTCCTGGAGGGTGGATATGTTGCTGGATCGGGAAACGTTGCCGGAAGTGATCAGGCGGGCCCGGCGACGACGCCTTCGTCATGCAGGCGCCCGACTTCCGCCTCGCTCAAGCCGAGAATATCGAGCAGGATCTGGTCGGTGTGTTCGCCCAGGGCCGGCGCCGGCAATGCCGGCAGACGGGGCGTGCAGCCGAAGTCGAGCGGCGTCGCGGGCGCCATGTAGGCGCCGATGCCGGGTTGCTCGATCATGGTGAATAGCGGATTGGCAACGGAGCAGTCGGGGTCGCCGGCAATGGCTTCGCGCACACTGCGATAGGGGCCCCAGGTGACGCGGTGGGCATTGAGAATCTCCGCTGCTTCGGCGAGCGTGCGGGCGTGGAACCAGGGTTCCAGCAGCGCGGCAATCCGCTGCCGGGCACGGAAGCGATTGCCCTCGTCGCCAAGATCGAGGCCGAGCCGCGCGGCAAGCGCCGCCACCGCATTCTCGAGGCCGGTCGCCCTGATCAGGCTTTGCCACTGCATGTCGGTCAGGCCGACGACCATCAGGTGTTTGCCGTCGAGCGTTTCGAAGTCGCGGCCAAAGGCGCCGTAGAGATAATTGCCCTGGCGCGGCCGATCGGCGTCGTTAATCATCACCTCGCCAATCATTCCGAAGTTGCCGATCATCGCCAGCGCCACGTCCTTCAGCGCCAGACGGACCAATTGCCCGTCGCCAGTCAGTCGCCGATGCCTTTCCGCTGCGAGCAACCCGACGGCGATCATCTGCCCGCTGATGAAATCCCACGCCGGGAAGACGTGATTCACCACTTCCGACAACTGGTTCGGACCGGTCATGAACGGCAGGCCGACCTGCGGATTGACCGTGTAGTCCACTTCGGAACCGCCATCGCGACGGCCAGTCAGATTGACCATGATCAGGTCCTGACGATGCGTCTTCAAGGCTTCGTAAGCGAGCCAGCCTCTGGCGGGAAAGTTGGTGCTGAACAGCCCGGCGCCTTCTCCGGGGGCGCAGATCAGCTGTGTCAGCAACTCCTGACCACGCGGCTTGCGAAAATCCACGGCCATGGAACGCTTGCCCTTGTTCATGCCTGCCCAGAACAAGCTGTTCTTGCCGTCCCGGGTAAGCGGCCAGCGGCGGGAATCGAGACCGCCGCCGATCGGGTCGAAACGGATGACTTCGGCGCCGAGCTGGGCCAGAGTCATTCCACCCAGCGGCGCAGCGACAAATGCAGCGCCTTCGACAACCCGCAACCCCTTGAGAATTCCCGCCATCGTCCCGACCAATCCCGTCTCACCAAGCCAATCGCATCCGCGACTCAAGGACTTCCGCCCGCTCATGAGGGAGAGGCAGTCCAGGTATCCGGCTACACCTCCCGATAGCATCGCCGGAATGCCGACCAGGACCCTGTTCCCGGTTCGAGTGCGGCAGCGGACGAGCGGAGAAATTATAGGGACAACGTGAATTCGTTTGTGTAATATTTTGAAGGCCCCTGTAAAGAAGCTGCCTAGGAATTTCGTCTTCAGGTAGCGCGGGCGGGATGACGGCAGTCCGGAGGACGCTCGCACTTGGGGGATCTCGGGACTCTTTGCGCAACGACCGTGCGACAGTTCGAATTTGGACGTATGCTTGCCGGCGCGATCCGAAACGTTTCTGAAAACCCCGAAAGGACGATTGCCATGACCGACGCGAGCCAGGATTACGCCAGCTGGATCGGCCGCCGCGAAGCCACCGACGATGAAATGGCACTGGCGCCGGCACTGGCGGCCGCGGCGATGCTTGACGACACGGTGACACCGTTCGCGAGAGGCAGCGCGCTACCGCCATTGTGGCACTGGTTCTATTTTCTGCCCCGCGCCCCGCAAGCGCTGCTCGATGGCGACGGACATCCGCAGCGAGGCGGCTTCATGCCCCCTGTTCCCTATCCTAGAAGGATGTTTGCCGGAGCGCGCATGCGCTTCCATCATCCGCTATCCGTCGGACAGCCGGCACGGCGGGAGGCGGTGATTCGCGACATTCGCGTCAAGACCGGACGTTCGGGCGCGCTGGCCTTCGTTTCCGTACTCTGCAGCTTCTTCCAGAACGACAGGTTGTGCATCGAGGAGGAGCAGGACATTGTCTACCGCGAGCCCGGACCGCCGCTGCCCCGTCCGCCGGTGCGCGAGTGGCCGGCGCCCCCGGAAGGCGCCATCACACGGATCGTGACCCCGGACACGAGACTGTTGTTCCGCTTCTCGGCGCTGACCTTCAATGCCCATCGGATTCATTACGACCGGCCTTTTGCGACCGCTGAAGAGGGATATCCTGGCCTGGTGGTGCACGGACCGCTGACCGCGGTGCTGATGATGGAACTGGTCCGCCAACATTGTGACCGGAGGGTACAAGAGTTCGGTTTCCGCGGAATCGCTCCCCTTTTCGACCTCGGGCCATTTCGCCTGATGTGCACCAAGGCGGACACCGGGGGAAATCAACTGGCGCTGGAGGCGCAGGGTCCCGATGGGGCGAAGGCAATGGCCGCGAATGTGCAGGTCGCCCCGTTCGCGTAATCTCGCAGGCAGCGTTCACAGTGACCGGCGGGGCTGCTCTTGCCGGGCCGGGACAGGCGCCAGGGCGCAAAGCGCCGCCACGAAGGTATTGCCATCGGTCACGGTATTGGCGAGACTCGGAAACATCGCAAGGAGGAAGCAGTCATGCGCAGCAAGATCGTCACTGCCGACGAAGCAATCGCCCTCATCCGGGACGGCGACACCCTGGCCAGCACCGGGTTCGTCCAGACCGGTTTTGCCGAAGCCCTGCTATCGGCCCTGGAGCGGCGCTTCCTGGCCGGCGGCGGTCCGACCAACCTGACCTTGTTCGCCGCCGCCGGCCAGGGCGACGGCAAGACCCTGGGGCTCAACCACCTTGGCCATGCCGGTCTGCTGCGCCGTGTGGTGGCGGGACACTGGGGCCGCATGCCGAAGGTGGCGCAACTGGCGCTGGACAACCAGATCCAGGCCTACAACCTGCCCCAGGGCATCATCTGCCAGTTGTTCCGGGATCTCGCCGCGGGCAAGCCGGGTTCGTTCTCCAAGGTCGGCCTCCATACCTTCGTCGACCCGCGCTACGGCGGCGGACGGATCTCGGCCGCCACCACCAAGGACATCGTCAGCGTCGTCGAAGCCGATGGCGAGGAATGGCTGTTCTACAAGGTTGGCGCGGTCAACGTCGCCTTCGTGCGCGGCACCACCGCCGACACCTTCGGCAACATCTCGATGGAACGGGAAGCGCTGACCCTCAACAATCTCGCCATGGCGATGGCGGCCAAGAACAGCAACGGCATCGTCATCGCCCAGGTCGAACGAATCGCCGAGCGCAACGGATTGCTGCCCAGGCAGGTCAAGATTCCGGGAATCCTCGTCGACTGCGTGGTGGTGGCCGAGCCGAACCAGCACATGCAGACTTTGGTCACGCCGTATAACGCCGCCTACGCCGGCGAGTTCCGGGTTCCCCAGGCCAGCCTCGTGTCGACTCCGCTGACCGAGCGCAAGATCATCGCCCGTCGCGCCGCCTTTGAATTGCCACCCAACGGCATCATCAACCTGGGGGTCGGCATGCCCGAAGGAGTGGCGACCGTCGCCAATGAAGAGCGCGTTTCGCACCTGCTGACACTGACCGTCGAATCCGGCCTGATCGGCGGGATACCGTCGACGGGCGGCGACTTCGGGACGGGCGTGAATATGGATGCGGTGATCGACGAGAACCAGCAGTTCGATTTCTACGACGGCGGCGGCCTCGACATGGCCTGTCTGGGCATGGCCGAATGCGATGCCGCCGGGAACGTCAATGTCAGCCGCTTCGGCGGCCGCCTGACCGGGGCTGGCGGCTTCATCAACATCAGCCAGAACGCCCGTCTGGTGGTGTTCGTCGGCACGTTCACCGGCAATGGCCTCAAGATTGCCGTCAGCGACGGCAAACTGCGGATTGTCCAGGAAGGCAGGCATCGGAAATTCCTCAAGCAGGTCGCGCAGATCACCTTCAATGGCAAGTACGCCCACGACCGCGCCAAGCCCGTCTTCTACGTCACCGAACGCTGTGTGTTCCGTCTGGCGCGGGGCGGGCTTGCGCTGATCGAAGTGGCGCCGGGTATCGACATCGAGCGCGACATTCTCCCGCACATGGATTTCCAGCCGATCATCGGCGACTACTGCGAGATGGACGCTCGCATCTTCAATCCCAACCCGATGGGACTGGAGGCCGAACTGCTCAACCTGTCCCTGCCGGAACGGGTCATCTACGACCCGGAGCGCAACATCCTGTTCCTCAACTTCGAGGGCATGTACGTGCGCGTGGCTGACGATGTCAAGGCGATCTGGGATATTTGCGAGCAGCGCTGCCGGGCGGCCGGCAAGCGCGTCGGCGTGATCATCAATTACGACCGCTTCCGGATCAACCAGGACATGTACGATCCCTATGCCGAGATGGACCGCTACTTTCTGGCCAACTATTTCAGTCACATTACCCGCTACGCCACGAGCGCATTCCTGCGCGCCAAGTTGGGCGAGGCCTTCTCGGCGCGCAGCATCGGACCCCACATCTTCGAGCGCCGCGAGGAAGCCCAGGCCTTCCTGTCCGGGCGCGACGGCAACCCCGTCCCCTGATCCTGCGCGTTTCATGACGACGGACGGGGGGCGGCGCCGGCTGCGCCCGGATTTCCGAATTTGCCCGTTTTTTCCGGTCGACCGCGGCGGTTCAGTCGCCGGCGCCCGATTCCGCCGGCAGCCGGGCATGCCGGCGGTAGATGGCGATCAGCGGCATGCCAGCGAGGCCGCCCGCCGCGAGCACGCTCCACGCCAGCGCCCACGCGGCCGGCGATTCACCCCACCAGGCGCGTCCGGCGTCCAGCGAAAGCCCGAATACCCAGGGCGCCAGCGCCCCGGCGGCGAACCCGGTGAGCGAGCGCAGCGAATAGGCGGCGCCGATCGCCTGCGGCGGCACGACCTCGGCCAGCGCCGTCGAATAGACCGGGGAATCGGCAATCGCCGCCAAGTTGTAGAGCAGCGCCAGCGCGGCAACCGCCCACAGGGGCGCCGCGAACAGCCAACCGAAGGCCAGAGAGCAGGCCAGGCTGGCCGCGGTCGCCGCCATCATGACCGCCGCCCGCCCGTAGCGGTCCGACAGGCTGCCACCGGCCACGCTGCCGGCGGCGCTGACCAGATGCGACAGTCCGGCCACGGCAATGCCGCTTGCGCCGGCCACGATCGGGTCGGCGCCAGCGGCCGCCGCAGCGGCAGCGGTCACGAAAGCGGGCAGCCAGGCCCACATCCCGAGCAACTCCCAGCAGTGCGCGGTATAGGCGCCGATGCAGCCGAGGGCAGCGGGATTGCGGCGCAGGTCGGCCATGCCGCGCAACGGCGACGGACATGCGCCAGCCGGCTTCCTGTCGTCCATGCCGGCCAGCGCGCGATGCACGAACACGCTGCCGATCATCGCCCCGCCGGCCGCGCAGAGCAGGCCGGCCCTCCAGCCGGCAGCGACGAGCAGCGCGATGCTGCCGAGCGCGAGGGCATAGCCGGCCGACCCCGCCGCCAGGTAGCCACCCATCGCCCGGCCGCGCTGAAGCGGATCGGCCTCCTCGAAAATCAGCTTGAGCGCCGGCGTGTAGGTGCCGCCGGTGCACAAGCCGGCCAGTCCATAGAGCAGGAAGGCGGACCAAAATCCGTCGGCCAGCGCCGCGAAGAGCAGCGCGCTCGCTGCTGCCAGTAGCGACGAGCGGAGCACGGTCGGGCGGGCGCCATGGCGGTCAGCGAGGATGCCCGCAACAAACAGCGAAACCAGAAAGCCGAGGTGCCAGGCGCTCTGGATGGCGCCCGCCTCGCTGGCGCTCAGGCCCCAGGCAAGCGAAACGGCCGGCAGCACGCCGGAGTACGCCGAGAACATCATCGAATGGCCGGCGCGCCCGACATAAAACCAGCCGAGCCAGCGCGGACTGCGTCTCATGGCCGGGACCGCCGGATCGCGCCGATGCAAAAAAAGGCGGCCCGACCGGCCGCCTCGTCTCGCCGCGGCACCGGCAGGGGTCGCGCCATGCCGGGGCTCAGAGCCCGCGCTGGGAACGCTTGCGCTCGATCTCGGTGAGCAGGCGCTTGCGCAGGCGGATCGACTTCGGCGTGATCTCGACCAGCTCGTCGTCGGCGATGAACTCGATCGCCGATTCGAGCGTCAGCAGGATCGGCGGCGTCAGCGTCACCGCCTCGTCCTTGCCGGAGGCGCGGATGTTGGTGAGCTGCTTGCCCTTGATCGGATTGACGACGAGGTCGTTCTCGCGGCTGTGGATGCCGATGATCATCCCCTCGTACAGCTTGTCGCCGGGATTGACGAACATCCGGCCGCGATCCTGGAGCTTCCACAGCGCGTAGGCGACGGCGTCGCCGTTCTCCTGCGACACCAGCACGCCGTTGCGCCGCTCGGCGAGCTCGCCTTCCTTGACCGGCGCGTACTCGTCGAAGACGTGGCTGATCAGCCCGGTGCCCCGCGTCAGGTTCATGAACTCGCCCTGGAAGCCGATCAGCCCGCGCGCCGGAATGCGGTACTCGATGCGCACGCGGCCGCGGCCGTCGGGCACCATGTCCTGCATCTCGCCGCGACGCATGCCGAGCGACTCCATGACCCCACCCTGGTGCTGCTCCTCGACGTCGACGGTCAGCATCTCGTAAGGCTCGCACTCGACGCCGGCAACCATCTTCTTGACCACGCGCGGACGGCCGACCGCCAGTTCGTAACCTTCACGGCGCATGTTCTCGAGCAGGATCGACAGGTGCAGTTCGCCGCGCCCGGCGACGTCGAAGACCTCGCTGTTCGGCGTGTCATGCACGCGCAGCGCCATGTTGGTCAGCAGTTCCTTGTGCAGGCGCTCGCGAACCTGGCGGCTGGTGACGAATTTGCCCTCGGTCCCGGCGAGCGGGCTGGTGTTGACCAGGAACTGCATTTCCAGCGTCGGCTCGTCGATCCTCAGCAGCGGCAACGGCTCGGGATTCTCCGGGTCGGCGACCGTGCACCCGAGGACGAGGTCCTCGATGCCGGTGATCTGGACGATGTCGCCGGCGATCCCCTCTTCAAGCTCGATCCGGTTCAGCCCGCGGAAGCCGAACACCTGCCCGACCTTGGCCTTGAACGGCGTGCGCTCGTGCTCGCTGGCCTCTTCCTCGGTGCCGAACATGACCAGCACCTGCTGCCCGGTCCTGACCCGGCCGCGCTTGATGCGACCGATGCCGATGCGGCCGACGTAGGACGAGTAATCGAGGGCCGAGATCTGGAATTGCAGCGGCGCGTCGACATCGGTATCCGGCGCCGGCACGTGGTTCAGCACCGTCTCGAACAGCGGCTTCATGTCCTCGCGCGGCGCATCGAGTTCCAGCGCGGCCCAGCCGTTGAGGGCGGAAGCGTAAACGATGGGGAAGTCGAGCTGCTCGTCGCTGGCGCCCAGCTTGTCGAAGAGGTCGAAAGTCAGGTTGACGGCGTTGTCTGGATTCGCTCCGTCGCGGTCGACCTTGTTCACGACCACGATCGGCCGCAGGCCGAGCGCCAGCGCCTTCTTGGTCACGAACCGCGTCTGCGGCATCGGACCTTCGACGGCATCGACCAGCAGCAGCACGCCATCGACCATGCCGAGAACGCGCTCGACCTCGCCGCCGAAGTCGGCGTGACCCGGCGTGTCGACGATGTTGATGTGGATGCCCTGATACTCGACCGAGGTGTTCTTGGCGAGAATGGTGATGCCGCGCTCCTTCTCCAGGTCGTTCGAGTCCATGACGCGCTCGTCAAGGTGCTGGTGGGCGGCAAAGGTCCCGGACTGGCGGAGCAGCTTGTCGACCAGCGTGGTCTTGCCGTGGTCGACGTGGGCGATGATGGCGATATTGCGGATCGGACGAGCGGACATGGGAAGGAATGGCCTGAAAAATCAAAGGTGTGATTCTAGCACCCCATGCTGCGCCGCACCATGGCGATTGCACGAACCGCGGGATCGCCCGTCCTTGCCTTCCCCCGTCAGACGGCTACCAGCTCGGCGGCGACGCGCTCGGCGATCGCCAGCGACGAGGTCAGCCCCGGTGACTCGATCCCGAACAGGTTGACCAGCCCGCCGATGCCGTGGGCGCGCGGTCCCTGAATGATGAAATCGCCGGCCGGCTGGTCGGGGCCGCTCACCTTCGGCCGCACGCCGGTGTACCCCGGCTGCAGCGCGCCGTCGGCGAGGTCCGGGTAATAGCGGCGGATGGCGCCGTAGAACTTGGCCTCCAGCCCCTCCTCGAAAGCGTAATCGGGCGCCGCCGGCCAGCCGCTGACGTCCGGCCCGAACTTGCACTGGCCGCCAAGATCGAGCGTAACGTGGATGCCGAGTCCGGCATTGTCCGGCATCGGGTAGACCAGGTGGCGGAACGGGCTGCGCCCGGCCAGCGTGAAGTAATGGCCCTTGGCGTAGGCCGCCGGCGGCACGCAGGCCGCCGGGAAGCCGTCGAGGCTCGCCGCCAGCCGCTGCGCGTGCAGCCCCGCCGAATTCACCAGCGTCCGGCAGCGCAGCGTGAGCGGCTCGTCGCCGCCGGTACGCACGAGAATGCCGTCGCCGCCGACGGTGCCGCCGGTCACCGGCGTGCGGGTGACCAGCGTCGCCCCCGCCTGCGTCGCGTCGCCGAGCAGCGCCAGCATCAGCCCGTGGCTGTCGACGATCCCGGTCGATTCCGAAAACAGCCCGGCAACCGCCCTCACCGCCGGCTCGAGGCGGGCGACTTCGGACGCCGTCAGCGGCACCAGCGGCACGCCGTTCGCCGCCGCCTTTTTGGCATAACCGGCGAGCGCCGGCAGTTCGGCCTCCTCGCTGGCGATCAGGATCTTGCCGATCCGCCGGTGGCCGATGCCGCGCTCGGCGCAGTAGCGGTAGAGCAGCTCCTTGCCGCGCACGCACAGCGTACCCTTCAGCGATCCCGTGGGGTAGTAGATGCCGGCGTGGATGACCTCGGAATTGCGCGCCGAGGTCTGCGTGCCGAACGCCGCCTCGGCCTCGAGAATCAGCACCTCGCGCCCGCGAAGCGCCAACTCCCGCGCCACCGCCAGCCCGACAACGCCGGCGCCGACGACAATGGTATCAACCGATTCCATGATGGACATTCCTGAACACGTTATCCCTCGCGGTTACGCATGAAATCGGCCGTGTTGAAGAAGTTCCGCAGCAGTTTGGCGCGGACAGGTTCCTCGATGCCGACGTCCTCCATCGCGAGGACCATGCAGGCGACCCACTGGTCGCGTTCCTTGACGCCGATCGCGAACGGCATGTGGCGGGCACGCAGGCGCGGGTGGCCGAACTTCTCGACAAACAGGTCGGGTCCGCCGAACCAGCCGGAGAGGAACATGTAGAGCTTGTCGCGCGAGCCTTGCAGGTCGTCCGGGTGCATCGCGCGCAGTTCGGCGAACTGGGGGACGGTTTCCATCAGCGCGTAGAAACGGTCGCACAGGCGGGCAACCCCGGCGTCGCCGCCGATCTTGTGGTAAGTGGCTTGTTCGTTCATGAGGATTGCTGTTTCAACGGGGGATTTTCTAGCTTGCGTGCCGACCAAGTGGCGATGCGCGGGGCTGGCCCGCACCCGGCAGACTGGCTGTTGCGGCCTGTCGCGGTCGACCGCTAAAAACAGGCAATTTTCGTAGATAAAATTTGACCCCGACCCCTTTGAACTGAAAGGGATCAAAGATTTTTCCGCTTTTCGGATTACCAAATGTCTCTTACCATTTATAATTCGTTAACGTGTTAAATCATATTTTGCCCACGGATCACTATAGCGAGCCTTGAAATACAAATCCTCAGAATATTTCATTGCAAGCTTTCGATAAGACTCTGCATCATAAGGACCAAGATTTGCCACATCGACCACAAAGCCTTTACCAGCCTTAAAAATTATCGTCCTCTGCTCCCCTGTCGCCATCGGGACATCTCCAGAAGAAACAACCGTCTCCTGAGCTTCCGCAAAAACCTCTGTTTTCTCGGTCTCAATATAGCGAACCATCATTCGCAATTCAGATATTGGCGGCCCATTGTTAATCACCACAACTCGCGTCGTCGGGGAGTAAAGATAGTTCTTACTAAGGGATGACTTATCCACCTCCCATGTAGTCCACACTCTCGCAAGCGCAAGATTCTTCCTGACTGAAGCTATAAATTCATCGGCTTCAGCCTTCTTACGCTCCTCGCTAGTCGTTTCTTTTTTCGCCTGATCGTCCTCGTACCACGCGCGATACCAATTCCCACTGCTTTTAATCCACGTTTGAAAATAGCTTCCAACGACCGCCCCGTCTTGATCCTTCGTGTCAATAGATAATATCGCCTTGGCCTCCCCCCTCGTTGTCACCAAAACAAGATAATCCACATAGCGTGGATCCCTTTTGTTACGCCTAGCAATCCACGCGGCCTCCTCAACCTTAGATTTACTGTAGGGGGTCAAAAATTCATACGACCGTTTAGCATCATTTTTATTGATATCGTTATTATATCGAGTCCAAACTCTGGCAACCTCCGATTTGATTGAGAAAAAATGGTCGTATGCAAAATACCCACCGAACACACAAAAAAATAGGAGCCCTCCCAAAAGCAGCCTTTTTCCCTCAAGCGCAGACTGAACTCGACCTAACCCAGAAAACCATCCACCACTTTCTCTGGGAGACGACGCCCTTGATTGTTGGTGACAATCCTTGATTGCATGCGTTTCCCGCCGAACCGGTCCCAAGTGCCCGTCATACTTGGCAAACACCAACCCACACCCACCGCAAATATCGGACAGGGATCCGCCATCTGGCGGGCCGTAACCGCACTTTGGACACTTCACATAGTTCGTTGTCACTGAACGCTTCTCACCAGTAATAAAGTCATGAAATCAAAGGGGTCACATTTCCTTTGCTAATAGGGGGCCACGCTAACGGCCGGTGAGTTGTGCGTCACCCGCGCGTGGGTTCGGACGGCGGATTGCCGCACACCATGTCCCCGTGTCGTGTGCCGTGTCCGGGGTCAGGTCTTACATTACCGCATTTCCGGTATAGGTAAGTCGTCAAGTGTTTGATTGCAGGACCTAACCCTCTCCATACATATGTGGCACCCAAACTACGACGCTTGGATACCTTGCGCAGTCAATCTACGGACTCCGTTCGTGGCTGCGCCTCGCGCAAAAATCGCGCTTAGAGCCCTAGAGAGCTGATCTTCACTCATAAGGCTCAGATCGCTCACGTCGCTCACAGGAACAACTGTGATTTCTGGATCTGGGTCACCCGCTCTAATGAGATAAGCGTGCGTTCCATTACGAAGCCACGTCGCGACATAGGGGACCATTAGGACATCTGGCGATGCCGAATACTGCGTCCTTGGATAATGCGCCTGCCCCTTGCAGGCTTTTCGGGCGCCCTGCGCGTTCAGAAGAGCGTTGGACAGCGTTTCAAACCGCTTTCCCCCGCGCCCGTGACGTCTCCAGAATGGTGCAGATGGTTTTCGGTTTAACTGGAAAATACCGTATTCCACGATGCCATCTTCATGCAGGGATTGCTCTAGAGATTGCCACATAGCCCCTCCTCGCTATTTTGCTGCTAACTATTAATAAGCCAACACTATCATTAACTCGTTGCAGTTCGGAATTGAAACCGCCTTGCACCAACGCCATCACAAAAATCGAAAAATCTTTGAAATCATCTGGATGCCCTGAAATTGATCCTCCCAAACGAACCGCATTCTGCTTACGGCGCGATCAGCGGGATAGCCGGACCATCCGGGTAACCCGGAACATCGCCCGCACGACAACATGATATTCGGGGAATCCCATGTTCGTCCATCGCAATGGCGGGGCTAACGGGAGGTTCTCGGCTTGCGCGCCCCGGCATGGCTGATGCCGGAACCGGCGGGACGCCGCCGGTTCGCGTCCGGCAGCGGTCGGTGGAGTTCGGTCCGCCGCGCGGGCAATTCAGGCTGTCGCCGCATCGCAACCGACATGCAGGATGCCGCCTCCGCCAAGTTCAACCTTGCTGCGATACATGGCCTTGTCGACCGCGGCAATGACGGATTCGAGATCGCTGCCGTGCTCCGGATAGTGCCCGACGCCGATCGAGACATTGAAGTCGATGCGGTTGGCCTGCGCCCATTCGTTGACTGCCCCCCGGATGCGCCGGGCGACGACCTCGCCGTCTTCAGGCGAGGTATGCGGCAGGATGAGCAGGAATTCGTCGCCGCCGTAGCGCGCCACCACATCGACGCTGCGAACGATTTCGCGAATGCGTTCGGCGACGGCGACCAGGACACGGTCTCCGACATGATGCCCGTGCGTATCGTTCACATTCTTGAAGCCATCGAGATCGGCAAAGAGCACGACGGCCTCCCGGCCATGAACCTTGGACGAGTGGAACAACTGCATGACACGCTCGTCGAGGGCCCGCCGGTTGAGCATCCCGGTCAACGCGTCGATATTGCGCTCGTGGGCGAGCTTGGCCCTGGTTCGCTCGATCTTGGCGGTCAGCGAATAGGAGTAAAGCACGATGATGACGAAGAACAGGAGGAAGAAAATGGCGCTGACCGAGACCATGGCCAGATAATCCGGCAGACGCAGCCAGACGATGAAGATCGAGGCGCCAAAACAGCCAATGACGGCCTCGCCGAAGCTTTTCAGGCCGTAACGCATGCCGTTGCCGAGAATGATCATGAGGAAGACCAGGAAGGCGGGCGTGCTGAGCGTGGCATCGGCCAGGGCGGAAAAACTGGCTGCAGCAATATCGACCCACATGGTCAGGTGTCGCCGCCAGGGAACATGCGGCACGCGCTGGGCATGCCACATGAAACCGAGGATCTCGACGGCATACAATGACATCACGACATTGACCAGCAGCAGGCTGGCCCACGGTCGAATCTGGGCCTCGCCGCCGAAGTTGAAATAGGCCACGGCCAATCCGCAGAACAACAGGCGAGTCAGGTATTGCGAACGCTGGTCTTCCCAGGTCGGAATGTGCTGCATGCCGCGCAACAAAGCGACATCGATTTTGCTGCCGTGGTTGCGCCGCCGCTCGCCTGTCCGGCGATCCACGCCGCGTCTCTTGTCGTCCCGCCTGTTTTGCATCTCCCCTCCCGACTTCGTGCGTCGTCAGCCGTTGGCGCGAAACACCTGGTGCATGCCTCGGTTGCCCGCCAATCGGCCTGAACGGATTTTTGCCGAAGTATCATCGGTTCCGGAGACTGCGTCAAACCCGGATGGATTCATTTTCCCGATGGGCGCTGCCGGTGCTGGCGAACCGGATGTTTTGCCGGAACCGGGCCGTTCCTGCGGATTGGCGGGGATGTCCGGGCGTTGCCGGTGCCCGCCGGCTGCCAGGCCGGCACCAGCTGCTTCTTGCCGTTGCCGATGAGGTCGGCGCGGCCCATTTCCTTCAGCGCCTCGCGCAGCAGCGGCCAGTTCTCGGGGTCGTGGTAGCGCAGGAAGGCCTTGTGCAGCTTGCGCTGGCGGCCGCTGCGCACGGCACCGACCACCTCGCCGCCCTGGCGGGAGAGTTTCCGGAGCGGGTTCTTCTCGGTGTGGTACATCGCCGTCGCCAGCGCCATCGGCGTCGGCAGGAAGGTCTGCACCTGGTCGAGGCGAAAATTGTTCTTCTTCAGCCACAGCGCGAGGTTGAGCATGTCCTCGTCGGTGGTGCCGGGATGGGCGGCGATGAAGTACGGGATCGGGTACTGCTCCTTGCCGGCCTCGCGCGAGAAGCGGTCGAACAGCTGCTTGAAGCGGTCGTAGGCGCCCATGCCCGGCTTCATCATCTTCGAGAGCGGCCCGTCCTCGGTGTGCTCGGGCGCGATCTTCAGGTAGCCGCCGACGTGGTGGGTGACCAGTTCCTTGATGTACTCGGGCGAGCGGACCGCCAGGTCGTAGCGCAGGCCGGAACCGATCAGCACCTTCTTGACCCCCTTCAGCGCCCGCGCCTTGCGGTAGAGCGAGATCAGCGGCGCGTGGTCGGTGTTCAGGTTCTCGCAGATGTCCGGGTAGACGCAGGACAGCCGGCGGCAGGCGGACTCGATCTTCTCGTCCTTGCACTTGAGGTGGTACATGTTGGCGGTCGGCCCGCCGAGGTCGGAGACGATTCCGGTGAAGCCCGGCGTCTTGTCGCGCATCTCCTCGATTTCGCGCAGAACCGAGCCTTCCGAGCGGCTCTGCATGATGCGCCCCTCGTGCTCAGTGATCGAGCAGAAGGTGCAGCCGCCGAAGCAGCCGCGCATGATGTTGACCGAGAAGCGGATCATCTCCCAGGCTGGGATCTTCGCCTCGCCGTAGTCCGGGTGCGGGCGGCGGGCGTAGGGCAGCTCGTAGACGCCGTCGAGTTCCTCGGTGGTCAGCGGGATCGGCGGCGGATTGAGCCAGACGTCGCGCTCGCTGTGCGCCTGCACCAGCGCCCGCGCATTGCCCGGGTTGGATTCGAGGTGGAAGGTGCGCGAAGCATGGGCGTAGAGCACCGGGTCGGCGCTGACCTGCTCGTACGAGGGCAGGCGCACGACACTGTGCGCCCGCTTCTCCTTCAGCGCGGCCAGGCGTTCGGCGCGCCCGACCAGGCGTACCGGCTGCGCGCCGGCGACAATTGCGGTCGACGGCGCTGCGGGCCCGGATTCCATGGCGTAGGGATCGGCATGGCGGACCAGCGGCCCCGGCGTATCGACCTCGGTCGAGTCGATGGCCGTCCATTCGTCGCCGGGCAGCCAGCCGCGCGGCACCATGAAGGCGGTGCCGCGCAGGTCGCGGATGTCCGAAATCTTCTCGCCTTTCGCCAGGCGGTGGGCGATTTCGACGATGGCCCGCTCGGCGTTGCCGAAGACCAGCAGGTCGGCCTTGGAATCGGGCAGCACCGAGCGGCGCACCTTGTCCGACCAGTAGTCGTAGTGGGCGATGCGGCGAAGGCTGGCCTCGATCGATCCGATCACCACCGGCACGCCGGAAAACGCCTCGCGGCAACGCTGGGCGTAGACGGTGACGGCACGGTCCGGCCGCCTGTTCGGTTCGCCGTTCGGCGTGTAGGCGTCGTCGGAGCGGATCTTGCGGTCGGACGTATAACGGTTGACCATCGAATCCATGTTGCCGGCGGTGACACCGAAGAACAGGTTGGGCTTGCCCAGCTTCCTGAAATCCGCCGCCGAGTTCCAGTCCGGCTGGGCGATGATGCCGACGCGGAAGCCCTGCGCCTCGAGCAGCCGCCCGACCAGCGCCATGCCGAAGCTCGGGTGGTCGATGTAGGCGTCGCCGGTGACCAGGATGACGTCGCAGGAATCCCAGCCGAGCGACTCCATTTCGGCCCGCGACATGGGCAGGAACGGGGCCGGGCCGAAGCGGGCCGCCCAGAATTTCCGGTAAGCGAAGAGCGGGCGCGCCGCCTGTAGATCCGAAGCCATGCCGTATTTTACCCGAGGCGGCGGGCGCCCCGCCGCGTCAGGCGCCGGCGCGCAGGGCCAGCAGCGGCGGCGTGCCAAGCAACTGACGCACCGCCAGCCAGCCGACGCCGACCGAGAGCGCCGCTCCGGAAAACGTCGCCAGCGGAAACAGCCAAAGACTCAGCGGCATGTCGAACATGAAAACGTTTTCCGCCAGCACTTGGCCGACCACCGCCGCGCCGGCCCCGGCAATCAGTCCGGCAATCGCCCCCACCACCGCCAGTTCGGCCAGGAGCGACTGCCGCAACTGGTCGCGCCCGGCACCGAGCGCCCGCATCACCGACAGTTCGTAACGCCGTTCGTCGAAGGCCGTGAGCAGGGCCGACCCGAGCACGATCGCCCCGGCCAGCAGCGAGAACAGGAAGATCAGCTGCACCGCCCGGACCACCTGCCCCATCACCGTCTGGATCTGCGCCAGGATGGCGCTGACGTCGACCAGCGTCAGGTTGGGAAAGCGCGCCACCAGGGTGCGCACCAGCGCCGCTCGCGTCTCGGGAAGATGGAAACTGGTAATGTAGCTCGCCGGTGCCGACTCGAGCACGCCGGGCGGCGTCAGGACGAAGAAATTGACCCGCATCGAATCCCAGTCCAGCTTGCGCAGACTGCTGACGCGCACCCGCGTTTCCTGGCCCCCGATCATGAAGCGCAATTCATCGCCGATCCTGATTCCAAGCGTCCTCGCCAGACCTTCCTCGACCGAGGCAAGCCCCTTGCCCGAATCTTCGGGCCCGAACCAGTCGCCGCGGATGACGCGGTTGCCCGACGGCAGGTCGGAGCGCCAGGAAAGATTGAATTCGCGCTCGATCAGGCGCTGGGCACGCTCGTCGTCCGGGTAGCTGGCGGCACTCAGCGTCCGCTCGCCGATCCGCATCAGTCGCCCGCGCACCATCGGCGCCAGCTCGACGGCGATGCCGCTGGCGGCGAGCGCTTCGGCGACGGCCTGCCGCTGATCCGGCTGGATATTGACGATGAAGCGGTTCGGCGCATCGGCTGGCGTCGCCTTCAGCCAGACATCGATCAGTTCGCCGCGGGTCACGGTGAGCAACAGCATCGCCATCAGTCCGAGCGCCAGCGCAACGATCTGCAGGGTGCTTGCCGCCGCATGGCGTTCCAGATTGGCGAGCCCCTGCCGCCAGCCGAAGCCGCCGCCCCCGCGCAGTCGCGAAGCCACGCGCACGCCAAGGCGGGCGAACAGCCAGAAGGTGACCAGCGCCCCGGCAAATCCGCCGATCGCATAGGCGCCCAGGCGCAAGTCGCCGGAGACCAGGAGCAGCAGGCCGGCGAGCGCCAGGACGCCAAGCGCATAGCCGCCGAGCAGGAACGGCCGCGGCGGCCCCAGTTCGCGGCGAAGGACGCGCAGCGTCGGCACCTTGCTCAGTTGCAGGAGCGGCGGAAAGGCAAAGCCGAACAACAGGACCGCGGCAACCGCGCCACCCTGGAAGAGCGGCAACCAGCCCGGCAGGGGAAGGGGCAAGTCGAGCAACTCGGCGAGCCAGGAGACGAGGATGAAATGCACCACGAAACCGGCAAGGCAACCGGCCGCCGCGGCCAGCAGCGCCAGCCAGACGAACAGCGCCGAATGCAGACGGATCAGGCCGGACTGGGTGATGCCGAGGCAACGCATCACGGCGCAGGCGTCGAGATGGCGCTGCATGTAGCGGCGGGCCGCCAGCGCCACGGCGACGGCAGCGAGGATCACGGTCAACAGCGTCGCCAGACCGAGAAAGCGCTGGGCCCGGTCGAGCACGCTGCGGATTTCCGGCCGCGCGTTCCGCGTGTCCTCGAGCCGCTCGCCCCGCCCGAGACGCGGCTCGACCCAGTTGCGGAATCCCGAAACGGCGTCCGCCGCGCCGGCCACCATGAAGCGGTAGGTCACCCGCGAACCGGTCTGGATCAGCCCGGTTCCCGGCAGATCGTCGAGATGCAGCATCAGGCGCGGGGCGAGCCCGAGGAAGTTGATTCCGCGATCGGGTTCGAAAGTCAGGATGGCCGAGACCGGGAAAGTCCGCTGCCCGAGTTGCAGATTCTGCCCCGGCCCCGTCTCCAGTGTGCTGGCCAGGCGCTCGTCGAGCCATACCGTGCCGGGTGCGGGGCCGCCCGGCGTCGCCACGCCCGCCTCGCCGGGAAGATCCGTCCGGCGCAGCGTCCCGCGCAAGGGATAGGTAGCGCTCACCGCCTTGATGTCCGCCAGTTGCGCCTGCCCGCCAGCCAGCACCATGCTCGGAAAACCGACCGTTTCGGCCGTTTTCAGTCCGCGCCGGGCGGCCTCGTCGCGGACTGGCTCCGGCCACGGATGATCGGAGATCAGCAGCAGGTCGCCGCCGATGAGTTGTCGCGCTTCCTGCTCCAGCGCCAGGCGAACCCGGTCGGTGAAGAATCCGACCGCCGTCACGGCCGCGACGGCGACCACCAGTGCGGCGAGAAGCAAACGGAGCTCGCCCGAACGCAGTTCCCTGCCGAGCAGCCGCCAGCCAAGCCCGGTCATCTCGGCAGGCTGGACCAGCGCGCGCGGAATTCCGCAGGCGCCACGGCGGTTCCGTGCAGGAAGCCCTGCAGTTGATGGCAGCCTGACGCTTTCAGAAACGCCGCCTGCTCGGCGGTCTCGACCCCCTCTGCCACGACTTCGAAGTCGAGACTCTGGGCGAGCGCCATCACCGAACGGATGATCGCCTCGTCTTCCGGATTGCTGCCGATGCCGGTCACGAACGAACGGTCGATCTTGAGCTGCTGCACCGGCAGCATCTTCAGATAACTGAGCGACGAATAGCCGGTACCGAAGTCGTCGAGCGCCAGGCTGATGCCGATCTTGCGCAGGCGATCGAGCAGCGAGAAGGCATCATCGACGGCCATGACCACCGACTCGGTGATCTCGAGCTTGAGCCGGGAAGGCTCGATGCCGGTTTCATCGAGAATTTCCAGCAGGGTATCGACGAATTCGGGTCGCTCGAGCTGCTTTACGGAGAGATTCACCGAGACCTGCGGCAGTTCGAAGCCGCTCGCATGCCATTTCATGACCTGACGGCAGGTCTCGCGCAGGACCCAGGTGCCCAGCGCGATGATGATGCCCGAATCCTCGGCCAGCGGAATGAAGCGCGCCGGGGGTACGTTCCCCAGTTCGGGGCTGTCCCAGCGGACCAGCGCCTCGGCGCCGACCAGACGCCCGCTCTCGGCTTCGACCTGCGGCTGCAGATGAACGGAGAGTTCGCCATTGCCCAGTGCACGGCGCAACAGCATCTCGATCTGTATCCGTTCCTGGGCGTCACGCGTCATTTCCGGCGTATAGAAATGGAAATGGCCACGCCCCATCGCCTTGGCGCGATACATCGCACTATCGGCATTGCGCAGGAGGTCGTCGACCGAGCTGCCATCGTTGGGAAATACGCTGATGCCCACCGAAGCCGAAAGGAAGAGTTCGTGCTCGCCGAGGCGGAACGGCAACTCAAAGGCGCCGATAACCTCGCGCGCCAGCATCTCGACCTCCTCGTCGGTGCGCACCGCTTCCATGACGCAGATGAACTCGTCACCGCCGAGCCGCGCCAGCATGTCGATCAGCCGGACGTGCTCGCACAGGCCGGCGGCTACCGAAACCAGCAATTCGTCGCCAACCCCGTGGCCGAGCGAATCGTTGACCTGTTTGAACTGGTCGAGATCGATGAACAGGACCGCCACGCGGTGATTTTTCCGGGCGGCATCGATCAGGCTGGCCTCCAGGCGCTCGATGAAATAGCGGCGGTTGGCCAGACCGGTCAAGGGATCATGGTAGGCGAGATAGTTCAGCTTGCTCTCGGCCTGGCGGCGTTCGATGATCTCGCCCTCGAGCTGGCGGTTGGAGCGTCGCAACTCCTCGGTCCGCGCGTCGACCTGGACCTCCAGCGTACTGCGCGCCGCCTCGATTCGCTCCGCCTGGTCGTAGAGGATGCCCTGAGCCCGCCGTACCACCAGGAACTGCGCGAAGAACAGCAGGGCGAAGACAGCGACGACAACCGCCGTGATCAGCCACAGCCCCTGCCGGAACGGAGTCATGAACGGCGTCACATCCTGATAGATCTCGAACACGCCCTCGACCGCCCTGCCCTCGCTGGAAATAGGCACGTAGCTGGCCAGCAGATCGATGTTCGAGCGGGTACCATCGAGCGTTTCCACCGTCTCGTGATGGCTCAGGCCGCTGGTCACCGAACCAGCGAGCGCGGACTTGAATCCGGGACTGTCGGGCCGGCTTTCCCCGACCTGCGCCACATCGGTCGAAAAGATCGTCACCCCGAGGCGATTGTAGATCCGGACCTTGGCCACCCCCGTGCCGTCCAGCAGTGCGCCGACCCTGGTCTGCATCTCCTGCGATTCGTCCGACGCCTCGAGCATCGAGGCGTCGATGCCCACCGATGCCGCCATCAGGCCGGCCAGCGGCACGCCAAGGGAATTCTCGATGACCCGCGCCATCGCCACATTGCGGTCTTCGGCCAGCATCGTCATCTGGCGCACCGACACTTCGCGGTACATCGTGCCGAGAAGTCCGGCCGCCAGCCCGATAAGGATCAGGCTGAGCGTCGAAAAATAGCGGGAAAGGTTGAACATGTTTGCTTACCGGGGCTTCCGCAGAGCTTAGTCGATGTCGCGAATCCGCGCCACCGCGTCTTCGACGCGCCGAACGGCAATGACTTCGATGCCGGTAATCGCCTGCTTCGGGCGATTGGCTTCCGGAATCAGCGCCCGGGTGAAGCCAAGCTTGGCGGCTTCCTTGAGGCGCTCCTGTCCGCGTGGCGCCGGCCGGATTTCACCGGCCAGCCCAACTTCACCAAACACTATAAGTTTGGATGGCAACGGCTTGTTTTTCATGGAAGATGTTATGGACAGGAGCACAGCTAGATCGGCTGCCGGCTCGCTGATCTTGACCCCGCCAACGGCATTGACGAAGACATCCTGGTCGAAGCAGACGATTCCGGCGTGGCGGTGGAGAACGGCCAGCAGCATCGCCAGGCGCTGCGCATCGAGTCCGACGGTGAGCCGGCGCGGATTGCCATGCGCCGTATCGACCAGTGCCTGAATCTCGACCAGCAGCGGCCGTGTCCCCTCCTGCGTCACCATCACGCACGAACCGGCAACATCCTGCCCGTGTTGCGACAGGAACAGCGCCGACGGGTTGTTGACACCCTTCAGCCCCTTGTCGGTCATGGCAAAGACGCCGAGTTCGTTGACCGCGCCAAAGCGGTTCTTGACCGCGCGCACCAGCCGGAAGCTGGAATGGGCGTCGCCCTCGAAGTAGAGCACCGTATCGACAATGTGCTCGAGCACGCGCGGCCCCGCCAGCGCGCCCTCCTTGGTCACGTGGCCGACCAGGATGACGGTGATGCCGGCCTGCTTGGCCAACCGGGTCAGCTGGGCGGCGCATTCACGTACCTGCGCGACCGACCCGGGGGCGCTCGAGAGTTGGTCCGACCACAGCGTCTGGATCGAGTCGATGACGGCGACCTGGGGTTGCTCGGCCTGCAGCGTGGCGAGGATGCGCTCGAGATTGATCTCCGCCATCAGTTGCAGCGAGCGGGTGTCCAGTCCGAGCCGGCGCGCGCGCAGCGCGACCTGTTCGCCGGATTCCTCGCCGCTGACATAGAGCACCTTGCAGCCGGACGACAGCAGCGACAGCGCCTGCAACAGCAACGTGCTCTTGCCGATCCCCGGATCGCCGCCAATCAGCACGACGCCGCCGGCAACGAGACCACCACCGAGAGCGCGGTCGAATTCGGCGATTCCGGTCGCGACGCGCTCGCTCTCGCGCGCCTCGATTTCCGAGAGATTGCGCAGGCGAACGACCGGGGCCGGCGACTCGAAGCGGTGCCCGCTTGGCTTTTCCGCGACACTCTCGACCAGCGTGTTCCATTCCCCGCAGCCGGGGCACTGTCCCTGCCATTTCGGACTGGTTGCGCCACACTCGCTGCAACTGTAGATCGACTTGCCTTTTGCCATGATGGAACGAGGATACACCACACGCAACGTGGCGGCACGCTCGGCCCGCTCCTGGGCAATCTAGCGGACGAGCGTTACCGGAACGCGCGGCGCCAGCGCACAGAAGAGTTCGTAGGCGATCGTGCCGGCCGCATGGGCCACGGCGTCGGCCGCCACCCTCCCGGCGGCGCCGTTGCCCCACAGCGTGACCGGCGCCCCGATGCCGGCGTCGGGAATGTCGGTCAGATCGCAGGCCAGCATGTCCATCGATACCCGCCCGACGGTTTCCGTCATGCGCCCCAGCACGGCAACCGGCGTGCCGTTGGGGGCATGGCGCGGATAGCCGTCGGCGTAGCCGCAGGCGACGATGCCGATGCGCATCGGCCGCTCCGCGACGAAGGTGCCGCCGTAGCCGACCCGATCGCCCGGAAGCAGCCGCTGGACGGCGAT
>WBZP01001396.1_pt1 | contig 29968 bp, 31 predicted proteins | sample 5204301 | NCBI WGS metagenome assembly WBZP01 (sample SAMN12412401, study PRJNA552823) | activated sludge metagenome | isolation source: activated sludge from nitrification reactor of wastewater treatment plant... | place: USA: Pennsylvania | collected 2017 | reverse complement strand
CGCTGTTTCATCTGCAACACTCCTTCCGCCTAAGCAGTCGTTAGTGTGTTGCATTCACCGGTTGAATCCGCCGCCGATAGCGGACAGGCATCCCAGCTGTCCGGAATATGCCAAACAAATGCCTATCTTGCAGCAAATCGCAGCGATGCGATACCAGCGGCAAACACTTCGGTGACCACCACGCGCTGTCGGCCAAAGCCATGCGCGCAGCGGCGGGCGAGGAAATGGGGGGGCGACACGCCCAGCGCCGCCTCGGCGCGCGCGTAGAGGGGATGGCGGCGGTCGATGCGGGCGAAGGCCAGCGGCCCGCGGATGAAACCCGGGTGGGCAAAGAGCAGCGAACCAAGCGAGCGGCCACCGAGGCCGGCGAACCAGCGGCTGAGGACGCCACGCGGTTCTGCAGGGAGGACGGTGTGGGCGAAGATGACCGGGACATCGTCGCAGTGCAGGAGCACTTCGCGCACCCAGCAGCGGGCGTGCGACGGGAGGGCGAGCAGTGCTTCCTCGTCGGGATTGGCGCGATGCAGGCTCTGGCGCAGGAGTTTCAGGCGGAAGCGGCCGCAGCGTTGCAGGCGCGCCGTCAGCGAGCCCGGCTCACGCAGCCAGTCGCGCAGGTGCGCAACCGTGCCGGGAGGCGGCAGGCAATGCCGCCATTTCGAGGATCTGGCCATCGGCGCGGCGGAAGTCTTATTGGCCCGCCGGCAGTTTGTTGACGCCGCCGATGACCGAACCGGCCTTGAGTCCCTTGGCCTTGAACCAGCCGGCATTCATTTCGAGCGCGAAGCGCGCGGGGCCGGAAGGACAATGATTGTCTTCCGTCTCCGGTGCCATCTCGTCGATGCTGATGATCACACCCTTCTCGTCGAGGAAGGCGATCGACAGCGGCAGCGGCGTGTTCTTCATCCAGAAGCAGTGCACCGCCGAGGAGGGGAACACGAAGATCATGCCCTGATTGGGCGCCAGATGACGGCGGTTCATCAGGCCCTGGGCGCGGTCGGCGGGATTGGCGACCACTTCGGCCTCGATGCGATGGAAGCCGGCCGTCAGTTCGGCACGGGGAAAATCGGCGATGGCGGATCCAGCCACCATCAGCAGGCTGGCGAGCAGTGCTTTACGAAGCATGTGAATGGCCTTGTCGAACGGTTGGCAACGAAAAAGGCAGGGGAGCCCCCCTGCCTTTTCACGAAACCCGAAGCGCGATTACTTCTTCTGGGTGGTCTTCTTGGTCGACTTCTTCTTGGCCGTCGACTTTTGAGCAGCAGCTTTGGGAGCGGGAGCACTGGTCGAGGCGGAAACAACGTTGCCGCTCGAGCTTTCGGCAGCCTTGGGCACGGCCAGCGCACCGAAGGAAACGAAGGCAAAGGCGGCAGCAACCAGCATGGACAGCTTCTTCATGTGTGATCCCTTTCGTATGAATAGTAATTTTGATTCGCTACGCCCTGCGGTCAGCCAGATCGGCATAACCACCAATGAATTCGCGCCAGTCTCCGGGCGCCAATCCCCCCAGGGAAGCAGCACCCACAGCATAACGGATCAGGCGCAGCGTAGGGAAGCCCACATGCGCCGTCATGCGACGAATCTGGCGATTTTTTCCTTCGGACAGCACCACCTCGAGCCACGAGGTCGGAATCGACTGACGGAAACGGATGGGCGGATCGCGCTCCCAGAGGCCTTCCGGCGGGGCGATCCGGCGGACGCCGCAGGGGCGTGTCGTGAAATCGGCGTAACGCACGCCACGCCGGAGTAGCGCCAGCGCCTCCTCGCTCGGCTCGCCTTCGACCTGGACCCAATAGGTCTTGGGCAGCTTGTGCTTCGGTTCGGCGATGCGTGCCTGCAGCGCTCCGTCATCGGTGAGCACGAGCAGGCCTTCGCTGTCGGCATCCAGTCGCCCGGCGACATAGACACCGGGAACGGGCAGCAGATCCTTCAGCCCGCGCCAGCGACCTTCCGGCGTGAACTGGCTGAGGTAGCCGTAGGGTTTGTTGAGAAGGACGATGCGGGCCATTTCAGTGCGCGAAGGGGGAAGAGAGAAGGAGGAAGGGTAAAACCGCAGCCCCTCACCCTTCTCCCTTCCCCCTTCCCAATCAGTGCGACGTGCCTTCCGAGCGCGTGATCTTGTTCCAGACGTTGTACTTGCCGACCGGTTTCTTCGCCGGCAGGCGCTTCACTTCGGTCAGCGTCTTCATGTCGATCACCACCAGCGCGCCGTCCATTTCCCACAGGCTGGCCAGCGCATAGCGACCGTCCTTGGTGAATTCGACGTGGGCCAGCGTCTGCCCCTCCGGCGCGGTGATTTCCTTCACGACTTCGAGCGTCTGCTTGTCGATGATCTGCAGCTTGTTCTTGTGCTCCTTGCTCATCATCGAGTCGGTGAAGGCATAGCGCGTGTTCTCGTGGCTGCGCATGAAGAAGCCCGGGCCGCGCGTCCTGATCTGCTTCACGTTCTCGAAGGTCTTCAGGTCGATCACCGTGATCAGCCCCTCGTTGAGGTTCGGCGAGGCCATGACGGTGCGCTCCTTGCCAGCCGGATCGGTCCATTTCCAGGTGATCCCCGAGCCAAGGTGCGGCATGCCCGGCAGATCGAGATCTGCCACCTTCTTGCGGCCATCGAGGTAGATCACCTGCCCCTTCGTCGCCGTGCGCGAGGCGCCGAGGATCTCGTCGTAGCTCTGCGTGAAGAAGAAGTCGTCAAGATAGTCCTTCAGCATCGTGCGGCGCGGATAGAGGAAGCCCGGCTTGAAGTCGCCTTCCTTGTACTGGAAGTCATGCACCAGCCCTTCGGCCACCGGTTCGGCCTTCGGGTCGTAGCTGATCTCCCACACCTCCGGCACGTCCTTCAGCGCGGCGACGAAGCTTTTGCGCGGCGTTGCGTCGTAGACTGCCGATACGCGCGAGGTCTTGTCGCCCTTGGCATTCGCCACCGGGATGATCTTGGTCAGCGACAGGTCCTTCGCATCGAGCACGACCAGCGTGTGCGGCAGGTAGTTGGCGACCATCACCCACTTGCCGTCGCCCGACACGGCCGCGTTGCGCGTGTTGAGGCCGGCACGGGTCTCGGCGACGACGGTGAGGTTCCACAGGTCGTACTTGGTGATCCAGCCGTCGCGTGAGGCGAAGTAGACGAAGCGTCCGTCCGGCGAGTACTTCGGGCCGCCGTGCAGCGCATAGCGGCTGGGGAAGCGGTGCAGTCGCTCGAGCTTGTCACCGTCGAGGACCGAAACGTGGTGATCGCCGGTCTCGACGACGATGAAGAGGTTCATCGGGTCGGCGCCCTTCAGCGCCTTGGACGGCTTGTTCGGCAGGTCGAGCGCTGCCGTATCGACGACCTGGGACGCCTTGATCTCGGCTTCGCCCCACACCGGCGCCGGCACGACCTTCGTATAGATCCAGTCAGTCAGTGCCTGGATTTCCTCTGCCTGCAGCTTGTCGCCGAAGGCCGGCATCTGCGTCGCCGGACGGCTCTCGCGGATCACCTTGGCCGCTTCCGGCTTGCGCAGGCGCTCCAGATTCTCCGGCAGGAGCGCCGGCCCGATGCCCCCCAGGCGATTCTCGCCGTGACAGGCAACACAATGCTCCTTGTACAGCTCCTTCACGTCGGCGGCTTCGGCAAACGAGGCCATGCCGGAAAGGAAGATGGCGAGATAGGCTGCCGGCAGCCAGCGGCGTGCCAGCGGCTCCCATTTCTGCTCCCAGTTCATCAGTTGCTCCTGTGGATGCGGGTGTAGGGGGTCACGGTCAGACGCTCGCCCGATGAAACGACGCCGATCTCGTCGTCATCCAGGTAGCAGCCGGGATCTTCGGCCCACGGGTCACCTGTCAGCTGCTGCGCACGCACGCGCGTGTTGCCGTTGCAGATCTCGAGGTAGCGGCATTCGCCGCAGCGCCCTTTCACCGCGCGCGGATGCTGCTTGAGGCCGGCCATCAGTGCATCGGAAGTGTCCGGCCAGATCTGCGAGAACGGGCGCTGGCGCACATTGCCGAGCGCGTAGTGCCACCACATGGTGTCCGGATGCACGTTGCCGAGGTTGTCGATGTTGGCGACGTTCACGCCGGACGAATTGCCACCCCACTGGCGCAGCTTGGCCTCGACATGCGCGGCCTTCTCGGGGAAGCGCCGCTGCACCCACTGCAGGAAATAGGGGCCGTCGGCATCGTTGTTGCCCGTGGTGAATTCCTTCTCCAGCCCGCGCTGCTGGTACTCCCAGCAGGTATCGAAGAGCAGGTCCATGGCGTTCTTCGTCAGCTGGTGGCGGGCGTCGTCCTTGCGGTTCTTGTTGCCACGGCCGGCATAGTTGAGGTGCGAGAAGTAGAAGCGGTCGATGCCCTCGTCTTCCACGAGTTTCAGCAGCCCCGGCAGGTCATGCGCATTGTCCTGCGTCATCGTGAAGCGGACGCCGATCTTCAGGCCGAGGTCGCGGCAGCGGCGGATGCCTTCAAGCGAAGCCTCGAAGGCGCCCTCCATGCGGCGGAACTTGTCGTGCGTTTCCTTGATGCCGTCGAGCGAGATGCCGACATAGTTGAAATCGCACTCGGCGATGCGGTCGATGTTGCTGTCGTCGACCAGGGTCCCGTTCGACGAGAGGCCGACGTAGAAGCCCATCGCCTTCGCCCGCTTCGCGATGTCGAAGATGTCGGGGCGCAGCAGCGGCTCGCCGCCGGAGAGGATCAGCACCGGTACGCGGAAGGCCTTGAGGTCGTCCATGACGCCGAAGACTTCCTCGGTCGTCAGTTCGCCGGGGAAATCCTTGTCGGCGGAGATCGAGTAGCAGTGCTTGCAGGTCAGGTTGCAGCGGCGGATCAGGTTCCAGATCACCACCGGGCCGGGCGGATTGCGCTTCGGGCCGAGCGGCGTCGGCGAAGCGATTTCGTGCATGTACTGGGAAATGCGAAACATCGTGAGACCTTGTGCGGACGGGGTTCGGCGTATTAGAGGACAGCCCGCCCGCCGCGACCTTGACGTGGATCAACCGGAGCCGGATCGCCGGCGCCGCCCCCTACTCCGCCAGCAGCGCCTCGGCCACGGTGCCGACGCGGACATTGCCCCAATGCCGCCCGCCGATGTGGATCGGGAGGGCGATATCGCAGAGGAGTTCGCCGGTGTCACGGACATAGGTACGCACCAGCACCGGCTGCGTGTTCTTGGCGGCCCGCAGTTCGCCCGGATTCTCGAACTTGCGGCAGGTCCGGTTGCCGGCCAGATCGACGGCATTGTCCCCGGTGAGCGGCTTCGAGAACTTCAGGTTGTGCGCAGACAGATAGCCATCGGCATTCACGGCCACGGCATAGGCGCACGCCGGCACCGACGCCAGAGTCTTCTCGAGCAGCCCCTGGCAGCGGCGGGCATACTCGTCGCCCCAGGAAACCTTGAACTTCGGCGGGACGCAATTTCCGAACGGACGGTAGTCGCGATCGAACACGTCGATGCCGGCGCGATGCATGGCCTCGAGTTCAGCCGCCACCGCATCGCGCAGTTCGCGGGACGCATCGACTGCGAAATCGAATGCGCCGCGGCCTGTCTTGAAGCGGGAAACGAGTTCCTGGACGCCCTCGGTCGCGCTTGCCAGCGCAGAAGTACGGGCTTCGCAATCGGCCATGTTGCTGGCCACCCCGCCCGACAGGTCGTGAATGTGGGTAACGTTTTCGTGCACCTGCGCGTTGGTCGACGACAGTTCTTCCATCGCGCTGGCGATATGCAGCAACTGTTCGCCGGTCCGCTCGAAATCGAGCACCATCTGCTCAAAATGCGCTGCCGAGCGCGCCACCACCTCGCGCGTCTGCTGCACATCGACGTTGATCTCTTCGTTCTCGGTGCGCGTATTGCCGACCAGCGACAGCATCTTGTCGATGTTGCCGGTAATCTCGGTCGACGCCACCGTCACCCGTTCGGCCAGCTTGCGCACCTCGTCGGCGACGACGGCAAAGCCACGCCCCGCCTCGCCGGCCCGCGCCGCCTCGATGGCGGCATTCAGCGCCAGCAGGTTGGTCTGGTCGGCCACTTCGCGGATCAGCGCCGCAATCTGGTTGATCGAAGCCGAGCGCTGCGACAGGTCATCCACGGTCTGGTTGAAGCGCAGCACCTTCTCACCTACGCCATTGATTTTGCTGGAAATTTCCTGCATTTCACGCAGGGAGATGCGGGCCCCGTCGAGGTTGGTGCTGGTCGAATCCGAAATCAGTTGCGTGCTGTGCGAAACCTCGTCGATCGCCTGCGTCGCCTCGGTACTGGCGGTGAACACCAGTTCCGTCATCTCGCCCTGGCGACGGGCACCCTTGCCCGTTTCATCGACACGCACCTTCACCTGAACGGCTTCGGTCGCAATGCCGATGCTCGCCTTGCGGATTTCGCTGATGATCCCGCGCATTTTTTCGGCAAAGCGGTTGTAGCTCTCGGCCAGTTCCCGGAATTCGTCATGCGATATCGGCTTCAGGTCGCGCGAAAAATCACCGGCACCGGCAGCAATCTCGTTGAAGGTCGTGATCACCGAGCGCACCGGCTTGAGGATCAGGTAGCGCAGATAGAGGACCTGGCCGACGTTCCAGACGAGGCCGACTGCGGTCAGGGCAATGACAACCGTCAGCCCCCCTTCGAGCGAGCCATTGATGCGCGCCGCCAGTTCCGGGGAGGCCTGCCCGTTGGCCAGTTGCGCGGCAACAAAGGCCTTCTGGTCGAGATAGACGTAGAGGTAGGCGAGATTGATCAGGTAGAGCAGGAGGAAGCTGGACAGCTTCTTCGTCAGCGAATTCCAGAGCGTCCGCTCGTTCCAGTCGTACAGTTGCCAAAACGTGTTCATCGCTGCGTCTCCCGAATCGTTTTCGTTGTTTTGTGCCCGGGACCATGACAATTGAATTGTATGGTTGCCTGACAACAAAGATGCTGGCGATTGTAGCAAACGTGACGGCAATGAAACATGCGAACATTTCCATTCCTGAACGAACAGATGGAGGTTCCCGCATGCAGATGACCACCACCCCCGGCTTCGAAGGCAAGCGCATCACCCGTTATTGCGGCGTTGTCGCCGGCGAGGCGATTCTTGGCGCGAATATCTTCAAGGACCTGTTCGCCGGCATCCGCGATCTCGTTGGCGGCCGCTCCGGGACCTACGAAAAGGAACTGCAGCGCGCCCGCGACATCGCGATGACCGAACTCGGTGAGCGCGCCGCCGAACTGGGGGCAAACGCCGTCGTCGGCATTGACCTCGACTACGAGGTGCTCGGCGAGAAGAACGGCATGCTGATGGTGTCGGCGAGCGGGACTGCCGTCGTCATCGAATAAGCGCGAGGGGGCAATGCGCGGCGGCCGCAGGCAGCCGCGCTGCACGCGCTATTGGCTGCCGTCGTTGCCCGCGCCGGATGCGAACTTGCCGGTGCCGGTGGCCTTTTCGTAGGCATCCCAGGCGGCGTCATAACGACGGCGATGCCAGAAATTGGCGCCGGCCAGCACGACCACGCCGATGATGATCGGCCAGGTCCATGATTGATAGATGGCGGCTTCCAGATACATTGCGGAAAGCACGGCAATGCCCCAGCGCAGGCGCTCGATCAGGCGCAGTTCGGCGTCGGCGATACGGGTTTTTACTTTCAGCTCTTCGATTTCGGTCATTTCCGGTCCATTCGGCATGCAGTAGGTAAGCAACTTCGGCGCGCATTTTCCCACGTGCCGGCCATTTTTCGCGAACCGCCCGCAAAGCCGCTCCGCTGCAGGATGCAACGCTGCGACGACGACCAGTTCGGCGTATACTTTCCGGAATATTGCAGATAGATCTGCCATAACCCGATAGCCGGCCAGCCCGGCGACAAGAAGCGTCTGATGACCGACCAGAGCACTATCCCGACCCCGACCAGCCCCAATGCCCCGCCCCCCCTGCCGCAGCAATGGCAGGCAAGCCTGCAGGACCACCTTGCCCCGGGCGAGACGCTTCTGGCGTGGCTTGAAACAGATCTTGATGCCCGCCTGAGTTTCGCCAAGGGCCTCCTTGCCGTCACCGAGCGCCGCCTGCTGTCACGGCCGGCCGGCAGCGATGCCTGGCTGGAATGGCCGATTGCCGCCGGCCTCACGCTCGCCCATTTCGACCACGCCGGTGTCGGCACGCTGGAACTGGTGAACGCCGAAGGCCGACTCGCCTGTTGGCGCTTCACGCTCTCCGAGAACCTCGCGGCACTGCGCGTCGTGAACAACTTCGAGGAGCGCCTGCAGACGATCGTCACCGGCCGCCCGCCGGAGAAGGACGAGGAGGAAATCTGCCCGAAGTGCAAGGCACCGTTGCCGCCGGGCGAGGACGAATGTCCGGTCTGCGTGCGCGAGCACCAGACGCCACCCTCGACCTGGGTGCTGTTCCGCCTGTGGCGCTTTGCCCATCCGTACCGCTGGCAGCTGCTGCTCGGCTTCTCGCTGACGCTGTGCGCCACCGCCGCCTCGCTGGTGGCGCCGTACATGTCGATGCCGCTGATGGACAAGATCCTGATCCCGTACCAGAATGGTACGCCGATCGACCGCGACCTGGTCATGCTCTACCTCGGCGGCCTGCTCGCCTCGGCATTCGTCGCGTGGGGCCTGGGCTGGGCACGCACCTACATCCTCGCGCTGGTGTCGGAACGCATGGGTGCCGATCTGCGCACCACCACCTACCAGCACCTGCTGGCGCTGTCGCAGGAATATTTCGGCGGCAAGCGCACCGGCGACCTGATGGCGCGCATTGGCTCGGAAACCGACCGCATCAACATCTTCCTGTCGCTGCACCTGCTGGACTTCGCCACCGACGTGCTGATGATCACGATGACCGCGGCCATCCTGATCTCGATCAACCCCTGGCTGGCACTGGTCACGCTGCTGCCGCTGCCATTGATCGCCTGGATGATCCATGTCGTGCGCGACAAGCTGCGCACCGGCTTCGAGAAGGTTGACCGCATCTGGGCCGAAGTGACCAACGTGCTTGCCGACACCATCCCGGGCATCCGCGTCGTCAAGGCCTTCGCGCAGGAAAAGCGTGAGGTCGATCGCTTCCGCGCCGCCAACCAGCACAACCTGCAGGTGAACGACAAGGTCAATCGCGTCTGGTCGCTGTTCACGCCGACGGTGACGCTGCTCACGGAAATCGGCCTGCTGGTGGTGTGGGCCTTCGGCATCTGGCAGGTCTCGAAGGACGAGATCACGGTCGGCGTGCTGACCGCCTTCCTCGCCTACATCAGCCGCTTCTACACCCGACTCGATTCGATGAGCCGCATCGTTTCGGTGACGCAGAAGGCCGCTGCCGGTGCCAAGCGCATCTTCGACATTCTCGACCATGTCTCCAGCGTGCCGGAACCGCAGAACCCCGTGCACCTACCGCCGGTGAAGGGCCGCATCGAACTGAAGCAGATCGGCTTCCGCCACGGCACGCGCGCCGTGACGCGCGACATGAGCCTGACCATCGAGCCGGGCGAGATGATCGGACTCGTCGGCCACTCGGGTTCCGGCAAGTCGACGCTGGTCAACCTGATCTGCCGCTTCTATGACGTTGCCGAAGGCGCGATCCTGATCGACGGCATCGACATCCGCTCGGTGCCGGTCGCCGAATACCGCAAGAACATTGGCCTCGTGCTGCAGGAGCCCTTCCTCTTCTTCGGCACCATTGCCGAGAACATCGCCTACGGCAAGCCGGAGGCCACGCGGGAAGAGATCATTGCCGCCGCCCGCGCCGCCAATGCCCACGAATTCATCCTGCGCCTGCCGCACGGCTACGATTCGCTGGTCGGCGAACGCGGCCAGTCGCTCTCGGGCGGCGAGCGCCAGCGCATTTCGATCGCCCGCGCGCTGCTGATCGACCCGCGCATCCTGATCCTCGACGAAGCAACATCCTCGGTCGACACCACCACCGAACGCGAAATCCAGAAGGCGCTCGACAACCTCGTCCATGGCCGCACCACCATCGCCATCGCCCACCGCCTGTCTACCCTACGCCAGGCCAACCGCCTGATCGTCCTCGATCGCGGCAAGATCGTCGAGGTCGGCAACCACGATGAACTGATGGCGATGGAGGGTCACTACTACAAGCTGTACATGGCGCAGGCCCGCAACGTCGACACCGAAGAGCAACTGCCGCGCTTCACGCCGCCGACCAAGGAGCACGCATGACCCCCCCCGACTTCACGCTGGTCCGCAACCCGTTCGGGCGCCTCGTATTCACCGGCGCCGACGGTGAAACGCACGAGTCGGTGGTCCCGGTACGCGCCTTTCCGATCGGCGAACCCGAGCGCGGTATCGCCCTGGTCAGTACCGAGGGGCATGAACTTGCCTGGATCGACGGCTTCGAGCAACTGCCGGCGGCCGTTGCCGACCTGATCCGAGAGGAGCTCGCCAGCCGCGAGTTCGTGCCGGAAATCAGGCACATCCGCAGCGTTTCGAGCTTCGCCTGCCCGAGTACCTGGGATGTCGAAACTGATCGTGGCGATGCCCTGCTGGTGCTCAAGGGCGAGGAAGACATCCGCCGTCTCGATCGCGAAAAACTGCTGATCGCCGACACCCACGGCATCCAGTACCTGGTGCGCAACCTGGCCACCATGGATCGCGTCAGCCGCAAGATTCTGGATCGCTTCCTGTAAACTTTACGGCAGGAAGACGCGTTACTAGACTGGAGTCGCCATGAACCCCGAATCCCGTACCGACAATCTCGACAGTCGCACCGAACAGGCAGCACGCCGTTTCGTAGGTCACCTCGCCAACGATGCGAAGGTGATGGGCGCTTTCCTGTTCGGTAGTCGTGCACGCGACGCCTTCCGGCCTGACAGCGACGCCGATATCGCCGTACTGTTGCGTGGAGAACATGGGCGCCGGGTCGATGAAGCGATGCGTTTCGCCGACATTGCCTTCGATGTGATGCTCGAAACCGGCATCCTCGTGGAAGCGCTCCCGGTATGGGAAGACGAATGGGAGAATCCGTCGCTCTTCCCGAACCCGGCGCTGATCCAAAACATCCGCCGCGAAGGCATCCGTCTTTGACGCCACCCGACCACATGCGCAAGGCCACCCGCGCACTGGCTTCGGCCCGTCTGCTGGCAGCAGACGGCGACCACGAGGGTGCCTGCAACCGTGCCTATTACGCGATGTTCGATGCCGCTCATGCCGCATTGCTTGCCGGCGGCCCCCCTGCCGAAAGCGGCAATACCACCCGTACGCACCGGGGTTTGATTGCCGCTTTCGGGCAATGGCTCGTGCAACCGGGAACGCTTCCCGCCGATCTCGGCCGCGCCCTCAACCGCGTCGAACGTGCGCGTCTGCTCGCCGACTACACCGGCGAGGAAACCGATGCCGAAACTGCACGACAATCCGTCGACGAAGCATCCCGCTTTCTTGACGCCATCCGCACCCGATTCAACCTTTCCGAGTGACCTCCGCCTCCATGAGCCAAAAAGACATCATCTTCCGCAAGATCGTGCCGCTGCGCGGCCCCAATGTCTGGACCTACCGTCCGGTACTGGAGGCGTGGGTGGATATCGGCGAACTCGAGGACTTTCCCTCGAACAAGATTCCCGGCTACTACGAGCGACTGAAGGCGATGCTGCCCTCGCTGATCGAGCACCGCTGTTCGTACGAGGAACGTGGCGGCTTCCTGCGCCGGGTCGAGGAAGGCACCTGGCCGGCACACATCCTCGAACACGTGACGCTCGAACTGCAGAACCTGGCAGGCCTTCCCGGCGGCTTCGGACGCGCGCGCGAGACCTCGGAGCGCGGCGTCTACAAGGTCGCCATCCGTGCCTGGCAGGAGGACGTCACACGCGCGGCGCTGATGAAGGGGCGCGAACTGATCATGGCGGCGATGGAAGATCGCCCCTTCGACGTGAACGCGGCGGTCGAGGAGCTGACCGACATGGTCGATTCGCTGTGCCTCGGCCCCTCCACTGCAAGCATTGTCGATGCAGCGGATGACCGCAACATCCCGGCCATCCGCCTGCTGGAAGACGGCAATCTGGTGCAGATCGGCTACGCTGCCGCAATGCGCCGCATCTGGACGGCCGAAACCGATCGCACCAGCGCCATCGCCGAGGGCATCTCGCGCGACAAGGATCTCACCAAGTCGCTGCTCAGCTCCTGCGGCGTTCCGGTACCGGAAGGCCGCGAAGTCGAGAACCCCGAAGATGCCTGGGATGCTGCCGAGGACATCGGCCTGCCGGTGGTCGTCAAGCCGGTCGACGGCAACCACGGTCGCGGCGTGTTCATCGACCTGAAATCGCGCGAGGAAGTCGAGAAGGCCTACTCGGTCGCCGTCGATGAGGGCAGCGGCGTGCTCGTCGAGCGCTCGATCCCCGGCACCGAGCACCGCCTGCTGGTCATCGGTGGCAAGCTCGTCGCCGCCAACCGTGGCGACATGATCAAGGTCATGGGTGACGGCAAGTCCACCGTGCGCGAACTGATCGACCTGCAGATCAACTGCGATCCACGCCGTGGCCCGACCGAGAACCATCCGCTGTCGGTGATCCGCATCGACACTGCCGCCCGCATCGAACTGGAGCGACAGGGGCTGACCGGCGACGACGTGCCGGCGGCCGGCCGCGAAGTGCTGATCCAGCGCAATGCCAACCACGAATTCGACTGTACCGATGAAGTCCATCCGGAAACGGCGCATCTCGTCTCGCTCGCCGCGCGCATCGTCGGCCTCGACATCGCCGGCATCGACCTCGTCGCCGAGGACATCTCGAAGCCGCTGCATGAGCAGGGTGGCGCCATCGTCGAGGTCAATGCCGGCCCCAGCCTGCTGATGCACCTCAAGCCGGGCGTCGGCAAGCCGCGCCCGGTCGGCAAGGCGATCGTCGACCATCTCTTCCCGAAAAAAGCCAGCGGCCGCATCCCGGTCGTCGGCATCACCGGCTCGAAGGGCAAGACCGGCGTCGCCCGCATCCTGCGCCACCTGTTGCAGATCACCGGCAAGCACATCGGTGCCGCGACCAGTGACGGTCTATTCCTCGGCCGGCGTCACGTCGAGAAGAAGGATTGCGCGCACTGGCAGCCGGCCCGTCGCGTGCTGATGGCGCGCGCCGTCGAAGCCGCGATCTTCGAGAACGGTCCGGCCACCATCCTCGGTGAAGGCCTCGCCTATGATCGTTGTCAGATCGGCGTCGTCACCAACGTCACCGATTTCGTGCATCTGCGCGCCGACTACGACGTGCAGAGCGTCGACCAGCTGTGGAAGGCCCTGCGGACCCAGGTCGACGTCGTCCTTGATGGCGGAGCCTCGGTCCTCAATGCTGCCGACGACCAGGTGGTCGAGATGGCCGAGCTTTCCGACGGAGAGGTGATCTTCTACGCCGTCGATCCCGACACCCCGGCACTGGTCGAGCACCGCAAGCAGGATGGCCGCAGCGTCTATGTCCGCGACGGGTACCTGACGCTGGCGTGTGGCGAGGACGAAGAACCGCTGATCGAAACCATCGCCTTCATTGGCACACCGAAGGGCTGCGCCGCGCACGAAATCGAGAACCTGCTCGCTGCCGTTGCCGCCGCCTGGGCGCTGGACCTGTCGCCGGAACTGCTGCGCACCGGCATCAGCACCTACGAGACAGACGAAGCCGACGCTGCCTGAGCAACTGCCAGCCAAGCCCTGACACAAGAAACCAAGGACGAGACACCCCATGGACGTTTCCCGCACCCGGGCCCTGCGCGGCCCCAACCTGTGGAGCCGGCATACGGCGATCGAATGCATCGTTGCCTGTGCCGAGGATGAACGCGACATCAGCCGGCTGCCCGGATTCGAGGCGCGGCTGCGCGCCCGCTTCCCGGCCATCGACCTCAATCCGCCGACCGGCGGCCGCCCGATCTCGCTCGCACACGTGCAGGAAGCCGCTGCCCTCTCGCTGCAGGTGCAGGCCGGCTGCACGGTGACCTTCAGCCTGACCAAGGAAACGGTCGAACCCGGCACCTTCCAGGTGGTCGTCGAATACTCGGAGGAACCCGTCGGCCGGCTTGCCTTCGAAATGACTGAGCAGTTGATTCGCGCCGCCCTCGACGACACCCCCTTCGACATCGACGATGCCCTCTTCCGCCTCAAGGATCTCGACGGCGACGTACGCCTCGGCCCCTCTACCGGCGCCATCGTCTATGCCGGCGTCGCCCGCGGCATCCCGTATCGCCGCCTGACCGAGGGCAGCCTCGTTCAGTTCGGCTGGGGCAGCAAGCAGCGCCGCATCCAGGCCGCCGAAACCGACCTGTCCTCTGCCATCGCCGAATCGATCGCGCAGGACAAGGAGCTGACCAAGAAGCTGCTGCACGCTGCCGGCGTGCCGGTGCCGCTGGGCCGCCCGGTCGAGGATGCCGACGATGCCTGGGCCGCTGCGCAGGAGATCGGCGGGCCGGTTGTGGTCAAGCCGCAGGACGGCAACCAGGGCAAGGGCATCACGGTGAACGTCAGCACGCGCGAGGACGTGATGAAGGCCTACGAGTCGGCACGCGAGCACCGCCGCCACATCCTCGTCGAGCGCTACCTGCCGGGACATGACTTCCGCTTCCTGGTGATCGGCAAGCAACTGGTTGCTGCTGCCCGCCGCGACCCGGCACAGGTAATCGGCGACGGCCAGCACAACATCAAGGAGCTGGTCGACATCGTCAATGCCGATCCGCGCCGTGGCACCGGACATGAATCCTCGCTGACCCGAATCCGCTTCGACGACATCGCCGTCGCCCACCTTGCGAAGAAGGGCTACACGCCGGAAACCGTCCCGGCCAAGGGTGAGCGCGTGATGCTGCGGAACAACGCCAACCTGTCGACCGGCGGCACCGCCACCGACGTGACCGACGAAGTGCATCCTGAGCTGGCGGCCTGCGCCGTCGCTGCGGCACAGACCGTCGGCCTCGACATTGCCGGCATCGACGTCGTCTGCCAGACCGTGCAGGAACCCCTCGAAGCACAGGGGGGCGGCATTGTCGAGGTCAACGCCGCACCCGGCCTGCGCATGCACCTGACGCCGTCGTTCGGCAAGGGCCGGCCGATCGGCGAGGCAGTCATCAACATGATGTACGAAGACCCGAACGAGGACGGCCGCATCCCCATCGTCGCCGTCACCGGCACCAACGGCAAGACCACGACGACGCGACTGATCTCGCACCTGCTCACCGTCAGCGGGCTGCGTGTCGGCTTCACCGGCACCGATGGCGTCTATGTCGAACGTCGCCGCATCGACACCGGCGATTGCTCCGGTCCGAAGAGCGCACGCAACGTGCTGCTGCATCCGGATGTCGATGCTGCCGTGCTCGAATGCGCCCGCGGCGGCATGCTGCGCGAGGGCCTCGGCTTCGACAAGTGCGATGTCGCCGTCGTCACCAATGTCGGTGTCGGCGACCATCTCGGGTTGAATTTCATCACCACCGTCGATGACCTCGCAGTAGTCAAGCGCGTGGTCGTCGACAACGTTGCCGACTCGGGCTACGCCGTGCTCAACGCCGCCGATCCGCTGGTGGTGAAGATGGCCAGCCATTGCCCCGGCTCGGTGATCTTCTTCGCCATGGACCGCAACAATCCGGTGATGTCGCGCCATCGCGCACAAGGCAAGCGGGTCATCTATGTCGAAAACGGCGCCATCGTCGCCGCGCAGGGCAACAGCGAACACCGCGTACCGCTCGACGCGATCCCGCTCACCCGCGGCGGCATCATCGGTTTCCAGGTCGAAAATGCGATGGCGGCGACCGCTGCTGCCTGGGCGCTGGACATGGACTGGGAAAGCATCCGTGCGGGGCTTGGTTCGTTCATTTCCGATGCGTCGACCGCCCCCGGCCGCTTCAATGTCTTCAGCTACAAGGGGGCGACGCTGATCGCCGATTACGGCCACAACCCGGATGCGATCATCGCGCTGGTGCGTGCCATCGAAACGATGCCCGCCAAGCGTCGCTCGGTCGTCATCTCGGCCGCCGGCGACCGCCGCGACGACGACATCCGCCAGCAGACGCAGACGCTGGGCGATGCCTTCGATGAGGTGATCCTCTACGAGGATGCCTGCATGCGCGGCCGTGACGAAGGCGAGACGATTGCCCTGCTGCGCGCCGGCCTGGCCGGCGCAAAACGCACTGGATCGGTCGACGAGATCAAGGGTGAGTTCGTCGCCATCGACACTGCCCTCGGCCGGCTCGACTCGGGTGATCTCTGCCTGATCCTGGTCGACCAGGTCGAGGAAGCGCTGGCGCACATCGCGCAACGGGTCGCGGAAGCCGCCTGAAGCAGATTGCGCCGACGCCGGCTTCTCAGCGCTGAGCGGAGGCAGTCCTGAATGGATCCCGGCATCCTGCTCGGCATGTTCGTCCACTGGCCGGTGCTGGGACTGCTGCCGGCACTGCTGTTCGGGCTGGCATGGTACCGTCTGCGGCGAGGGTGGATCCTCGCCGCGAGCCTCGCCTGGCTGGCCTACGTTCCCTACGAACAGGCGATGAAGCTGCGGCTGCTGTGTAGCGGCGAGTGCAACATCCGCGTCGACCTGCTGCTGTTCTACCCACTGCTGATGGTGCTATCAGCCAGCGCGATCGTGGTCGTGCTGCGTCACCGCCGGCGCACATCCACCTGATGCCGGATCGGCAGCGACGTACCGACCGGAAGGTCTTCTCCGAATTGCCGTGGGCAGCGAGGCCGCTTGCAGGAGAACGCTACAGGCTGACGACGCGCGCCATCGACCACATCGCCCCGACCGCGCACGCCACTGCCAGCACCAGGCCGTAACCGGCCCGCATGATGCGGTAGGCACGGGGATTCTCGATCTTGTCAGCGATCGAGAGCAGGTGGACGGAGCCCCACGCCACCAGCAGACAGGTGACGAACGAGATACCGATCACCTGCATTTCAGTGTTGCTCATGCTGAACAGACGACCGTCGCGCAGCGGGATCGCGGCGAACACCCCCACGGCCCAGGCGAGGCCAAGCCCACCCAACGAACACAGGAGCGCAACGCTGCGGATGATTCCTTTTTCCATCGAATGAATCCTGATTGTTCCTGAAGTTTCAGCCGGCCGAATTCGAAATTCGCAAGCCGGTCTTCTTGAGTATTTCGGTCGAAAAGAGCACGTCGTGGTGACGGCAGTCCCCGCCCAGAAAAGCCTCGATCTCGGCCACCTTGGCGAGCACTTCCTCACGCGAACTGCCATGCACCATCGCGAAGAGATTGTAGGGCCAGGCGGGAAGCGCACGCGGGCGGTGATAGGCATGGGTGACGAAATCGAGGGCACCGACCATGGCGCCGAGTTCATCGATGCGTTCATCCGGGACATCCCAGACGCTCATGCCGTTGGCGGTATAGCCGATGGCGTAGTGGTTGGGCACGGCGCCGATGCGGCGGATCGTGCCCCGTTCGAGCATCGCGTTCATGCGCGCCATGACCTCACCCGCCGTCGTGCCAAGCTGCTCGGCCAGCGCGTGGTACGGACGCGGCACGAGGGGCAGGCCGGCCTGCGTCGCAACGATCAGGCGGCGATCGAGATCGTCGTTCGCGCTCATGCGACGCCCCCCGCATTCCTTACGGAAAGCTTCATCTCGACGAAGTATTCCTTGAGCTTGGGGAAGGGATACACCGGCAAGCCGGTGGCGGTTTCGATCTTCTCGACGGCAGCGGCAATCCCTTCCTTCGTTTCGGTCGCAAGGACGAACCACATGTTGAAAGGGGTATCGAGAGCGCTTTCGCGGCGGTAATTGTGCGCCACTTCGGCGAAGGCATTCACCGCGCTGTTCACCCGTTCCCACTCGGCCGTGGGCACCGCCATCGCGGCAAGGACGAAGGCGCCGCCCATGCGCTCGATCTGGAACATCGGCCCGAAGCGAGTGAGCACTTTCCGTTCGAGCATGGACTGAAGGCGGGCGATCAGTTCGTCCTCGCCGATGCCGAGGGTTTCGGCGGCTGCCGCATAGGGGCGATCGCAGATAGGGAAGTCGCCCTGCAGGGCGTCGATGATGCGGCGGTCGACCTCATCGAGGACCGCGGGTTCGGGTCTAGGCATACTTGGCGCCGGTCTGCTTGAAGCGGGTCAGCGAGAAGAGTGTCTCGTGCGGATAAGCCTGCAGGCCGGCTTCTGCACGAAGCGTGGCAATGCGTGCCTCGACCTCCTCGCGCGCCTGCCCGTGGATCATGCAGAAAAGGTTGTACGGCCAGTCCGGCAGCACGCGCGGCCGGCGATAGCAGAGGGTGACCCCCGCGGCCTGCGCCAGCAGGTTGCCAACGCGCTCGACCTCGCTGTCGGGGATGTCGTGCACCAGCATGGCATTGGCCCTGAACCCCAGCTCGTGGTGACGGACGACGACGCCGAAGCGCTTGATGATGCCTTCGTCGCACCAGCGACGGATGCGCTCAAGCACCTCGATCTCCTCACAACCCACACGCTGGGCCAGCACCTGGAAAGGACGGATGAAGAAGGGCAGCCCTTCCTGCAATGCCATGACGAGGCGGCGTTCGAGCTCTTCCAGCGGTCGCGGCGGCGTGTAGGTGTGGGCCATCGATGGCGCCCTGCGGCTGGTTTTTTCGCCGCCGTTCAGGCAGAAGCCGAGGTCGATATGGAATTCCTGTTCCAGCGGCAGGCGCAGGATCGGGTAGCCGGCGGCCTGTTCGATCGCGCCGAGAGCCGCCTGCAATCGTCCTTCGGAACCGGCCGTGACGACGAACCACAGGTTGAAGCGATGCTCGCGCTCGTAGTTGTGGTTCACCTCGGGGAAGCGGTTGACCGTCTGCGCCACGATCTCGAGTTTTTCCGGCGGCACGGCCATTGCAGCCAGCGTCGAGGCGCCGATGCGCTTCGGTGCAAAGACGGGGCCGACACGCGAAATCTTGCCCTCACGACGCAGATGCTCCAGTTCGCGGATGACGACGCCTTCGGCAACGCCCAGACGTGACGCCAGCTCGGCGAACGGCGCCGGACACAGGGGGAAATCGCGCTGGAAATCGTTGAGCAGCTGGAACTGGAGGGCGTCGCTCATGGGAACGGGGCAATCAGAAGCCGATGCGTGCCGCACGGCTCGCGAAGAAGATGCCGGAGGGTGCCTGCGCTGGGATTTCGCCGATCGTCTCGAACGTGGCGGTGTCGTAGATGACGACCTTGTTGTCATCGCGCGCAGAGACCCAGACCTGCTCACCACGTGGCGTGAATTCCATGTGCAATACGGCCTTGCCGGGCGCCAGCGTCTTCACGACCTTGCCGGTCAGCGTGTCGATGACCTGGATTTCGGAATAGTCGGGGAAGGCAAAATTCACCCAGATCTGGCGGCCGTCCGGGCGCGCCATCACGAAGACCGGCTGGCCCTTGACCGGGATGCGGCCGACTTCCTTCCAGCTCGTGCCGTCGACCACGAGGACCTCATGGCGACCGATGGCCGGCAGGTAGGCCTTGCCTTGCGCCATCGACCAGCCGCGCAGGTGCGGCATCTTGAACACCGGCAGTTTTTCCTGGCCGCGGCCATAACCTTCGAGGATCTTGCGCGCCCCCTTCTCCGGCTGCCACAGGTCGAGCAGCGCGACACCGTCCTCGCCGTAAAGGCCGGCCATGAAATAGCGGCCGTCGGGCGTCACCAGACCATCGTAGGGTTGATTGCCGGCCGGGAAGCGCTGCGTCTTCGGCTGACGCGGATTCGAGAAATCGGTAACCCAGATTTCGCCGCCCTCGAACAGGGCATAGGCGAACTTGTGGCCCTGCGCATCGGCAAGACCGACCACCTTCGAGAACTTGCCCGGCGCATATTCGGCCGGTACTTCGGAGAGGAGTTCCAGCGTTTCGGCGTCGAAAGCCTTGATGCCGCCCGGCGCATAGTTTTGCGCCACGACGATGCGGCCATCCTGTGAAATCGAGCCACCGATCGAATTGCCAGCCTGGATGACGCGCTTGACGATGCGTGCCTGCAGCAGGTCGATCTTGGTCAGCCCGCCATCGCGGCCGAAGATGTAGGCGTAGCGGCCGTCGCGCGAATAGACGGCGGAGGCATGCGAAAGATCGCCGAGCCCCTCGATGCGGTCATAGGCCTTGCGCGTCGAGGTATTCACCAGCGTCACATGGCCGCTGGCGCGCTCGATGACGAGGCCGAGGTCGACGGTACCCTTCAGTTGCTGGCTGGCGCAGCCGGCGAGCAGGAGGGCGGAGGCGGCGATGAGAGCAAGCGAGCGGCGCATGGCAATCCTGTATCGTTGAACAAGACGAAGAGTTGAACAATGCACCGGAAGGCGCGGCGACGGTTTGGTTTACGTCAAAGAACCTGCTTGATTGCCGCTTCCATCTCGGCACGGGACATGGCCCCCAGCTTCTTTGCGACCATTTTACCGTTGCGGTCGATGACCACGGTGAACGGCAGCCCGGCCTTGTCATTGCCTAGCGCCTTCATCAGGTCGACACCCTTGCCGACGCCGGCCAGCAGCACGCGGTAGTCGACGTCATAGGCCTTGGCAAAATCACGCACGGCCTCGCGGCTGTCGGCATCCTCGACGGCGAGACCGACGATGACGAGGCCCTTGCCACGATACTTTGCGTCCATCTCGACCAGGTCGGGGATTTCCTTGCGGCAGGGTCCGCACCAGCGGGCCCAGAAGTTGATGACCAGCGGCTTGCCGCGCAGGCTCTCCAGGGAAACCGGCTTGTTGTCGGTATCGACGGCGGAAGCCGCAAACAGCGGCGCCGACGACGGCAGCTCGGCTGCTACGGCAGCGACCGGCAACAGCAGCGCCAGCGAGACGAGCAGCGCGCGCATCATGGCAGGTCGCTCTTCCGGAACGTGAAGAAACCGGCAGCGGCGGCGAGCGTGCCGACGAGCACCGGGTAGACCAGTGCATAGAACTTGTAGCCGGCGGTGCCGAACAGGTCGAGGATGACGTAGGCCGACGGGCCGAGCACGATCAGTTGCGGGTCGAACATGGCCAGCGCGGCGGTACGGAAGACCTGCAGCGGATTGGCAAGCGCCAGCGTGACGGCGAGTTCCGGCGAGACGCGGCCCTGGATCATGACGCCGAGCAGGATCAGGTCGAGGAAGAGCAGCATCGTCAGCCAGACCATGAAGGCCGAGCCCTGGGCGACGTCGGTGCTGCGCGCCAGCGTCGAGATCAGCATGCCGATGCCCAGGAAGCACCACCCCATCGCGGCGAGCAGGCCGGTGTAATAGACGAACATGCCCCAGGGCACTTCGATGCCCTGCACCAGGGCCCAGAGCGCGGCGCCAAGCATGGCGACGAAGACGGGCAGGAATATGGTCACGTAGCGGCCGATGATCTTGCCCCAGAACCAGGCGGCAAGCCCGACCGGCAGCGAGAGCAGGTATTCGAAGACCCCCGCCTCGCGGTCGCCGGCGACCGAGCGCACGGTGGTGATGAGCACGAAGATCGGCAGGATCGCCATCGCCAGCTGGATGTAGGTGACGAGCAGGCGGGACAGGCCGATGAAGCCGAGCACGCGCGATTCGGTCAGCCCGAAGGCGAAGAGCAGCGCGACGATGCCGCCGAAGACGATGCTGTAGATGAGGAACCAGCGCGCCCTGAGCGATTCAACGATATCCAGTTTGGCAGTAAGCCAGAGGTGTTTCATGGTGTTCCTATTTCCCTTTGGCGAGGACGGCCTTGCGCGCCTCGGCATACGGTACGGCCTCGGCCGTACCCGCCGGCACGGCCGCGAAGCCATAGCCCATCGGCGAGCGCTTGCCACCGGCGAAGGACGCCTTGCGGGCGTCGAGCCACTGGCTAGCGGCGGGTTCGGTGCGTGAATCGACGACCCAGAATTCGCTTTCGGCATCGCTGAAAGTCTGGTGTTCCTTCCAGAAGACGGCGCAGCCGAAATCGTCGAACTTGTGCACCTTCTTCATCGGGTCACGGATCTGGGCGGCGAAACCGCGCTCGCTGATGACCATGCTGCAGCGGGTGCAGACATCGCGGTCCCAGGCGATCTTGCCGGGGCCGGTCAGCGGCTCGCTGCTACAGCCCGCGAGCACCGCCCCGAGGTACGGCCCCGCGGCAAGCGCTGGCAGCGCCGAAACAAACTTGCGACGATCCATGCTCATTGCAGCGGCAAGCTGTCCGGCACTTCGGCCATTTCGATGCGCGCGACGAGGCCGACGTAGCGCGAGATCATGCCCAGGAAGCGCAGGCGATCGGGGCCGGGCACCTGGCCGTGCCAGCGCAGGCCCTCGCCTCGATCGGCAAACGACCAGCCGGCCAAGGCCTTGGCGATGGCGGCATCGGCACGCGTCAGCGTCAGATGGACGTCGTAGAGCGACGCGAGCCCCGTGTCATCGGCGACACGGTCGTCGAGAACGATCTTGCCCATGTCCATCTCGATGACGCGGTTGACCAGCGGTGCCACTTCATCGAGGCGGTGGCTGGAGATCAGCATCGTCGTGTCGTGCAGGCGCTCGGCGAGCAACTGGAAGAAGATGTGGCGCGCCTCGGGGTCGAGATTGGCGGCCGGTTCGTCCATGACCAGTACCTTCGCGTCACGGCCGAGCGCGATGGCGATCAGCAGCTTCTGCTTCATGCCGCCGGAGAGGCGATTGAACGGGCGTGACTGGATCTCGCCCATGTCGAGGCCCAGACGGCCGGCGATCTCGTGCATGCGCAGCGGATCGGTCCCGCACAGCGAGGCAGCGAAATCGACCAGCTGGCCGACGGGCATCTTCAACGGCGGCGGCAGTTGCGGAACGAAGCCGATCTTGCCGAGGACCGCGGTGCGTTCGCGGCGCGGGCTGCCGCCGTCGATGCTGATTTCACCGGCGTGCGTGTACTCGCCAAGCAGGCAGCGGATCAGCGTGGTTTTTCCGGCGCCGTTGGAGCCGATCAGCGCGATGCGCTCGCCCAGTTCGATGCCGAGGTCGATGCCATCGAGCACACGGTGGCGCTTGAAGAGCTTGGTGACGCCTTGAAAACGGATCATGGTGGATCTTCAGTCAAATACACGCCAGGTGCGGGGCACCCGGTTCGCTCAGAGCATCTTGCTCAGGCCCTTCACGTCGAACTGCAGCGCGCCCGAAGGACAGACATCGACGCACAGGCCGCAACGGGTGCAATCCGGACCGACCGGTACATGCGTATGTTCCGCCCTGCCCTTGACCACCATGTCCAGCACATGCGGGACGAGGCAGACCTTCTTGCAGTCGCCCTCGTGGAAGCAGTGCTCGAGGCGGTACATGATGCGCACCGGCGAAAGGGTGCCCACCATACCATAGGTGAGTCCGATCGGGCAGACGTAGCGGCACCAGGCGCGGCGCGAATAGAACACCTCGAACAGGAGCAGCAGGAGCACCCAGCCCAGCGCCAGCGAAGGGCCGTAGATCAGCGCACGGGAGAGGATGCCGGTCGGCGACAGGGTCTCGAAGATGGTGTAGCCGGAGACCAGGGCCAGGGCGCTGAAAAGAACCCAGAACACGGTGCGGGCCCCGCGGTGGAACTGGCGGTCGCTGACGAGTTTCTTGTCCACGAGCTTCAGGTGCAGCCACTCGAACCACTCGGCAACGAGATGGTAGGGACAGACCCAGGAGCAGAACGAGCGCCCGCCGAGCAGCACCCACAGGAAAAAGACCGTCGCCGTCCCGATGAACAGGTTAACGATGATGTGCTTGTGGGCCAGCATCACCTGCAGCGCGGAATTGAGGTCGATCAGGTGGAAGCCGACGAAGCGCGAGGCAGTGAGCGCGCCCTCGAGCATCTGGATGTCGAGCCAGAACGAAAAGGTGAACAGCAGGTTGGCCACCAGCAGCACGCCCCAGCGCCGGTTGCGCCACTTGTGAGTAACGAGGTTGTGCTGGCGCGCATGCTCCTTCAGGGCCTCGAAATCGGCCTTGTTCATGCGCTTCATGGCATGCCATTCCTTGGCCTCGGGCGAGAACTCGGTCGGCTTCTGCGGGTCGCTGCCGAGCATGACCTTGATGCGTTCGATCATCGTCGCCATGGTCAGGCTTCCTTCCATTCCTTGCGGATGTCGACAACGATCGCGGTCGGCTCGACCGGGCAGATCATTTCGCAGACGCCGCAGCCGACGCACTGTTCGAGCACGACGGGGCGATATTTCTTGAGGCCATCGGGCCCGGTAAAGGCTTCGAGCCTGATCGCATCCTGGATCGGGCATTCGGTGACGCAGAGATCGCAGACGTCGCGTTCATACGGATGATCCTTGACCGGTACGGGCTTCCAGCGGTCGACATCCATGTAGCGCATGCGCCCCTTGAAGGCAGCGCCACGCGCCTGCCCCTTGAAGCCCTCGCCCTTGACCGCCAGGCAGGCATCCGGCCGCGCCAGCCGGGCAACGCCGATGCGTTCCTTGAGATTGAGCGTCGGCTCGGCATCCTTTGCTTTCGCCTTGAGCACCGGATCCTTGGCCATTTTCATGCCGTCGCGCAGCTTGAGGAATCCGGGCTTCTTGTAGGTCAGCGCGCCGGTCGGACAGGCGAGGATGCACTGCACGGCATCGCAGGAGAAATCGCAGGCCTGCTCGCGCGCGTCGATATAGGGCACGCCGATACCAAAGCCTTCGTCGATGTCGGCCAGCTTGATCGCTGCCACCGGACAGACCTGCACGCATTGTCCGCACTTGATGCACGAGGAGAGGAAATCATGCTCTTCGAGCGCACCTGGCGGCCGCAGGCGCTGCTTCTGCGCTTTGGCCACCGGCATCCAGCCGGCCAGCGAGAGGCCGACGACGCCGCAGGTCAGCGCGGCCGTACGGATGAACTTGCGGCGGTTCGCCGCCTTGCGTACCGGAGCCTTCGGACGCTGCGCGCCGGGAGGTGGCTTGAGATCGTCATCGTCACCGTTGTCAGCCTGATCGCTCATGATTTCGCCTTTGCCGGGTTACGGAAGATGGGCTTGTCGTCCCTCAGGATCAGCACCGGCGTCGAGAAGGGCGCCAGGCGTTCGAGGAAATCGAGCGACTCCATCACCGGGGAATTACGGAAGAAGCGTGCAGCGGGAAAATCCATCCAGATCTGGTCCGCATAGGCATAGTGTTCGTGCGGTCGATCGCCGACATTGTCGCCATCGCGGTCAAAGCCCTTGTAGTCGTCCCAGTAGTTGCCATGCCAGCGATTGCTCGTAGCCCCCGCGGCCCCGTCGACGGAGACATGCGTCATGTTGCCCTCGAAGCTGTTGCCCTCGATGACATGCCCCTCGCGATTCGAGACGAAGCGCATGCCGACCACATTGAAGGCGATGCGGTTGTTGCGGATGATCAGCTGGCTGCCAGGCTCGAACGGCGAGATGTCGCTGGTGATGCCGGTCCCGCAATAGATGATCTCGTTGCCTTCGACCGTTACGTCGGACGCCTCCTTGAAACCGATGGCCATGCCGGTGGCGCCGGTGGCGTGCGAGAAGACATTGTTGCGGATGGCGCCGCCGCCGGAATACATGACATACACGCCGACGGCGTTGTCGTAGAAGCGGTTGCCCTCGACCACGTTGCGGGCAGCGAACATGAAGTGGATGGAATAGCGGCTGCGGCGACCGACGTTGTCGAGGAAGGTGTTGTCGTTCGAGTACCACGCGACCATGTCGCGCGAGTCGATGACGCGGTTCCGCTCGATCCGGTTGTTGTTGCTGTACCAGAGACGCAGGCCGTCGCCACGCGTGCCGAGGTCGCGTACCTTCGACGAGATGCGGTTGTTGCGGATGAGGTTGTCGTTGGCAAGCTTGAGGTCGATGCCGAACAGGCAGTCGTCGATGGTGACGTTCTCGACCGTATTGTTGTGCTTGCGCACGTTCACGCAGGCATCGTCGGAATCGTGTGAATCGCCGGAGTTGGTCAGGCGGATATCACGCAGCATGGAATTGCCGCCTTCGAGGACAAGCACGGTTCCCTTGCCGCCGCCGTCGATCACCACGCCGTTGCTGCCATCGATGATGATCGGCCGGTCGACGACGACCGGCCCTGCATAGGATCCGGCCGGAGGCTTCAGTGTGCCGCCGGCGGGCGTGGCGTCAACCAGTTCCTGGAACCATTTGAGATCGCTGCGATTCGGCCCTGGCGGACGCGGTGTCTTCTGGTCGGCAGCGCCCCAGTTCGCCGGCTTGCCCATGCCCGTGTCACCACGGACAGGGGCGGGATCATCATCGATGAGGGCCGCGCCAAGCGCCACGCTGGCGACGAAACCGAGCGCGGCACACAGGGCACGCATGGGTACAGCTCTGTTCATGATCGGGCGGCCGCTCAACGAGCCTTACATTCGAAGCCCGTATTTTATTCGACAGAACCCTCTTGCATCTGCTTGCGGCGGATCAAAAGTGCGGGCAGCAGGGCAAGCGACGCAGCAACCAGCATGGCGTAGCCGTAGTAGGGATAGGAGAAGGTGGAGAACTGCGCCACCTTGCCTTCACCGAAGACGGTAGGCATGAACGGCTTGAGCGTGAAGGCGCCCATCGGGTGCAGGTGGTGGCCGAAGTGCCACAGCCAGGCCGCATAGAAGCCGACGAAGAAGATCGGCAGCAGCGCAGGTACCAGCGGCAGCACCAGCGTGAATACACGCAGCTTCGCTACGCCGACGACGAGGACCACGCACAACAGCAGCGTGGCGATGACGCCACCATGCGCAATGCCGGTCCAGAAAGCGGTACGCTCGGCAATGACGGCCGGTTCCTTGAAGTAGGCGCCAAGTTCGTGCTGGTAGTTGGCCATGTGTTCAGCCAGGCGCCCGAGCATGTACTGGTCGACCAGCATCCAGGCCGAGACAGCGGTAAAACCGGCGGCGAGGACCGCTACGCGGGCCTTGCGCTTGGGCAGCATGAACGCGATCAGCATGACGGCGAACATGCCGAAGAAGAACTTCGCCAGATGGCGTTCCACAGGGCCACCGGTGGCGATCGGATACATGCCGACGTAGTGGTTGATGGTGTTCATCTCATGCACGCAATCGAGCCCCTGCGCGCCCTTGTTGAGGTCCTTCTTGGCGTCGGTGATCGGGTTGTAGCGCTCATCCTCGTGGCCGAGATCCTTCTCGATGATTTCGTTCTTCAGACGGCTGCCGGCGGCCAGCGGGCTGCAACCGTTATAGACGCCATCGAAATGGAAGTGGATGCGGATGCCATCGGGAAAGGCATCCTTGGGGTAGTTCGGGGCTGTCAGCGAGACCCACCAGATCGGCGAAAAATAGGCGGCGATGACCATCACCAGCGCGAACAGAGTGAGGCCAGTGACGATCAGGTTCTGTTTATTGGGTGCTGCGCTCATTTGTTTCGGTCCTCGTTTGCATTGCGACGTCAGGGAGTCAGGACTGCGGCCATCTTGGCGGGCCGTTCGGGGTGTTCCAGGTATCTAGGGCAATGCCCGTGCTGCGCAACGCACAGCATATGGTTAATTGCTAATACAGATCGGCCATAAAAGCCCGCCGCCCGAAGGCGGCGGGCTCACAGGGGTGGTACGTTACTTCTTCTTCGCCGGTGCTGCGCCCTTGGCGGCCGGCTTGGCCGCGCACATGCTGCCCGGCATCGTCAGGCTCGACTGGTAGGCCGAGATCGAGATCAGCTGCTCGTTGGTATAGGGCTTGATGACCTTGACCATGTCCGGGTTGGCGTTGCGGCGGTGACCATCGCGAATCTCGGTCATCTGGCGCAGCAGGTACTTGTAGTGCTGGCCGGCGATCACCGGATAGAACTTGTCCTTGACGCCTTCACCGTTGGCACCGTGGCAGGTCTTGCAGTCCTTCTCGTACATCGCCTTGCCTTCGGCCAGACGCTTCTCGACGTCGGCCGGGGCCTTCCAGTCCTTGCCGGCATCACCCGGCTTCGAGTCGTACTTGCCGTGCTCGACCGGAATGCAGAGGCTTTCGATGTAGGCAGCGACGTCCGCCAGCTCCTGGGCATCGGTCAGCGTGGCGGCAAACGGGTACATCGTCGGGTTGTCACGCAGGCCGGCACGGATGTCGGCCATCTGCTTGATCAGCACGGTGGTATGCTGGCCGGCGAGCTGCGGGAAGGTGCCGTCGGGACGGCCGGCGCCAGACGGGAGGTGGCAGGCGCCACAAGTCTCGTAGCCCTCTTCGCCACGCTTCTTGTCACCCTTCTTGGTCAGGGCCTCGACCTTCTCTCCGGCCTGCTCGTTCCACTTGTAATCCTTGCCCTCGATGCCTTCCTTCTTCGGCGCCGGCGGGCCAGCGTTGGCAACGCCCAGCGCAAAAATCGACAGCGACGCGGCGATAATCAGTTTCTTCATCAGACAACCCCTCGATTGGTAATTAATCACGCGGTGCTAAGTTAGCAGTCACACGGATTCATGTATTTGACGTGAATCAACGGTATGGGCAGCCATCCGTGGCCAGCCATACCGTTGCCCGGCCAATCAGGGCTTCAGCTTCGACAGGTAGTCGGCAATCGCCTTGATCTCGGCATCATTGACAAGGTGCATGACGCCCTTCATCGCGGCGGTCTGGCCGTTGTTGCGGGCCCCGCTCTTGATGTCCTTCATCTGCTGCTCGGCGTAGGCGGCATTCTGGCCGGCCAGTCGCGGGTAGTTCGGCATCAGCGGCTTCTTGCCTTCCGGCCCATGGCAGGCGTTGCAGGTCTTTTCGTTAAACAGCTTGGCACCGTCATTGGCGAATACCGGGGTAGCAACGAATGCTGCGAGGGCAGCAAAAGCCATTACTTTTTTCATGGTCATTCCTTTCCAGAAGAAAACGGGGAGCAGACTAGCGCCGCTCCCCGTGGATTTGCCTTGCTTCAGATCAAGATTGCTTACTTGACCTTCTTGGCGCCGTTCTGCTCAAGGTAGGTCTTGGCACGGAGACCGAGGTCGGCAGCCTTGACCTGGTATTGCCAGACCTGCTCGGCCCACAGGGTTGCCTGGTTCCAGTCCTTCTTCTTGGCGGCTTCCTCGTGCTTGGCCTTGGCATCCTTGATCTTGTTCAGCTGGTCGGTCGCATCCTCGACCATCGCGACAACATCCGGGAAGTCCTTGAAGTTGACGCTGGTGATGTAGCCAACGACCTGGTCGATGACGGCCTGCGTGTCGGCGACCTTCTTCAGCTGCTTCTTGTAGTCGTCTTCCGTATAGACGGCCTTTTCAGCACCGGCAGTCTTGGTCGGCTTCCAGCCCTTCGGCTTGACCAGCAGGTAACCCTGCATCTCGAGGTGCAGCGCCGAGCAGAATTCCGTGCAGTAGTACGGATAGACGCCTTCCTTGTCAGCCTTGAACTTGACCGTGACGGTCTTGCCCGGTTCGACCGAGGCATGGACGTTGTAGGTCGAGACCGTGAAGCCGTGGGTTTCGTCCTGGGCACGTTCGAGGTTGGTCAGATGGATCGTGATTTCATCACCGATATCGGCCTCGATCGTTTCCGGCGTGATGTGCGAGCGGATCAGCGTGCCATAGACCGTGATCTTGTTGCCCTTCTTCTCGGTTTTTTCCTCACCGGCACGAACGGCACCCGGATGCGGCTTGTCCGTACGCGAATCGGTACCCACCTTGTAGCGGACGCCCGGCTTCAGCTTGGTGGCGTCGATGGCCACGGCATAGTGCGGCTCGCCCAGCGGCAGCGGCATGTCGTAGAGGAGCTGCATCTTGTCGTTGCTGATGTCGATCAGCTGGTGGTTCTGCGGGTGCAGAGGACCGACCGGCACGAAGCGGTCGATGGCCAGCTTGTTCAGCGCGACGAGGTAGCGGCCCTTCGGATCCATGGAGTCACCTTCCATCGCCATCAGGTGGCCGATGTTGTAGTGCACCGAGATCTTGTCGAGGACCTTGCCTTCGCAGAAGTTCCACTTCACAACCTGCGAATCGACATAGAGCGAGGTATAGGCGACGCACTGCTTCGAATCATATTGCGTGTGCAGCGGGCCGAGGCCGAGCTGGACTTGCGTGTGCAGCGCGTCCTTCATGGCGATGACCGGGATGCCGTACGGGTCCTTGGACTCGAACTTGCCGGCCTGGATGGCGGCCTGGATCTTCTCGAACGAGTAGACCGAGACGTGCGTGTCGAGCTTGCCGGAGACGGTGATGAACTTGCCGTCCGGGGTCACATCGACGCCGTGCGGCGACTTCGGCTCCGGAATGAGGAAGAGGATGCCTTCCTTGATCGCGGTTTCCATCATCAGC
>WBZP01000905.1_pt1 | contig 29977 bp, 26 predicted proteins | sample 5204301 | NCBI WGS metagenome assembly WBZP01 (sample SAMN12412401, study PRJNA552823) | activated sludge metagenome | isolation source: activated sludge from nitrification reactor of wastewater treatment plant... | place: USA: Pennsylvania | collected 2017 | reverse complement strand
GCCGCTTCACCGAAGCGGAACTGTTTTTCGGCCACGGCACCGACAACGCCTGGGACGAAGCCGCTTATCTGCTGCTGCACACCTTGAAACTGCCGCTCGATCGACTTGAGCCTTTCATGGACGCCCGTTTGACCAGCGATGAACGCGACGCCGTGCTCAAGGTGATCAAACGGCGTATCGCCGCGCGCCTGCCGGCCGCCTACCTGACCAACGAAGCCTGGCTTGGCGATTGCCGGTTCTACGTCGACGAACGCGTGATCGTACCCCGATCGCATATCGCCGAGCTACTGCATGAACAACTCAGCCCGTGGATTGACGATCCGTGGGCGATAAAAAACGTACTCGATCTGTGCACCGGTTCCGGCTGTCTGGCCATCCTCGCCGCACTCGCTTTTCCCGAATCGAAAGTCGATGCCGTCGACCTCTCGCCGGATGCCCTGGCCGTGGCCAGCCGCAATGTCGACGACTACGGACTGACGGCCCGCATGCGCTTGATCCTGTCCGATGCCTTTACCGGGATTCCGGGGGAATGTTATGACCTGATCATTTCGAACCCGCCTTACGTCAAGGCCGAATCGATGGCTGTCCTGCCCGAGGAGTACCGACGCGAGCCTGAACTGGCGCTAGCCAGCGGGGTGGATGGCCTTGATTTCGTGCGAATCCTGCTCAAAGAAGCTGCCGGCCACCTCAATCCGAACGGCCTGCTGATCGTCGAGATCGGAGACAACCGGGACGAGTTGGAGCGGGCTTTCCCGGAAACCTTGTTCACCTGGCTGGATACCAGTGCCGGGGATCGTTTTGTATTTCTGTTGCGCCGCGAGGAACTCCCGCAGTTACCCGCCTGATCTCAAGGCGTCAAGCGGAGGCACATTCAGCAGACGCGACGCCGCAAACCAGCCGGCGGCGGTGACCAGCACCGCACCGCCCAGCGTCGCCACAAGCGGGAGCGGTAAATTGACCGCGACCTCGAATTTGAAGACCGCATGCGCCAGCATTTGACCCACGGCGATGGCGGCCAGCGATGCAATCAGGCCGGCCAGGCCACCCACGACAGCCAATTCGGCGAGCAACGCGCCTCGCAACTGCACGCGCTGTGCACCGAGCGCACGCATGAGCGCCAGTTCGTAGCGTCGCTCCTCTGCCGCCGAAGCCAAGGCCGCATAGAGCACGACGATCCCGGCCATCAAGGTGAACAGGAATACAAATTGAACCGCCTGCGATACGCGCTGCGTCATCGATTGCAACTGCTGCAAAACCGCTGCGACATCGATTACCGTCAGATTGGGAAATTCGGCAACCAGCCGATTGACAAAATCCGCCTGGCTTGGCGCCAGGTAGAAACTCGTAATCCAGCTTGCCGGATAGGACGCGAGGGCCGCAGGCGGAGTCAGGACAAAGAAATTCACCCGCATCGAATCCCAGTTCAGCTTGCGCAGCCCGATTACCTGAACGATCACCGGCTCACCCCCAATGACAAATTCAAGCTTGTCGCCAGTTTTCAAACCCAGGGTCGTCGCCAGGCCTTCTTCCACCGAGGCGACGCCGCGGCCGTCATCGCCCGTTGAAAACCAGCGCCCTGCTGACACCACGTTCCCTGCTGGCAAATCCAGCCGATAGGAGAGATTGAATTCCCGGTCGATCAACCGTCTGGCGCGCTCATCCTCGTAGCTTTCGGGGGCGAGTTCCACCCCATTCACCCTGGCCAGTCGCCCGCGAACCATCGGGGAAAACTCGGTTTTCAAGTGCTCGTCGGCAAATGCCCGTTGCACGCGATCAAGCTGATCCGGCTGGATGTTCACGACAAAGCGATTGGGCGCATCCAGGGGTATGGCCTGACGCCAGGCATCCAGCAGATCGTTCCGCGTCGCGGTCAGCAAGAGCAGCGCCATGAAGGCCATCGCCAGGGCGACAATCTGCACCACGCTCGCCGTACTGTGCCGCTCAAGACTGGCCAGTCCGTATCGCCAACCGATCCCTCCCCGCCCCCCTGCGCGGACACGGCCTCGCAGCAGTAAGGCCATACGGATCGCCACGCGTGCGGCGCCGGCAAACAGCAGCATGGCCAACAAGAACCCGGCGACCACATAAGCGCCCAAACGAATTTCCCCAGCCACCCAGAACATCAGACCCGCAAGTACGGCGAAACCCAGGGCATACCCTCCCAGAAGACGTAATGACGGCAAGGTGCCGGGAGACAACTCGCGACGCAGTACGCGCAGTGTCGAAACCCCCTTGAGCTGAAGCAGTGGCGGCATCGAGAACCCGAACAGCAACATCACGCCAATGACGCTGCCCTGTAGCGCGGGCAACAAACCGGGAAGCGGCAGCGGGGTCACCAGAAGTTGCGCGAGCCAGGCATGCAGGACAAAATGCGCGAAAAATCCGATGAGGCAACCTGCCGCTGCTGAAAACATGCCCAGCAGTGCAAACTGGCACAGAAAAACGCGCAGCAGAAGTCCCTGAGTCGCTCCCAGGCAGCGCATCACCGCACAGGAGTCCAGATGACGCTGCATGTAACGCCGCGACGCCAGGGCAATGGCTACTGCAGCCAGGACCACGGTCAATAGGGCCGACAAGCCAAGAAAGGCTTGTGCTCGAGCCAGCGCCGTGCGGATTTCCGGGCGCCCGTTCTGTGCATCTTCAATGCGTTGGCCACGCCCGATGGACTTCTCTGCCAGACTTCGAAACGCGCTGACCGACTGCGTTTCCCCTGCCAACAGCAGTCGATAGGTAATACGGCTGCCGGGCTGGACCAAACCCGTCCCCATCAGATCGGCGTTGTTGAGCAGAAGCCGCGGTGCCACGCTGAAGAAATTGAGGCCCCGATCCGGCTCCAATGTCAGCACCGACCCGACGCGCAACGCCAGCGTGCCCACCGAGAGCATATCGCCCACCTGGGCCGACAAGACCGTGGCCAGACGTTCGTCGATCCAGATCGTCCCGGGTGCCGGAATACCATTAGCCGGAGCGTCCGCCCGATTGACTCCCGGCGCGATTCGCAGTTGCCCCCGCAAGGGATAGCCAGCGGAAACCGCTTTTATTTCAGCCAGTTGGGTGCGCAGTCGGTCACCCCGACCGAGGCTGACCATGCTCGGGAAGGTCCGGGTTTCAACGACCGCCAGGCCGTATTCGCCAGCTTTCACCGCCATATCCTGCGGCCACGGATGATCCGACGTGAGCAGCAGGTCGGCCCCGAGCAATTGATTGGCCTCACGCTCCAGGGACTGACGCAAACGATCGGTAAAGAAACCAACGGCGGTCAGCGCCGCCACGGCAACGACCAGTGCGGCTACCAGCAAGTGCAGCTCGCCGGCGCGCAAATCGCGACGCAACATCCGAAGCGCAAACCAGACCGTGCTCATTGGCGGGGGTTCAATCCAGTTCGCGCAGTCGGTCCAAAGCATCTTCGATGCGGCGTACGCCGAACACATCGATGCCGGCAATCGGGTGCCTGGGCTGGTTGGCTTCAGGGATGATCGCCCGGGTAAAGCCAAGCTTGACGGCTTCCTTCAAGCGTTCCTGTCCGCGCGGCGCGGGCCGGATTTCACCGGCCAATCCAACCTCACCAAATACTATAAGTTTATTAGGTAATACTTTGTTTTTTAACGACGATACAATCGCAAAAAGCACCGAAAGATCCGCCGCAGGTTCGCTGATCTTGACCCCGCCGACGGCGTTAACAAAGACATCCTGATCGAAGCAGACGATCCCCGCGTGCCGGTGTAGAACGGCCAGCAGCATGGCCAGACGCTGCGCATCGAGGCCGACAGTAAGGCGCCGTGGGTTGCCATGGGACTGATCGACCAAGGCCTGGATTTCCACCAGGAGCGGCCGCGTTCCCTCCTGGGTCACCAGTACGCAGGAGCCCGGAACCTCTTGCCCGTGTTGCGACAGAAACATCGCCGAAGGGTTGCTGACGCCCTTCAGCCCTTTGTCGGTCATGGCGAAAACGCCAATCTCATTGACGGCGCCATAACGGTTTTTTACCGCGCGGATCAAGCGGAAGCTTGAATGCGTATCGCCCTCGAAATAAAGAACGGTATCGACGATATGCTCAAGAACGCGCGGCCCGGCCAAGGCACCATCCTTGGTGACGTGTCCGACAAGTATTATGGTGATCCCGGCGTGCTTGGCCAGCCGCGTGAGCTGCGCCGCGCACTCGCGCACCTGGGCCACCGAACCGGGTGCCGAATTGAGTTGCTCGGACCACAGGGTCTGGATCGAATCGATGACCGCCACCTGCGGCTTTTCCCGTTGCAACAGGGCGATTATTTTTTCGAGGTTGATCTCGGTCAGGAGTTTGAGCTTCCGGGTATCGAGTGCCAAGCGCCGGGCCCGCATGGCAATCTGCTGACCGGATTCCTCGCCGCTGACATAGAGCGCCTGCCGGGCCACCGATAACTCGGCCAGCGCCTGCAAAAGCAGGGTGCTCTTGCCGATCCCCGGATCGCCGCCCAACAACACCACGCCGCCCGCGACCAGCCCACCACCAAGCGCCCGGTCAAATTCGCCAATGCCGGTCGGCAAGCGGTCTTCTTCGCACGCCACGATCTCCGATAGCGTTTGCAGATGAGACGTGCCGCTCAGCGCGGCGAAACGGCTGGAAAGGCCAGGGCTGGATGGCGTGTTTTCGGCGATCGTCTCGACCAGGGTGTTCCACACGCCGCAGCCGGGGCACTGCCCCTGCCACTTGGGCACACTGGCGCCGCATTCGGTACAGGAATAGATGGTCTTTGACTTGGCCAAGCCCGCCGCTCCTCAGACTTCAAGCACCGGGACGCGTCGGGCCAGCGCGCAAAACAGCTCATAGCTGATCGTCCCGGCGGCGGCGGCCACCTCGTCGGCCGGCAGCCCCTGGCCCCAGAGCACGACCGGGCTATCGACACCGGCATCAGGCAATTCGGTCAGGTCGCAGGCCAGCATGTCCATCGACACCCGCCCCAGCGTCACGGTACGCCGGCCGGAAACCATAATGGGCGTACCGCCCGGCGCATGACGCGGGTAGCCGTCGGCATAGCCGCAAGCGACGATGCCGACCCGCGTGAGCCGCCTGGCTTCATACAGCCCGCCGTAACCGACCCGCTCTCCCGGCTTGATCTGCTGGACCGCCAAAATACGGCTGCGCAAGGTCATCACCGGTCTCAGGTCGTAGCCCGCCGCATCGCTGTCGGCGAAGGGGCAACCCCCGTAGAGCATGATGCCTGGCCGTACCCAGTCGTGCGCGGTCTGCGGATAACGCAAAATGGCGGCGGAATTGGCCAGGGATATTTCGACAGAAGGCGCACCAGGCCAGCCCTGATGAATCTGCTCGAACCGTTCGAGCTGGAAGTCGATTCCCCGGCCCCCATCGGCTTCGGCAAAATGTGTCATCAGCGTCACCGTGCCTATCGCCCGGGATACGGCCAGTTCGCGTTTCACCGTCGGCAATTGGTCGAGCGTAAATCCAAGACGGTTCATGCCGGTATTGAACTTCAAGTAGATCGGCAGGCGCAGCGGCAGAGCGGCAGCACGAATCATATTCAATTGTTCGATGCTGTGAATGCAAGGGATCAGGCCGTGCTCGGCACAGACCGCCACATCGTCCGCTTCGAAAAGTCCCTCCAGGAGGAGGATGGGTTGACGGAAACCGGCATCGCGCAAGGCCACCGCATCGGACAAATCGAGCAGGGCGAAGCCATCGGCCACGTGGTCAAGCGCTTTCGCCGCGCGCATCAAGCCGTGACCGTAGGCATCCGCCTTGACGACGGCCCACGCCTTGGCGGGACGTCCCTGAAACGCGGCATGGCCTTTGGCAACCCGATAATTGTGGCGTAGCGCGGCCAGGTCGATGTGGGCTTCAATGGGGCGAGGCATAGACAATGGAATCCTGGACGCTTGACGATGGTACGAGAGTATCGACCGCATTGTGCTTCAATACAAGACGGGCATTGCGTCAAGAATGCGCTCCGACCAGGCGTGCTAACAAGTTCCGGGCTTTCATGGTATAAATCCGCCACTTCCTAGGAGCGGTTTCTGATTCCATAATGCCTCTTGGCTTTTACTTGATCATGGCGGCGCAATTTTTCTCGGCGCTCGCCGACAACGCGCTGCTTATCGTTGCCATTGCCGCCCTGCGAGAAATGAATGCCCCCAGTGCCTACGAACCGCTGTTAAAAACCTTTTTCACGGTCTCCTACGTTGCCCTGGCCGCTGTTGTCGGCGCCTTTGCCGACTCGATGCCCAAATGGCGGGTCATGTTCGTCAGCAACACGATCAAGATCGTGGGTTGCGGCATGATGCTCCTGTCGGTTCATCCGCTGATCGCTTACGCAGTGGTCGGACTCGGCGCCGCAGCCTACTCGCCAGCCAAATACGGCATCCTGACCGAATATTTGCCGCACCGCCTGCTGGTCGTAGCCAACGGCTGGATCGAGGGACTGACCGTCTGCGCGATCATCCTGGGTGTGGTCATCGGCGGCACCTTGATCCAGCCCAGCGTTGCCAAGGATCTGCTGGCTTTTGATTTCCCACTGATCGACACCGGAATCACCACCATCAAGCAAATGGCCCTTAGCATCGTCGGTGGACTCTATATGCTGGCATCGATATTCAATCTGTATATACCGGATACCGGTGTGGACCACAAGGCGCTACACAAGAACCCCTGGTATCTGATACGTGAGTTCAACCATTGCCTGGTACTGCTGTGGCGCGATCGTCTGGGTCAAATCTCACTGGCGGTAACCACGTTGTTCTGGGGCGCCGGCGCCACTTTGCAGTTCATCGTGATCAAGTGGGCCGAAGTGGCCCTGCACCTCGACCTTTCCAAGTCCAGCATGTTGCAGGGCGTGGTTGCGGTTGGCGTCGCGCTCGGCGCCATCGGCGCCGCCAGAATGATCACCTTGCGCAAATCGCTTGGGGTCATTCCACTGGGCATCGCCATGGGACTGATCGTTCTGGTCATGAATTTTGTCCATTTCGTGTGGCTGGCCATTCCCTTGCTGATCATCATCGGCGCGCTCTCCGGTTACTTTGTCGTACCGATGAACGCGCTGTTACAGCACCGCGGCCACATCTTGATGGGCGCCGGCCATTCCATCGCCGTTCAGAACTTCAACGAGAATTTGTCGATTCTCATGATGACCGGCCTCTATTACCTGATGGTCAAGCTCGACCTGTCGATTTACTGGGTCATCTCCCTGTTCGGGCTCTTTGTCAGCGCCAGCATGTTGCTGGTCAAGCGCCGCCATGAAGCCAACCAGCGGCAACACGACGACGTGATCCACCTTGACGACGGCACCCATTGAACCAAAGTAATTTGCCCGCAGGCGACACATCAAATCCACCCCGCATCAAGCAATCAGGGGTGCATTGGGCAGCTCGTCGGGATTGTCGCCGGTCGCCGGGAAATGCTCGGCCAGCACATCGGTGATCGCGCTCAGGGCGAGCAGCGTTCCCTCTTCGAATTGGCCCTCCCGAAACGCCCCTTCAATGCGCCGACAGACCGTGCTCCAGAATGCATCGCCCACCTTGGCGTTGATTCCACGATCAGCCACGATCTCGACGCGGCGATCGATCAACTGCACGTAAATCAATACGCCGGTATTGTGCTCGGTGTCCCAAACCCCAAGCTGTGAAAACAGCTCGACGGCCCTGGCACGTGCTGATTGACCATGCCACAGCCCGTGCAAGGGCAACGTGGCTTCGACCACAAAGCGTAGTTCGCCCAGGTGCGTATTTTCAGAAGCGCTTATTGCCTGTTCGATTTTGCGCAGCGTCGCCTTTGAAAATGGCCGCAACGCCCACCAGTCGGGCAATATCAGATGCCTCAGGATTCTCAGGATCGTTCCGGTCCGCATCACCAGTCTCCCGAGGCGCCGCCGCCACCGAAGCTGCCGCCCCCACCTGAAAATCCACCGCCACCCGAACTACCGCCCCACGATGAAGCGCCAGAAGACCAGCCGCCCCCGCCTCCCCTGCCACCGAGGCCGTTGAAGAGCGAAATGATGAAGGCGGCAATACCGATAATGACGGCGACCAGCATTGAAGACAAAAGCAGAGACGCGGCCACGCCCACCACGCCGCCAATGATTCCGGCAGCCAAGAAGCGGCCAAAGATGGCACGCAAAACGCCGCCAACAACAAAGACCAGAAGGAAACCAACGGGAAGCAAGGTATCCAGACCTTCGCTCGCTTTCGCCGCATCGGGCCGCGGCTTTGGCGGTGGGAGGGACTCGCCCCCAATCACCTTGAGTATCGCCTCCACACCGGAATCTATCCCACCGTAGAAATCACCCTGCTTGAAGCGCGGGCCGATCGTTTCGCTGACGATCCGCTTGGCCGTTGCATCGTTAAGCACGCCCTCCAGACCGTAGCCCACCTCGATACGAAGCTTTCTGTCTTCCTTGGCGATCAGCAGTAAAACGCCGTCATCAACGCCCTTGCGTCCGAGTTTCCACGATTCGACGACGCGCAGTGCATATTCCGGGATGGTTTCGGGCTTGACGGTCGGCACGATCAGCACGGCGATTTGCGCGCCTTTCTGTCGTTCGAACACGGCCAGCTTTTCATCCAGGCGACTGCGTTGATCGGCAGTCAGCGTAGCCGTCAGATCGGTCACCCGCGCGGAAAGCGCGGGAATCGCTTGTAAATCCTGAGCAGCGGCCAGCCCGACGACCAAGAGCAGCAGCAGGCCAAACAACCCGTCCGCTAGCCTGCGCCTCGGAAAGATCATGAATCAGTAGCCCGGAGGTGGAGTGCCCTTTCCTCCTTCGACCGGGGCAGGCACAGCCTTTTGCTTTACCGGCGCCGAAAAATCAACCTTCGGCGCAACTGAAATGGCCTTTTCGTTTTCGACGCTGAAGTTGGGTTTGATCTGATAGCCGAAGATCATGGCCGTCAGATTGTTCGGGAAGGTACGAACCGAGACGTTGAAGGCTTCAACCGACTTGATGTAGCGATTGCGCGCCACGGTAATGCGATTCTCGGTTCCTTCGAGCTGTGCCTGCAGATCGCGGAACGACGCGTCGGCCTTCAGGTTCGGGTAGTTTTCAGCGACCACCAGCAAGCGCGACAGCGCGCTCGAAAGCCCGGCCTGCGCTTGCTGGAACTTGGCAAAAGCCTCCGGATTGTTGATCAACTCCGGAGTGGCCTGAATGCCGCCAACCTGCGCGCGAGCCTGCGTGACCTGCGTCAGAACGTCTTTTTCGTGGCTGGCATAACCTTGTACCGTACTGACCAGATTGGGCACCAGATCGGCACGCCGCTGATACTGGTTGATCACTTCCGACCATGCCGATTTGACTGCCTCGTCGCTCGTCTGAAAGGTGTTGTAACCACAGCCGGAAAGCAAACTGACAATGATGGCGAAGAAGGCAAAAATTCCGATGCGCATGACCGTTTTCTCCCTAAAGGAATGAATAAAGCAGAGCCTAAATGAGGGCGCCCGGTGAAACTGCAAGAGCGCTCATGCCGAAACGCTTTCCGAGGCCAGCATTTCTCGCATCATGGCGCGCGCCCGGCAGAGGTCTTCCCAGGCTTTGGCCTTGTCGGTCAGTGTTCTGAGCAGATAGGCCGGGTGGTAGGTCACGATAACCGGTATCGTCAGTGCTTGATCGCGATAGGCAAACACTTTTCCGCGCAGGCTCGCCAGCGAACCGGCTTCGCCAAGCACCGCCTGAATCGCGGCCCGGCCAAGCAGAACGATCAATCGGGGCTGGATCAAGGCAATCTGGCGTTTAAGGTATGGCGAACACGCCGCCATTTCAGCCGCTTCCGGCGTGCGGTTGCCCGGCGGGCGGCATTTTACGGCGTTGGCGATGTAAACGTCATTCCCGCGCTTGAGGCCGATGGCCGCCAGCATGGCATCGAGCAACTTGCCGGCCGGACCGACAAAGGGCTCGCCGCGCGCGTCTTCTTCCGCGCCCGGCCCTTCGCCGATAAACAGCCAGTTAGCCTGTTCATCGCCGACGCCCGGAACCGCCTGCCGGCGCTCGGCCCCCAGCGCGCAGGCGCGACACGAGGCGATGCTTTGACGCAGTTGAATCCAGTCCAGGCGTGCAATTGCGTCCGCCTGTTCCGCTCGGCAATGGACAGGCAATCCCGCATTTTGATGGCCATCCCGCCCATCCGGCGACGCTGCCGGGGCGACCGGGGCAACCGTTGAACAAGCGGCGGCAACGGGGGCAGATGCCCCCTTCTCGTCGCGAGCCACGGCTCGCGGCTGGCGAAGTTTCCATTGCGGCGACAGCCCCATTTCGTTCAATACCCGGTCGCGGCCCAGGCTCATGCCGACACCTCGACCAGCGCGTGCGTCAGAACCCAGGCATCTTCCCGGCCGCCTTCGGCCGGATAATAACCGCGTCGCACACCGATTTGCTGAAAACCGAAATGCCGGTACATCGCCAAAGCCTTTGCATTCGACGGTCGCACTTCCAGCAGCATTGTTTTCGCTCCGCGTTCTCGAGCCACACGCATGGCCATTCGCAACAAACGTGCGCCAAAGCCCATTCTCTGCCGCTTTTCGCCGACGCTGATTGAAAGAAGATGCGCATCATCGACCGCCATCATGAGCACAAAATAACCCACCACCTCGCCATCGACCCGGCACACCCGGCACGGATAGCCGGACGTGATCGAATCGATGAAATTGTTCCGCCCCCAGGGGAATGGACACACGCGCCCCTCGATGGCCAACACGTCGTCAAGGTCGTCCGGGTGCATCGGCAAAATCTCAATTCGCGGTTCAAGAACGGCGCTCATTCAGACCCGGCCCCCTTCCGCCAACCGCTCGGCCACGGTCCTCGCTACTTTGTTGCGCACATAGAGCGGCACGGCATCGGCCGGGTCGATACGTTCTCCCCGTTCAAGACGCGGTGCAGCCAATCGAACCAGCGCTGCGGCGCACGGCATCAACTCGGGTTGCCAGCCAATGACTACCGAAGACAGACGCTCTCGTAACGCAGGATAGGCCATCAGTCCATTGCCGCTGGCGAGCCACCCTCCGGTCTCGGGCAAAGGGACCGCTTCCGGTGCATACACACCGATCGCTCCCTGTTGCCCCCCCCGTTCAAACCGTCCGTAGTACACCTCGCGCATGCGCGCATCCAGCGTAACGATAACCCGTTCGCCGCCGCTGGCCAGTGCCATGGCCTCCAGAGTTCCCACGCCCAGTAGCGGCAATCCACGGGCAACAGCCAGACCTTGGGCCACGCCACAGGATACGCGCAGTCCGGTGAATGAACCCGGCCCCGTCCCGAAAGCAATGCCATCCAGGTCGGAAAAACCCAGACCGTGCTCGCGCAACATTGCGTCGGCCAGCGGCAACAAGGTTTCGGAATTCGACAGCCCGACCGGGCAACTTCGGGCGTTGACCGCACCATCGCGCCATAGTGCGACGGAACCCGGATCGGTGGACGTTTCAAAAGCAAGGATATTCATGCCGCGTATACTACTACCCGCCCGCACAACCCGCGCCATGTCGGCGCGCTCAATGGCTGTGGCCCAATAACTGCACGCTCTACCCTGTCCGACGGAGGCTCCCAGCTTGAATCGGACGGCATCGGAATGGGCCGGCTAACCGCGATCCAGCCAGATCATCGACGCCATGCGACCGGTCTGCCTGTCGCGGCGATAGGAGAAGAAGCGATCGGCGTCGCCCACCGTACAAAACGAGCCGCCGAAAATTTCTTCGACGCCCAGCGCTTCCAGGCGCTGACGAGCCAGCAAATAGATATCGGCCAGCCATTTTTCCTGCCCGCACGGCTTGAACGCGGCCGCGGAGTGCGCGTGTTTGGCGACAAAAGCCGAACGTACTTCGCCGCCCACCTCAAACGCTTGGGGACCGATGGCCGGCCCCAGATAGGCCATCAGTTTCCCGTTCGCCTGGCCCATAGCGCCAATGCTCGATTCCAGAACGCCTGCAAGCAGTCCGCGCCAGCCCGCATGCGCCGCAGCGACCACGCTCCCCGCTTCATCGCAAAGCAATACGGGCAGGCAATCGGCGGTCATCACCACGCACGCCGAACCCGCTTGGCGCGTATATGCGGCATCCGCTTCAGGCGCTTGATCGTCCGCTGTCCATATCGACGCATCGACAACCCGCGTGCCGTGAACCTGATTCAGCCAGCAGGGGGCACACGCCACCTGCGCATCACTCACGGACAAAGTCATTTCCCGGAGACGAGCACGGTTGGTTTCAACCGAACTCGAATCGTCACCGACATGAAGCGCCAGATTGAAACTCGAATACACGCCACGGCTAACGCCGCCAACCCGGGTTGTGATCAGGCTGCGCACCTTCGGCGGCGCCGGCCAGTCGGGAACGATCCAGGCGCTACTGTTCAAAGTCGTCATCGTCTTCGCCGTCATTATCGCCTGCGGCATAGATGATCTCCGGGCCACCGGCCAGCTCGTCGTCCCAAGCTTCATCGTCGATTTCGCTGGCTTCCGCTGCAATGGCCCGCAGCCGCGCCGTTTCGACCAAGCCGGCAAAATCTTCCGGGAGATTCGATTTCCACATCATCGGTTTGCCGCTCGCCGGGTGCACCAGCCCCAGGCGGCGTGCGTGCAATGCCTGCCGATGGAATGCCGGGCCGCCGGGCACCCGGCTAGTGCCCCGCCCATACACCGGGTCACCAACCAGCGGATGTCCGATGGATGTCATATGCACGCGGATCTGATGCGTCCGGCCGGTTTCAAGTGCGCATTCAACCAGCGTGCAATCGATAAACCGTTCGACCACACGGTAATGGGTTCGCGCCGGCTTGCCGGTATTTACCACGGACATCTTCGTCCGTTGCGTCGGGTGCCGGCCAATCGGCGCGTTTACGCTACCGCCGCCTTCAACGTTGCCGCGCACCAGGGCCTGATAGATGCGCTTGACCGAACGCGCCTGCATCTGCCGTACCAGAGCAGTCTGCGCTTCCAGGGTCCGGGCAACGACCATCAGGCCGCTGGTGTCCTTGTCGAGACGATGCACAATGCCGGCACGCGGGACTTTTTCCAGGCCGGGCTCGTGATACAGCAGTGCATTGAGCAGCGTTCCGCTGCGATTCCCGCTGCCCGGATGGACGACAAGTCCCGCCTGTTTGTCCAGTACGATCAGGGTGTCATCTTCATAGACAATAGCGAGCGCTATGGCTTCCGGAAATGACGTTTCGCTGCACTCGTCAGGCGCTTCAGCCAGATCGATCAGCTCGCCACCCCAAAGTTTCTGTTTCGGTTCGTTAACCGTCACGCCGCTCACCGCCACACGGCCCTGACGTATCCAGTTCTGTATTCTGCTGCGTGAATGCTGCGGGTGCAGGCGAACAAGTATCTGGTCGAGTCGCAGCCCGCCGCAATCGGCGGGAACGCGCTGAGCTGGCCGGGGGTTTGCGCTATAATCAGCCCGCCCGGTCCTTATACCGATGTTTCCATTATGCGAATCGATTGCTGTTTCTTTATCTGGACTTTTCATCATGCGTAGTTTAGCGGTTATCGCAGCGCTTTTCCTCGTCACGCTGATCGCCGGCTGTGGACTGTTACCCGAACAACAGGATGAAACCGTCGGCTGGTCGGCCAACAAGTTGTATACCGAAGCCAAAGAAGCCTTGAACGATGGCGCTTACGACAAATCGATCAAGTATTTCGAAAAACTCGAATCACGCTATCCCTATGGACGTTACGCCCAGCAGGCGCAAATCGATATCGCCTACGCCTACTGGAAACAAAACGAACCTGCTTCAGCCGTAGCCGCTTGCGACCGGTTTATCAAGCTGCACCCGAATCACCCGAACGTCGATTACGTTTACTACCTGCGCGGACTGGTCAATTTCAATGAAGACCTGGGGATCCTGGGCCAAATCAGCCAGCAGGACATGACCGAACGCGACCCGAAAGGCGCGCGCGAATCCTTTGACTCTTTTCGGGAACTCGTCACCCGCTATCCCGACAGCAAGTACACTCCCGACGCCATTCTGCGCATGAAGTATCTGGTCAATGCGCTGGCTTCCCTGGAAGTGCACGTCGCCCGCTACTACATGAAACGCACCGCCTATGTCGCGGCCGTCAACCGTGCCCAGTTCGCCCTCAAACAATACCCGGAAGCGGCGGCAACCGAAGAGGCGCTGTTCATCATGGTCAAAGCCTACGATCTGATGGGAATGAACGACCTGCGCGACGACGCCGAACGCGTGATGCGCAAGAACTATCCGAACAGCATCTATTACACGCGGGGCCTGGAGCGCAAGGAACCGTGGTGGAAGCTCTGGTAGGCGGCCGGCCACCAGGAAGAACATGAGTCCTGTCTCTGTACTCCCTCGTGTTCCTAGTGACTTTTGGGGTGCGGCCTTTTTCGTTGACTGTACTCAGTTCGACTGCTTGATGGCCAGTACCGCCTGATTGCGCAGGGTTCGCAACAGCGAAAGTTCCTTTTCGGAAATCACGATCTCGCCGGCTCGTTCACAATCCGCATAAATCATGGCGACCGGATTATTCTTTATGCATAACGGGAAGATAACGAAGGTGCCGGCATTGACGCCCTTGCTGAACCATTCCGGTATGCGTGTGGCGATTTTTACATCCTTGGTATCGCTGATCAGAATATCGACTCCCTTGGACAGCGCCGCATGAAAAATGTCCGGTGAAAAGGTCAGGGGAAAGTTGAATCGCCGGGTAATGTCGGGCGCATCCGGGCCAAACCCGAACCGGCCGAGCATCGAATTGGAGCGCGCATCGCGAACGCACAGGATGACCCGTTTGAAGCCCTTGGCACGGTACATGGTTTCCAGAATGATGCGCAACACGTCATTGAGCTTGAATTCTTCGACCAGCGTATTGCTGATATCCTGAATGCCCGCCATCAGGATCACTTCCGAATTCCCGACTTCCGCAGTACCGCCCTCATCACCTTCACCGGCGCCATCGCTTGCTTCTTTTTCGACGACCGGGCTACCTGGCGCCCCCGCCGGCACAACGTCGGAAAGCACCGTTTCAGCGCTTGCACTGACGGCCGCAGCGGCCCGCGTCACGTGTTCCGCCGCCTCCGGCTTGGTGCTCCAGGTCTGCATCTGCCGGCCGAATTCCGATTGTTTCAGGTTGACGCCGATGATCCCGGCAAACTGCGCCACTTCCTGCATCGATTTTTCCATCGTCTCGCGCAGGGTCTGCTCATTCAGCGTGATGTTGTCACCAAAACGGGCCATGACCTTGCGCAATTCCTTTTGCCGCTGATCGGGCTCGACATCGGCAATCATCCGGCACAGATCATTGGAGAAAGCCGCCAAGACCCGCATTTTTTCCTCCACATTGCCCGCCTTGCGAACATTACCGGCCGGCAGCCGGCGCATGCTATTGACGATGAGACCGGGAAAGCCCCAGGTGCGCGCGATGCCGATGCCGAGATCCTCAAACGAGATGCCGAGCGACTGAATCGCCGCAGCTTCCTCGCTGCAAATCTTCTGCTCGATCATGCGCTTGATTTCGACGCTTTCATCCGGAAAATAAAACTGGCTCAGCAATCGTCCCAGATTGTGAAACATCGCGCAGATAAACACCTGCTCAACGTCCCGCGCCGAAGATTTTTCACTAATATCCTTGGCCAGAATCGAGGCAAGATTCGCCCGCAGGAACTCCTCTTTGAGTTGCTTGGCATTGACTTTGTTTTGCAGGTGCTCGAACAGCATGACCGTGATGGCGATATTGCGTACGGCATCGAAACCGAGCACCAGCACGGCACGTGAAATCGTGCTGATGCTGCCACCGCCCACCTGCCGGTAATAGGCCGAATTGACCAGGCGCAAAATCTTGTTGGTCAGCGAAAAATCCTTGAGAATCGAGTTGGAGAGATTGGAGATGCTCTCCTTGTCGGAACCGGCTATTTTATTGATCGTGCTGACCGATTCCGACAACGCAGGAAAGTCGCTCTTATGACGCATGCGACGCAACAGAAAATCGATGGTGCTTTGCTTGGTATCCGCCGAAGCAACCGGGTCATCCGGTTCAAGATAGCCATCGAGCGCTTCGCGCATCTCGGAGACCGAAGCGAAGCGCTGCAGCGGGTCGCGGGCAAGCGCCTTGTACAGAATGCTGGCCAGCCGGTCGTCGAGTTCGATACCGGAAGTCGCTGGAACCTTGATGTCCGAATTGGCCACCTGATGCATGACTTCGTAAACATTTTCACCATGAACGGCACGTTGCCCCGTCAGCATCTCGTACAAGATTAGACCAGCCGAAAACACATCGGTGCGCGCACTGCTTTCGCGGTGGGCGATGTACTCCGGTGCCATGTAAGACGGCGTTCCCATGAAGGTTTCACCGTCATTCGTCTGCGTCTCGATGCGCGAGGCGATGCCAAAGTCCATCACCCGCGGCATGCCGTCGCTTCCGATCAGGATGTTGTTCGGCTTCAGATCCCGATGAATGATGCCCGCAGCATGGGCATGGGCGATCGCGTCCAGCACAGGATGAAGAATCGCAATGGCTTTGACGGGTGTCAGGCGACCGCTGGCTTCGAGGAATTCGCCGAGATTCTTTCCCGGCACATATTCAAAGACGAGGTAAAGATCCCCTTGTTCCTCGTCGGCTTCGAAAATGGGCACGATGTTGGGATGACGCAACTGGCTGACCATGCGCGCTTCAACGAGCAATTGCTCATTCTTCTGTGGGTCGGGACGCGAAAAATGCAACGTTTTGATCGCCACTTCCCGCTGCAAGTGCGGATCCCGCGCCAGATAAACGACGCTCTGGGCCCCACGGCCCAATTCACGAATGATCTCAAAACGGCCTATATGCTTGCTCATCACGTTCAGTTTCTCTTGGGTGCTTCAATATTAACGCAGTCCAGGTTGCCCAATGGCTCCACCAGCGCCGTGCGCCTCTTCTCCAATCCAGACCAGGCGTGGCGCCGTTCCGCGATCGCCGCAAACAAAGGCCAGTTGACTGAACTCCGCCGCCAGTGGGCTGACTTCCTCTTCGCCGATCTGCAATAGAAGGAATCCCGGTTCAGCAGGCCACTGCCCGTCGTCGGCCAAAGTGCTGGCTGGCAAGCTGAACCAACCCAGCGCCTGGAGCCTATCCCGCAACTGCATCTGGCGTTGGGCATTTTTCTGGTCATGCCTTACACCTCCGGGGTTGCAGGCGGTGATCACTGCCCAGGTATGGACTGCCTTTCTGCGCAGAAAATCATCGAACGCAGGGTTCGAAATTCCGATGCGCAAGCTGAAAATTCCTTCCGGTGTCTCCACCTGGTAGGTCGTTGCCCGAAATGCCTTTTCGAGCGCTTGAGTTCTCAAGCATCCTCCTCGGGGGTTTCGATCTCCTCGAGTTCGCCGAGCCGGGTTTGTGCTTCAAGCACCGGCAAGGCTTCGACGCCTTTCAGCTTGCGCTCGATCTGCCGCGTCCGCACACCCGCCGATTCGATGCTTCGGGTGGCCTGTTCGAGTTTCTTTCGCGTGGCCTCCAGCACATCGCCAAACTTGCCGAATTCGGTCTTGATCGCGCCGAGCACCCTCCAGACTTCCGAAGATCGCTTCTCGATGGCCAATGTCCGAAATCCCATCTGCAAACTGTTGAGCAAGGCCGAGAGTGTGGTCGGGCCGGCAACGCTAATCCGGTAATCGCGCTGGAGACCGTCGGCCAGTCCGGGGCGGCGCAGGACTTCGGCATAAAGCCCTTCGGTCGGCAAATAGAGAATCGCGAAATCCGTGGTGTATGGCGGCTCCACATATTTGTCGCGAATTTTTTTCGCCTCGTCGCGAAGACGCAGTTCCAAGGCTTTGGCCGCCACCTCGACGGCGAGCGGATCGGAACGCTCCTGCGCATCGACCAGTCGCTGATAATCCTCCATCGGAAATTTGGCATCGATCGGCAACCACACCGGGCGCTTGTCGTCTTCACCCATCCCATTCCCGGGCAGACAGATGGCAAATTCCACGCGCTCATTTCCATTGGGTCGCGTGATGACATTCTTCCGGTACTGCTCGGCAGTCAGCACCTGTTCGAGCAAGGCCTCCAGTTGCACTTCTCCCCAGGTTCCGCGCGTTTTGACATTGGTCAAGACCTTCTTCAAATCGCCCACGCCGGCAGCCAGCGACTGCATCTCGCCCAAGCCCTTATGGACCTGTTCGAGACGTTCGCTGACCAGCTTGAACGAGTCGCCAAGGCGCTGCTCAAGCGTTTCATGCAGCTTTTCGTCAACGGTCTTGCGCATCTCTTCGAGCTTGCTCGCGTTATCGGCCTGCATGGCGCCGAGGCGGCCCTCAATCGACAACCGTAGTTGCTCGAAACGCTGTTCATTGCTTTGCGTCAGACGGATCAACTGCTGCGCAAACGACTCGAGTTGCTGCCCCTGCAAGTTGCCGAGTTGACCGACCTGTCCGGACAAGGTCTGCGCCAACCGATCCAGCGCCAGCGATTGTTCTTCGCGATCGCCTCTGGCGGCCGTCAAGGCCTCCTGGCGACCGCGCGCCATTTCATCGCGCAGTTCGCGTTCGACCCTCTCCAGGCCGCTCTCGACGGCACGGAAGTACGGATTGAGCACATCGTCCTTGCGTCCGGAACGCAGCAGCAAGCGGAGTTGCAAGCCCAGCATCAAAATGCCAAGCACCGCAAGCCCGTACAGCAAGAACTCACTCATTTTTATCCTCTACTACGCCGGCATGCCCCGATCGACTCATTTCAACGAGAAATCGACCCGGCTGTTCTTGGTTTTATCATCCGGACCCGCTTTGTCTTTTGCCGGAACAAGATTGCTGGGCAGCAAGAACAGCCGCTCGGGAGGCACCTCGTGCGCCACCAGCCAGTCACGCACCGCCTTGGCGCGGCGATCGCCCAGATTGCGCAAATCATCGTCATTGACAACCGAATTGGCCAGCATCAGCTTCTCCATCTCCTCGACCGGCAGGCTCTTCACCATGCCGATCATATTACGCGGCTTGGCAAATTTTTCCGCGCGATAGACGCGTTCGAGCAAGGTCGCATACTCGGCCGTGGCTACCTCGTCCTCAAGATCGGGCTTGGCGGGCATGTCCGCTTCGGCCTGACTCGAATCGCCGCCGCTCCCGCTAACCGCTTCCCGCTTCAAGCGCTTCACCTTGCGCTCGATACGAGCACGCTTCAAACCCTCGCGGTCAGGATCAGGGTCGACTTGCCCTTCGATCTCCAGCCGGAGTTCGGGCTTATCGATGAGCGCCTTGGACAGGCTTTCAAGGCGTTTCTGTGCCGCGGAAGAAATCACCGCGCGCCCATAGTCAAACTCAACGTTGGACAGTTCCTCGCCACCCCCAAACATTGAACCGAGCAGGGCAAACGGCGAGGTCACCGCCTTGGCAATGGCGCCGAAGATGACCTTGGCGACCAATCCCCCGATGCTGAACTGTGGATCGTTCAACGAACCCGATATGGGCAGATTGAGATCGATTTCACCCTTTCTATTCTTCAACAAGGCCACAGCCAGCGTTACTGGCAACTTGACCGCATCCGGACTATCCACCGCTTCGCCAAATGTCAGTTGATCGAGAAATATTTGGTTCTCGGCTTCCAGTTGATCGTTTTTGATCGTGTACTTGACGGACAATGACAGCTTTCCTTTCTCGATCATGTAACCGGCATACTTGCTGGCGTAGGAGGAAAGGGAGGTCAGCTCGATCCCTTTGATTTCCGCCTGGAGATCAAGATAGGGTTTGGCCGACAGCGGGTTGATCCGGGCACTCACGGTAAGCGGCGAGACATTATCGTAACTGCCGCGCAACTCTAGGTTGGCGACCGTTCCCGGAACCGATGACAGGCCCGTTAGATGACCACCAATCTTATTCAGATTCGCCGAGTAGTTTGGCTTGACGAAATTGTCGCTGAATCTGACTTGGCCGCCCTGCAAGGTGATCTTTTCGATCTTAATCGGTAACGAGGGTTCGCTTTCCGCTGCGGACGGCGAAACGGATGAAACCGCCTTGCCACCGTCTGCCGGCTGCGGTTCCGGTTGCGCGTTCTCGTCAACCGTCTGCGGCACAACGGCAACCGCCGCCGTGCCCTCCTTGCGCACGATCTGCATCAAATTGAGCTTGCCTTCGGGGCTGACGATAAGCCGCGAATAGAAATCGGATAACGCCACTTCGCCGATTGACACCGCAACCGGGTTGAGGCGCACATCGACTTTGCCGAAGTAAAGCGACTTCCAGCGCAGGAAATCTGCCGAGTTCAGCTTATCCACGGCGTTCAAGTCGCCAATCGTCGCCAGCCCGGTGAAACCGCCGTTGAGCACGGATGCCCCGCCTTTGTTACCCGTAGCTTCCTGACGCAATTGCAAACTGCCACTTGCGCTCACCTGCCCCCGGGTTATGGCGATGTTCAACCTTTCCGAGAAATAGGGTTGCAGCGGCAGCAATTCAACCGTCTTGATGTCAACGTTCAATGCCGCATCGAGCGGAAAGGGTTGCAGGCTGCCATTCAGCGCAAGATCGCCCTTGCCATTGAGCTTGAAATGGGCTGTCATTGTCGCCATCTGGCCAGGCACTGTCGACAGATTTTCCACTTCAAAACCCAAGTCTTCAATGCTTTGGACGGCCATCGGAGAAACGGCCTGATCCTCAAATCGAACGGCGAAACTTTCACCCACATATCTGGCTATCGTGATCTTCCAGGGCGTGGCCGTGTCTTTCTGCGAGGTTTCAACGGCGCGCAGTGTCGGTGGCTTGAGCCAATCGATTTTTCCATCCGTCTTGCGCCTGAGCAGACTACGCACACCCCGTGCCTTGACATCCCCTGCCAGTACTTCGCGAGTGGCCAGGTTAAGCTGCCCACCGGTGACGGTGAAACGATCGACCTTCAACCATTCCTCGGCGGTCAATCGCCAGGAGAGGTCAAACAGGACTGGAGTGGTACCTTGGCCGTCGAGTTTCGACAGATCGAACTCAATGTCATCGATGCTCGCCTCGAACGGCTTGTCGTTCGACTCATCCAGCCAGTGCAATGCACCACCGGTCACCTTGGCTTCACCGATCGACCACGCGAACGGCGTGGAAGACTCCGGTTTTTCAACTCTTAGCGGTTTCGCTGGGTCGGCTTCACGCTTCTTGCGGAAGAACTCGATCCAATTGATCGCACCGTCATGGCTGACGCGGGCATGAATTTCAGGCGTATCGACGGCAATGCGGTCAATGGCCAGCGTATGCCCAAAAATATCGAACGATCCAATGTCCAGCGCCAGATGTTTAACTGCGACTAACGGGGTAGTCGACGTGTGATTGACTTTAAGACTGTCGATTGCTGCCGTACCGGACAGCAGCAACGTTGGGGCCTTGCCATCCTCCTGACGAAACAGAAGCTTCAGTTTGGCATCCAGGTCACCGGACACGACCTTGATCGGCAACTCGAGCGGAACATAATCAATGTATTTGGCAAGCTGCAATTTGCCAAGATCAAGCTCGACTTCGCTTTCCAGCGATTTGGCGAACGGCTTGCTTTTGCCTTTGATCACCAGCGGCGCTCCGTTCACAACGGCCGAAAAAGATGGCTCGACGTTGCTATCCGTGGCATACGCCATACTTGAGATGAAGGGCAATGACAGATTGATGTCGCTGACGACATGCTTCTCGTCGACCAGGCGATCATCGAACTCGACCTCGCCACCGGTAAGCTGAATGTTATTCAGGGAAAATGGCGGTGTCGGATCATCGTTCCTGGGCTTGGCCATGAACTCGTCAAGCAGATCGGAAAAGTTATACCGCTTGTCGGGATAGCGAACAATCCTGAATGCGGGTTTCACCCAACGAATTTCACCCAGAACCGGTCCGCCCCGGAACAAGGAACTCGATTCGAGGTTCAGATACAAGCGGTCAAAACTGGCGAATTTCGCTTTGCTCTCCGGCTCAAGAATCGTCACTCCGTCGAGTGTGACAGAGAGGGCATATGGATTGATGCTCATGCTGTCGATCGTCACCTGCCGATGGAGCGCCAGGCCAAGTTTCTCGGCCAGCACGGGCTTGATCAGCGGAGGCAGGACGAAAAAGCCGAGTAGGCCGACCGCGACAAAGGCGATGAGTGCCCGTATTGCATACTTTCTGATCTTTGGTGAATCCAGAACTCCACGAATTTTGGGATGGTTGAAATTTTTGAACATGGAATTCTGCCGTGAGGTTTTGATCGCAATCTTGTCGGAAGCCTGAATTTATCACGAACGCGCCAATTCCGAAGCGGCGGTGGATTTCGTCTTTTTCAGCCCAGGCCATAACCACGCCAAACCGGCTAAAATAGAGCCCGATCAAACAAGTATGTATTGAGATACGCATGAAGACTCTCGTCATTGAGGACAGCACAAGCAGTCTCAAACTGCTATGCGGTTACATCCAGAAAATCGGGATAACGCCCATTCCGGCTGAAACCGGAGCGAAAGGGATTGACCTTTTTCTGGCCGAACACCCGGACCTGATTCTTCTTGATGTCATGTTGCCCGATCTTGACGGCTATGAAGTGGCTCGACAAGTTCGTCTGTTGGAGCCTCCCGGCGATTGGACGCCGATTATTTTCCTCAGTTCCATGAACAAGGACAAAGACATCGAGATGGGCATCGCCGCCGGCGGCGACGACTATCTTCTCAAGCCAATCAGCGAGATCGTTCTCGCCGCAAAGATTCGCGCCATGCAGCGCATCATCCAGATGCGTCAGTCGCTGCTTGTCCTCACGCGCAAACTCGATACCGCCAACCAGGAACTGAAGCGACTGACCTCGCTCGATGGTTTGACCGGCATCGCCAATCGCCGTCATTTTGACGAAATCCTGTCTCGCGAGTGGCGGCGCGCCATGCGCCAGGGCGAGGAGTTGTCGGTTCTGATGTGCGATATCGATTTTTTCAAACACTATAACGACACTTTCGGACACCAGAGCGGCGATGAATGCCTGCGCCAGATCGCCTTGGCCTTGGTCGGTTCAATGGAACGCGGTGGCGACCTTCTGGCCCGTTATGGTGGCGAAGAATTTGTTGCCGTGCTGCCCGGAACGACGCTTGATGGGGCCTCGCATATTGCAGCGCAAATGCGTCAGGCAATCTGTAAATTGAATATTACCCACCCTGATACCCCGTTCGGGAAAGTCACCGCGAGTTTTGGCGTAGCTTCTGCCGTAGCGATGCCGGAAACCGATCCGCTGAAAATTGTCGGCGCAGCCGACAAGGCGCTGTACAAAGCGAAAGATGCCGGTCGAAATCGCGTCTTCCGCACAACATCGCTTGACCCGCAAGAGGACTAAAAGAACCACGAGTCAACAAATGCGCTCAATAGCTGTTCTTCCACTCGCGCAGTGCGGCAAACACTTCAACGGCATTTTGTGCGCGAGGCACCCTACGCTGCGCTGAGGCCATGATCCCGGGCTCGTGGCAGCGCAGGAAAGGATTTGTTTGCTTCTCCAGCGACATAGTCGAGGGTACCGTGGCCCATCCCTTGGCCCGTGCCGCCTTGACTTCATCGACCCGCTGCCGTAACCGGTCGTTGCCGGGTTCGACCGCCACGGCGAAACGCAAATTGGACTCCGTGTATTCATGTGCGCAATACACGGCAGTCTGATCGGGCTTCGACGCCAGTCTCATCAACGATGCGTGCATCTGGGCCGCAGTACCCTCAAACAACCGGCCGCAACCTGCCCCAAACAGCGTATCGCCGCAAAACAAACAGCCGGAACCGTAATAGGCCAGGTGCCCAAGCGTGTGGCCCGGAACGGCCAATACCTCGAACTCGACACCCAAAGCGGGCAGGCCGATCGTTTCCCCACCACTCAATAACTTCGTGACGCCTGTGATAGACTCGGACGCCGGACCAAAGACTTCGGCCGGATAATAGGCCAGCAAATCGGCAACCCCGCCCTGATGATCGGCGTGGTGATGCGTAACCAGGATAGCAGACAGTGACAGCCCCTCCGCATCAAGCACCTCGAGAACAGGGCGAGCATCTCCGGGATCAACCACGACAGCCGCTGCACCTTTGCGCAACAGCCAGATGTAGTTATCCTTGAAAGCCGGAATCCTGATGACGTCAAACATGGCCTGATTGTGGAAGAACTGCGGAAAATGTCAATTACCGGAATCGATGGTTGGCTACACACACCGCAAGGACGCTACATCATGTCCTGGGAACAGCCCAAAATCGAGTCGCTCGTCGTTGATGTTTTCGGCTATAACGCGCTCCAGCTTGGCCTGCCGCAATACGACCTGCTCGCGGAGAACCGGATCCCGCTGCGCCAGATTGCCGGAGAATCGGGCCAAGTCGACGTGCTTTGCGATCTGCGTGAATTGCCCTTTGCCGCCAACAGCATCGATCTCGTCGTGATGCCCCACATTCTCGAATTCCATCGCGATCCGCATCAGGTCTTGCGCGAAGTCGAGCGTATACTGATTCCGGACGGACAACTGATCGTTACCGGATTCAACCCGCTCTCGTTATGGGGTTTGCGGCGTCGCTTGTCGAACAGTCGGGACAAATTTCCGATGCATGGAAGTTACATTTCGACACTTCGCCTCAAGGACTGGCTGCAACTGCTCAGTTTTGAGGTCGATCGCGGTAATTTTGGCTGTTACGCCCCCCCCTGTGACCAGGAGCACTGGCTTATGCGCTGGCACTTCATCGAAGCCGCGGGCAACCGCTGGTGGAGTTTCGCCGGAGGCGTCTATCTTCTGCGCGCAGTGAAACGGGTGCGCGGCATGCGCCTGATCATGCCCCCCTGGGGTCCGAAAAAGGTTCCTGGCAAGGTACTCACCGCCCTAACACAAAAGGAATTCGAACGCCGTGTTCAATGAAGTTGTCATCAATATCTACGCAGACGGGGGTTGCCGTGGCAACCCGGGACCCGGTGGCTGGGGTGTTTTACTGCAGTCGGGCGACGTCGAAAAGGCGTTGTGGGGCGGCGAACCGGACACCACCAACAATCGGATGGAGCTTACCGCGGTCATCCGTGCCCTTGAAGCCTTGAAGCGCCCGGCCAAATTGCGCGTTTATACCGATTCGCAATACGTGCAAAAAGGCATCAGCCTGTGGATTCACAATTGGAAGCGCAACGGCTGGCGCACGACCGACAAGAAACCGGTCAAAAATGCCGATCTTTGGCAGATACTCGACAAACTCGCCAGCCAACACGAAATCGAATGGTTGTGGCTGAAGGGGCATGCCGGGCATGCCGGCAACGAACGCGCTGACGCGCTGGCCAATCGGGGCATCGACGAGTTGCTGACTGCTCGCAGCAATCCGGATTGTGTGGCCACCGCGCGCGCAGGAACCCAATCCTGAACGGACCAGCCCAATATGCGCCAGATATTCCTCGATACCGAAACAACCGGACTTGAGCATAAGCTCGGTCACCGCGTCATCGAAATCGGTTGCGTCGAGATGCGCAATCGACGATTAACCAATCGTCATTTCCATTGTTACCTCAATCCGGAGCGCGACATCGATGCAGGAGCACTCGCGGTGCACGGCATCAGCCTCGAATTCCTCCAGGACAAACCTCGTTTTGCTGACATTGCTGCCGATTTTATCGGCTTTGTACGCGATGCCGAATTGATTATCCACAATGCCGTGTTCGATATCGGCTTTCTGAATGCCGAACTGGCCCGGCTCGATCTGACGCCAATCGAAACGGTTTGTCCTGTCGTGCATGACACGCTGCGCATGGCCAAGGATTTGCATCCCGGCAAGAAGAACAACTTGAATGCATTATGCGAGCGTTATGGCGTGGACAACTCGAATCGCACCCTGCATGGCGCCTTGCTCGACGCCGAGATACTCGCCGAAGTCTACCTGGCGATGACACGCGGCCAGGAAAGCCTGGTCATGGAGCTCGCCAGCACCGATACGAACCTGGCCTATAACGCAGAACAGGCGTTACCGGGCGAGCTGCGCAAGGCGTTAAGCATTCTGCTCGCCAGCGAAGGGGAACTTGCCGAACACCAGCAACTCCTGGCGTCGATACAAGAAGAAAGCAAAGGCCGATGCCTTTGGCTGTCCAGCAAGTCAACCGCTTGATTCAATACACCGGACGCTATGGCCGTACTGCCCGGATCGGCCGATCTGCGAGGAACGATGATACCCTGCCAACTCCCGTCCGACACCGATGAACCAACCTCGGCTGAACCCGGAGCTCAGCTGCCGGCTGATCAGATGAAGCATCAAGGGGCCTTGCCTCAGAGGCAGTATTTCGAGCTATTCAACCGGGCGCCGGTTGGCTGCTGCGTTCTGGACGCGCAAGGTCTGATCGTCGAGGTCAACCTGGCCGCCGCACGCTTGCTCGGCCGGCCACCCGACACGCTGGCGGGGCAAGCGCTGTCCCGCTTCATCCTCAAGAGCGACCGCGATCGCTTTAACCTCCTGTGCCAACAGGCGCTAATGACCGGCAGCGCACAGGACAGCGAACTGCGCATGGTGAGCGTCGAGGGTACGTCCTTCTGGGTGCGCCTCGATGCCAGCACCAGTGCGCAGGCCGACGCATCCTCTTTGCTTTGCGTCGTTGTCAGTGACATCAATTTGCGCAAGCAAAACGAAAAACAACTCCACTTGGCCGCCAGCGTTTTCAAGCATGCCCGAGAAGGCATCATGATTACCACGGCGGACGGTACGATTGTCGACGTCAATGAAGCATTTGGCCGCATCACCGGTTATGGCCGGGACGAAGTGATCGGGCAGAATCCGCGAATGCTCAGTTCGGGTCGCCACGAAAAGTCGTTCTATTCTGCCCTGTGGCGCGATCTGATCGAGAAAGGCCAGTGGTACGGTGAAATCTGGAATCGCCGCAAGAGCGGCGAGATCTATGCCGAAACGCTCTCGATCAGTGCTTTGTACGATACCCACAGTGGAAGCCGGCACTATGTGGCGCTGTTCGCCGACATTACCCGGCGCAAGCAAGCCGAAGAATTGATGCTCGAAACGAATGTGAATCTCGAAGAAAAAGTGCTCGATCGGACCAAGCAGTTGCGCATGGTATCGGCTCAACTGATGGTCAGTGAAGAACGCGAGCGGCGTATGCTGGCCCAGGATCTGCATGACAACCTGGGACAGCTGCTGGCCATCATCAAGATAAAGCTGACCTCACTGGCCCCTGGACTGCCCCCCCCTTCGGATAACACTCTGGTCGAACTGGTCGATCAGGCCGACCAGGCCGTACGTCAAATCACTTTGAATTTAAGCCCGCCGATCCTGCATACGCTCGGCATGAAAGCGGCTTTTGAATGGCTTGCCGAAGAAATGGAACGCCGGTACCAGTTGTCGGTGCACATCGACTACGAAGGCGAGCCGAAGCCGTTGATCGACGAGGTTCAGGCGATGCTCTTCCGTTCGGCCCGCGAACTCCTGATCAACGTCGCCAGGCATGCCAGGGCCAGCGAGGCCAGCCTGTCGTGTTTATGCGGCGAGAGCAAACTGACGCTGGCCGTAAGCGACAACGGTTGCGGCTTTAAATCCAGCCATTCATTTGGCGTATCATCCAGACAAAACGGTTTCGGCCTGAGCTCGATCCACGAACGTATTGTCAATATTGGAGGCGAAATGGAAATCGACAGCAGTCCCGGTCAAGGCACAACGGTCACACTGACCATACCAATTACGATAAGCGCCAAGGGAGTCCGGCCATGAAGATCAGGACTATTCTCGTCGATGACCATACGATGGTCCGTGAGGCCTTGTGCGTGGTGCTGGAGCAGGACAGTCGCATCCAGGTCGTTGGCGAAGCCGGGGACGGCGAGACCGCCTTGCAGTTGGCGGACAAGCTGGCGCCTGACGTAGTCGTCATGGATGTGGCCATGCCGGGTCAATCGGGAATCGAAACGACGCGACGACTGCTCAGCAAGCATCCGGGAATCAAGGTACTGGCCTTGTCGACCTACCTTGACCAGCGCATCGTTCAACAGATGCTCGACGTAGGCGCTGTGGGGTACATCGTCAAATCCGCGGCCGGCACCGAGTTAAAGGAAGGGATAAGGAGAGTGGCCGAAGGCCATATCTATCTGTGCGATGCCGTCACCTCGATGGTCGCCCACAGTCTGCAGGATCGGCAGACTCGATTGAACAAGACGGACAGACCCACTTTGTCTAGACGAGAAATTCAGGTCGCCACCCTTCTGGCCGAAGGGAGGAGCGCGCCTGAGATTGCGGTGAAATTGAATATTTCGCCGGGCACGGTGGACGTACACCGCCGCAACCTGATGCGCAAGCTGGAGGTACATAATGTGGTTGAACTGACCAAGTATGCCATGCGCACAGGACTGATCTCGCCCTGAAGCAGATTGCCACGAGGGGTGTGCCCGTCGCACGATATCTTAATTACATAACCGGACTCTGCCGGAATTGACCGGCTTGATGTTTTAATTGCTTGAAAATATGGGTAACAGGGTATTCACAGTGCTTAGCGGCTGAAATATATTGCAAGAACCGAAGTGGTTAAGGAACAACCCATTCAACGGCCCACCCGCAGCAGAACGTTACGTAGAAGTAGGGAAGACATGATCAGACATGGCGCGGTTTCGTCGCAGAACACTCCTCAGAAACGGAGAGCGCTTCGAATCCCTTTTGTCAATCATGGCCGCTAACCTGTCCATGTCAACAATAAAGAATAACCCCATACCCATCAGGAGAACACAAAGCATGAGAACCAGCACAGAGTCAGCAAATTATTCCAATAAACAGCCTGAAGGCAGCGGATCTGCGTGGCAAGCTCAAAGCCCCGAGAGGCCGATGACCATTTCAGGCAACGACGATTACCAGCAAGTCATTGCTGAAGCCGCTTTTTTCCAGGCCCAGCAACGTGCCAAGGAACTGGGATGGGGCGGGTCTAGCCGTCAGGAGTCTTAAGTCTCAAATTCAAGTCGACGGGGGATTGCTGCCTGCCCTGGGTAAACCCCTCAGCCAACCTCGTCGATCTTTCTCACCGATTTCTGGAATAGCGACGCCGGAAGGTGTTTCTTAGCAGAATGTTCAGCCGTACCGGTTCAGTCGTGCCGGGTCTCTGAGTTCGCGAGACAAAACCAGACCAGCGGGACGTAACGCAGACGAAGCAACCGAAGTAAGGGATTTCGCGGCGCACCGAACCGACTCACACACCGACCACCCCAGCATTTACCTCAGGAAACTTTGTTCACGTCGGCTCAGCTACTGCCCGGAGTAACCACCGGGCGTTTTGACCGCCGGTGCTGTCGCTTCGGCGGGCGATTGTCCGGCCTTCCTTCTTGTGGCCTCGCGTCCGGTCTTGGGCCGTTGTTAGCAAACCCTGGATTTCGATCGGGGCGCCGTGCCGGTGCCGTAGGCCCCTGTTGCTTGCCCAACGGTCGATCCTGTTGACGATCCGACTCGCGGTTTCCGGGTGCCGTGCGAATTTCAAGCTCGTTCAGCTCATCCCATTGCTCGTCGGTACGATCCCGTTCGGGAATGGCAGTCAGCTCGCGAATTCGGCGACGTGGATCAATTAATTCTGGATCATTCATACCCATATTATGAACTACACCACGGTCTTCGTTCAACTTAGCCGCTAAAACAGTCGCGCAGCGAATACGATTGCTCCGTCGAAAATCGCTTTCAGCCCTATAATTCCCCCTTTTTTGAGCAACCCTCATGTGGTTCAAGAACCTGCAGCTCTATCGGATTCCCGTTGGCTGGGCAAAAGACGGTAGTCATCTTGAAGAGCAGCTTTCGGCCCGCAGGCTGCAACCGTGCAATCCATCCGATCTCCAGAGCGTGGGTTGGGTTGCCCCAGAGAACGAAGGTGCGCTGGTCCACTCGATCAACCGTCAGCACTTGCTGGCGCTTGGCGTCGAGCAGAAACTGCTGCCCGCTTCAGTCGTCAAGCAGTTCGCTGGAGAGCGAGCCAAGGCGATTGAGGAGACCGAAGGCCGCCGCGTCGGGCGCAAGGAAATGCGAGAACTCCGCGAATCGATGACCCTCGAACTGCTGCCACGTGCCTTCATACGCCGCAGAACCACGTTTGGCTGGATAGATCCGCTCAATGGCTGGCTGGTCATCGACGCGGCCGGAACGGCCAAAGCCGAAGAGTTTCT
>WBZP01001393.1_pt1 | contig 29985 bp, 17 predicted proteins | sample 5204301 | NCBI WGS metagenome assembly WBZP01 (sample SAMN12412401, study PRJNA552823) | activated sludge metagenome | isolation source: activated sludge from nitrification reactor of wastewater treatment plant... | place: USA: Pennsylvania | collected 2017 | reverse complement strand
CGTGTTCGTCGTGCCGGCGTTCGCGACGACCAGGAACGGGCGTCGGCCGGCTGCGGCGTCTCTCCGCACGGCATCCTCGAGCGCGTCGGCCCGCAGGCGCCGGCGGCCGTCCACCGGGAGCGCGCGCGCCGCGCGGCGGGGCAGGCCCGCGAGCCGTGCCGCCTTCGCGACGCAGTAGTGCGTCTCCTCGGAGAAGTAGAGGACGCCCCCGGAGAGGTCCTCGCCGAGCTTCTCGTGGCGGGCGGCGACGATCGCCCCGAAGTTCGACATCGACCCGCCCGAGGTCAGCAGGCCGCGCGCGCCGGCCGGAAGACCCATGAGGTCGCACAGCCAGCGGCCGGCCGTCTCCTCGATCTGCGCGAGGGCCGGCGCGGGCTGGCTGACGCCGACGTACCGGTTCGTGGCCGCGGACACGAACGCGGCGAGCGCGGCCGCGTAGACGCCGCCGCCCGGGATGTACGCGAGGTAGCCCGGGCCCGCGGTGTTGTAGCTCTTGGCGATCGCCGGGCGGAGCCGCTCGAGGATCGACTCGAGGCTCCGTCCCTCCTCGGGGATGGGCTCCCGGAACGACGCGCGCACGGCCTCGGCCCCGTCGAGGTCGAACGACGGCTGCTCGTCGAGCGTCGCCACCTGCTCGACGACGAACGCGGCCACCGCCCGCGTCAGCGCGTCGAGCTCTTCTCTCCCGGGCTCGAGGAGGCGGCTCTCGTCGGGCATGGACCGCCCATCCTAGCCGACCGCGTCGCGGGTCAGGCCGCGCAGGCGCTCCGGGCGGTCCGCGGTGCGGTCGAGGTGGAGCAGCACCGCCGCCGCCGGCAGGGCCACGAGCGGCACGAGGCCCCAGAACGCCCGCTCGCCGAGCGCGGCGTGGAGCGGCAGCGTGACCGTCGGGTTGACCGCGAAGGCGATCGACCAGGAGGCCTGGTAGAGGCTCAGGTAGCGACCGCGGGCCGAGGGCGGGGCCCAGTCGGCCACGAACGACATCGCCTGCGGCGAGGCGAGGATCTCGCCGGCGGTGAAGACGAGCACCGCGACGAGGAACCACGACCAGTGCATCACGAGGCCGAGCATTCCGAAGCCGCCCGCGCACAGCACGTTGCCGAGGGCGGCGACCCGCAGGCGCCGGAAGCGGCGCAGGCGCGCGACGAGCGTGACCTCGAAGGCGGCGACGAGGAGCCCGTTGACGGCGACGAGCGCTCCGTAGACCTTGGCCGGATAGTGCGCCCCGAGCGTGACCGTGAGCGGAAAGACCGACAGGTTCGAGGCGAAGACGAGGGAGAACAGGAAAGCCGCCGCCATCACCCGGAGGAAGACACCGTCGCTCAGCGGGTGGCGGACCGGCGCGAGCCTCGAACCCGACGGCGCCGACGGCTCCGCCGCAGCCGCCGCGGGAACGGCCACGGGCGCCGCCACGGTGGATATCGGCATCGGTCGCGTGTCCGGAATGTGAAAGTAGACGATGGCGCCGTAGGCGAGCGTGGTGAGGCCGTCGCCCACGAAGAGCAGGCGCCAGCTCCAGTCGGCGAAGACACCGCCGAGCGCGACGCCGGCCGCCCAGCCCAGGTTCACGGCCATGCGCAGGCCGGCGAAGCCGCTCGCCCGCTCGGTCGAGGGCAGCAGGTCGCCGATCACGGCCGCGGCGGCGGGGCGATAGAGCTCGCCCACGAAGGCGAAGGCGAGCAGCAGCGGCACGAGCACACGCAGTGCCGGGGCGAAGCCCATCGCCACCGCCAGAAGCCCCGAGCCGAAGAGGCTCACGAGGAGCGTCGGCCGGCGCCCCAGGCGGTCGGTGAGGACCCCGCCGGCGAGGACCGAAACGAGCGTCCCCGCGCCGTAGGCGAAGAGGAGCTTCGCCGCCTCGCCCTCGGCGAGGCGGAAATCGCGGAGGAGCACGAGCGCGAGGTAGGGGAGGATGAACGTCCCGAGCTTGTTGACGAGGGTGCCGAAGAGCAGCACCCGCACCGGCCGCGGGAAGCGCGCGACGACGCGGAGCGGGTTCATCGACATCGCCGCCCCACTCTACTCTGCACGCCCGGCCCGGCCGAGCCCGGGCCGCGTGCCAGCTCGGCTTGACCCGCCCGCGGGCGGCCGATTAAATGGGCCGGCTACGGAGAGGAGAGCCGACCGATGCACAAGCTGGTCCTGCTGCGCCACGGCGAGAGCACCTGGAACCTGGAGAACCGCTTCACCGGCTGGACGGACGTGGACCTCTCGCCGAAGGGCGTCGAGGAGGCGACGGCGGGATCGAAGCTCCTGAAGGACGGCGGCTACGACTTCGACGTCGCGCACACGTCGCTGCTCCGCCGCGCGATCCGCACGCTCTACATCACCCTCGACGGGATGGACCGGCTGTGGATCCCGGTGAAGAAGTCGTGGCGCCTCAACGAGCGCCACTACGGGGCCCTGCAGGGGCTCAACAAGGCGGAGACGACGAAGAAGTTCGGCGAGGAGCAGGTCAAGGTCTGGCGCCGCGCCTACGCGACGCCGCCGCCCCCGCTCACGGTCGACGACGAGCGCTACCCCGGCAAGGACCCGCGCTACGCGTCGCTCACGAAGGACCTCGTGCCTCTCACCGAATCGCTGAAGGACACGGTCGCGCGCTTCCTGCCGTACTGGCACGACGCGATCGTGCCCGACCTCAAGGCCGGAAAGCGCGTCCTCGTGACCGCGCACGGCAACAGCCTGCGCGCGCTCGTGAAGCACCTCGACGGGATCTCCGACGACGCGATCGTCGGCCTCAACATCCCGACCGGCATCCCCCTCGTCTACGAGCTCGAGGACGACCTCACGCCGATCCGCAACTACTACCTCGGCGATCCCGAGGCGGCGAAGAAGGCGGCGGAAGCGGTCGCGAACCAGTCGAAGGCCAAGGCCTAGGAGAAGCGGCATGACGACCAGCGCCGACGCCCTTCCCCGCCCGCGTCGGCGCTGGCCGAAGCTCCTCGGCGGCGGCGCCGCCGCGCTCGTCCTCGTCGCCTTTGGGTCCGGCTTCTGGCTCGACGCCCGCCTGCGCGGCAGCCTGCCCGTCGTCGACGGGAGCCGGCCGCTCGCCGGCCTCGACTCGCCCGTCCGCGTCGAGCGCGACGCGCTCGGCGTGCCGGTCGTCCGCGGGAAGAGCCGCGCCGACGTCGCTCGCGCGCTGGGCTACGTCCACGCCCAGGAGCGCTTCTTCCAGATGGACCTCCTGCGCCGCCGCTCGGCGGGCGAGCTCGCCGAGCTCGTGGGCCCGGCCGCGCTCCCCGCCGACCGCGAGGTGCGCGTTCTGCGCCTGCGCGCCGTCGCGCGGCGCGCGGTCGCGGCGATGGCCCCCGAGGAGCGCGCCCTCCTCGACGCGTACACCCAGGGCGTCGCGGCCGGCCTCGCCGGCCTCGCCGCGCCGCCCTTCGAGTACCTCGTCCTGCGGGCCTCGCCCGCGCCGTGGCGGCCCGAGGACTCGATGCTGTGCTCGCTCACGATGTACCTGACCCTGCAGGGCGAGCTGCCGGCCCAGGAGTCGACCCTCGGCCTGATGCACGACGTGCTGCCGCCGGCCGTCGACGAGTTCCTGACGCCGAAGGGCACCGAGTGGGACGCCCCGCTCGAGGGCGCGCCCTTCGTCCAGCCGCCGCTCCCCGGCCCCGACGTCGTCGACGTGCGCAAGGCCATGGTGCCCGCGGCGGCGCCGGCCGCCGACGCCGCCGAGCCCGTCGACATGGCCGAGGCGTGGAACGACCCGCTCAGCCTCGCGCGGCGCACCGAGGACGTCGCCTACGGCAGCAACAACTGGGCCGTGGCCGGCTCGAAGACCGCGCACGGCGGTGCCATCCTCGCGAACGACATGCACCTCGGCATCGCGGTGCCGAACACCTGGTTCCGCGCCTCGCTCGTCTACGAGACGCCGGCCGGCGAGCGGCGCGTGACCGGGGTGACGTTGCCGGGCGCGCCGTTCGTCGTCGTGGGCAGCAACGGCCGCGTCGCCTGGGGCTTCACGAACAGCCAGGGCGACTGGGCCGACCTCGTGGAGCTCGAGAGCGTCCCGGGCGACGCGTGGGCGTACCGGACGCCGGACGGGCCGCGGAAGCTCGAGCGCGCCACGGAGACGATCCACGTGAAGGGCGCGGCGGACGAGGCGCTCGAGGTGCTGGAGTCGATGTGGGGCCCGGTCGTCGACACCGACCACGCGGGCCGCCGCCGCGCGCTGGCGTGGGTGGCCCTGCGCGAGGGCGGCGTCAACGCCTCGCTCGTGCGCATGGAGGGGGTCGGCTCGCTCGCCGAGGCGCAAGTCCTCGCCCCTGAGGTCGGCATCCCGAACCAGAACTTCGTGGTCGCCGACGCCGAGGGCCACGTCGGCTGGACGATCATCGGCCGCATCCCGCGGCGCTTCGGCCACGACGGGCGGCGGCCGACGAGCTGGGCCGACGGCACGCGCGGCTGGGACGGCTGGCTGCCCGCCGCGGAGTATCCCCGCGTCGTCGACCCGCCGAGCGGCCGCGTCTTCTCGGCCAACGCGCGCATCGCCGGGGGCGCCGACCTCGACAAGGTCGGCTTCGGCGGCTACGACCTCGGCGCGCGCCAGAAGCAGATCCGCGACGACCTGATGGCCTTCGACAAGGCGGCCGAGATCGACATGCTGCGGGTGCAGCTCGACGACCGGGCTCTCTTCCTCGAGCGCTGGCAGAAGCTCCTCGTCTCGGCGCTGACCCCGGAGGCCGTTTCCCGCGACCCGAAGCGGGCCGAGGCGAAGCGGCTCGTCGCCACGTGGGGCGGCCGCGCCAGCGTCGACTCCGCCGGCTACCGCATCGTGCGCGCGTTCCGCCTGCGGGTGGCCGAGGACGCGACGGCACCGCTCCTCGCGGCGTGCCGCCAAGCCGACGCGAAGTTCGACTACCTCGGCCTCCACTCGAGCCGCGGCCACCGCCTGTGGGAGGGCCCGGTGTGGGCGCTCGTCTCGCAGCGGCCGGCGCACCTGCTCGACCCGCGCTTCGCGAGCTGGGAGGAGCTCCTCCTCGCCGCGCTCGACTCCGTCACGGCCGAGCTCACGAAGGACGGCGCGGCGCTCGAGTCGCAGACGTGGGGAGAGCGCAACACGACCCTCGTCCAGCATCCCCTGTCGCGGGCGGTGCCCCAGCTCGCGCGGCTGCTCGACATGCCGCGCCAGCCGCTTCCCGGCGACAGCCACATGCCGCGCTTCCAGTCGCCGGACGCCGGTGCGTCCGAGCGGCTCGCGGTTTCGCCCGGCCGCGAGGCCGAGGGCTACTTCCACATGCCGGTGGGCCAGAGCGGCCACCCCCGCTCGCCGCACTACGGCGACTCCCACGCGGCGTGGGCGAACGGCGAGCGCACGCCGTTCCTGCCCGGGAAGGCCGTGAACGTGCTCACCCTCGAGCCGGCGCGCTGATGGAGCGCCGCCGGCCCTTCGAGGAGGACCGATGAAGCGACGCGCGCTCGCGGCCGCCCTCGCGGCCTTCGCCGTCACGACACCACTCGCGGCCGAGAAAGCCGCGCAGGCCGACCGGGTGTTCCTCGGAGGGCTGGTCTGGACCGGCAACCCCGCGCGGCCGACGGCCGAGGCGCTCGCCGTCCGCGGCTCGACGGTACTCGCGGTCGGCACGACGGCCGAGATCCGCAAGCTCTCCGGGAAGGGCACCGACGTCGTCGAGCTCCGGGGCCGGCGCGTGGTGCCGGGCTTCATCGACGGGCACCTCCACCTGCAGGGCGGCGGCTTCGCGCTCGAGCAGCTCCGCCTCGACGACGACTTCACGTTCGAGGCCGTCTCGAAGAGGGTGCGTGAGTGGGCCGGGGCGAACCCGCAGAAGGCGTGGGTGACGGGCGAAGGCTGGACGTACGCCGCGTTCCCCGGCGGGATGCCCACCGCCGCCCAGCTCGACCTCCTCGTGCCCGACCGGCCCGCCCTCGTCGGCTCGTACGACGGCCACACGGCGTGGGCCAACTCGATGGCGCTCCGCCTCGCCGGCGTGACCCGCGCGACGGCCGACCCGCCGGGCGGCACGATCGTGCGCGACGCCGCGGGCGAGCCGACCGGCGCGCTCAAGGAGAGCGCGATGGCTCTCGTCGACGCGGTCGTGCCGAAGCCGCAGGCGTTCGAGAAGGAGCAGGCGTGGAAGAAGGCCGTCCTCCAGGCCGCGGCCTGGGGGCTCACGGGCGTCCACCAGGCCGGCATCGACGAGGACCAGCTTCCGGTCCTCGCCGCAGTCCTCGAGCGCAACCCGAAGCTGCGGGTCTACGCCGCGCTCCACATGGAGCGCGACCCGACGCCCGCCGCGCTCGCGCGCCAGGACGCGCTGCGCCGCCGCTACTCGGGCGGGCTCCTGCGCGTGACCTCGATCAAGGGCTACGTCGACGGCGTCGTCGAGGCGAAGACCGCGGCCATGTTCGAGCCCTATCCCGGCGGCGGAACCGGCCTGCCGAACTTCACCCAGGAGGAGCTCGACCGCGCGGTCGCCGCCTACGACGCGGCCGGCTGGCAGGTCCTGCTCCACGCGATCGGCGACCGCGGCATCGACATGGCCCTCACCGCGTTCGAGCGGGCCGCGCGGGCGAACGGCACGAGCGGCCGCCGCCACCGCGTCGAGCACGTCGAGAACCCGCGCCCGGCCGACCTGCCCCGCTTCAAGGCCGGCGGGATCGTCGCCTCGACCCAGGCCATGTTCCCCTACCCGAACCAGAACCACCTCGGCGTCTACGTCCCGACCCTCGGCCCCGAGCGCGCGAGGCACGCCCTCGCCTTCAAGGCGATCGACGACGCGGGGGCGCTGCAGGCCTTCGGCAGCGACTGGCCGGTCTTCACGGCGGAGGTCGTGCGGGGGATCGCCTGCGCCGTGACGCGCACGACGGACGAGGGCACGCCGGCCGGCGGGTGGGAGCCGTCGCAACGGCTCACGGCCGAGGCGGCGCTGCGACACTTCACGCGCGACGCGGCGTACGCCGTCCAGGCCGAGAAGACGACCGGCGTCCTCGCCCCCGGGATGGCCGCCGACTTCGTGGTCCTCTCGCAGGACCTTCTCGCCGTGCGCCCGGAGCACATCCACCAGACGAAGGTGCTCCTGACCGTCCTCGCCGGGCAGGACACCTGGCGCGCGCCGGGGTTCTGACGTGGCCGCGCCTTACGACGGGAAGGTCGTCGTCGTCACGGGCGCGTCGCAGGGCATCGGACGCGCCCTCGTGCTCGAGCTGGCCGCGCAGCGGCCGAAGCTCGTCCTCGCGGCCCGCGACGAGGCCGCGCTCGCCGAGGTCGCCGCGGCGTGCGCCGCGCGCGGGGCGGAGACGCTCGTCGTGCCGACGGACGTGACGAGCGAGGCCGACTGCCGCGCCCTCGCGGAGCGGACGGTCGAGCGCTTCTCGCGGCTCGACGTGCTCGTGAACAACGCCGGCATCGGCATGCTGGCGCGGCTCGACGAAGTGACGGACCTGCGGCCCTACGAGCAGCTCATGCGGGTCAACTACCTCGGCAGCGTCTACCCGACGTACCACGCACTGCCGCACCTGAAGAAGAGCCGCGGGCAGGTCGTCGCGATCTCGAGCCTCGCCGGCCTTAACGGCGTGCCGCTGCGCACGGCCTACGCCGCGACGAAGCACGCGCAGATCGGCTTCTTCGACTCGCTGCGCGTCGAGCTGCGGGGAACCGGCGTCTCGGTCACGGTCGTCTGCCCGTACTTCGTGCAGTCCGAGATCCGCCTCCGCTCCGCCGGGCCCGACGGCCGCACGGTCGCCGCCTCGCCCGTGCACGAAGCCGAGATCATGACGGCCGAGGAGTGCGCGCGAAGGATCGTGCGCGCGATGGAGCGGCGTGAGCGGATGAACGTCATGACGTGGAAAGGCCGGCTCGGCCGGTGGGCGAAGCTCCTGGCGCCCGGGCTCGTCGACCGCATGGCCGAGGCGGCGGTCCGAAAGGGGAAGTAGGCACGGCCATGAAGAAGCTGCGGCGGGCTCTCGGCGTCCTCGTCCTCATCCTCGCCGCCGCATGGCTCGGGACGTGCGCGTGGTTCGCGCTGCGCGAGCCGGACGTCGCGTTCACGGCCGCCGAGCTCTCGAAGCCACCGGCCCCGCTCCCCGCCGGCTTCCTGTGGGGCACGGCGAGTGCGGCCCACCAGGTCGAGGGCGGCAACACGAACGACTGGACGCGGTTCGAGGCGCAGCCGGGAACGGTCGAGCGCGGCGAGACGAGCGCCGTCGCGGCCGGCGGCTGGGAGCGCATGAGCGACGACATCGCGCTCATGAAGCGGGTCCGTGCGAACGCGTACCGCTTCTCGATCGAGTGGAGCCGGATCGAGCCGACGGACGGCGCGTGGAACGAGGCGGCGTGGGAACGCTACGCGTTCTTCGTGAAGGCGCTGCGGAGCGAGGGCGTCACCCCGATGGTGACCCTGCTGCACTTCACGCTGCCGCTGTGGATGGCCGACCGCGGCGGTGTCGCGTCGCCCGACTTCCCCGACCGCTTCGCGCGCTTCGCGGGCGAGGCGGGGAAGCGCCTCGGGCCGGACGTCGACCTGTGGGTCACCCTTAACGAGCCGAACGTCCAGATGTACATGGGCTACGTGAGCGGCGTCTGGCCTCCGCAGGTGAAGTCGCCTCAGCAGGCGGTGAAGGCGTACCTCGGCCTCCTGCGCGCCCACGCGGCCGCCGCGAAGGCGCTCCGCGCGGCCGACCCCGGGGCGCGCGTCGGCATGGCGAACAACGTCATGCTCCTCGAGCCGCGCTCGCGGCTCGTCCTGACCGACTGGCTCGGGGCGAAGCTCGTCGACGCGTCGTGGAACTGGGCCTACGCCGATGCCGTCCGCGACGGCCGCGCGCGGCTGTGGCTGCCGGGCGGCGCGAGCGTCGACGCGCCGATGCCCGAGCTCGCGGGGACGACCGACTTCGTCGGCCTCAACTACTACTTCCGCTACCTCGTTCGCTTCGCGCCCGGCACGCCGGAGGGCTTCGCGATGACGCCCGGCCCGGGGCTCGTCAGCGAGATCGGCGGCAGTGACCCGCAGGGCGACAGCCCGCCCGAGGCGCTCTACCTGCTGATGCGGGAGGCGTGGCGGCGCTACCGGCAGCCGATCTACGTCACCGAGGGCGGCATCGCCGACGAGAAGGGCACGATGCGCGGCGCCCTCGTGCGCGGGCAGCGCCACGCCATCGACCGCGCGCTCGCCGAGGGCGCGCAGGTGAAGGGGTACCTGCACTGGACGCTCCTCGACAACTTCGAGTGGGACAAGGGCTACCGCCCGAAGTTCGGCCTCTTCCACGTCGACCGGCAGACGCTCGAGCGCACGCCGGCCGGCGGATCCGAGGTGTTCGCCGAGCTCGCGCCGCGATAGCCGGCGCGCCGTCTCGAGCTATCGCCCGACTTCGCCCGGCGGCCCGTAGCCCTGGGCCGCGTCGTCGAGGACGAGCACCCAGTCGAGGGCCTCGGCCGGCACCGGCGGCGTGAACGTCCGCTCGCCGCCGTCGTTCGCGATCTCGCCGATCGCCGTCGCCTTCCCCTCGCGCGGGTCGAACCACCACGCCTTCACGCGCGCGCCCGAGACCGCCGACATCCGCACCGCGAACGGCCGCCCGACCGGCGCGTAGACCATCGCGTAGCGGCCCTTCTCGTCGCGCGTCGCCACGAAGCGGTAGCGGCCCGCGCCGGGGACGGCGGTCGGCACGCGCGACGGGACGATGATCGAGTCGTCCGGGACGCGCGTGAGGAACGGCCGCGACTCGAGGAGCCGCCGCCCGTGCTGCATCTGGGCCGCGCCCGGCTGGGCGATCGCCTCCGTCCACGGCAGCAGCGGGTCGTTGATGGGCTTTCTCTCCGGTGTCCACATCTGCCAGACCGAGTGGTGGCCGTAGGTGTGGCCGAAGGCGCCGCCGAAGAGGTCCCAGTAGAGCGCGCGGCGCACGTCCGTCGCCACGGAGTGGCCGTGCTTCTTCGCGTCGAAGGAGATCGGGTGGTCCTCGTAGATGGGCTCGGCGTCGAGGACCGGCTTCGTCGGCGTGCGGTCCCAGTCGGCCCGCGTCTGGTCGTAGCGGCCCGTGTACTCGGGCTCGTGGCCGTTCTGCCGCATGTGGAAGTCGAGCCAGTCCTCGTCGGGGAAGTACTTCGACGAGCCCTCGCCCCCGGTCGGGTGGAGGGTGACGAGGTGCACGCCGCCGTCGCCCTTGCGCAGGCCGCGGGCCATGGCGCGGAGGATCTCGCGGTGGAGGTCGGTCTCGACCGGGCGGTCGCCGCCGAGGATCCAGACGAGGCCCTTGTCGCGGTAGCGGCGGCCGAGCCACTCGCCGTAGGCCGCGGCGTTCTCCGGCGTGAAGATCTCCGGCCCGGCGCCCCACTTCTTGTTCCACTTGTCGCCCCACGTCGGCAGGAAGCCGACGTGGATCCCGCGCGCGTTCGCCTGGTCGACGACCCAGTCCACGTGGTCCCAGTAGTCGTTCGCCGGGCCGTCCTTCACGTCGGGACGCGTCGGATCGTTGTCGAGGAGCGGGCGGTGGCCGTAGGCGTTCTGCTCGACGAGGCCGTCGAACTCCGCGAGCGCCACCGCCTGCACGACGGTGTAGCCGCGCTTCGCGCGATCGTCGAGGTAGCGCACGCCGTCCTCGCGGCTCAGCCGGTGGAAGAGCTCCCATGCCGTGTCGCCGAGCCAGAAGAAGGGCTTCCCGTCCTCGGTCACCAGGTAGTGGCGGTTGTCGCTCACCTTCAGCCGCGGGAGCGCCGCGGCCTGGGCGAGCGACCCGGCGAGGAGCGGGATGGCGAGGACGGACGCGAGCACGCGGGCCATGAGGACCTCCTGCGGGACGGCCGAGTCTAGCGGCTCGGGCCGCCCGCTGGCGATAGTCCGTTTGACGCGGGGTCTGGCCCGCGCCCCGGGTCGGTCTACTCGACGATCACCCGGTCCGTCCGGCTCCGGCCGAACGTCTCCGGCGCGTACATCTCCTCGGCCTTCGTCGGCGGCACGACGAACGTCCCCGGCGTCGTCGCGCGAGCCACGTAGCGGTACTCGTGGACGCCCTCCCACAGGAGCGACGAGAAGGCCTCGACCCGCTCGTCGCGCAGGTTCTGGTGCTCGAACCACGGCCGCGACCACCACCACCAGGAGCCGAGGCCGGGCCGGCCGCCGAGGCCGCCCGCGCCCATCGGCGTCACCTCGCTGCCGCCCGCCTCGGGCGTGCGCTCCGACACGGCGAGCGCCGGGTCCACCGCCTCGAGCCCCGCCGGCAGGGGGTCGACGAGCGCGACGTGGTAGCGCCGCGACGGCGCCACCATCGTGAGCACCACCCGCACGCGCGCGCCGGCGCGGATGCGCCAGCTGCCGTCGCCGTCGCGGCGGACGTCCCTCGGGTCGTCGACCGCCTGGTACGCGCGCTCGACGGTGAAGCCGCGGTCGAGCGGGTCGAGCTGCAGGCTGCGGGGCGCGTAGCGCAGGCCGACGCGGTAGTAGAGCCGGCCGGGGCCGTCCTTCGCGAGCACGAGGTCGGAGGTCGCGCCGGGCGCGCCCATCTCCGCCATCGGGATCGCGATGCGGCGCCTGTCCGTCGACCGCCCGCGGAAGGCCTCCTCGCCCGCGTAGCGCTCGCCGAGCCAGGCGCGGGCCACGAAGTCCGGCGTCGTCTTCTCGTAGGCCTGGAAGTAGCGGTCGAGGGCCAGGAGGACGAAGACGTTCTCCTGGGTGCTCGTCCAGCGCCCGGCCGTGCGGTGGGCGAGGAGCCCGGCCGCGAGCTTCGGGACGACGTCGCTCTGCGGCTGGTCGGTGATCAGGGCCTCGAGGAGGATCGCGTCGGCGCGGCGGTCGGAGTGGAGCAGCAGGTGCGCGCCGTCCTCGTAGGACACCGCGAAGTGCGCAGCGCCCGCCGTCTCCGTGACACCGTTGGCGATGCGCCGGCGAATGGCCGCCGTTTCCGCCGCGGAGCTCGCGTCCTTCGAGAGCACCGGCAGGACGAAGCCGAGGGCCTCGAAGGACAGGCCCTCGACCGTCGCCTCGCGGACGAGGGCGCGGGCCGCGGCCGGGTCGGCGTCGCCGAGGAGCGCGCGGACCTGGAGGGCGTACGCGCGCAGCGTCCGGCGGACGTCCTTCGGGTACTCGCGCGGGATGCGGCCGTCGATGCCGCGCAGGTACTGGAGCGACGCGTCCAGCATCGGCGCGGGCACGTCGAAGCCCTTCGCCTTCGCGCGGGCGAGGGCGTTCGCGACGTGGACCGAGACGTACGGCCACGACTCGTCGCCGCGGCGCCAGAAGCCGAACCCGCCGTCGCCGTTCTGCATCGCCCGCAGCCGCGCGAGGTCGCGCTTCACCGCCGCCTCGATCTCGTCCGGCTTCGGCAGGCCCTCGGCCGAGAACGCCGAGAGCACGTCGCGGAGGGCCGCCACCGCCAGCACGCGCGAGGAGAGCTGCTCCGAGCACTCGAACGGGTACGACACGAGGTAGAGCACCGCGTCGGTCAGCGCCTGGAGCGCCGTCGAGGACGTCGTCACCTCGAGGCCGCCGACGGACGGCTCGACGTTCCCGGGGGTGTGCACCGGCTGCACGACCGCGCCCGCGTCGACCTGGCCGTACGTCGCGAAGGCCTCGGTCGTGGCCGGCGTCCACACCGGCAGCTGCACCTCCGCGGCGTCGGCCGCGGGACCGCTCGCGGCGCCGACCTGGAGGCGCGCCGTCCCGGGCAGGACCGCGGCCATCGGGAAGCGCACCTCCGCGCGGTCGTTGGCGGGCACGCTGACGCGGCGGCCGGCGCCCGCCGTGAGCGACGCGTTCCGCGCGCGCACGACCACGTCGACGCTCATCGCGCGGTCCGTCTGGTTCTGCACCACGACCGGCAGCTCGAAGCGGTCGCCGAAGTTCAGGAACCGCGGCGCCGACGGCCGCACCATCAGCGGCAGCCGCGCGGTGAGGGTCGACTCGGTCGACCCGAACTGGCGCGCGCCGGCCGCGGCGACGGCGATCACGCGGTAGCGGGTCAGGTTGTCGGGCAGCTTCACGGGCACGCTGGCCCGGCCCTCGGCGTCGGTCGGCACCGTCGCCGCGAAGAGGGCGAGGGCCGCGAAGTCGGTCCGCGCGCGGATCGGCTGCGGCGCGGCCGCGTCGGCGGCCGCCATCTTGGCCATGCGGGCCATCGGCGCCGGCGCGGGCATCGCCTGGGGCATCGCGGCCGAGGCGTCGAGCATCATGGTCAGCCCTTCGGCGCGGACGGCGCCGCCCGCCGCGCCCGGCTGCTGCATCTGCTCGGCGAGGTCCTCGGGGCTCGCGAGCAGCACGTCGCGGCGCAGCCGATAGTCGCCGACGCCGTCCTCGCGGCGCGCGTAGAAGACGGCGAGCGGGTCGGGCCGCTCGTAGCCGCCGAGCGCGAGCACCGCCTCGTCGACGACCACCACCGTGGCCTCGGCGTTGGCCGAGGGCCGGCCGGCCGCGTCGCGCACCGCGACGTCGATCGTGGTCGCGCCGCCCGGCTCGAGCGCGGCCTTCCGCGGCTTCGCCTCGACGGCCAGCGTGCGCTCGCGCGGGGGCACGGGCAGGTCGACCGAGCCGCTCGCGAAGGCGGGGCGGCCGGGCGCGCCGTCCCGCGCCGAGGCCCTCGCCGCGGCGCCGACGAGGGCGACGCTCACGTGGACGTTCGGCGTGAAGCCCTCCTCGAGCCGCACCTCGATCTCGCGCGAGGCCTCGTCGATCCGGAACCGCTGCTCGCGCACGAGCCCGGACCGGCGCAGCGTGAGGAGCGCCTCGGCCGGCGCGAACGGGGCGACGACGAGGAGCCGCGCCACGTCGCCGCCGCGGTACTCGCGCCGGTCGGGCACGATCGTCACTTCCTCTTCCTGCAGGTCGCGCCGCGGCGGCACGCGGCCGCCCGCGACCCAGAGCGGCATCTCGGTCTCGTTCGCGCGGCCCGCCTCGTCCCGCGCGCGGGCGACGACCCGCCACGAGCCGCCCTCGCGCGCCGCGAAGCGCACGCGCACGGGCTCGGCCCCGGACTCGACCGCCTGCTCCTGCGCGTCCTTCGGCACCTCCTTCCACTCGCCCGCGACCTGCTCCCAGTCGAGGCGCTCGGCGCGGAGCGAGACGCGGCGGCCCGGCACCGCGCGGCCGTCAAGGTCGGTGACGATCAAGTCCAGGGCGAGGTCCTCGCCCTTCCGCACGAACGGCGCCGGCGCGCGCAGGCCCACGTACTCGAGCGACGGGTGGGCGAGCAGCGTCGACCGGGCCGACCAGGCCTGGCGGTTCACGTCCATCACCGTCGCTTCGGCCTCGAGCTGGCGCGGCCGCGGCTTCGCGAGCGGGTCGAAGTCGATGCGGAGCCGGTGCGCTCCCGCCTCGTCGGTGCGGCCCGCGAAGGAGGCCGACTCCTCCGGGCCGGCGGCCCCCGGCCACGGGCGCCACCACGGCACGAAGCTGCCGAAAGTGAACCCGTCGCGGTTCGGCGGGCGGAACTGGGCCGGCCGCGACGTCACGCGCCAGCTCACGTCGGCGCCCGGGAGAGCGCCACCCGCGTAGTAGGTCGCGGACACGGTGACCGTCGCGCGGCCCGAGGCGACGTGGGGCCCCTCGCTCGCCTGCGCCTTCACCTCGAACTCGGGGCGGCGGAACTCTTGGACCTCGATCGTGTGCTGGTAGCTCGCGCCGTCGATCGCGGCGCCCCGCGCCTCCAGCCCGATCGCCGTCCTGCCGAGGTTCACGGTGGGCGGCAGCTTCAGCGAGAGGTCGAAGGCACCGGCGGGGGAGAGCCGCGCCTCGCCCTTCCCGATCTCGTTGCCGCGCGAGTCGCGCAGCGTCCACGCGACCCGGTCGAGGGTCTCCGGGGCGGAGCGCACGTCCCCCGCCGGCCCCGCGCCGACGCGGCGGACCCATCCCTTGAGCCGCGCCTCCTCGCCGGGCTTGTACATCTTCCGGTCGTCGAACACGAACCAGCGCAGGGTGTCGTGGTACGCCGAGCGCCGGAAGCCCTGGCCTTCCGACCACCAGCCGCTGCTCGACGGCAGGATCGCGACGTCTCGGCCGAGCCGGGCCACGACGAGGGGCGCCGGCGTGTCGGAGAGCGCGAGACGCGCGAGGCCCGACGCGTCGGAGCGGGACGGCGCGCCCGTGCCCGAGAGCGAGACAGCGGCGCCCTCGAGCGGCCGGCCGTCGGCCAGCGCGGTCGTCCACGCGAGGAGCGTCTCGCCGTCGGCGAAGGCGTCGAGGCCGAGGCGCGTCGACTGGACCCAGGCGCGCACGGCCTGGCGGCGCGCGTCCTTCGATCGGACCTTCGGCTCGACGACGACGATCGCCTGCCCGAGCCCGTCCACGAGCGCCGGGGTGAGGTCGACCGCCGTCTCGACGAGCTCGTCGCCGGCCCCGGCCACGGGCAACGTGGCGTCGGACACCGGGCGCCCGGGCGGCGTCACGGCCTCGTCGCGCCACATCGACTGCCGATAGCGCTGCCACGCGGGCCAGTCCTCCGGCGTCACCGCATGGACGCGCACGCGCAGCGACGCGTGGCCGACGGAGTAGACGGGCACGCGCGGCCGGCCCGCGGGGTCGAGCACCACGAACTCGCCGCGCGGACCCGCGAGCGACGGAACCGCCGGCCCGACGGCGATCGTCCGCTCGCCCGCGTCCTCGAGCGCCTGGCCGAACGCGTCGCGGATCTGCGACGAGAGGCTCACGCGATAGGTCGTGCGGCCCTTCGAGAGGCCGTTCACGACGATCTGGCTGCCCCAGGCCGAGACCTTGAGCCCCGGCAGCTCCGGCGTCACGCGGACGAGGTCCGCGCGGAGCGACTTCGTGTCGACGGGGTTCGTCGTCTCGAAGCGCCACGGCGCCATCGGCGTGCACCGGTCGCCCCACCCGCAGCCGTGCTCCTTCACGCGGAACGGGCCGTACGTGCGGAACGACCACGATTGCTCCTCGCGCGTGAGACGCGTCCCCTCGGCGGACGGCGTGCCGGGGCCGACGCTCACGTGGACGGACGCGTCGGCGGGGAGGAGGCTCGCGGGCGCGAGGGCGACCCAGCGCCCCTTCGCGGCCTCGCGCGCGAGCCGCGAGACGACCGGGTCCGCCGCGATCTCGGCGCTGGTCGCGAGGCGCAGGGGCGCCGCCGAGCCGGCGCTCCGCGCGCGGACCGAGGCGAGGACGGCGGCGGGGTCGACGTCCTGGTCGAACGCCGCGAAGACGATCGCGTCGCGCCGGACCGGGACGCCTTCGGGGTGACGGGCGACCACGCGCGGCGCGGGCGTCGCGAAGGACCACGCGACGTCCTTCGCGAGCCGCGCGCCCGTGGCCGACGCCGTGCCCGCCGGCACGACCGCGCGGAACTCCGTCGCCATCGGGAGACGGCTCTCGGGCTGGAAGACCGCGGTGCGCGTCCCGATCCAGCGCCACTCGCCGCGCACCTGCGGCTCGAGCCGCACCGGCGGCGCGACGCGCGCGAGCGACTCCTGCGTGTCGAGCGCGACCATCGGCTGCGAGAACGTCACGGAGAGGCTCGGGGCGAGGGCCACCTCGCCTTCGGGTGAGCGGCGCCGCACCTCGAGCGGGCCGGAGGAAGCCGTGTCGGGCCGCGCGCCCGCGAGCGCTTGCGGCGGGAACGGCGCGGCCACGGTGCGGCCGGCCCGCGGCACGGGCAGCGAGTCTTCCCGCCGGGCGAACGGCGTCGCGAGCGGCGTGTCCGGCAGAGGCGGGAGGCGGTCGAGGACGCGGTGCGCGTCGGCCTCCGACAGCGGCTCGGCCGCGGGCCGCGCCACCTGCGGGGCCGCGTCGCTCCCGGCCTCTCCCTCGCCGAGGCGGAAGGACGGCGGCGTCCGCTCGTCGGTCACGGCCTGGCCCTCCTCGACGACGAGCCGTGGCGCACGGGCCGAGGCGTCCGCGCGCGGTCCGAGCCGCGCGGACGCCGCTCCGGCGACGCCCACCGACACCACGAGCCCCAGGGTGAGCCAGCGCGCACCGGCCATCGGAGACCTCCCATCGTTCGCGGAGGATACAGCGGACCCGGGGCCCGCATTCCGCCCCGCGCCTTGGTGTCCCCCGCGATCTTGACGTACGCTCCTCCCATCCCGAGCACAGGAGGAGGAGGGAAGAGCGCCCGCGCGCCGCGCTCGCGCCCATGATCGGGCAGACGATCTCGCACTACCACGTGGTCGAGCGCCTCGGCGGCGGGGGCATGGGCGTCGTCTACAAGGCGCGCGACCAGAAGCTCGACCGCTTCGTGGCCCTCAAGTTCCTCTCGGCGCACCTGCTCGGCAGCGACACCGCGCGGCGGCGGTTCCTCGCGGAGGCGCGGGCCGCCTCGGCCCTCGATCACCCGAACATCGCGACCGTCCACGCGATCGAGGAAGCGGCCGACGGCGACGTCTTCATCGTCATGGCGCACTACGAGGGCCAGACGCTCGCCCAGCGGATCGCGGCCGGGCCGCTCCCGCCGGCCCTCGCGGTCGACGTCGCGATCCAGGCGGGCGAGGGGCTCGCCCGCGCCCACGAGCGTGGGATCGTCCACCGCGACGTGAAGCCGGCGAACCTGATCCTCGCGCCCGGCGGCCTCGTGAAGGTTCTCGACTTCGGCCTCGCGAAGGTCGCGGACCTGCGGCTGACCGACGCCGGGACGACGCTCGGCACGCCCGTCTACATGTCCCCGGAGCAGACCCGCGGCGAGGCCGTCGACCATCGCACCGACGTGTGGTCGCTCGGCGTCGTGCTCTACGAGATGCTCACCGGGCGGCTGCCGTTCGACGGGGAGGACCGTCAGGCGGTGTGCGACGCGATTCTCCGGGGCTCGCCCGCGCCGCTGCGGCCGCTCGCCGGCTCGCCCGAGCTGCCCGCCATCGTCTCGCGCGCCCTCGCGCGCTCGCCGGGCGAGCGCTACGCGTCGATGCTCGACTTCGTCCTCGCCCTGCGGCTCGCGCGCGGCGACGACCGCGACGCGTCGCTCCTCGAGACCGCGCAGCAGCAGGCGACGACCGGCGTCGCGCCGGCGCCCGTCCAGTCCTCGGGCGAGCGGCGCCAGGTCACGGTGCTCGCGGCGGAGCTCGCCGACTACCTGCCGCTCTCGATGCGCCTCGATCCCGAGGAGCTGCAGGAGAAGGTGGGCGCCTTCCGCGACGCCGCGATCGCGGCGGTGCGCGCGTTCGACGGGCACGTGGCGGCCGCCGAGGAGGGCCGCGTCGTGGCGTGGTTCGGCTACCCGGTCGCGCACGAGGACGACGCCCACCGCGCGACGCGCGCGGCCCGGCGCGCGCTCGCGTCGGAGGCCGGTCCCGGTCGGGCCGCTCTGCACACCGGCCTCGTGGTCGTCGGAGACTCCCGCGCCACGGGCGGTGTCGCGCCGATGGTGGGGAACGTGCCGGCGATTGCGGCCCGCCTCCTCGACGCCGCGCCGGCCGGATCCGTCGTCGCGAGCGCCGAGACGCGACGGCTCCTCGAGGGGCTCTTCGACCTCGAGGCGGCGGGCGAGCACCCGGTCGCGGGACTGGCGCAGCCGCTGCCCGTCTTCCGGGTCGTTCGGGAGAGCGGCGCCCAGAGCCGCGCGGAAGCCCGCCGGGCCGGCCGCGCGGCCGTCGTCGGGCGGGACCACGAGATCGCCCTCGTCCTGCAGCGCTTCGAGCTCGCCCGCGCGGGCGAGGGCCAGGCGGTGCTCGTGGTCGGCGAGCCCGGCATCGGAAAGTCGCGGCTGCTGCTCGAGGTCGGCGACCGGGTCGGCTCCGGCGACGCCCTCCGCCTCGAGCTTCACGGCTCGCCCTACTTCGCGGACGACGCGCTCCACCCGGTGACGGCGTCGCTCGCTCGCGCCGCCGCGCTCGACGACGCGCAATCGCCGGAGGCGAGTCGGACCCGGCTCGACGCGTGGCTCTCTCCGGCCGGACTCGACGCCGAGACGGCCGACCTCCTGGCCGCGGCCCTCTCGCTCCCGGTGGCCGAGGCGAGCCCGATCCACCGCCTGGCGCCGCAGCGTCGGCCGGCGCGGACGCTCGAGGCGTTCGTGGCCCTCGCCCTCGGCCTCGCCGCCCGCCGGCCGCTCCTCCTCGTCGTCGAGGACGCGCACTGGCTCGACCCGACGAGCCTCGAGCTGCTCGATCGCGTGGTCGGGGCCTGCGCGTCGGCGGCGCTGCTCGTCCTCGTCTCCGCGCGCCCCGGCTTCGCCCCGTCGTGGGCGCAGGCCGAGCCCGTGACCCGCATTCCCCTCGGCCGCCTGCCGCGGAAGCATGCCCAGGCCCTCGTGGCCGGGGTGTCGGGCGCCTCGCGCCTCTCGCCCGCTCTCGTGGAGCAGGTGCTCGCCCGCACCGACGGCGTGCCGCTCTTCGCCGAGGAGCTGACGCGCGCGCTCGTCGAGGCCGACCACCCGAGCGGCGCCGCGATTCCCGCGACGCTCCAGGAGTCGCTCGCGGCACGCCTCGACCGGCTCGGCGGAGCGAAGGCGACCGCCCAGCTCGCGTCGGTCGTCGGCCGCGAGTTCCCGCTGCCGTGGCTCGAGGCGATCGCCCCCGTCGAGGCGCCGCGGCTGCGCGAGGAGCTGAAGCGGCTCGTCGAGGCCGGCCTCGTGCAGCTCCGGGGCGCGGGGGCCGCGGCGACGGGCGCCTTCAAGCACGCCCTCGTCCAGGAGGCCGCCTACGCCTCGCTCCTCAAGCCGGCGCGGCAGCAGCACCATGAGCGCCTCGCCCGCGTTCTCGAGGAGCGCTTCCCGCAGACGGCCGCGGCCGAGCCCGGCCTCGTGGCGCGGCACTGGGCCGAGGCGGGCCAGGCCCTTCCCGCGATCGGCTGGTGGGAGAAGGCGGCCGGCCAGGCCGCGTCGCGCTTCGCGAGCCGCGAGGCGGCGGCGGCCTTCCGTCACGCCCTCGCGCAGGTCGAGCTGCTGCCGGCGGGGCCCGAGCGATTCGGGCGCGAGCTGCAGCTGCAGATGGGCCTGTGCGCGGCGCTGCCGAGCGTCGCCGGCTTCGCCGCGCCCGAGGCGGCGGAGGCGTGGGCGCGGGCGAAGGCGCTCTGCGATGGCGCAGGCCCGGTGCGCGAGCTCTTCTGGGTGCACCACGGGCTGTGGGCCTACGACCTGACGACCGGGCGGTTCACCGAGGCGCTCGCGCGAGCGGAGCAGCTCGCCGCCCTCGCCGAAGGCGCGCCCGAGCGGATCCTCGCCCTCGACGGCGCCTACGCGCGCGGGGTGACCCTCGCGTGCCTCGGCCGGCCCGCGGACTCCCTCGCGGCGCTCGACCATGCGGTGGCCGTCGACGAGGCCGATCCGGGCCGCGCCCCGGTCCTCGTGCCGGGCCTCGAGGTCGGCGTGTGCTCGGCCGCCTTCCGGGCCACCCCGCTGTGGCTGCTCGGCCGGCCCGACGAGGCGCTCGCCCGCGCGAGCGACGCCGCGCTCCGCGCCCGGGATCTCGGCCATCCGCTGACGCTCGCCTACGCGCTCTACTACGTCGCCTGGGCGCGGCTTCTCCGCGGAGAGGCGCCCGAGGCGGTCGCGGTCGCGCGGGAGCTGTGCGCGCTGTCCGAGGAGCACGCGCTCTTCTTCGGCGCGCTTGGGGGGACGCTCCTCGGCGCCGCCCTCGACGCGGCCGGCTCCGGCGGCGCGCCGTGGCGCGCGGGCCTCCCGCCGCCACCGTCGTCGTCGGGCCTCGAGGCGGCGGCGGCCGGCGTCGCGGCGTACCGCGCGATGGGCTTCCGCATGAACCTGCCGTTCGCCCTCGGCCTCCTCGCCGACGCGCGGGCCCGCCGCGGCCAGCTCGTCGAGGCGCAGGCCACGCTCGACGAGGCGCTCGGCGAGGCGGCCGCGACCGGCGAGTCGTGGTGGATCCCCGAGCTGCTGCGGCTGCGGGCCGAGGTGGCCCTCGCCGCCGGCGACCGCGCCTCGTGCGGGGAGGCGCTCCGCGCCGCCGTGGCGGCCGCGCGCGCGCAGGGCTCGGTCGCGCTCGCGGGCCGCGCGGCCGAGGGGCTCGACCGCCTGGGCTAGGGCCGGCCGCTCAGGCGAGGCGGCGGACATCCTCGATCGTGTCGGGGATCGTCCACGTGACCTGCTTCACCTTCCACGTGCGCTCGATCATGCGGCCGAAGAGCAGGCGTCCGAAAGCGGCGTCGACCCGCTCCGGCACCTTGCCGATGAGCCTCTGGTTGAGGCGCACGAGGCCGAGTAGCGCCGCGCGCAGGAGCGCGTGCCCGGCGACGGGCTCGATCCCCACGCGCGCACAGCCCTCGGGGCCGATGAGGTCCTGCATGTAGATGCGCGGCACGACGCCGAGGCCGAGCGCGCGCCACCGCGCGGGCAGGAGGTTCTGCAGCATCTCGAGGTTCGCCCGCGCGAGGGCGACGCCGTCGGGGTTCGCCTCCGGGCCCACGTAGTGGCGCCGGCAGAAGGAGGCGTAGAACTCCCCGGCTTCCGCGACCGAGGCCGGGACGTACTCCTCGCTCTCCGGCTGCCCCGGCGGGTGGATCCCGACCATCCGCGCGAAGACCCGCCAGACGTAGTAGAGGTCCTCCTCCTCGTCCGGGCGCAGCGGCGTGCCGAGCTGGCGCAGCCCGGCGAGGACGACCCACGAGAACCCCATGAGGGTCGCGAGCATGTCCTCCATGTTGATGGGCGGGCCGAGGCGCGCGACGTCGTAACCGGGCCTGCACTTCGGGACGACCTGGACCCGCATCGCCGCGTGGAGGAGCCGCATCTTGCGGGCGGTCACGATCGCGCGCCCCGCGGGCGCGAAGCCGTCCCTCTCGCAGACGTTCACCACCATCTGCAGCACGCCGAGGAGCCGGCGATAGGGATGACGCTCGAGGTCGCCCGACATGTTGAGGATCACCCCGAACGACGGCGCGGCGTAGCCCTCGGGCAGCGCCTTCGTCAGCAGCACGAGCGCGGCCGGCAGCGACTCGGTCATCCACGCCTCGGAGCCGCGGCGCAGCCGGGCGAGGTCGGCGCCCGGCGGCAGCCCCGGCGCGGTGGCGAGGAAGTCGCGCAGGACGTCCGGCGTGCCCTCCGGCGCGGGGCTCGCGTTCGTCTCGAGCGCCCGGAAGATCTCGTGGGCGCGGGCGAGGCCGCCCCCCGCAGCGAGACGCCGCACGCACTCGTTCGCTTCCTCGTCCGTGCGGGAGCGCAGCGCGTCGAGGAACGCGTCGTCGGACCAGCGTGTCGCCACTTCGGGCCTCCGGCGCTAGGCCGCGGCCGGGGCGGGCGCCCGGCGCGAGTGGAAGAGGAGCACGTAGTAGACGTCGAGCACCGCCGTCACCAGGCACAGCGCGAGGAGGAAGCGCTTCTCCGGCATCGCGAGGACGCAGAAGCCGATCACGAGCCCGTTGCCGAGGAGCTTGCACCACGCGACGAACGGCGAGTAGTGGCGCCGGTCGGTCTCGCGGAAGAACTGGGGGATGTAGAGGGCCGACATCATGAGCGTGACCATGTAGCCCGACACGAGGCCGTTCGACGTGTCGGCCCCGCTCTCGACGAGCAGGTATATGACGGCGGAGAAGCCGGCGATCCCGGCGAGCGTCGTCGCGCGGAAGACGCGGGCGAGGGGCGGGGTCGCGAGGTGGCGCGTGCCGTAGCGCAGGAGCCCCAGCACGATGAAGACGTCGAGGAAGAACCACGCGCGGTAGCCCCAGGCGAACACCCAGCCGAGGTCCGTGCGGTGGAGGATCCCCCAGTTGAGCTCCCACGCGATGTTGGCGCAGCACGCGGCGGCCGGGATCTCCACGTAGCGGTTGCGCACGATCTCGCGCAGCACGCCGACGTACGCGAGGGCCCAGGCGAGCCCGCCCGCGGCGAAGAAGAGGAGCTCGACCGTCGTGTAGTCGAGCGTGTTGACGGCCAGCTGGCTGCCGGGGCTCATCTCAGGCCTCCTGCCGGCGCACGGCGGCCACGAGCCCCGCCGCGCGGCCTGTGCGGATCGCGTAGAAGAGGGCGATGTAGACGAGGTCGAGGACGAGCGTCGCGAGGCACAGCGACAGGAGGTAGTGATAGTCGGGCTTCACGACGAAGTTGAAGACGGTGAGGAGGGCGGTGCCGAGCATCTTCGACCACGCGACGACGAGCGAGAAGTCGTAGAGGCGCCCGTGGCGCAGGATGATCACGCAGTAGAGCGCGGACATCATCGTGTTGAGGATGTAGCCCGACACCGCGCCGTAGCCCGTGTCGTACCCGCCGTGCACGAAGAAGTAGACGCCGACCGCCCACGCGGCGATGCCGAACGCGCAGGCCGGACGGAAGAGCGCGGCGAGCTCCGGCGTGTCGGCCTGCTTCGCCCCCCACTTGAAGAGGCACCACACGATCGCGAGGTCGAAGAAGAACCAGATCCGGTAGCCCCACGAGAAGAAGCGGCCGAGCTCGTTCGGGAAGAGGAAGCCCCACACGAACTCCCAGGCGACGTTGGCGACGACCGCCCCGGCGGGGATCTCGAGGAAGCGGTTGCGCCACGCGTTCCTCACGATCGCCACGTAGGCCACGACCCAGCCGAGGCAGCCCACGCCGAAGAGGACGAGCAGGGGTGCGGAGCAGAAGTCGGTGTTGAACCACCGGCCGGAGTCCACGGGCATCGCCACTCCTTCCGCGGGGAGGCCCGCGGGTGGTAGGTCGCTCTTTTTTCGCGGAGAACGCGCGCGATCCTAGCAGACGCGCGGCGCGGGCGCGAAGCGCGCGATCGCGGTTATCATCGTGAGGTCGAACCGTTCGGTCGTGCGCCGTCCGAGTCGCGCGACGTTCGTTCAGGAGGAGTGATGGGTGACGCCGGTGAGGGTTTGATCGACGCCGAGGACCGCTACCAGCAGTTCGTGGCCGAGCGAGAGCAGGCGAAGCAGCGGAAGGGCGTCGTCGGCGCGGACCCGGAGCGCGAGCGCAAGCTTGGATCGCTCCGCCTCGCGAAGGCGGAGCTGGAGCGTCAGCAGGCGGCGACCACCAACGAGATCCGCCGGGAGCAGATTCGCCAGGCGCTCGTGGAGGTCGACCGGCAGATCGCCGCGTTCTAGCGGCGCCGCCCGCGCGGGGCCGCGCTACGGCGCCTTCGCCGGAGCGGCGCCCGGGGCCGTCGCCGGTCCGGGGCCTTCGTCGCCGACGGCCGGTGCGAGCGGCCGGGCCACTCGATCCCGGATCCAGTGCGGGTCCCACCACTCGGTGGGCGTGACCGGCAGGCCGCCGACGAGCGTCGTGAAGTGCAGGTGGTCGCCCGCGGCGAGCCCTGTCTTTCCGGTGCGCCCGATCGTCGCGCCCCGCGCGACGTCCTCCCCCTCCTTCACGTCGACCGACGAGAGGTGGGCGTAGAGCGTCAGCAGCCCGAACCCGTGGTCGACGACCACGGCGTTGCCGTAGATGCCGAAGTAGCGGGCGAGCGCTACCCGGCCCGCGTTCGCCGCGGGCACCGGAGCCCGCGCGGTCGAGGCGAGGTCGTAGCCGAGGTGGATCTGGCGATCGACCTCCCGGCCCTCGTACACGTAGGTGCGCCGGTCCGCGAAGTGCGACATCACTTGCGCGCCGCGCAGCGGCAGGAACGGTTCCTTCCACAGGAACGCCGCGGGCGAGCGGCGGGCGAGGGCGGCCAGCTCCTGCGCGTTCGCCTGCCGCAACGCGCGGTTGACATCCAGGTAGTTCTCGAGCGGCGCGCCGCGGTCGGGCAGCGACGGCGTCTGCCGGCGGATCTCGGCCACCACCCGCTCGAGGAACTCCGGCTGGAGCGCGATGCGGTCGCTCGCGGGCGGCCGACGCGCGAACCGCTCGACGAACGCGAGCTCCGCGGCGTTGCCCGCGTCGTCCTCGGCGACGAGGCGGATCGCTCCGGCGTCGTCGAGGTCCCACGGCACGCCGAAGAGGGCGAAGCGGTCGGACGGGCGGCCCGGGAGCGGCGCCCCGGGGAAGAACCACGCGCCGGCGCGGACCCCGTCGCGCGCCGACGTCGCGCCCGCGCGGTAGACGACGACGCCCGAGCCTCCCTGTCCGACGAAGTTCCGCGTCGACACGACGGACAGCGCGGGCGGCGCGAGGCGCACCGGCACCCGCACCTCGGCCTTCACGGGCTCCGGGTGGCGGAGCCACGTCCCCGCCCGCTCCGCCACGACCCGCACGATGGCCTCGCCCTCGCGCAGGCCGGGGACGGCGCCGCGCCCGGCTTCGACGTCCATCTCCCGCGCGAGGGACCGCTGGCCGACGAGCGCCCAGGCCTGCCGCGGCACGTCGCTCGTCCGGGCGAGGACGGTGGCCCGGCCGTCCTGCTCGACCTCCACGCGGATGCCGGCGAGCCCTCGCCCGCCCGGCGCGGACACCCTCACGTGCACCGTCCCCCTCGACCCGAGCGCCCGGACTCGCGGCTCGATCCGGATTCCGGGAACCGGCCCCACGCGAAAGGTCGCGAGGAGGAACGCGGCTGCGCCGAGGGCGAGCAGCAGGAGGACGAGGGCCTTCACGACGCTCTTCATTCTTCGCACCTGGGATGGGATCCGGGAGGGGACCGCGGGAGTCTCCGGCGGAGAAGTCGATCATACTTCGTCGGTTGCGGCTCGTGATCGCGGCCCTTACACTGTCCCGGCCGGGGCATTCACGTCCCAGGGGAGCATGGCGACCGATCCCATCGCCCGGGAGAGCGAGGACGTTCCGGAGGCCGCCCCCCGGCGGCGCCGGCCGGCCTTCCACCGCGACCCCCTGAGCCTCGCCGGCTGGTCGATCGCCCTCCTCGCGCTCGTCGCGTACTGGGCTTTCTTCGTGCGCAAGCCGGCGCCGCAGAGAGGCGAGCGGGTCGCGCGCATCACGCTGGTATCGGGGACCGTGAAGGTCCAGGCGGGCGCCGGCACGCCCTGGGTCGACGCGAGGCTCTCCGACGTGCTCCACTTCGGGGACGTCGTCAAGACGGGGGCGAGCTCGGGAGCGCAGATCTACTTCGACTCGGGCAGCCGCGTGAACGTCCGGCCCGACAGCATCGTGTACGTCGGCGGCTCGGCCGATTCTTCGACCGCCGCATGGAGCGTCCAGGCGGGCCGGGTGAGCTTCGCCGTCGCCGAGAAGCCGACGCAGATCCGCACCCCGACCGCGCAGACCACCGCGATGCAGAACGCCACGGGCAACATCGACGTCAGCGAGACAGGCGAGACGGGAGTGAAGGTGTTCCAGGGCGAGGCCGAGATCCGCACCAGCCTGGGAGAGACGATCACTCTCGGCCAGAACCAGGCCGTGCGGGTCGACGCGGCGGGCAAGGCCGGCGCGCGGCTCGACCTCCCGCCGCCGCCCACGCTCGTGGCGCCCGTCGTGCGGGCGCAGCTCGAGCGGGTGGCGCCGCCCGCGCCGACGGCCGAGCTCCAGTGGACGGCGGTGGCGAACGGCGAAACCTACCACGTCACGGTGGACTACAACGTCACCCAGGCCGAGCTCCTCCTGTCGGCCGCGCTCGAGGAGGAGGGCATCGCCGGCACCTCCCACGCCCTGCGCGACCTCGAGCCCGGGCGCTACTTCTGGAGAGTCGCGGCGGTGAACCGAGACGGCGTCGAGGGCGCGTTCTCCCGCGCGTCGTTCTTCTCGGTCGTCGCGCCGGCCGCGCGGCCGCCCGCGCCGACGCCCGTCGCGACGCCCCCCGCGCCGCTCCTCGCTCTGCGCTCGGTCGAGGAGATTGCGCCCGGCATCGTCCAGGTGGCCGGGCGCACCGCCCCGGGGGCGAGAGTCGAGATCGGCGGCGCTCCCGTGCTCGTGCTGCCCGACGGCAGCTTCAGCGAGTACGTTCGTCACCCCGGCGGAGCGCTGGTCGTGAAGGCCACGTCCCGGGCCGGAGCCGTGGCCGAGGAGTCGCGGACGGTGACGCGGCCGTGAGCGAGCGCCCGGTCCGCGAGCGCTGGTTCTGGGCCCAGGCGCGGCAGCGTCGCGGCCCCTGCCCGCTCGTCGAGCTCGTCGAGCGCGTGCTCGCCCAGCCCGACCCCGCATCCGTCCTCGTCTGGCGCAAGGGGCTCCCCGACTGGACGCGCGCGGAGAACGTGCCCGAGCTGCGCGGCCGCCTGCGACCCGCCGGGCCGGTCGACGCGCGCCGGGCGAGCGGGCCGTCGGAGGCCCCGGCCGCGCCGGCGGGCGTTCCGGACGTCGCCCCCGCCGGCAGCAACCTCGTCGTCTACGGCGGGATCGCGCTGATCGCGGCGTTGCTTGCGCTCGCGGCCTGGCGGTTCTGGCCGCGCGAAGCGCCGGGGCCCGCGGCGGCATCGCCGCCCGCGCCGGTGGCGGAGGAGCCGGGCGTCGCTGAGCCCTCCCCGAGCGCGCCCACGGCCGTCGAGCCGACCGGCCCCACGCCCGCGCCGACGGCCGCGGCCGCTCCCCCGGCCGCGGCGCCCGCCGGGCCCGGTCCCACGCCCGCCTCCGTCGCCTCGGTCGAGTCCGCTCTGCCGTCGGCCGAGCTTCGCCGGCTGCGCGGCGTGGCCGCGTGGTCGGGCGACCGCCTCCGGCTCATGGTCATCAACGGGACCGCGTGGCGCGTCACCGAGGTCGACGTGCGCCTCTCGCGCTTCGATGGCCAGGAGCTCGTCGAAGATCCCGAGCCGCTGAGGCTCCTGCCCCCCGGGCCGGCCGTGGACGAGGGCATGAGCGACCTGCTGAAGAAGGTCGCGCCCGACCGGCGCAAGCCGGGAGTGAACCCGCTCGACACCGGGCCCTTCGAGGGCTCGGCCGGCGGGCGCCCGGAGAACTTCAGCTGGGTGATCGTGTCGGCGCGCGGCTACCCACCGCGGTAGGACGGCGCCGGCGGCCCGTGGCCGTCCTCTAGTCGGGGCGGGTGAGCTCGACGGCGACGAGGCCGTCGTCGGACGCCGGCCCTTCGAGGCCGCGCGCGTCGCGAGCCGAGACCCGCCAGCGGAAGGCGCCCTCCCACGGCAGGGCGACGACGATCGGGCTGCGGGCCGCGTCCCGCTGGAGGAGCACGACGTCGTCGGCCACGGGAAGGACCTCGACCGAGTAGGCGGCTGCCTCGCCCGTCCACCGCAACTCGAGCGGGGCCCCGGCCGTCACGTAGAACGGGTCCCGGCCGGGCCACAGGCCCTCCGCCGGCGGTCGCGGCGGCAATGGCGCCGCCGGGGCGAGCGGGCGGCCCGCGCGCGCGACGGTGCCCTGCCCCGCCGCCAGGGTCACGACCCCTCCGGCGCTGGCGACGAAGAAGCGCCCGGCGAGGCAGCTCACGGCCGTCGCCGCTCCGGCGCGTCGAACCACCGCCCGGCCGCGGCCGCGCACCTCGGCTTCGGTGGTCAGCAGCTTCAGCGCGTCTCGCCCCGGCGCCTCGACGACGACCCGCCCGGCCTCGAGCGACACCGCGAGCACGTTCGCGTCGGGGACGCGCAGCGCGCCGGAGGGGCCGATCGTCAGGCTCATCCACGGCAGCTCGAGCCGTGCGACGGCCTCGGGCCCCGTGCGCAGCGCCTCGCCGACGCGCAGCGGAGCGCCCTCGACCGCGGCCTGCCACCGCCCCGCGCCGGGCGAGACCTCGACCCGCCGCTCGACGACGGCGATCCTCGCGAGGGCGAGGGGCGACGGAGCCGGCGGCCCGGCCGGCGCGGCGGCACGACCCGCCCGCGAAGGGGCGGCAGAGAGGGCGAGGACGGCGAGGGCGGAGCCCGCGGCGAGGGCCCGGCTAGACGGTCGTCGCATCCGTCACCGTCGGCTCGGCGGGCGGAGCGGCCCCCTCGGCCGCCCCGCGTCCCTGGCCGTAGTAGGCGTAGCCGTAGTAGCCCCGGCCCTTCACGTCGACCGAGTTCAGAACGACCCCGACCACGTTCGGGGTGACCTTCCGCAGGGCGGCGAGCGCGCGCTTCACGGTCGCGCGGTCGACGTTGTTCTGCTGAACGACGAGCACGCTCGCGTCGGAGATCTGCGCGAGAAGGAGCGGGTCGGTCACCGCCGCGATCGGGGGCGAGTCGACGAGCACCCAGCGGTACAGGCGGCGCAGCTCGCCGAGGGCCTCGACGAGCTCGGGGCGCGCGAGGAGCGCCGGCGGGTTCGGCGGGATCGGCCCGGCCGGCACGACCGACAGCCGCGGGGTGCTCGTCGCCTGCACGAGCGAGGTGAGGGGGACCTGCTTGAGGAAGAGATCCGTGAGGCCGGGCTCGCGCGGGACGTCGAGGCGCAGGTGGAGGTTCGCGCGGCGCATGTCGCCGTCGATCGCCACGACGCTCTCGCCGGAGTCGGCGAGGAGCCGGGCGACGTTCAGCAGCGTCGTCGTCTTGCCCTCGCCGGGCGCCGTGCCCGTCACGAGCACCACCTGGCCCTGCCCGCCGCGGCGCGCGAAGAGGAGGGCCGTGCGGAGGTTCTGGTACGCCTCGGTCGCGAGGGCGGCGTCCTCGCGACCGAAGTGCGGGATCGACGCGAGCAGCTCGACGTGGAGGTGCCGCTCGACGTCGTCGGCGTCCTTGATCGTGTCGTCGAGGGCGTCGCGGACGAGCACGAACACCGAGCCAAGCAGCAGCCCTCCGAGCAGCGCGAACAGGGCGAACTGGCGCTTCCGCGGCCACACCGGCGAGCCCGGCACGATCGCGCGGTCGAGGAGGCGGACGTTGTTGTTCTGGATCGAGGCCGCGATGTTCGTCTCGTTGAGCTTCTGCAGGAGCACGCTGTAGAGGCCGGAGGCGGAGTCGGCCTGCTTGCGAACGAGGTCGAGCTCGGTGAGCTTGCGGCTCTGCTCGGCCGCCCGCGACTTGTGGGCGGCGATCGCCTGACGCAGCTCGTCCTCGCGCCGCTCGAGCTGCCGGTACTCGGCACGGAGGCTCTCCTCGATCTCGTCGACGCGGTCGTCCTTGTCGCGGCGGAGCTGCTGCAGCTGCACGAGGACCCGCTGCACCTCCGGGTGACCTTCCTTGTACTTCTCGCGGAGGTTCGCGAGGTCGAGGATCAGGGCCTGGACGCGGCCGTTGATCTCCGCCACCCGCTCGTCGGCCGCGACCTGGGGAACGGCGTCCAGGGCGCGGCCCCGGCGCCGCATCTCGGCGAACTCGCCGAGCTGGGCCTCGAGCTCGATCCGCCGCGCCTGCGCCTGGATGTGGTCCTCGTTCAGCTTGGTGATCGAAGTGGTGATGGCCGAGACGCCGCCCTCCGGCACGAAGAGGTCCTGGCCCTTGTAGCTCTTCAGCAGCCGGTCCTGCG
>WBZP01001392.1_pt1 | contig 29989 bp, 20 predicted proteins | sample 5204301 | NCBI WGS metagenome assembly WBZP01 (sample SAMN12412401, study PRJNA552823) | activated sludge metagenome | isolation source: activated sludge from nitrification reactor of wastewater treatment plant... | place: USA: Pennsylvania | collected 2017 | reverse complement strand
CCCACCAAGCACCCTTGCGCCCGCCCCGATCAGAGCTCAAGCACACGACAGATCAAACCCGCTCAACCCCTCACAGCACCCACACCTATCGGCTGTTCAGTTGTTAAAGATCTCGTTCCGCATCAAGTTGCGGCCCTGCCATCAGCAGAGAAGCGGAATTGTAGGGGGTTTTACGAACTCTGTAAAGCCCGACTGCGCGAACGCGATTCAGGGATGCCTGCACCACAGCAATCGCGGGGCTTCCCACCTGCGGCCGAAGATCAGCGCGTTCTGTCCAAACCGGCGAGCGATCCGGCGTGCCTCGACGATGGCGATGCCCGGGACGAAAACACTCGGCTCGGACGGCCACGAACCCCCGGCCGGTACGGCAACCGCCGGAAACCACTCCCGGCCTTGATGCGCCAGGTGCGCGACCAGTGCGCGGTGGCGATTTCGATTCACCCGGCCGGAAAGCAAGCGCGCGCCGGGATTGTACGCGCCAATAAACGCCCAACAATTCCATCGGTTCTCACCGAGCCAGCGGTCCAGCGCGACGGCGTTCCGCCCCACCGAGACTTTGAAATCGCGCCCGTCGGGGAAGATCCAGTAGGCGGTTCGCAGGTAGGCCGCCTGCAAGACACTGCGCCTGTCGCGCATCGAATTGCGCATTGAAGCCACGAACTTTAACTAAAGTTATATGATATGCAGCGAAGGCAAATTTGCCTGCCGGCGGTCATGAAAACCTGTTTGGTCTACAGCCCAAGACGGTAGCGCACCCGCACAGAATTCGGAGCTGTGATGTCCGCCACCGTCAAACGCATCCTCATTGTTGACGACGATGTCGTCGAGAGGTTCGTGTTGCGCGGCGCGTTCGAGGCCCGCGGCTATTGGGTCGACGAGTGCGGCAATGCCGAGGACGCGCTCGATATCTGCAAGTCCGACCGCCCTTCCCTGGTAGTGGCAGACCTCAACCTTCCAGGCGCGAGTGGTCACGACCTGACGCGCAGCCTGCGGGCGCGCTTTCCGACCTCCGACGTGCCGATCGTAATCATCACCGGAACGCGCAATGCCGACGGCTGGGACCGCGCGATCGACGCCGGTGCCCAGGCAATGGTGTTGAAGACCAGCGACCTGACGCCGGTTATCCAGACCGTGGATCGGCTGCTGGGCGAAGCGGACAGCGGCAACGTGGCAACCATCCGCATGCGCCCGCCGCGGCGCTGATCGCCGCAAGCCCTCACCCGTCAGCCGCGCCGACGGCGCCCTGTGCAACCAGCGCGGCAAGCCTCGCGGCATCGCAACCCAGCCAGTCCTTCAGCGCCGAAGCAGTATCGCGCCCCAGCAGGGGTGGCGCGTACCGGTACTCGACTGGCGTGCCGGAATAGCGGATCGGGTTGGCAACCTGCGGTACGCAGCCCGCGAGCAAGTGCTGCATTTCGATGCGCAGCCCGCGCGCGATCACTTGCGGATCGGCAAACACGCCGGCCAGATCGTTGATCGGCCCGCACGGCACGCCGGCCTGTTCGAGCGCGGCGATCCAGTCGCGGGTCGTGCGCATGACGGTGGCCTGACGGAGCAGCGGAATCAATACGCCACGGTATGCTACCCGCTGCGCATTGCTGGCAAAGCGCGCATCGCTGGCCCACTCGGGCCGGCCCGCCACGTCGCAGAACCGCGTGAACTGACCGTCGTTGCCGATGGCGAGAATCATGTCGCCGTCGGCGGTCGGAAAATCCTGGTAGGGCACGATGTTCGGGTGCGCATTGCCCATCCGCCTCGGCGCCACGCCGGTGGTGAGGTAATTCATCGCCTGGTTCGCCAGGCAGGCCACCTGCACGTCGAGCAACGCCAGATCGATGTGCTGGCCCTGCCCGCTGCGATCGCGATGCGCCAGCGCGCCAAGAATCGCCACCGTCGCATACAAGCCCGTCAGGATATCGGTCAACGCGACGCCGACCTTTTGCGGCCCGGCGCCCAACTCCCCATCCTTGCCGCCGGTCACGCTCATCAGGCCGCCGATGCCCTGGATCAGAAAATCGTAGCCAGCACGATTGGCATACGGCCCGTCCTGGCCGAAGCCGGTGATCGAGCAGTAGACCAGTCGAGGGTTGAGCGCGGCAAGCGCGGCGTAATCCAGCCCGTATTTCGCCAGCCCGCCGACCTTGTAGTTCTCCAGCAGCACATCGGCTTGCTGCGCGAGTTCGCGCACCAGCGCCTGGCCGGCCGGCCTGGTGATGTCGATCGCCACCGACCGCTTGTTGCGATTTGCGCACAGATAGTAGGCCGCCTCACCCGTGTCTCTGCCTTGGCTATCGCGCAGATTCGGCGGCCCCCAGTGGCGGGTGTCGTCGCCGCTGCCCGGGCGCTCGACCTTGAGCACGTCGGCCCCGAGATCGCCGAGCAACTGGCTCGCCCACGGCCCGGCCAGCACACGGGAAAGGTCGAGCACGCGCAGATGCGAAAGTGCGCCGGCCATCGCGTTCAGCAGAATGCCTGGATGCCGGTTTGCGCGCGGCCGAGTATCAGCGCGTGAATGTCGTGCGTGCCTTCGTAGGTGTTCACCACTTCGAGGTTCACCAGGTGGCGCGCGACGCCGAATTCGTCCGAGATGCCGTTGCCACCCATCATGTCGCGCGCCATGCGCGCGATCTCCAGCGCCTTGCCGCACGAGTTGCGCTTCATGATCGACGTGATCTCGACCGCCGCCGTGCCGTCATCCTTCATCCGCCCCAGGCGCAGACAGCCTTGCAGGCCGAGCGCGATCTCGGTCTGCATGTCGGCGAGCTTCTTTTGCACCAATTGATTCGCCGCCAGCGGCCGGCCGAACTGCCTGCGATCCAGCACATACTGGCGCGCGCGCAGCCAGCAATCCTCGGCCGCGCCGAGCGCACCCCAACTGATGCCGTAGCGCGCCGAATTCAGGCAGGCGAACGGTCCCTTGAGCCCGCGCACCTCGGGGAAGATGTTTTCCTCCGGCACGAACACGGCGTCCATCACGATCTCGCCGGTGATCGAGGCGCGCAGCCCGACCTTGCCGTGAATCGCCGGCGCGCTCAAGCCCTTCCAGCCCCGCTCCAGCACGAAGCCGCGAATGTGATCGCGACCGTCTTCCTCCAGCTTGGCCCACACCACGAACACGTCGGCAATCGGGCTGTTGGTAATCCACATCTTGCTGCCGGAAAGGCTGTAGCCGCCCGCCAGCTTGTTCGCCCGCGTAACCATCGATCCGGGGTCGGAGCCGTGGTCCGGCTCGGTGAGGCCGAAGCAGCCGATCCACTCGCCGCTCGCGAGCCTCGGCAGATACTTGCGCCGCTGCGCCTCGGAACCGAACTCGAAAATCGGCAGCATCACCAGCGATGACTGCACGCTCATCATCGAGCGGTAGCCGGAATCGACGCGCTCGATCTCGCGTGCGATCAGTCCGTAACTCACATGGTTGAGGCCGGCGCCGCCGTACTCATCCGGAATGGTCGCGCCGAGCATGCCCAATTCGCCCATCTCGCGAAAGATCGCGATGTCGGTCGATTCGTCGCGAAACGCCTCCAGCACCCGCGGCGCGAGCCGGCCCTGGGCATAGCCCTGCGCCGTATCGCGCACCATGCGTTCTTCGCCTGAGAGCTGCGCTTCCAGCAGCAGCGGATCGCTCCAGTCGAAGCCTGCGTTCGAATTCGTCATTTCGGCGCTCCTGGCGGCCGCGAGGTCGTTCCCCGCGGCAACACATCCATTTCAAGATTGCACTCTACACGGCCTGTTCCCAACCAGCCGGATTTGCATTTCAGGGCAACCGCGTCGGATCACGAGTCAAAGCGAACGCAGGCGAGAACGCCTTGCCGGCAGCCCGACGAATTCCGGCTTTTCCCACGCCGCTGGGCGCCGATTCGTCCGCGAACCGCATGAATCGGCAATCTGCAGATGCCGCTACGCCAGGAGCCGCATGAAATGGCGATCCTGGCGATGCTCTGCCTGTAGAAGTCCATTCCATGCGGTCTCTGGCCCAATGGCCAAATACAACCGGCCGGAAGCAAGTGGATGCGTCGAACGGATACGTTGGTGGCGCGCCAGTTCCGCAAACGACTTTCGCCCTGCGGCGCTCGATACTTGCGCCGGCACGGATCGGTCGAATCGACTTCTCGAGGAAGTGCTGTCTTGCAGTCGAGGACATGATTGGCCTCCACGGTCATCGGGACTCGACCCGACTCGCCGAAGTCTTGACGGCGGGCCGAGGCGAGCGTGCAAGTTTAGGCAGCAACCGTGCCAACGCCACGACTGTCAATTGCCTGCTGTCGGATCAAGGGCTGCGACGGCCAATGCGCCGCCGACCATGAGTCAGCCTGCGACGGATGTTGACTTCCCCCCGCGCAAATCCATCGAAGCAGCAAGCTTCGTCGCATACCTCTACAGCAGCCCGACGCCACGGCTCCCGGCCCTAACTCATTGATGGCAGGCGTGTCTCGAACGTCAGGCACGAAATGGCATAGCGCTTGCGATTGAGTCTATGCGCACGGCACGCGCCGTGTGCCGGCGACAGATCGCTGAAGTTACCACGGCGCAAGCCACAACGTATGAAGTTCGGACAGACAAGGACCGCACTATGCATCTGGCAACTCCTTCCATAACCCTGCGCATCAGCAAGTGCACACATCCGCTTGCGCCCGAGAATTCCTTCAGAGTGTTCGATGCGCGCGGCGGCACCATCGGCCGTGCGGAAGGCAACGACTGGGTTCTGCCGGATCCGACCAACCACATCTCCAGTCGTCATGCTGCCTTGGTCTGCGAGGAAGGCAGGTTTCGCCTGGTGGATACGAGCAGCAACGGCGTGTTCTTGAACGGCGACGACGAGCCGCTGGGCAAGATGCGCGCCGCCCAGCTGAACGATGGCGACCGGCTGGGCATTGGCGCCTACGAGATCGTGGTCACACTCGCGCAACCGATCCACGCGGCGTGCTCCGCTGGGCAGGCCGCAGTGCCCGGGGCTCCCGATTCGCGCGCGCCCCACGCTGCCGACCGAATCGCCGCGGCGGCGGACCCGCTCGATCTGCTCCGTGCGGGCGCCATGCCGGCGGCTGTGCTTCCCGCCGGACACGAAACCGCGCCGATATCGCCCGCCAAGCACAACGGCGAGCACCGAACCAGCGCCATTGGCACACGCGCCCCGGTCGAGGCTAGGAACTTACCCGGACTCGAGTCAGGCGCAAGCGAGCCCCGTGATCCTATGTTGCTGTTGGACCAAGCCGACGCCCCATCCGGCCCAATATGCGATGGCCGGCGCCGCGATCGCATTGTAGCGCCCAGCGCCGCCCAGCGTGACGATGCGCCCATCTTGTCCAGCCACTTCCGCGCTCCCGCGATGGCGGAACTCGTACCCGAGGACTGGCAGGTTCACGAAACGCCGGCAGCCGATTCGATCTGCGCACCATCGCCCGCAGTGAGCGCCGGTGCGCCGCAATGCATCCAGTCCGCGGCGGTTACCTGTTCGACACCGGTGACGAACGGCGCTGGTGCGCCCAAAGCGCGCCAACCACCCAGCCAGGAGGCCGCGCTGCGCATCTTCCTCGAAGGCGCAGGGCTCGATGGCGCCCTCGCGGACAAGCTCGATCCGGCGCGCACGCTGGATCTGGCGGGCCGCCTGCTTCGTGAAACCCTCGGCGGCCTGCGCGAACTGCTGCTCGCGCGAGCGACGCTGAAGGCCGGATTCCACGTCCCGCTGACCATGATCGCCCCAAAGGATAACAACCCCCTGAAGTTCTCCGCCGGCGGCGTCACCGAGGTCATGGAGACGTTGCTGCTCGATCGCGGAAAGGCCTACCTGTCCGCCGTCGAGGCCATCGACGAGGGCGTGCAGGACATCAAAAGCCATCAGCTGGCGCTGGTCGCGGGCGTGCGCTCGAGCCTGGCCACCCTGGTGGAGTTCTTCGATCCCGAACGCATCGAGGAGGTCAGCATGCGCCAGAGAGCGCCCGGTCTGTGGTCCAACAAGAAGGCAGCTTACTGGGACCTGTATTGCGCGCGGTTCGATGAGACAGCCAAGGCCGCCCAGGAAAGGTTTCACGAGCTGTTCGGCCGGCCTTTCGCTTCGGCATACGAGGATCAGGATCGCAAGCTGGCGGGCGCAAGCGCCTCGCACCCGAAGGAGATCCGCCGTGGCGTGGAATAACAAGGTCGTCTGGTCGGAAGGCATGTTTCTGCGGCCGGTGCACTTGCAGCAACATGTGCGCTATGTCGAGAACCTGGTCGAGCGGCGCTGCAACGTCCTGCACAGCCACCCGTGGGGATTCAAGACGCTCAAGCTCGACGAACCTCTGCTGACCCTGGGCAAGCTCGCCATCTCGCAGGCACAGGGCGTCTTCCCCGACGGCACGCCGTTCAACATCCCCGATGATGACGACGCGCCGGAACCGCTCGACATCGAAGGCGATGTGCGGGACATGGTGGTTCAGCTCGGGCTGCCGGTCCGTCGTTTCAGCGCGATGGAAGTGAATGCCGGTCCCACCGCAGCGGCGCTCACACGATGCGCCGTGCGCGAGTTCGACGCAGTGGATACCCATACTGCGGGAACCGAGGCCGCCTCGATCCAGGTCGCCCGGCTCAACCTCAAGCTGGTCTTCGAGCGCGACCGGCACAGCGAACTGCTGCCCCTGGGCATAGCGCGCGTCATCGAGTGTCGCGACGACAAGAGCGTGGTACTGGACGACGGCTATCTTCCGGCAACGCTGGACTGCAGGGCGGCACCGCCGCTGTTCAATTTCGTCAAGGAACTCCAGGGCCTGCTGCACCAGCGCGCCGAGGCACTCGCCGAGCGCGTCAGCGCGGCGGGCCGCGGCGGCATGAGCGAAGTCGCCGATTTCATGCTGCTCCAGGTGGTCAATCGCTACGAGCCCTTGATCGCCCATCTGGCGAGCGCGGGCAGTCTGCATCCGCGCGAGTTCTATGCAGCTGCGCTGGAGCTGGCAGGCGAGTTGGCCACCTTCACGCATCCGAGCAAGCGCCCCCCGACGTTCCCGCCCTATCGTCATGAGGATCCCCAGCCCGGATTCCGTGCCCTGATGGCCGAGTTGCGCCGCTCTCTGAGCATGGTGCTCGAGCAGAACGCCGTTCCGCTGCCACTGGAAGAGCGAAAGTATGGCATTCGGGTTAGCCAGATCGCCGACCGGTCGCTGCTCGAAGGGAGCAGCTTCGTGCTCGCCGTGCGCACACGCATGCCGACGGAGGAGCTGCGGCGGCGTTTCCCGGCGCAAGTCAAGATCGGCCCAGTCGAACAGATTCGCCAACTGGTCAACGTCCAACTTCCCGGCATCCCGGTCCGCCCGCTAGCCGTCGCGCCACGGCAACTCCCCTACCACACGGGGTTCGTCTATTTCGAATTGGACCGCGCGAGCGAATTCTGGGCCGGGCTGCGCACGTCAGGCGGATTCGCGATTCACGTGAGCGGCGACTTTCCCGGGATGGAGATGGAGTTCTGGGCGGTGCGCGGTTGATCCCGATGGGATCGCGCGAATCGCATCCGACATGAAAGGTAACTGACTATGTTCGACAAGCTGATCGGCTTTCTGATTGCGCTGAGCCGCCTGCCGGGTTTCGGTTGGGCGGGGAATGTGTCCGAGCGCATGCGCCAGGCGACGTACCGTCGCATCGCCATGCGCGCGAAACTGAAGAGTCATGTCAACAAGGTGAAGAAAGTGAAGGACTCCGGTGCCGATCTCATGGGTCTGAAGAACCGCACCAGGAAGGACCAAGCACAGAATGTTGCCCCGGAACAGCAGCCGGCTACCCAACCCAACGGCAACAGCGCGCCGAACCCCACGCTTATCATTCCCCGCCCGACGAGCCGCTCGAAGGCCAGAGACGCCGCAACACCGGTCGCCCAGTCGATGCAAACCGTGTTGCCGCCGCTTGACATCCGCGGCTCCGGACTCAACCCGCTGCTGGACGCCGCGACCGAGCTCTTCTCGCTCGCCGGAAGCGTGCGCAGCGCGGTGGTCCACCCGGACGTGGAGGGCCTGCGCGACAGTCTGGCACGCAAGGTGGCGGAGTTCGACCAGCGGGCACGCGCCGCATCCGTGCCCAACGAGCAGGTGGTCGCTGCGCGATATGCACTGTGCACCCTGCTCGACGAGATCGCGCTCACCACACCTTGGGGAGCCGAAAGCCTGTGGAGCCAGCACAGCCTGCTAAGCCAGTTCCACGACGAGACGTGGGGCGGAGAGAAGTTCTTTCTCATGATCGAGCGGGTCATCCGGGAGCCGGCTCGTCACCTTCACTTGCTTGAGTTCATGTACTTGTGCATCGCGCTCGGCCTGGAAGGGAAGTACCGCGTGCTCGATCGCGGGCATGCCGCCCTCAAGTCGGTCGCCGACAACCTGTTCCTGACCATCCGTGGCGCGCGCGGCGAGTTCGAGCGCGCGCTGTCACCGCGCTGGCGCGGCGTGGAGGACCGACGCAACCGACTGGCGCGCCTGGTGCCCCTGTGGGTTGTCGGCGCACTGAGCGCCGGTGTCGTACTGGCCGCCTATGTCGGGTTCATGTGGAATCTGTCGCGCAGTTCGGAGCCGGTCTATCGGCAGCTCGCCAGGATCGGCCAGGACGCTCGGCTCAGCGTCGCCGTGGCGCCGGTGGAGCGCACGCTGACGTTGCGCCAGGTGTTGGCACAGGACATCCGCGCGGGCGCGATCGACGTCATCGAACAGACGCGCGGCAGCACCGTGGAGATTCGGGGTGATGGCTTGTTCGCGTCCGGAAGTGCGGAGGTCGATGCGGCGCGCCAGGCATTGCTGCAACGCATAGGCGATGCGCTCAACCAGTTCTCCGGCCCGGTGCTGGTTACGGGGCACACAGACAACCAGCCGATAGCAGGAAGCCGCAGCGTGCGCCACCCAACCAACTGGCATTTGTCCCAGGCGCGTGCCGAATCGGTATCCGCGCTGCTTGCCACGCGATTGACCAGTGCCGGACGCCTCAAGACCGAGGGCCGCGGCGAGACCGAACCGAAGGCGGCCAACGATACGCCCGAGCAGCGCGCGCGAAACCGCCGTGTCGAGGTCACCTTGCTGAATGCTCCGCAAACCGGCCCGACGCCGCGCCCTGGCACGGCACAGGCTGCTTTGACCACGAAGGAACCGTCATGACCAAAAAGCGTCTTCTCTTCTCACTGCTGGGTCTGACGACCGCAGCGGCGCTCGTTTGGTTCGGCGGGCCGCTGCTCGCGATAGGCGGCCACGCGGTGCTCGACGGCGAGATCGCCCGGCTCATCTTAATACTGGTACTCGTGATGGCGTGGACGTTGGTCGTACTGCGACGGGCGCTGGTCGCGAAGAAGGCCGACGAACAGATCGCACGGGGCATCGGCGCCGCCACCGAGCCAAAGGCCGCCAGCCTCGAACAGTACGACGCGACCAAGCCCCTGCAGGAACAAGTCGTGGTCCTCGAGGAGCGCTTCCGAGAAGCCGTCGACATGCTGCGCAGTTCCCGCAAGCAGGGCGCGACGAATCTGTACGAGCTTCCGTGGTACGTCATCATCGGCCCGCCTGGCGCCGGGAAGACGACAGTACTGGAGAACTCCGGACTGCGCTTCCCCCTTGCGGAACGATTCGGGGCGGGCGCACTGCGCGGCGTGGGCGGCACGCGCAACTGCGATTGGTGGTTCGCCGATGAGGCGGTGCTGCTCGACACGGCGGGCCGCTACGTCACTCAGGACAGCGACGAAGCTGTTGACAGCACCGCCTGGACCACGTTTCTCGCACTGCTCAAACGGTACAGACGGCGCAGGCCGATAAATGGCGTGCTGGTCGCGATCAGCCTCGCCGATGTCATCACACAGGATACCGCCGAGCGCGAGCGGCATGTCGGCGCGATAAGGCAACGCATCCAGGAACTCAACACCTCGCTCGGGCTGCGGTTCCCGGTCTACCTGATGTTTACCAAGAGCGACCTGGTGGCCGGGTTCACCGACTTCTTCGACGAACTCACCAAGGAAGAGCGCGGCCAGGTTTGGGGAACGACGTTCGAGGCAGAGGAAGCCGATCCCGGTGCCGCCTTCGCGCGCGAATACCAAGCGCTGATCGGCCGGCTCAACGCCCGGCTGCTCACCCGTCTGCACCAGGAGAGCGATCCGGGGCGCCGCTGCCTGCTCTACGGATTCCCGCAACAACTCGCTACCCTCAAGGAATCCATCGTTGGCTTCGTCGAGGAAATTGCGCATGCCACTCGCTATGACGAAAGCCCCTGGATACGCGGCGTCTACTTTACCAGCGGCACGCAGGAAGGCACACCCATCGATCGCCTGATGGGCTCGATCGCCCGCACCTTCGGGCTCGACAGCCGCAGTGTTACCGCCGGTGGCGCGGGACGTAGCTACTTCATCTCCGATCTGCTGCAGCGGGTGATCTTCCCTGAAGCCGAACTGGTCGGCACCAACCGCAGACTTGAACGGCGCAGGATGTGGCTGCATGCCTTCGCCTACGGCACGGCCGCTTGCACGATCGTCGCCACCGTCGCTGCCTGGACGGTCTCGTATGCGCGCAATCAGACGGCAATCGGGCGCGTGCAGGAACGCACCGACGCCTACGAAGCACTGGCCAAGAAGCCGCTATCGCCGGGCGCTACCTTCGACGAACTTCTGCCGCGCCTGGATGCGCTGCGCGCGATCGCCGACGTCTACCGCGACGATGCGACCGCGCGGCGAGCGTTCTGGGAGTTTGGCATCTATCAGGGCGACAGGCTCGGCATGGCCGCGGGGCAGGCGTATGTGCGCGAGCTGAACCGCGTTTTCGCGCCTCGCGTTGCGAACAGCATCGCCGAACACCTGCGCCTCGCCGGGCGCGACACCGATCGTCAATACGCGGCACTCAAAGCCTATCTCATGCTGGCACAGACCCAGCATCTCGAACCTGCCTTCCTCAAAGCCTGGATGCAAATCGACTGGGAGCGGAACTTCGCGCGCGAACCGGAAATGCCCAAACGCCTGTCGGCGCATCTCGACGCAATGCTGACTGGCGGCATCGAGCCGGTCTCCCTTGACCAAGAGCTGATCAAGGAGACGCGGCTGGCGCTGAATCGGTTGCCCATGGCGCAGCTCGTGTACGGCCGTCTGCGGCGCGACGCGCTTGCCAGCGATGACTATGCCCTCCTACCGCGCGATCTGCTCGGTCCCGCGGGAGTCAAAGTGTTTACCAGCAGGAGCGGCGGCGCGCTCGAGCGGCGCGTTCCGGGGCTGTTTACATACCGCGGCTACTACGAGGTGTTCGTGCCTCGAAGCAAGCGACTCGCAGAGGCCATGCGCAGCGAGAGCTGGGTCGTGGACAACGACCGCAGCCAATTGAGCGCGACCGAGCTGGCACGTCTGAACGAAGAAGTGCACGCGCTCTACTTCGCCGACTACGTCCGGCTGTGGCAGGAACTGCTGATGGACCTGCAGGTGGCGAGCTTCCGAAGCCCGGCGCACGGGATCGAGGTGCTGGCACTCGTGTCCGGGCGCAACTCGGCGCTGCGCACGGTATTGCAAGCGGTCACACAGAACACGGCCCTCACCCAGCTTCCCGGAGCCGCGGCCAAGCTCGCCGACAAACTCTCGGACAAGCTGGACGGACCTGTGCAGAAGGCCAAGCAGGAACTATCCGGCCTGCTCGGCGCGAACGGCGGCTCGCCGAAAGCGGAGCGACTGGCGTTCGTGCCCGGCGCGGATGTCGAAAGCAAATTCGCCGACATCGCCACCCTCACCAGGATAGACAAAGGCGGGGCGGCGCCGATCGATACCATCATCGACCAGCTCGCCAAGCTCTATGCCGAGCTGGACAGCGCCAGCGCAACCGACCCGAGCAATTCGGCCAACAAAGAGGAAGGCGCTGCCGCCCGCCGCCTGAAGGAACTTGCAGTCGCTCAGCCGCAGCCGGTGAAAGACTGGCTGTTGCAGCTCGCCGGCAACGCCGCCCAGAGCGTTGACAGGAAGCAGAAGGATGCTGCGCAACAGAAGCGCGCCGAAGACAAGAAGACGCTGCTGGAGAAGATCAACGCGGTCTGGAGCGCAGAAGTGTTGCCGTTCTGCAGCGAGGCCGTCGCCAGCCGCTACCCGATCGACAAACTCAGCAGCGCGGAGGCCACGCCGAAGGACTTCGGCAGACTGTTCGCGCCGGGCGGGCTCATCGATGCCTTCGTCAAGGACAACCTCAAACCCTACATCGACACAACCGCCAAACCATGGAAATGGCGTACTGCGGGAGAGATCGACATCGGCGCATCGAACGACGCGCTGCGCCAGATCGAGATCGCGGCGACGATACGCGACGCCTATTTCAGGGACGGCGCTCAGGTGCCGACGGTGGAATTCGGGCTCAAGCCGATCCTGCTCGACAAGGCGGCCAAACAGTTCGCGCTCGACATTGGCGGCCAGAAGTTCGCCTATCAACACACCGCCCAGCCGATACAGACCGCCCGCTGGCCCGCGCCGAGCGGTGCGCTGGAAGTGAGCGCGACGTTCGAAGGTGCGGAGGGCAAGACCGAGAGCCACACCAAGGAGGGACCGTGGGCGCTTTTCCGGCTCCTCGACGAGGCGAAGATAGACAAGGTGACCGCGGACCGTCTGGTGGCGACCTTCCGCACGGAGAACCACAGCGCTCAATACGAGATCCGTGCGGCAAGCGTCGCCAATCCGTTCCAGCAGGACGCGATCGGGCGCTTTCGCTGTCCGAAGAAGTTCTAGGCCCCGGCAAACCGTAGTGCGAAGGAGTTAGCCAGAATGCGTTACGAATTCAACTTCGGCAGCCTCAGGACAAGCCTGCCGCCGCGTCCGGCAGAGGGCACCGGTGCATTTCGCATTGCTGTGCTGGGTGATTTCTCCGGCCGCGCCAGTCGCGGCGAGCTGGAGACAGGTGCCCAGCTTGCGCTGCGCAAGCCGATCAAGCTCGACACGGACAACATCGATACCGTCATCCGTTCCTTCGGCGCAGTGCTCCAGTTGCCTGCCGGTGCCGATGGCAGCGGCATCGCGCTCAAGCCGCGCTCGCTCGACGACCTGCACCCCGACGCGCTTTACGAAACCGTTGAGGTCTTCTCGGAACTCTCTGCGTTGCGGCTTCGTCTCGAGAACCCAAAAACCTTCAGGGCGGCGGCGCGCGAGTTGTCGGCATCGCTCGGCGCGCCGGCCGCCCCGCTCGAACCGCCGCGCGGCAAGCGGGCGCGCGGGAGCGCGGTTCGAGTGGATGCGAAGCTGTCCGACTTCGCGCGGCTGATCGACCGACCACCGATCGCGCACTGCGCACCCGCTCCCGTTGAAGAACTGGTGCGCCGGGCCGTGGCACCATACTGGGTCGAGGCGGAGGATCCCGATCGGGAGCGCTTTACAGCCGCGGTTGATCGGGCGTTGTCGGCGGCAATGCGCGACCTGCTTCATGATCCGGATTTCCAGGCGCTGGAGGCGGCCTGGCGCTCACTCGACCTTCTGGTGCGCCGTATCGAAACCGGCACGCGGCTGCAGATCGTGCTCTATGACATCAGCGCCGAAGAGCTCGCGGCCGATCTGAGCGCAACCGACGCGATGGAAGATACCGGTCTCTATCGCCTGCTCGTCGAACAGCCGGCGCTCGATGCGCTGCAGGGTCCGCTGTCGGCCCTGATCGGAAACTTCACCTTCGAGATGACGCCACCTCACGCCGAGCTGCTGGCGCGTATGGCACGCATCGCCGCCGCGGCGCGCGCACCATTCATCGCCGCCGTCGGGCCGGACTGCGTGAGTACCCGCATCGAGGATCTGCATCCGCTGGTGGCCGAGGCCTGGGATGCGCTGCGGGCGCTTCCCGAGGCCAGCTACATCGCCCTCACCGTACCGCGGTTCCTGCTACGCACGCCCTATGGCAGCAAGACCGAACCTATCGAGTCGTTCGCGTTCGAGGAATTCGATGCGCATGCCGGATTGAAAGCCTTGCTCTGGGGAAACTCGGCCATCCTCGCGGCGGTGCTGCTCGCCGAGGAATTTCAGCGGCAGGGCAACCGGTTGAAATTAGGAAGCATCCTGAGCGTGGGCGAGTTGCCCTGCTTCTTCTATTTGGACACCGATGGCGATCAGATTGCCCTACCCTGCACCGAGCGGCTGCTGACCGAGAGAAAGTCCACCCACGTGAGCCAGCAGCACTTCATTCCGGTGCTCGCGATTAAGAACCGGCCGGAAGTGCGGCTCGCCGGTTTCCGTTCGCTGAACGCAAGTGAGTTGGCCGGACCCTGGACACCGGTCGGGAGTCCCAAGGCTAGTCCAGCGACTTCGATCGCGCCGAAAGGCGAAGAGCAGGAACCGACCGATATTGCAACTGACAAGCCGAACGACTCTGCCAACGAGACTGCCACTGGCCCGGAAGACGAGAATGGGCCGGCACCGCCGTCAATGCTGATGGACTTGCCCGAGTCTGAGTCGGTGCCTGCTCGCGAAGACGACGCTGTCCTGTCCGGCGATACCGATCTCGATGCCTTGTTGGCCGAACTCGAATCGGCTGGCACAGCCGCTGCACCGCCGGAGGACGAAATGGATCCGGAACTCGCGGCGCTATTGAGGGATTTGTAGCTGAAACCCACCTGTGGAGCCGCAGTAGCCTACCGGCGAAGACAACCGTTTTGATTGACAGACGAAACCAACTGGCGTTCGCTCGATCGCGCCGGCCACGGGCAACGGCTCGATCGCCTCAGCCGCCAAGGACTGCCTCGTGGCACTGTGCGCCCGCGCTGGTTGGTTCAGTGGCAACTCGAGACGCACGTCGCAGCTTCATCTCGCGTGTAGAAACGACCGTCGCGGACAAAGCCCGAGATGACAGACGGCTTGGCGGCCATGATCTTTCCGTTGCGATCGCGCTCCAGCACCAGCGCTTCCGGCAGGCCATCGATGGAGTGGAATGGCGCCGGCCGACCATCGGCAAACCGTGACAGGTGGATGCTGTCGGTAAGCGTGTCGAGAAATGCCGGGCGGAAGCCATAGCCACCATTTTCCTGACTGATCCCGCCGCTGCCACGATATACGCGCGTCTCGCCCTGCAGAACCTGTTGAGTCAAAGGCTGTGCCATCGTTATTCACCGTTCGCTGTTGTCCTGTCTACCAGAGCAGCAAGACCGATGCCTGGGCGCTCCGGCGACCTAAGCTGTTGATAGGCAAACAATGACTACCGAAAAGCGGCGAGCCGAACGGCGCAACTTTTGTCGCTGGGCGACGTTGATGATTTGCATGGAAGGGCATCCGTATCCACAGGCTGGCTGCAAGCGCTCAGGGACTGCGGACGATTCTGTCGCGATAAGGGGCTGAAACACCGCGAAGTCGGCCAGTGGCCCGCTGACCTTGAGGACAGCATGATCGAGCGCACGCAAAATTGCGCAGTTCGGCGCGTCAAATCTTGATCAGGGACGCTTGCCATCAATTAGTGTGGCGTTTGTGGCTGCGCTCTTCGATTTGATCAACTTGCGTCAGGCCTGGTGTTGGTGCTGGCCGCAGATCTCGCCTGCGGGCCCTCGCGCAGTCGTTCAATTGACCGATCCTGTCGCGCCAAGCGACAGTCCTGTGCTGTTACAACGACGAAATTGCAATGGCGAAATTACCATCGGGATCCTCGCGCTTTGGCGCGCGGTTCGATGAGAACCCGTCAGTTGTGCCGGTCCGCTCGACCCAAAGACTGTCCACCCGACCGCACCACCAAATGGAGAGGCTTGGATCGCGGCTCACGTTATCCGCCTCGGAACGGTTCCTGCAACTCGGCCATCAAGTACGTTCAGCGCGCTTCCATTACGCAAGCAAATCGAAATGACCGGGTGTATGGACCAGCGTGATCGCAACCGCGCCGGCGGTCTGGTCGAAGGCCGTGATTCTGGCGTTCGTTCTGTCCCAGGTGATGATGCGTAGCCCGATTTCGCGGCCCGTCTGCTGTTTCACCAGGTCCCTTACCCTGGCACCGTCGCGGCCGCCGGCGTCGATCAGCCCGTCGGGAGCCCGCAGTCCTTCGGTTCCCAGTACCCCCGCTATCTCGTTGATGACGCTGTCAAGCGTCTGGGGCGACCGGGGGCTCCAGCCCGCATTGCGAACGCCGGTAAGGATCGAGCGGATATAGCAGTTCAATCCTTGTCCGCTGATCCTCTGGACCTTGCGCTTGTATTTCTGCTCCACCTGCTTGATATAGTCGTCAGGGATCGCAAAGCCTTTGTCTTCCTGCTTGGTCTTCTTCGACGGTGAGTCGCTGTCGCGAGGAACGCTGGCATAGCCTGCATTCGGTTGCGTCGCCACTTCGTCTCGCTTGTTATTTGGACTGCTGGCAGGCGTGCCGACATAACCGTGTTTCACGACATATCCCTGCCCCGTCACGATCCTGGAAGTGACCGAAGCTTCGGCTATCTCAACGTTCTCATCCAGCTTGAGCTTGGTGTAGCTGTTCGCCACGTCCTTGCCCGGCAGCGGGCGCTGACTCGTTCCTTGGTTCTGGAAGCCTTCGCCAAGCTCGGACGCGGGCATGTTTCGCCCTGATCCCGAATCTTCTCGCTCGCGGTCGTTTGCGTGATCCTCGATGGTTTGAGCCGCCACGATTCCGGATTCGTCCAGCTTGAGAGGCGCATATCTGGTAGTCGCACGATCGCCGGGCTGCGCGCTTTCACTTGTCTCTTGGTTTGGATAGCCTTCGCCGAGATCCGCTGCAGCGATGTTTCCCCGCAATTCCGAGGCCCCTCGCTCACGGCTCGGCTTGGGATTCTCTGTGGGCGTGGGGTACGTGACGGCCGATCCACCGTTTTGTGCAGTTGGGGCACTGGGATCGGACCACACGTAGTTTTGGCCGGTATTGGAGTCGGGCAGACTTCCATGCCGATGTGCAATCCCGGGCTCGTTGATTCGCTCGTGCATATCCTGCGGCTGCAGTTGGTCTAACGCCCGCTTGATGTCGTCGCTAGTCGGGGCCTTGTTCGTATCCATCAATTGCGCGAAGGCCGCGTCGCCCATCTCTTTCTTGAGCGCATCAGGACGTCCTTCGGCGTCCTTATCGAATTGCTCTGTCATCGCCTTGAGTGCCCCGAGCACCTTGTTCTCCTTGCCCGTCTTCTTCTCCGCCCGATCCGTTGCGTCGTTTGTGTCCGTCACTTCCTTCTTGCCCACTCCCTTCGAAACGATCTTCTTCAACTCGTCCAGCATCTCGCCCTTTGCCTGTTCAACCGTCTTGCTCGTGTAGCCGCCTTTCTCTTCGACCTTTGTTTTGGCATAGACTCGGTGTCCACCGCCTGACTTGAGAAACTCTCCCACAGTGGGTTTGTCGATCACATTTTGTGCTTCCAGGTGAATTTGCAGGCCGCCCTTGTCCTGAATATTGTCGATGAACACGACTCGTGCGTCGCTGGCCTGATTCGCGGGCCCGGCACCGAGCTTGCGCAGTACATGCAGAGCCTCCTCGATCGGTTGCAATCTCGCGCGGTACTCGGTCATCTCCTGCTCCAATGCTGCCTGCTCGACCTTGCGTTGCTCCTCGTTCAATTGTTGCGGCAGATCATCGAGCTTTTTGATCACCGCGCGTGCTGCTTTCCTGATCTGCTCCAGTTCCGGCAGTTTGGTGACTACCCTGTGGTAGAGGGCATTCAGTTCCGGATCTTCGTCGATGCGCCGCTTGTTTCCTTCCTGGTCGTGAAAGACCAACGTCTTGTCTAGAAATGCCCCCTGGCGCATCAGATGTTCGATGGTTTGGGCGAGATGCACGAACATCGGCTTGTAATGGCCGCTGACGTTGGAGATCTCGACAATCTTGCCATCTATGTCTCGCTTCAGTTCGCCGGCTCCCGCGACGGGTTTGCCCCCCGTTGGACTTGAGTGGTGAGTAGCCAACTCGACCTTCTTGGATCTCTTGGCATTTTCGAGGCGCGTCTTCGCATGCTGCAAGTACTGCCACTCCCACGCTGCCTCAAAGACGTCAATGCCCTTCCTTTCGCTAAGCTCTTTGAGTCTTTGCTCACAAGCGGCGAGGTCTTTACGGAGTTTGTCGCTCGTCGCCTTGTCTGCCGGCTGCAATTGGACATTCGAGGCTTGCCTGCGGAGTATCCGCAGATCTCTGGCAACCTGCAGGTCTTCGGCCGTGACAGACGCACCGACCAACTGGTCGCGAAGGGTCTTTTCCAGAGGCTCGATCTTGCTGAGGTTGTCATCGATCTTCTGTAGTTCCGCCTCAGTCAATTCGCGTTTTCTAGACTCTCCACTAAACATGTAGGTCTTTCCGTCTGAGTCGAGAACATAGCCCGGGTGGTTGTCGCCGTCGCGCGTATAAGCATGCCCGTCCTCTGCAATCCGCAGTTCTTGTCGGTCACGCTTGGTTTGGTCCCACTCTCCTTCTGTGATCTTGTCGATAGCAGCGTTCCTGAGCAGTTTCCAGATCTGATGGCGCATCGTTCCTTCGGGCGGCTCGTCTGTTTCCCGCCAACCTCTGGCAAGGGTTTCCCCCTCGTAAGCGTCGCCAAGCTTTTTGGTGGCGAAGCCGCAAGCACCTGTCGACTCGGAGACCGTCGGCGCGATCCGACGCGTCCTCTCGTCCAATGCTTTGAGCAAATTTCGGAGTCGAATCAGGATCTCGTTCAGCACCGATGTGATGGTCGCTTGATCCTTCTCCGAGCCCCCGCGCCGGTACGCCCTGAGCGCCTGGCCGTACTGATGGACCAGAACATCGCGCTCCTTGCTCCCGAAGCTGTGAAGGCGCGCGTTACTCAACGTCTGCGACAAACGAGCCAGCAGCGCATCGATCTCGTCTTGAAGCGGATGCCTGGGCCGCGGCTCCGGCTCGGGAATGGGCTGCGCGAGTTGTGGCTGTGGCGCAGTCTGCTTGGAGGAGGAAACGGGTGCCCTGTGTCTCGCGAAAAGCGAGGCAAAGAAGCCTTTCTTGGAGGGCTGGGGATCTGCATTGTCTGTGGGGTGTGGCATGGCGCTTCTCCTCGTTATGCAGTTACGCGACAAGTTCGGCCTTGAGGGGTGCCAGCGCATCGAGCAAAGGCTGGCGCACGCTTATCTGCACCCCGAAAGGGTTGGGAGATTCCACATCGACGATGATGTCGTCGGTCGTAAGGTAGCGCTCCAGTTCCAGCACGCTCTGCTCGGTGCCCGGCTCAGGCGTGAGATTCTTGATGATGGCTTGCAACATGATGACCGCGTGCTTGGCTTCTGCGTCTCTAGTGGCCGCAATGGATGTGCCGAGCGTCTTGAGTTGGTCAACGACAGAGGCACGTGCGGCCTGCCAGGTTGCTAGCGCGGCTGCCGATCCGGCGATGGCAGTCTGCCGAGCGGGCGTGCTCGAAGCCGCAGGTGCAGTGATCGAGTCCTGCGGCTGCACAGCGGCAGCGCCCTGCTCGATGCTCTCGTCCTCTTCCGGCTCGGTGTCTTCGGGATCGGGGACTTCCGTCACCGCGTTACCCTCCATGGTCACCAGCACGCGATTGAAGGGTAGAGGCTTGAAGCGTTTGAGCAGCAGACGGAACTTCTTGGACAGACCCGGCAGCGGCTTGGTGTAGAGCTCGAGCACCAGCGTCGTATTGTCCTCAGGATGCGCGCCGGCCATGCCGAAGGTGCCCTTCTTGAGCTTGGTCTCAGTCTTGAGCTTGGTCAGCAGCGCAGTGGGGTCCTTGCTCCGGTGCAGCATGATGCGGTGCTCGGCAGAGGTTGCGCCGGCAACGAAGGCGAAGGTGAGCGGTGCGCTCCTGGCTTTCTTCAGCCATTTCTTCAGATAGAGCTGGTACTTCTCCGCGTTGCCGAACAGCCCCTCGTCCTCCTCCTTGAGATCGTCTGCTTCCTCGCGCGCTTCGTCGAGCATGCCGGGCAGCTTCTTCAGCGCCGAGACCGTGTTCTCGACGTCTTGCGAGTCGAACTTGGCGTCCTTCGGGGGCGACTTGAGCATTTTCTCGGCGTCGTCCTGCGCCTTCTTCGCCGCCTGCCTCAACGCATCGATCGTCTTTATGCAAGCCAGGTGATGATTGACGCTGCCCGACTTCTCCAACAGCTTCAGCGCGGCTTCGTACGCTTTGAGCGCGTCCTCCAGCGCCTTGGCGCTCGAAAGCCCGTGCGGCTGATTCGTCCGCCACCAACCGCCGGTCAGCTCAGGTTTCGCGTTCTTCTTCACTCGTCCACTCCTTGGTATGTGAAATGGGACTCGCCAAGACCGCTCCAATCGACGCGGGGTTCTCATCTGCGTCACGGCACTGGTGCCCCTGCCCGAGGGTGCCCAGCAAAAGCCGAGCCACATGAGGACGCGGTTGTCCTGTTGATTCCCGATCAAGCGCTTAGCTGGAATTAGGCGAACGCTTTGCGCGGAATGGCCCTGCGACGAAAGCCGACAGGATGCGACGCTCGGCTGACATTCGCGATGTGGACGCTCGCAAGTACCTTCAAGCGCTCTATCCGAGAGTCCGTCCGTGACGCCAACGGTTGCGGGTGCTGTCAGCCTTTGTCGCAGGGGCGCGCTCCCGCCGAAGGCGTTGGCGATAGCGTCTAACGCGTTGATAAAGCGCGCGAATCTGCGTCCTAACGCCGCTGGCATGGCGGTTGCTGAGCTTAGCCGCGTGCATCTTCGCAACGCATCACAAAGATTGGATCGACACATGAACATCGATATCGCCGCACTGCTGGAACCCGTCGCACCGGACTCACCGTGTGGCGACGACCTCGAATACGACAGCGAGTTTCTGGACATGGAGAGTGCTGCCGCCGGAAGACCGGAACAGCAAGTCGGTGACACGATCGTTCCGGCGGAGGAGCCTGACTGGCGCAGCGTTGCGGCACGCGCACTGGCGCTGCTTGCGCGAACGCGCGATCTGCGCGTGGCATGCCGACTTGCGCAAGCCTTGCTGCATACGCAGGGCATCGCCGGGTTGCGAGACGGTCTTTCGATCGTGCGAGGCTACCTCGATACCTATTGGGATGCACTGTATCCGCGGCTGGACCCCGAGGACAGCAACGACCCGGCGATTCGCGTCAATACCGTGGCCTCGCTTTGCCATGCCGGACGTGTGATCAATCCGCTACGCGATTCACGCCTTGTCGCCGCGCGCGGACAGGAACCGGTCAGTGCGCGAACTATCGCGATCATCCGTGGCAACGAAGCCCCGCCGCCAGGTGGCGAGCGAAACCTGCCCACAGCTGGCGAGATCGAGGCGATGTTCATGGAGTGCGACTTTGCCGAGCTGCGGCAAACGGCGGCAGCCGCGGACCAGGCATACGTACTGGTCGGCGAGATCGAATCCGGCCTGACGCATCGCGTGGGCTCGGCAAGCTCGGTAGACATGGGCGCGCTCGCCAATGCGCTCAGCGAGACACGGGGAATCCTCGCACCATGGATCGAGCGGCGCTTGCCTGCACAGACGGATGGATCGGCAGTGGAGACCGCAAACGAGGTGAGGACAGGCGAAGTGCCGCAAGCCGTCGCGCAAGACCGGGCTGTGCCGGCAAGGGGTCCGATCCGCGGCCGCGACGACGTAGTGCGCAGTATCGACGAGATCTGCCGCTACTTTGAACAGTACGAACCCTCGAGTGCCGTGCCGATCCTGCTCACGCGAGCCAGGCGGTGGGTCACGATGGATTTCATTGCAGTGCTGCAGGACATGGCGCCGGACGCAGCGAAGGAAGCAGAAAGGCTACGCGGAGCGTTCGACATCGCCTGACGGGAAATACCTTTATCAACCAGCAAACAGGAGTAGAGACAACATGGCAAAGCAGAGCAGTCAGAAGTTCATCGCGCGCAACCGTGCGCCGCGTGTCCAGATCGAGTACGACGTCGAGACCTACGGCTCAGCCAAGAAAGTCGAACTCCCGTTCGTCATGGGTGTTCTGGCTGATCTGTCGGGCAATCCGGCGCAGCCGCTGCCTTCGATAGACGAGCGCAAAGCGCTCGAGATCGACGTCGACAACTTCAATGACCGGCTCAAGTCGATGAAGCCACGGGTCGCGTTCCGGGTTGCGAATACGCTGACCGGCGAGGGCAACCTGAGCGTGGACCTTACTTTCGAGAGCATGGATGACTTCTCTCCGGCGGCCATCGCACGCAATGTCGAGCCACTGCGGAGCTTGCTCGAAGCCCGCACCCAGCTCGCCAACCTGCTTACGTATATGGACGGCAAGAGCGGCGCCGAGGAACTTCTGGGCAGGGTGCTAAGAGATCCGGCGCTGCTGCAGTCTCTGGCAAGCGCCCCAAAGGCCGACGCGGCTTGCGCCAAGGCATCTGTCGAACAACCTGCTTGACGCGGGTACCAACCCCCATTTCAGAGTCAACAACCAACCAAGTAACGAGGCATATCCCATGAGCGAATCGTTAGCCGTATTGCAGGAAGCACCCGCGCTGGACACGTTAGAAACCGGCACGTTCTCGGACCTGCTGCAGAAAGAGTTCAAGCCTACCTCCGAAGGAGCGCGTTCCGCTGTCGAGAACGCTGTGCACACCCTGGCGGCGCAGGCACTGGAGGCAAGTTCGTTGATCCGGGACGACACGATCCAGTCGATCGAGGCATTCATCTCCGCGCTCGATCAGAAGCTGACCGAGCAGATCAACCTGGTCCTCCACCACAAAGAGTTTCAGACCCTCGAAGGTGCGTGGCGCGGCCTGCACTATCTCGTCAACAACACCGAGACCGACGAGATGCTGAAGATCAGGGTCTTGAATGTCTCCAAAAAGGAAGTGCACCGCACGCTGAGAAAGTTCAAGGGCACAGCCTGGGACCAGAGCCCGCTCTTCAAGAAGGTGTACGAGGAGGAGTATGGCCAGTTCGGCGGCGAGCCGTTCGGCTGCCTGATCGGCGACTACTACTTCGACCACAGCCCGCAGGATGTGGAATTGCTGGGCGAGATGGCACAGGTCGCCGCGGCTGCCCATGCGCCCTTCATCGCTGCAGGCGCGCCGTCGCTGATGCAGATGCAATCCTGGCAGGAACTGGCGAATCCTCGCGACCTGACCAAGATCTTCCAGACGCCCGAGTACGCGGCGTGGCGCTCGCTGCGTGCTTCGGAGGACTCGCGCTACGTCGGACTTGCAATGCCGCGCTTCCTGGCACGACTGCCGTATGGCGCCAAGACCGACCCGGTACCGGAATTCGACTTCGAGGAAGATGTCGAGGGCGCCGACCACCAGAACTACGTCTGGGCGAACTCGGCTTACGCAATGGCAGTGAACATCAACCGCTCGTTCAAGCACTACGGCTGGTGCACGCGGATCCGCGGGGTGGAGTCAGGCGGTTCGGTCGAAGGTCTGCCTACGCACACCTTTCCGACCGACGAAGGCGGGGTCGATATGAAGTGCCCGACCGAGATCGCCATCAGCGACCGCCGCGAGGCTGAGCTGGGAAAGAACGGTTTCATGCCGCTCATCCACCGCAAGAACTCGGACATGGCGGCGTTCATCGGCGCGCAGTCGCTGCACAAGCCCGTCGAATATGAAGACGCCGACGCCACCGCCAATGCCAATCTGGCGGCGCGCCTGCCCTATCTGTTTGCGACCTGCCGCTTTGCGCACTATCTGAAGTGCATCGTGCGCGATCGCATCGGCTCGTTCGCCGAGCGCGCCGACATGGAGGCGTGGCTCAACAGCTGGATCAACCAGTACGTGGAGGTGAACCCCGCAACCGCCTCCGAGGAAGGCAAAGCGCGCAAGCCGCTCGCGGCAGCGGAAGTCGTGGTCGAGGAAGACCCTGCCAATCCCGGCTACTACGCGTCGAAATTCTTCCTGCGGCCACACTATCAACTGGAAGGCTTGACGGTGTCGCTGCGCCTTGTGTCAAAGCTGCCGTCAGCGAAGAAGTAGGCGTCATGACCCCGCTGGCATGGTCTCGCCCCCTGGCGAGACTTCCGCCGGATCGGGTGATCGAGTGCAAGAGGCGTATGCGAGTACGCAACATGGTATCGAATCAACCCATCAAAGGAGCAAACCGAAATGATCGTAATGAAACTGGAACCCATCAAGGGCGACTGCAAGCTTGAAGGCTACACCGACTGGATCACGCTGGACGATGTGAGTTGGGAAATCTCGCGCGAGCCGAAGGAAAGCGGCAAGGGCATGACCACCGACCTCAACTTCGGCATCGCCGAAGCGGCACCCGTAAACGTGAAGAAGGCGATGGATGTTGCCTCCTGCGATCTGATGAAAATGGCCACCGGCGGCGGCGTATCGCCCGCCACCTGCGAAATCAAGTTTATCGAATCCGGCCAATCCGCCGGGCACGGCAAGGAGTACAAGCCGTTCTTGGAGATCAAGCTGGAAAGGCCGGTGGTGAAGAAGTGGTCGATCGATGGTTCCGGCGACGAACGCCCATCGGAGAACATCGAGCTCATGTACAACAAGATCACGATGCAATACACATCGGTCGACGCCAAGGGCAGCCCAACGAAGAGCAGCGAGAAGGGTTGGGATCTGGTCAAGGGTGTGGGTGTAGGCTGAAGGAGCTGATCGCTGCCCTTCCCGGAATGTCGGGAAGGGACTCGGGACTTCTTTCTTATCGGATCAGCCATGCCAAATCTGCTGCCACTTGAACGCCTGCAACCGTCGCTCCTGGACCGACTGACTGACGAGGAGCCGGGCAATCCCAGGGAGCCCTTGGAGCGGCGACTCTTCTCGATCAGACGCCTGCGCGAGTGCGTGCTGCGCGACCTTGGGTGGCTGCTCAACACGACCAACATGAGCCAGAGGGATGACATCGACAGCTACGAGGAGGCTGCGGGCTCGGTGATCAACTATGGAATCGTCGATCTGGCCGGCATGACGTCGACTTCGATCGACGCCAAGGATCTTGCCCGGCTGGTGCGCGCGGCGATCGTCAGATTCGAACCGCGCCTGCTGCAAGAGAGTCTGGTCGTCGAGGCCGTGATCGATCACGACTGCATGGCGCATAACACTCTCAGGATGAGGGTCGAGGGCGAACTGTGGGCGGTACCGGCACCGCTGCGCATCTTGATCAACACTGCGTTCGATCTCGAGTCGGGCGGCGTGGTGGTCAGCGAGCGGTCGTTCGCGTGAGACGCCCGGCATGCCAAGAGCGACGAAACACTTGATCTGCCACGATATGGACGTAACATGGATCCGCGCTTTCTGAATCACTACAACCGCGAACTGCGCCATCTGCGCGAGATGGGGGGCGAGTTTGCTGCCGAGTTCCCAAAGATCGCCTCGCGCCTGACGCTCGACGGTCTGGAGTGCGCCGACCCGTATGTGGAACGGCTGCTGGAGGGCTTCGCCTTTCTAGCGGCGCGCGTCCAGCTTCAGTTCGAGTGCGGTTATTCGCGCTTCACCCAGCATCTGCTCGAGACGGTGTACCCGCAGTACCTCGCACCGATGCCCTCTATGGCGGTCGTGCAATTCGAGCCGGATCCGGGCGAGGCGAGTCTGGCGGGCGGCTACCTCGTACCCCGCGGCACGGCGCTGCGTGCGCGAGTAGCGCAGGATCAGCATACTGCCTGCGAATATCGGACCGCGCACGATCTGAAGCTGTGGCCAATAGATTTGCGCGAGGCGACGTATCTTCCCACCGGCGGCGACCTGGCGGCACTTGGAATATCCGATGTGCGCGGTGTTCAGGCGGGCGTGCGGCTCACGTTCGACGTGACCGCAGGGATGCGTGCCGATCAGATCGAACTGGACCGTCTGCCGCTGTTTCTGCCCGGAGCCAAGCAGGCGCCGATACGCTTATACGAACAGTTGCTGGCCAATGGAATCGGTCTCGCGGTACGGCCTGCGACCGAGAGGGCGCCCTGGCAGGTCGTCGGCGACGCGCATCCAGTACGAGCACTCGGCTTCGCCGATGACGAAGCCTTGCTTCCGCATGGTCCGCGCTCGTTCAGCGGCCATCGCCTGCTGCAGGAGTATTTCGCGTTTCCCAGCCGCTTCCTTTTCGTAGAACTCTGCGGGCTGCGGCCGGCGCTCGAGCGCTGTGGACATTCGGCATTCGAGGTCGTCGTGCTGCTCTCGCGCAGCGATCCGCAATTGGAGCGCGCTGTCGGCGCAGGCGAGTTCGCACTGCACTGTACGCCGGCGATCAACCTGTTCCCGAAGCACTTGGACCGGATACGTCCGTCCGAGCGGGACGCCGAGCACCATGTGGTGCCGGATCGCACCCGGCCCATGGATTTCGAGGTTCATTCGCTGACCAAGGTCATCGGCTACGGCGCCGCGCACGAGCAGACGTTCCTGCCGTTCTATGCGCGCGACGATCATGCACATCGCGACGACGGCTACTACGGGCTGCGCCGTCTGCCGCGCAGTCTGTCGAGCAAGCAGCGGAGCAACGGTGCGCGCTCAAGCTACATCGGCCACGAGGTCTATCTGTCCCTGGTCGATGCCGACGAGGCGCCGTACCGCGGCGAGCTGCGCGAACTATCGATCGAGGCGTTGTGCACCAATCGCGATCTCCCGCTGCACATGCCGATCGGCGGGAGTGGTTCCGACTTCACCGTCGAGTCGGGCGCACCGATACGCGCCGTGCGCTGCCTCGCCGGTCCGACGCAGCCCTTCCCGAGTTTCCCGGAGGGCGAGGCGCATTGGCGGCTGATCAATCAGCTCTCGTTCAATTATCTGAGCCTGACCGACAGCGATGCGGAACTGGGCGCGGCCACATTGCGCGACCTGCTCGCCTTGTATGCCAAAGCGAGCGAAGCGAGCGTGCGCAAGCAGATCGAAGGCGTGCGTTCGGTCGCCTGCCGGCCGGTCAACCGCCGGCTGCCTTCGCCCGGACCAATCACCTTCGGGCGCGGCCTGGAGATTACCCTGACGTGCGATGAGCGTGGCTTCGAGGGGACCGGCGCGTTCCTGATCGGCGCCGTGCTGGAGCAGTTCTTCGCCCGCTATGTCTCGATCAACTCATTCACCGAGACGGTCCTGCGTTCGATGGACCGCGGAGAGGTAATGCGATGGCCAACAAGGTTGGGCCGGCGCCACATCTGCTAGCTCTGGAGAACGCGCTGGCGCGCGCCCCCCATCGCTTCGGCTTCTTCGAAGTGATGCGACGAATGGAGAGGCTGCACCGCGATCAGCCGAAGTTCGGCACCTCCGCGCGTCCTGCGGACGATCCGATTCGGCTTGCTCAGCAACCCGCGCTCGCCTTCGCGCCATCGACTCTCGCGGCCTTCAAGGCAAGCGATGGCAAGCCGCCACGGCTCGAGGTGTTGTTCCTCGGCCTTTTCGGACCGAACGGTCCGCTGCCGACTCATCTCAACGAGTACGCGTACGAGCGCTTGCGCCATGCAAACGACCCGACCTTCGCGCGGTTTGCGGACATTTTCCATCACCGCATGCTGAGTCTGCTCTATCGCGCCTGGGCAATGAGCGAGCCAGCGGCGGACTACGACCGCCCGGAATCGAGCGCCTACATAGATTACATCGGCGCGCTGATCGGCATTGGACGTCCGCCATTCAAGAACCGGGACGCCGTCGCGGACTTGACCAAGCTCCACTATGCCGGACGGCTGGCCTCCCAGGCACGCAACGCCGAAGGGTTGGAGGCGATGCTTGCCGGGTACCTGCGTCTGCCGGTGGCAATCGAGGAGTTCGTCGGCGAATGGATCGGCGTGCCGGAGCGAGATCTGTGCCGTTTCGGCCAGTCGGCCGAAGTGAGCGGCCTGGGTCTCAGCGTGATCGTGGGCGGGCGGACATGGTGCGCGCAACAGAAGTTTCGTATCCGGCTTGGCCCGATGAGTTATGAGGAATACCTGCGCTTTCTGCCGCTCGGACGCTCGCTGCAGAGGCTGGTCGCCGTGGTGCGCAACTATCTGGGCGACGAATTGAACTGGGACGCGAAGTTGGTGCTCAAGCGGGACGAGGTTCCGGCGCTACGGCTCGGCGAGTGCGTGCGCCTGGGCTGGACTACGTGGCTCGGGAAGCGTGCCGGAACAACCGATGCCGCCGATTTACATCTGAATCCGCTCGCCCTTTCAAGCTCTCGTTCCCCGCGCAACCAGGAATCGCCGCACTCGCAGCAGAGAAAGGCTGTTTCACCGATGGCAACGGCCGTAACGCAAATCTGAACCAAATTGACGAGGAACGACCATGGCAGGAAACAACATCGATGTCGAAGCAAAGGATCGGATGCTCCGGGTAGAAGTGCGGAACATGATCGTGCCGGACAGCAAGGCAAAGGACGTGCTCGAGATTCAACCTTTGCAATTCAAGCTCGATGTTCCCTTGGCGCTCTCCGGCAACGGCGTCGACGAGAAGCTCAAGAAGGACGCGCTGGCGAGGATCGAGAAGGAAGTGAAGGACAACGTCGCCAAGGCCCAAGGCCTGGTGAATGAAGAGATCAGGAGTCTGGGCGAAGACATACGCAAGGAGCGGGAGAAAGACGAGAAAGGGGACAAGAGCGCATACAGAAACGCCGTCAAGCGGGTCGAAAACACCGTCGCGCGCCTGGAGGACATCGTCGACGGCTTGCCGCCCAGCGCGCGTGAGGTCGTGAAGAAAGTGATCAAGGACAAGGACTTCGAGGGCATCTTTCCCAAGCAGAAGCTAACCAGCGTCGGTTCCTGGGGTTTTCGCGACCGCAAAGGGATTTGCGTGCGGCCCGGCACGTTTCGAAACGTGACGAAGGACGATCACGCTGACGCTGGCAGGGATCTGTGGGAGGCATTGAAAAACGCGAAATCCTCGCCGCATGGATTCGTCTTCGTCGATGGAAGCAAGGCCGGTTTGGTCGTGCGCAAGAGCATCTCGACTGCGGACAAGAAGTTGGCGAAAGAGCAGAGCAACGGCGGCAAGGTGTGGACCGGAGACGTAAAGAAAGAGGGCGACATCTATCACTTCGAGCTCGACCAGGACTGCAGCAAGAGTACCGAGGGAACGCTGGCAAAGAAGATCCGTTTGCTCGTGCAGGAACGCTGCAACCAGAGGATCAAGGTCAAGGTCAGCGACGACGATCAGGATGTCGGCGATGACGGGCCTGAAGCAAAGGACGACGCAGAGAAATCTGCGAAGAAGTCATGAGCGCGAACGAAACGGTCGTCGTCACCAGTCCGCTGGGAAACGGCAAGCTCAGGCTGCGTTCCCTGTTCATGAGCGACGCCCTTAGCCGTCCCTACGAGATCCAGCTGATTCTGTCGAGTCTGGATTTCGACCTCGACTTCGACAAGTTGCTCGGCACCGGGTTGAACGTCCAGATCGACCTTCCAGAGGGCGCAAAGCGTCATTTCCATGGCCTCGTCGCACAGATTGAACTGGCGGGGGCGGCGCCGCGTGCCGCGACGTACCGGGTGAGCGTGCGCCCATGGCTGTGGTTCATGAGGCACACCAGGGATTGCCGGATCTTCCAGAACAGGACGGTCCCCGAGATCATCGAGCAGGCCTTCAAGGACAACGGCTTCAGCGATTTCAAAAGGGAACTTACCGGTACGTATGAGCGGCGTGAGTATTGCGTCCAGTATTGCGAGAGCGACTTTGACTTCGTCAGCCGTTTGATGGAGGACGAGGGTATCTACTATTACTTCCGGCACGAGCGTGAAAAGCACACGCTGGTGTTGTGCGATTCGATCAAGGCCCACGCCAGCGTCGAGCGCTACGAGAAGATTCGGTACCGACCGGAGCAGAATGCGGGACGCCATCAGTACGAAGAGATCACCGAATGGCGTGAAGCGCGGGAAGTCGCCCCCGGCGCTTGCGTACTCGGCGACTATGACTTCAAGAAGCCGAAGGCGAAGCTCGAAGCGCACTCTGCCGGCCGGGCGCGCCATCAGCGTGGCGACTTCGAGGTGTTCGACTACCCTGGTTCGTTCTCCGAAGTCAAGCGCGGCGAACTCTATGCCAAGGTAAGGCGCGAAGCGTTCCAGGTTCCCATCCAACGCTATCTTGGTGTCGGCAACCCGCGTGGCGTGGGAGTCGGCAATACCTTTGCGCTGTCCGACCATCCGCGCGAGCGCCTCAACAGGGAGTACTTGGTTGTCGGTGCCGAGCATGAACTTCTATCGGAGGAACATGAACTGGGTACGGCAGCGGATATGTCCAGCTTCGCCATATCGAGCCGATTCACCGCGATCGACGTCACGCACCCCTTTCGTCCCCCCCGTATCACGCCGAGACCCGTGATT
>WBZP01001390.1_pt1 | contig 30011 bp, 25 predicted proteins | sample 5204301 | NCBI WGS metagenome assembly WBZP01 (sample SAMN12412401, study PRJNA552823) | activated sludge metagenome | isolation source: activated sludge from nitrification reactor of wastewater treatment plant... | place: USA: Pennsylvania | collected 2017 | reverse complement strand
CGAGGATGAGCAGCCCTCGGCCCTGCTGGAATTGGTCGATCCGCGGCCAGCCGACGAGCCACGCCCACTCAGTGATGTGGCCGCACCAGCAACCCTGGCTGGCTTGGTCGGTGAGTTGCGCCGCGCCGTTGTCGGGCCAGATCCGCGGCGACGGGGTGCCGCGGTGACGACCCTGGCTCGGCTGGCCGCCGCCGGAGTGCCGGGGGCTGACCCGGCCGGCTGGTGGATCCTGACGCGGACGAGCGACGAGCGGCCTCGCCGGGCGGACGGCATACCCGTGGCGGTTTCGCCCTCTCGAGTGGAGTCCTTCAGCCGATGCCAGGTGCGCTGGTTGCTGCAAAGCCATGGCGGGGAGGGCGTGTCGATGGGGGCGGCTGACATTGGTCGGTTGGTACATGCCATCGCCCACGAGCTCGCTGACGCCTCCGAGTCCGAGTTGGTCGAAGCGGTCCGCGAGCGCTGGCACGTGCTCGGTATGCCGCCGGGCTGGCTCTCTGATCGCAAGCAACGTGAGGCCGAGCGGATGGTGGCCCGCTTTGCGCGGCATGTGCGCGAGTCAGGCGAGGCCGGGTGGACCCGCGTGGCCTCCGAGGTTGCCATCGATGTGGCGCTCGGGCGAGCGGTGGTCCGCGGTCAGGTGGACCGATTGGAGGCTGACCCGCAGGGCCGTTTGCGGGTGATCGATCTCAAGACGGGCAGCAGCAAACCCTCGGTCGCCGAGGTGGCTCGGCACCCTCAACTCGGTGCCTATCAGCTGGCCGTCGACGCCGGCGCCTTCTCGGGCTACGGCTCAGGCAGCGCGGGCGCGGCGCTGCTCCAGCTCGGCAAGGCAGCCAAGGCGAGCGCCGTGGATTTGCAAGTCCAATCGCCGCTCTCGCAGGCCGATGATCCGACCTGGGCCCGGCAATTGGTGCAGGACACTGCGCAAGGGATGGCGGGCGCCGCCTTCATGGCAACGCCCGGCGAGGCGTGCGCGACCTGTCCCCTGACGGGCTCGTGCCCGGCGCGCCCCGAGGGGAGAGTGCTCGCATGACCAGGTCCATGGTGCGCTGGTCCGCAGTGGAGCTCGCCCGGGCGCTGGGGCAGTCCCACGAGCCAACCCCGGAGCAGGCCGCGGTCATCGAAGCGCCCCTGCGCCCGTTGTTGGTCATTGCTGGCGCGGGGTCCGGCAAGACCGAGACGATGGCGGCGCGAGTGGTCTGGCTGGTGGCCAATGGCATGGTCGAGCCCGAGGAGGTGCTCGGTCTCACCTTCACCCGCAAGGCCGCCACGGAGCTGGGTGAGCGCCTGGCGAGCAGGCTGGCGCGCTTGCGCCAGCAGGGGCTGTGGACGCCGCGGGCCGAAGGCGGTGCGGCTGCCCTGCCCGGGACGCCCACCGTCTCCACCTATCACGCGTATGCCGGTGGGCTGGTCCGCCAACATGGGCTGCGGTTGGGCGTCGAGCCGGAGTCGCGGCTGCTCTCGGAAGCGGCCCTTTGGCAGTTGGCTCATGAAACGGTATTGGCCTACGACGGGCCAATGGAGGCCGTGGATCTTGCCGAGTCCACGATCACCAGCGCGGTCATCGACCTGGCCGGAGAGTGTGCTGAGCACCTGCTGGACGTCAACGATGTCGAGGACCATCTGCGCGAGGTGATCGCGACCCTGGAGGCCGTGCCGGCGGCCGCGTCCGGGCGGAGCAAGGGTCTACCTGCGGATGTCCGCACCGCGGTTGGGGTGCTGCGCAAGCGCCTCGCGGTTTTGCCGATCGTGCGCGAGCTGGCCGCCGCCAAGTCTCGACGGGATGCTCTGGACTTTGGGGATCAGGTCGCCTTGGCGGCCCGTCTGGCTGCCGAGTTCCCCGACGTCGGGGCCGCCGAGCGCGGGCGATTTCGGGCCGTACTGCTCGATGAGTTCCAGGACACCTCCGAGGCTCAGCTGGCCTTCCTCCACGGGGTCTTTGTCGCTGACGGTGAGTCGGTTCCGGTCACCGCGGTCGGCGATCCGCATCAGGCGATCTACGGCTGGCGTGGCGCCTCGGCCACGACGCTGGATCGGTATACGGCTCTCTTCCGCGATCCCGACCCCGCGACCGTGCTCCCGCTCTCCACGAGTTGGCGCAATGACGAAGCCATCCTGGCGTCGGCGAATGTGGTTGCCGAACCCCTGGTGGCGAGTTCGCGAATCCCGGTTCGTCGCCTGGCGGCTCGACCGACCGCCGGGACGGGCCACGTGCTCACCGCACGGTTGGAGACGATCGAGGAGGAGGCGGCATACCTCGCCGATTGGCTGGCCAGCGCGCGGCAGGGTCCCGATGGTGTCCGCTCCTGCGCGGTCTTGTGCCGCAAGCGAAGTCAGTTCGACGCGGTCATTGATGCCTTCGAGGAGCGAGGTATCCCGCATGAGGTGGTGGGCTTGGGTGGATTGCTCTTCACCCCCGAAGTCGCCGACCTCGTGGCCGTCCTGACGGTGGTGGCCGACCCGGTTCGTGGCGACCGACTCATGCGACTCCTGACCGGCCCGCGCTGCCGGCTTGGGGCGGCCGACCTGGACGGGCTGTGGGCTTGGGCGCGGATGCGCGCATCGCATGCGCGTGGGCCGGCCGGTCGCGACCTCGCGGCCGATTCCGCCGACGCGGCCACTCTGACCGAGGCGCTCGACACCTTGCCGCCGCCCGGATGGCTAGGACCCGCGGGGGAGTCGCTGAGCGGGATCGCGTTGCGGCGGCTTGCGGGCCTGGCGGAGACCTTACGTGGGTTGCGGGCCATGGTGGGCCTGGCCCTACCCGAGCTGGTCCTTGAGGCGGAGCGGGCGCTGGGGCTGGACATTGAGGTTGTGGCGCGACCCGAGTACTCGCCGGCCGCCGCCCGGGCGCACTTGGATGCCTTCACCGAGGTGGCCGCCAGTTTCGCAGCGTCGGCGGATCGACCGACCCTGGGTGCCTTCGTTGCCTGGCTCGAAGCCGCCCTTGCCGAGGAACGCGGCCTCGAGCTGGGCTGGTTGGAGACCCGCTCCGATGCCGTCTCCATTCTCACGGTGCATGCGGCGAAAGGCTTGGAGTGGGACGTCGTCGTTGTCCCCGGGCTGGTCGAGGCGGCCTTCCCCGCCCACTCCGGCAATATCAGCAAGGTCGACGCGGGCGAGTGGGTCACCACCGCCGTGCGTGACAAAGCTTGGCTAGTCGGGCTGGCCGGGGTGCCTCATGACCTGCGCGGCGATCGCCATGGGCGTCCTCGGTTCGGGTGGGATACGGCAGCCACCTGCGATGACCTCGCGTCCGAGTGGACCAGGTTCACCGCCGCCAGCGCGGCCTTCGGAATCGAGGAAGAGCGCCGATTGGCCTATGTCGCACTCACCCGGGCTCGGGAGGCCATCCTGCTCACCAGCCACGTGTGGGGCACCGCCAAGACCCCGCGTATTACCTCGCGCTTCCTGGACGAGGTCCGCGCAGCGGGAGCCGCCAGCGGCCCCTGGTGTCCGATGCCCGCCACCGACCCGGTGGCCGCCAACCCCCGGCACGCCGAACCCGTCGAGGTGCTCTGGCCACCGACCCCGGAGCTCGAGCGTCATCGTGCGGCGGCCGCCGCTGCCGCGCTCATCAGGTCTGCCCCCCAGGAGTCGGTCCCGGGCGCATTCTCACTCCAGCAGCAGTGGGAGCTGTCGGCGAAGGCACTGCTCGCCGAGCGGGCAGCATCGCATCGACCGCGCTCGGGCGAGTCGGTCAGGCTGCCCACCCATCTCTCGACCTCGGCCCTGGTTGCGCTCATGGATGACCCGGTGGGCTATGCCGAGAACCTGCGCCGACCGATGCCAGCGCCCCCCGCTCCTCAGGCGCGCCGGGGGACCCGTTTCCACGCGTGGTTGGAGGAGTACTTCGGCGAAGCCGCTCTGCTCGAGGTGGACGAGCTGCCGGGCTGGACCGACGCGAGCACGGCGGGCGACGAGGATCTCGCGGCCCTGCAAGAGACCTTCCTCGCGAGCCCGTGGGCCGCACTGAGCCCCCTCGAAGTGGAGACCGACGTCGAGACCGTCATCGGGTCAGTCGCCGTGCGCGGTCGGATTGACGCGGTCTTCGCCGATGGGGACGGCTTTGTCATCGTGGACTGGAAGACCACGGCAGCGCCCACGAAGGACCGGCTGACGGTTCTGGCAACCCAACTTGCGGCATACCGCCTGGCCTGGTGCCGCCTTCGCGGGGTTGACGAAGCCAGGGTCCGCGCGGCCTTCTACCTTGCCCGCACCGGAGAGACGATCTACCCGACGCTGCCAGCGGTCGAGGAGCTTGTTAGGGCGTTGACGGGAGATCCGGTTCCGGCTCAGTGACCTCGGGGGTCTCCTGCTCGGGCTCATCGACCACGCGCTGGGTGGCTCGCGGGCGGACGGCGGCGGGCGCGAGTGACAACCGAGGGTCGTCACTGGCCTGAATCGCGTTGTCGAGCTGGCGCAGCTGTGTAGTGAGCACATCGGCGAGGTCCAGTCGGCGTGCGGCCACGGCATCCATGAGGCCGGTGAGCACGCGAAGCTCGCTGGCAAGCCGTGCCCGCACCAAGAGATGCGGGTCGGGTCGTTCAACCCGAGAAAGGGCATAGGCCTCGAGTACGGTGTCCAAGGCGTCGGGCGTCATGGTGCTCACCAACTCGGCGAAATCATCTGCCGGGTCGGCGACCTGCGCATGCTCCCAGCCGGTCAGCGCCCGCACACGACCGGAGGCCGCATCGTGGTCATCGTCGAACGCGGTCAGCACGTGCTCCGCCGTCACGGAGCCATGCGTGGGCACCGTCGCAAAGCGCCACAGCGCGACGTCCTCAAGCGCTGCTTCCCAACGGGTGAGAAGGCCGGCCGGGATCCGCCCGGTGGCGGCAGCTCGATCAAGATCGGTGAGCCGTCGCGAGCGATAGACATCGGCGTCGTAACTGGGCAGGCCGGCCTCGTCGTAGATCCGAGCATCCAGGTTGTGCAGGGCCGCCAGGGCCCGCCCCAACTCGGCCGCCACGCCCGCACCACGAGGCACCGCAGCGAGGTCGACGTGATGGCCCGGCAGATAGGGGTAGACCATGGCCCGCCCGCCGGTGGCGAGGGCGATGAATCCCCGAGGCATCGGCACGCCGAAAGGCAGCCGCCTCGCGATGATCCCGAGCATGGCCACGCTGCGGTCCATCTCGGCGGCGGCCATGTCATCCCGTGGGGCGCGGACCACCCAACGCCGGTGCTGGCTGTCCATGACGAAGCCGACATCGAAGCGATCTCCTGGGGTGCTGGGGAGCGCCTCGACACTCACCGGGTCCAACCCGGGGACGGCGGCGCTCGCCAGGGCAGCGAGGAAGGAGGGACTGCGATCCACGACTGCCACGGTATGCCGTGAGCCGCCCGAGGTCGGGGAGCCACGCGTGGGAGGGTCGCCGAAGGAGAGTGCGCGGTGACTATCGTGGCCACGTGCCGTCCGATTCGACCTCGTTGCCTGGCCTCGCCCTGGCCCGCTCGGGGCTGGAGCGGCGAGCAGAGCGCCGGACCACCCCAGGGCTGATCGGGGCTCTGCTCGCCGCGCCAGCCACCAAGGTCCTGCCCCTTCGGGCCGGACGGGCGCCCATCATCGAGGCGGAGGGCAGGCTCGCGCTGGGTTGGCGCCCGCCCGCGGCCTCGGACGCCGACTGCCTGGTGGCCTTCCTCGGTGAGGGCGTGGCCGACGGCGTCGCCACCGACTATGTCGCGGTCGTTGAGGAGGGCCAGGCGCCCGAGGAGGATCCGGCGTGGCGGACCCTTCGCCAGGTGGGGGTCGAGCTCGACGATCTGGATGCAGGGGCCTTTGCATGTGCCCTCGCGCTCGCGAATTGGCATGCGGCACATGGATTTTGCTCCCGCTGCGGCCACGAGACCGCAGCCGCGACCGCGGGCTGGACTAGGCGCTGCCCCAAGGATGGCAGCGAGCACTTCCCGCGCACCGATCCGGCGGTCATCATGGCGGTCATCGACGAACAGGACCGGATCCTGCTTGCTCGCGGTGCCGGCTTCACCGCGGCCGGTATGTCCGTGCTGGCGGGCTTCGTGGAGCCTGGCGAGACCTTGGCAGCGGCCGTGGCCCGCGAGGTGCGTGAGGAGGTCGGCCTGCAGGTGAGCGAGGTGACCTACCTCGGTGACCAGCCATGGCCCTTTCCGAGTTCCCTCATGATCGGCTTCCTCGCCCGAACGCAGGGGAGCGAGCTCACGTTGATTGATGGCGAGATCGAGGCGGCTCGGTGGTTCTCTCGGGAGGAGTTGCTCAGCGCAACGGCTTCCGGTGCGCTGGCCATCTCCGGGCGCCTGTCCATCGCTCGGCGGCTGATCGAGCACTGGTTCGGCGGGCCGATCGACGCCCCCGAGCGGGTCGTGCGCGTCAGGTGAGGACGCCTTCGCCAGGTCGGTCCGCGGCCACCATCTGGGCCGCCACCCGGGGCGGCCTGGTGGCCTTGGTGATCCTCATCGCTGCTCTCGCGGGCATCCCGGGAGAGACCCACCCTTGGCGGGATGGGCGCTGGTGGCTGGACCGGTTCTCGTACTTCGACTCCTATCACTTCGTGCGGATCGCCACCGAGGGCTATTTCACCCCGGCCCGCTCCTGCTGTGATCAGGCGTACTTTCCGGGCTACCCGCTGGCGATGCGCGCCGCCGCGCCAGCGCTGAGCGGTCCAACTCTGGCCGGCTGGATCCTCGCCCTGGTGGCCGGGGTGCTGGCGGCGGTGGCCTTCTCCGGCGTGGCCCGGCAGAGCCTGTCGGCCCCGCGGGCCCAGCGCCGGGCCCTCTGGCTACTCGCGCTCGCCCCCGCGGGGGTCTTCACGGTCGCGGTGTACTCCGAGTCCCTCTTCCTAGCCGCCGCGCTCGGTGCCTGGTGGGCCGGACTCAAGCAGCGTTGGTGGCTCGCCGGGCTGGGCGCTGCGCTGGCCGTCTCGACCCGGGTGACCGGGATCTTCCTGGTCCTGGGCTTGTTGGTGATGTATGCCGTGAGCCTGCGCCAGTCGCGCCGCTGGCCGGGCCTTCAGGTCCTCTGGCCGCTCCTTCCCGCACTGGCTCTCGGCGGGTGGCTCGCCTGGTTGCGCCTGCGCACGGGGTCCTGGGATGCCTATCGGGAGGCTCAGGCCATCGGCTGGAAGCGCTCCACCATGGCGCCCTGGGATGCCCTGGTCCACCAATTCGGCCAGATCTCCGGTGCAGGCGATAACTGGTTGCAGGTCAGTCGCTCGATCGATCTGCTCGCGGTCGTCGGCGGGGTGGTGCTCACCGTGATCGTCCTGGCGCGTCATCGCTGGGCAGAGGCCGCCTATCTCATCCCCAGCGTGGGGGTCATCCTCACGGGGTCGGTCTGGGAGTCCGCTCCGCGGTATGCCCTGGCCTGGTTCCCGGCTTACCTGATTCTGGCCGAGGCCGCCGAACGCCGCCGGTGGCTGTGGTGGCTGACCGTGGGGATCAGCCTGCTGCTGGGCGCCTACATGGTTTACGGGTGGGCGACCCGCCGCTGGGTCGCCTGAGTCGGTCAGCGGCGACCAGCCCACGGGTGTCGGGCTCGCGGCATACAGTGGTCGCGCCATGGCCAGCCTCCCGATTCACGCCAGCGCCGATGCGGTGCTCGACGCGCTCGACCCCGAGCAGCGCCGCGTAGCCGCCAGCCCGCTCGGGCCGATGTGCGTCCTGGCGGGGGCCGGCACCGGCAAGACCCGGGCTATCACTCACCGGATTGCCTATGGCGTGCTCTCCGGGGCCTACCAACCGCAGCGGGTGCTCGCCGTCACCTTCACGGCGCGCGCGGCCGGCGAGATGCGGACCCGCTTGCGTGGACTTGGCGTGGGTGGAGTTCAAGCCCGCACCTTCCACGCGGCTGCCCTGCGCCAACTGCACTACTTCTGGCCCAGCGTGGTCGGCGGCGCGGCACCCGAGGTGATGCCCAGCAAGATCGGTGTGGTCACCCAGTCCGCCCGCCGCCACGGGTTGCGCTCGTCCTCCAGTGAGTTGCGCGATATTGCCGCCGAGATCGAGTGGGCCAAGGTCTCGATGATCACCCCCGATTCGTATGCCGCCCGCGTCGCCGCCGAGCGACGCGAGCCGCCGGGGATGGACGCGACCGCGATGGCACGGGTCTTCCGGGGCTATGAGGAGCTGAAGTCGGAACGCGGCCTGATCGACTTCGAGGACGTGCTGCTGCTCATGGTGGGGATCCTCGCCGAGCACCCGGAGGTCGCCCGCGCGATTCGCGGCCAGTACCGACACTTCGTGGTTGACGAGTACCAGGACGTCAGCCGCCTTCAGCAGCGCCTGCTGGACCTGTGGTTGGGCGAACGCGCGGATCTGTGTGTCGTGGGCGATCCGGCCCAGACGATCTACTCCTTCACCGGAGCGAGTCCGCAGTTCCTGCTGAACTTCGGCCAACGCTTCCCGGGGGCGCAGACCGTCGAACTGGTGCGCAACTACCGGTCATCACCACAGGTGGTGCGACTGGCCAACCTCGTCCTCAGCACGCCCGGTGGCGGTCGCCGCAGTGGAGCCGTGGTGCTGCAGGCCCAAGGGGAGGACGGCCCGGCGCCGGAGTTGCGTGATTACGCCGATGACGTGAGCGAGGCGCATGAGGTCGCCGCCGCCATCGCGGCCCTGGTCAAGGGCGGTGAGCAGCCCTCGCGGATCGCGGTGCTATATCGCACGAATGGGCAGAGCGAGGCCCTGGAGACCGCGCTCGCCGAGCACGACATTGCCTACCTGGTTCGGGGTGGCGAGCGCTTCTTCTCCCGATCAGAGGTCCGCTCGGCCATCCTGCTGTTGCGGGGCGCGGCCAGGTCTGACGACGGCAGCGTGCCGCTCGGGACGCTGACCCGGGATGTGCTGAGCTCGGCAGGGTTGACCGCTGCGCCCCCGCGCGCCGGTGCGGTGCGGGCCGAGTGGGAGTCCCTTGAGGCGCTGGCACGGGTCGCCGAAGACCTCGTTGCGGTGTCCCCGCAAGCGCGCATGCGAGACCTGGTGGCCGAGCTCGATGAGCGGGCAGCAGCAGCCCATGCCCCCACGGTTGACGGGGTGACCTTGGCATCCCTGCATGCCGCCAAGGGCCTGGAGTGGGACACGGTCTTCATCGTCGGCTGCTCGGATGGCCTGATCCCGATCACCATGGCCGAGACGCCGCAGGAGATCGAGGAGGAGCGTCGGCTGCTCTATGTCGGGGTCACCAGAGCCCGTCGCCGCCTGGTGCTGACCTGGGCTGGCGCGCGCACCGAGGGTGCCCGCGCGTCCCGTCGTCCATCGCGCTTCTTGGACTCGGCCGCTCCCGTGCTGGGGGAGCGCGCCCGGTCCACGGCCAAGAGCGCTCGCAAGGTGTCGGCCAAGACTCGGGGGCGTGCGGCGCCCTCGGTATGCCGGGTGTGTGGTCGCGGACTGTCCAGCGCCAAGGAACTCACGGTCGGTCGGTGCACGACCTGTCCGGCGGGTTACGACGAAGCCCTTTTCGAGGCGCTGCGTGAATGGCGGCTGCAGACGGCTCGGGCCGCTGGGGTGCCGGCCTATGTGGTCCTCACCGATGCGAGCCTGACCGCGGTGGCTGAGACCCTCCCGAGGAGTGATCGCGATCTGCTCGGCATTCGCGGCATCGGTCAAGCCAAACTCGAGAGTTATGGCGCCGACCTTTTGGCCATTGTCTCGCCATTTTCGCCTTCGGAGTAGCAGATAACGCTGCGGCACAACGGCGTTCATGCACTGGCGCGCATGCGAGAAGCTTGCGCGAATTAATTGCGTTGCATTCTTCGCGGATCGGCACGTACCCTGACCGAAGTGCACGCGCCCGCGTGAGCATCAGTGATGACCGAACGATGAGCAGTGAGGAGGGTTGACCTTCATGGAGACAAAGTCGAAGTTGCCGGTGGCGATGAGCGCTGCCCGATACCGCCGCCAGATGTTCCGTGGAGCCAACCCGGCCCACGCAGTGACTGATCGTCGGTTCCAGGGGAGCAGTGTGTCCGGGTTCGATCGCGGCCCGGCCATCACCGGCACCTTCCCGATCGCGGGAGTCCTCTGTCCACGCCTCGAGGCGCCACCGGTTTAAGACCTGTGTGAGCCATCGAGGCCGCGGAACCCGACTCCGGGATCCGCGGCCTTTCTCTTTGTCCGCACCCGTCTCGCCCACCAGCCCACCAGCACGCTCAGAGCTCGAGGAATCTCATGACCGCCATCGCCACGCATCACCACCCACCGATAACCCACGACACCGCAGGAGGTGACGTCCCCGCCATGCTGACCGAACTTGTCCACCTGACCACCCTCGTCACCGACCCCCGGGCTGAGATCCCGTGCCGCGAGAACGACGCCGAACTCTGGTTCGCCCTTGAGCCAGCCGAGGTGGAGTTCGCCAAGGCACTATGCGGCACCTGCCCGCTGCAAGACGCCTGCCTCACGGGAGCGCTGGACCGGCGCGAGCCGTGGGGTGTCTGGGGTGGCCAGCTCCTCCTGCAGGGGGAGATCGTCGCCCGCAAGCGTCCCCGGGGACGCCCACGCAAGAACGACGTTGCCGCGTGAGCGGCGGCGTCCCACAGCTCATCTGAATTGGAGATCACCATGGAAAAGCGACGCTGGCATCAGCTTCGCCGCACCGTGCAGGAGCGTCGCGCCCACGAGGCGCAGCGCGTTGCTCGGGAAGCGGTACAGCAGGTGCGTCACGCTGAGCTGGTGCGAGCGCAAATGCGCTGAGCCCAGCACGTCCGAGGAGCGCCGCCGACCCCAACCGGGGCCGGCGGCGCTCGTCATCCCTGGCGCGGGCGCCTAGCCTTAGCCCATGGTGTCGTTGACGATCGCCCAGGACCCAGCCGCCGATCTGGTGCTCTCGCAGGACCCTTTCGCCCTCCTGGTCGGGATGCTCTTGGATCAACAGTTCCCGATGGAGCGGGCCTTTGCTGGCCCCGCGAAGATCAAGGATCGTTTCGGCACGTTGGATCCGGCGACGATCGCCGCTGCTGAGCCCGTGGCTTTCGCCGACCTGTGCGCAACGCCGCCCGCGGTCCATCGCTATGGGCGCTCGATGGCGGCGCGAATCCAGGCAGTGGCCGCGGTTGTCGTCGACAGCTATGGCGGTGATGCCGCCGCCATCTGGACCACGGCCAGTACCGGCCGCGAGCTGCATACCCGGCTTAAGGCATTGCCGGGCTTCGGGGACCAAAAGGCCAGGATCTTCACGGCCCTGTTGGCCAAGCAATTGGGCGTTCGACCCGATGGCTGGGAGCAAGCGGCCGGGGCGTATGCCGAGCCAGGCTCGTTTCGCTCGGTTGCCGATGTGGTGGATGTCGAGTCTTTGCAGAAGGTCCGCGATTTCAAGAAGGCCGCCAAGGCCGCAGCCAAGGCCTGATGGCGATGGGGGAGTCCGCGGGATTTCGTTCGGACCTGGTCTGCGCCACCTGCGGGACCACTCCCGTGACCCCCGATGCTGAGGCCGCCGCTCGGCTGACGTGGAGTCACGGCATCGAGAACTCTCGCCCACAGTGGACCTGCGAGACCTGCAGCCGAACCTACCTGCGCAGCATCGAGGGCAAGCTCGACTCGTCGTGGTGGTGAGGGTGAGTTAGCGGGCCGGTGGCAGCCGCGACTCATCGAGCCCCGGCAGATGGGCGCACATCAACTCACGCAAGGGCACCGTCCCGCCGATCTGGGAGAGCACCCCCAAGCCGCCGAGCCACACTCGGTGGATCAGGAGGTATTCCGGGGGCAGGTTGAGTTTGAGTCCGATGACGAAGGACGGCTTGCGCGGATCCTGGATCTGCGCGGCGGCCGAGCGCATCCAGTCCCGGCTGAAGGTGAATTCCTCATGCAGGATCGGGTCGACCAAGGGGCGCAGGTACTCCATGAGTGCGTCGGCATCGATCTCGACTCCTGGCCGGATGAAGCCATGCGAGCGCAGCCCTGCCGCCAAGGCCGAGGCATCCCCAGCCAGAGCGCAAGTCAGGATCTCGCCCATCGCCTCGGGCAGACCACCGGGCAGCCGGTTCACCGCCCCGAAATCCAGCACCCCCAACCTGCCGTCCGCAGTCACCCGGAAGTTGCCGGGGTGCGGATCCGCGTGCAGGAGTCGCGCGCGGTTCGGCCCTCTCAAGAGGAACTCGAGATAGAGCGAGGCCGCCTCATCGCGCTCAGCCGTGGTGCCCTCCGCGATGATCCGCGCCAGCGGGATGCCGTCGACCCACTCCGAGACGATGACGTGGGTGGAGTCGGCAAGCACATCGGGTACCAGGACATCGTCGTCATCGCGGAAGGCTGCCGCGACATGGCGCTGATGTCGAGCCTCGAGGCGATAGTCCAGTTCCTCGGTCACTCGCTCGCGGAGCTCGGCCATGATCGGCTTGATATCGATGCCAGGCAGGACCGTGCCCGCCATCCTGGCCACTCGCGAGAGTTGGCTGATATCGCTGAGCAATGCCTTGGCCGCGCCGGGGTACTGGATCTTGACGGCAACGGTGCGACCATCACGCCAGGTCGCCCTGTGCACTTGCCCAATGGACGCGGCGGCGGTCGGGACGTCATCGAATTCGATGAGCTTGGTCGACGCCCAGCGGGGCCCAAGTTCTCGGGCGAGGATGGCGTGGACGCGGTCCACGGGCATGGGGGGCGCAGTCTCCTGGAGTTTGGTCAGGGTTGCCCGGTAGGGCGCAGCCACCTCCTCGGGCATGGCCGCCTCCAGCACCGATAGCGCCTGCCCGAATTTCATGGCGCCACCCTTGAGTTGCCCCAAGACCGAGAAGAGTTGTTCGGCGGTGCGCGCTTGGACCTCGGCCGCAATGGCCTCGGCAGGCCGTCCGGCGACCCGCTTGCCGAGTCCCGCGGCCGTCCGACCCGCGTGCCCGAGAGGCAGCCCGACCAGTTTGGCGGTCCGGCTCAAGGCGCTCCCGGGGATCTCGGTCACGGGGCCATTGTGCCTTCTTTTGCCACCCGCAACGCCGCAAGCCCCCGGGATCGTTCCCGGGGGCTTGCGTCACGTCTGGGCTGACTAGCGCCCTAGCGCGTGGGCTCGGATCACTTGTTGCCGAGGATGCGGTTGAGGTTGGTGCCACAGGTGGGGCACTTGCCCTTGGCCATGCGGCGACCGTTCTCGGTCACCACAACCTTGCCCTCGGCCTCCTTCTTCTCCTTGCACTTCACGCAGTAGAACTCGCCCTTGTAGGTCTCGTCTGCCATAGGAACACCTCACGTTTCAGGTCGGAATGCCGTGTCTGCTGCACGGCCTGGACCGCTCAACCCTACGTCAGTGAGCGCACGCTTCTGGCCCGCTACACGCGCCACGCCGGGAGGACTGGAGGGCGCTCGCCCCATTTGCCTCACCCGTCACATCCGTTACACCGCCAGGTTCAGCAGGCGCCGCGCGGCAGCAATCAGACCGGCCAACTCCTCGCCAGATCGGGCGGGCAACTCCTCGCCATGAAACCAGCGCACGTCATGGCTCTCTGCGCTCACGACGGGGATGGCGCGGCGGGGCAGCACCGCGGCGAATCGCACGTCCAGGTGCTCACGGCACCGGCCGAAGTCCCCCTGGAGGGCGTGCCGGTCGAGTTGGGCGATCATCGTTGCTGGCTCGACGGCCAGCCCGGACTCCTCCGTGGCTTCCCGCCGGGCCGCAGCCCACAAGGAGGCGTCGGTGGGATCGATGTGGCCACCGAACTGAAACCAGGCGTTGGCCTTGCGGTGATGGGTGAGCAGCACGTGCTCGCCGGACTCATCAAGCACCAGGCAGGACGCGGTGAGATGGGCCGGCGGCCCGAAGCGAGCCATCCCGTCGGGATGCTCGCGCAGCAGCTGCAGGAAGTCACCGCGCAGCACTTCTTGCCCGGCATCCGGGGCAACCCACGACTGCAGTGCGGTCACGGCGGCGGCGTGTACCGCGGCATACGGATCCGCAGTCGCCATCAGGGGGTGCCGGTCTCGCCGCGCAGCAACGCGTCGAGTTCGGCGTCGAGGGCATCGACGGCGCCGGAGCTGCGCCGCTCGACATAGGCCAAGGGGTCATCGAGATCGGCCGCGCCGGGTGCCAGGTCAGGATGCTCCCAGGCCGCGTCGCGCAGGGCGCTGCCACCAGCCGCCTCGAGGGCGGCAAAGAGATTGGCGGCATCGCGCAGCCGACGGGGCCGGAGCTCGAGCCCCACGAGGGCGCCGAAGGTCTTCTCGGCCGGCCCGCCGGTGGCCCGACGTCGCCGAATCGCTTCGGCCAGGGCTTGGGCTGCCGGCAAGTGCTCGGCGCAGGCCCGACCGGCTACCACATCGACCCAACCTTCGACCAATGCGAGCGAGGTCTCCAGACGCTGCAGGGCCCGCTTCTGCGCTGGCGAGGGATCGATCGCGAAGAGTTGATCCTGGAGAGCTGCCTGGACCGCAGCCGGGTCCGAGGGGTCGATCGAGGCGACGGCGGATTCAATCCGCTCGGTGTCGATCGTGATATCGCCCGCGTAATCCCGAACAGCCGCCATCAGGTCCTCGGCGATCCAGCGGTGCGTCGCAAAGAGTCGCGCCCGGGCCGTCTCACGGACCGCGAGGTAGAGCCAGACGGCGGGCTCATCGACGCCGAGGCCGGTCGCGAAGTCCTTCACCGACGTCGGCAACAGAACGACCACCCGATCATCAACCACCGGCAGGCCCATCTCGCATCCGGTGAGGAGCTCGCCCGCCAGAGTCCCCACACCCTGGCCCAATTGCATCGAGAAGAGCCCGCCGTGCAGCCGTCGAAGCATGGGCTGCACCTGATCCATGGCGCCTTCCGGAAGCATCCCCATCCCGGGGATTTCCACGCCGCCCAACTGCTCCAGCTGTCCACCGACGGCCGTGCTCACGGCGTCGCCGACGCCACGAGCGATCGGGCCGACCACATCGCACCACAGCGGCATACTCGCCTCGATCCAGGCCGCCCGGCTCCATGCCTCTCCCCGGGGTGCGTGTGAGGGCAACTCGGTGGCCGCGTCGAGCCAGAGCTCGGCGACGCGCACACTCTGCTCGGCTTGCGACTGATCCCGCGTGCTCGGGCTCGGGTCGCCTTGGCTGGCGCAGACATTGCGCGCGAGATTGGTGGCCGCCTCTTGATTCACCGGGGCGTCGTCGCCGCCGCCCCCCGCGAACAGCGACTGCACCTGCTGCATCATGGCGCCGAGCGTGGCCGGATCCATGGACGCCAAGCCGGATTGGGTGATCATCTGGCGAAGTTCGGGCGGCAGCGGCATCCCACCGGTCAGCGAGGACAGCATCTGCTCGATCGCCGGTGGCAACTGCGGATCCTCGTCGCTGGGCTCGGGCGCCCTGCCCACGGGTGGCTCGCTCACGGGGGTTTCTCCTTGGCCTAAGTGAGAGGATGTGGTCTCATCGTCTAGCCAACCACGGGACACCCTGGATTCGTTCCGGGTGACCCTCGACCTCTCAGGGGGCGTAGTGCCGCACAGCACGGATGCCGCCGTCGTCCTGTGCGACCTTCGGGACGCGGCGCTGTCGGTGGACGACGTCCTCGCGGCCGTGCGACACCCTTCCTGCGGGGGCGTCACGCTCTTCGTCGGGGTCGTCCGCGATCACGATCAGGGTCACGACGTGCGCGAATTGGATTACTCGGCCCACCCGACGGCATTGACCGCCATGGGCGAGGTATGCCGGGTGGTCGCCGAGCGTCACCCGGGCGCCCGCGTCGCCGCCATCCATCGGGTGGGTGAGCTTGCGGTGGGCGACCTCGCCGTCGTGGTTGCTGCCGCAGCACCGCACCGAGACCTGGCGTTCGCCGCGTGCCGCGACCTCATTGACACGCTTAAAGGCACCGTGCCGATCTGGAAGCACCAGCTTTTCGCGGATGGGGGCTCTGAGTGGGTGGGGCTTCCGTGACCACTTCGGTGATCGAAGCCGAGGATCCTTTCCGCGTCAGCCGCACCCCGCGGACCTTTGCCTACATCACGCTCTTTGTGGTGGTGCTCCTGGCGGCGGCGATGCTCGTGCGCGTGCCCTATGTCGTGATGAAGCCCGGTCCGACCACCAACATCCTGGGCGCGATCAGCGGACCGGGTGAGGACAAACCCGTGTTGTCGATTTCGGGCGCCACCACCTACCCCACGACCGGCGAGTTGATGTTCACCACCGTGCTGGTCGAGGGCGGACCTGGTCGGTCGGTCTCGGCTATGGACCTTCTTGTGGCCTGGCTGACGCCCTCCCAAGTGGTGCTCCCGGAGGAGCAGGTGTATCCGCCGGGACAGACCCAGGAGCAGGCCAAGGAGGAGGGTGCCGCCGAGATGGCGAGTTCTCAGGAGGTCGCCGCGACCGTCGCGCTGCGGGAACTCGGCCAGAAGGTGCCCGAAAAGGTCTCGGTGGCCGAAGTCCCCCAGGATTCCCCGAATGCCGCGATCCTGCGGGCGGGCGATACCTTCGTCGCGGTCGATGGAGTGCCGCTGACCTCGGCGGATCAACTACGCAGCGCGATCAGCGCTACGAAGGCCGGGGCCACCCTTCCGCTCACCATCCGCCGCAAGGGTGTCGAACAAACCGTTGACGCCCACACGGTGGATTCGGGTGGGCGGGCTGTCATCGGGGTTTACCTCACCCTGGACTATGACCTGCCGTTCACAGTGGCGATCAATGCCGGTGGGGTCGGTGGGCCGTCGGCTGGGCTGATGTTCTCGCTGGCGATCGAGGATGCGCTCACGCCGGGCGCCGCCACAGGTGGCAAGGCCATCGCGGGCACCGGGACGATGTCCGCCGACGGGAGCGTGGGGCCGATCGGCGGCATACAGCAAAAGATGGTGGGCGCGCAGAACGATGGTGCCGAATGGTTCCTGGCCCCGGCGGAGAACTGTTCCGAGGTCGTCGGGCATGTCCCCGATGGCATGCGCGTGGTGCGCATGGCCACATTTGCGGAGGGCTGGGCGGCCGTGAAGGCGATTTCGCAGGGCACAGCAGCGAGTCTGCCGACCTGCACCTGAGCCGCCCCACCTTTCCGCGCGGTCGAGGTGATACCGCGCGGTTTCCCCGGCGAGTTCACCTCGAATGCCGCTGCGAATGCCGCTAGTCGAGCGTCGCCTTGAGCGCTGCCAGCAGTCCAGGCGCGATGCCGCGATCCATGGCTACCCGGTCATCTCGGTCGTTGGCACGTTGCCGGAGCAGACAGGTCTCCCGGCCATCGCGCGTTGCTGCCGCGACCAAGCGGACATCCGCGCGATCGGGGTGCGCCGCCAGAGCCTGCAGGGCCGCGGCCGGGTCTTCGGGCAATGCGGCCTCGACCTCGGGCGGTACCACGATGCGTTCCAGGGCGATCAGCACGCCCACCACTGCTGGCGGCCAAGCCAAACGTGCCAGCAGGTCCTCGATGCCGTCATGCTCCGGGATGTCATCCTGCTCGACCGCGCTCAGGGCGCCGGGCGCTGAATCCGACAGGCTGGTCGATGAGGCCAGACCTGGCTGAGCCGCCACGAGCTCCGCGGTGGGGACCAGGGCAAAGAGGCGCACTGGTTGGTCCCACCCTGCCCCTGCAACGAAGCGCTCGGTCTCGAGGGCGGCGATGGCCACCGGGTCGGTCACCGCGATGGCATTGGGTTCAGGCATGCTCACCGCTCCATCCTGCCTGACAGGAAGGCAGGGCACGTCAGGTATCCGAGGTACGTTGGACCTTCACAGACGGACGGCAGCAGGAGCGACGCGGGTGAGTGGTTCGGACTTCGTGGTGAACGGTCCCGACGAGGAGGGTCCGCAGGAGCCGGGTGGCCAGCAGCCGCCACAGGGTCCGCGGGCACCCAGGCCGGGCCTGCAATTGAGGCGGCCCCGGCGCAGCCCGCTCACCATCACCCTGCTGATCCTGGGCGTGCTCGCATTCCTGGCGACAATCGGCGCCGAATTGCTGACCGACAGTTGGTGGTTCGATTCGGTCGGATTTGGCAAGGTCTTCATCACCGAACTCGGCACCAAGGCCCTGATCTTCGGGGTTGCGGCGCTGCTCACTGCGGGCATCGTCGGCGCCAGCATGTTTGTCGCCTACCGCACGCGGCCGTTCGAAATCCCGATGACTCCGAGCCAGCAGGTCCTCGAGCAGTACCGCCAAGCCATCGAACCCGTCCGCAAGGCGGCTGCCATCGGCATCCCGGTCATCCTCGGGCTGCTCGCTGGCGCTGGCTCGATCGGGGCCTGGAAGACCTACCTGCTCTGGCGGGGTGGAGGTTCCTTCGGCGTGCAGGATCGCTTCTTCGGGGAGGATGTCGGCTTCTTCGTCTTCACCCTGCCGTGGCTCAGCTTCTTGGTGAGCTTCTTCTCGGTGGTACTCGGCTTGGCCCTCCTCGGTGGCCTCTTCACCCAGTACGTCTACGGCGGATTCCAGTTGCCGGGACGTGGCCGCACAACGCCGGCGGCCTTCATCCAGCTGGCGGTTCTTGGCGCGCTGCTGGCTGTCCTGCGCGGGGCGTCGTACTGGCTGGACCGCTACTTCCTCACTACCGAGCGCGGAGCCCTGGCCTCGATCACCGGCATCACCTACAGCCGGGAGAATGCCCAGGTTCCTGCGCAGACCATCCTGGCGATCGCCGCCTTGGTGTGCGCCGCGCTCTTCCTGTCGGCGATTTGGACGCGCAGTTGGCGGCTGCCGCTCACCGGGGTCGCGCTATTGGTCGTCACCTCTCTGGTCGTCGGCTCGATCTACCCACGCTTGCTGCAGAGCTTCAAGGTCAAGCCTTCCGAACTCTCCCTCGAGTCGCCGTACATCGATGCCAATATCGCCGCGACTCGGACGGCCTACGGTCTGGATCGGATCAAGACGGTCGCCAACCCCACGGATGTGGTCACCGAGCCGGCGGCATTGCGCGAAGCGGCCTCGGAGATTCCCGGCATACGAATCATCGACCCCACCTTGGTCTCGCCGAGCTTCCGGCAGTTCCAGTCACCGCGGCAGTATTACGCCTTCCCGGACACGCTGGACGTCGACCGGTACACCATCGACGGCAAGGTTCGCGATGTCGTCGTCGCGGTCCGCGAGCTGAGCCTCGATGGGGTGCCCGAGAGCCAGCGCAACTGGATCAACGACCACACCGTCTACACCCACGGGTATGGCTTCGTTGGAGCTTACGCCAATGAGCGCACCGGCGAGGGAGATCCGAGATTCTTCGAAACCGGCTTGGGCACCGGTTCGCTGGGCGACTACGAGCCGCGGATCTACTTTGGTGAGCTGTCACCGACGTACTCAGTTGTCGGGGCCCCATCTGGCGCTCAGCCGCGAGAGTTCGACGTCCCAGAGGCGGGCGACAATACGCCCCAGCGGACCAACACCTACCAGGGCACGGGGGGCGTGCCGGTGGGCTCCGCGCTCGCCAAGTTTGCGTATGCCGTGAAGTACCGCGAGTTGAACTTCTTCCTCTCCGACACCCTCACGTCGCAGTCGCGCATCCTGGACCACCGGGCCCCCATCGAGCGCGTTGAGCGGGTCGCACCCTGGCTCACGCTGGACGGGAATGTCTATCCCGCGGTCGTCGAAGGCCGAGTTCAGTGGATCGTGGACGGGTTCACCACGAGCGCGACCTACCCCGGCAGCCGCCATACCGACCTCGGCGATGCCACCTCGGACTCGGTGACGGAGCGCTCGCGGGTGGTCTCCACCGGCTCCGGCCTGGTCAACTACATGCGTAACTCGGTCAAGGCCACCGTGGACGCCTTCGATGGCACCGTGAAGTTGTACGCCTGGGACGAGCAGGATCCGATTCTCAAGGCGTGGCAGTCGGTCTTCCCGGGGACGGTGCAGCCGCGCTCGACCATGTCCGGCGACCTGATGTCGCATATCCGCTATCCCCAGGACCTGCTCAAGGTTCAGCGGCAACTGCTCACGGAGTACCACGTCACCGATGCGGCGGCCTTCTACTACGGCTCGGACCGGTGGCGGGTGCCCAAGGACCCCAACCACAACAGCCAAGACCAGCCGGTCTACTTCCAGTCGCTGGCGATGCCGGACCAGCAGACGCCGGCGTTCTCACTGACGACCACCTTTGTGCCACTGGCCAATAGCGAAGGCAGCCGCGAGATCATGCGTGGCCTGCTCGTCGTGGATGCGGACGCGGGGTCAAAGGCCGGTCAGCCTTCGGATCAGTTCGGCACGCTGCGCTTGCTGTCCTTCCCCGGTCGCTTCAGCGGTCCGGCCCAGGTGCTCAATCAGATCCAGACCTCGCCGGAGCGATCCCAGAACCCGGCCGAGACGCAGAACCTCTCGACCTACATCACCCAGAACTCTCAGTCGGGCAAGATCCTGTCCTTTGGCAACCTGCTGACCTTCCCGTTGGCGGGCAACCTGCTGTACATCCAACCGGTTTTCGTGCAGCAGTCCAAGGCGGCTGGGTCTTTCCCGCAGAACAAGATCACGGTGGCGGTCTACAACGACAAGGTCGCCTGGGGTGACACCGTCGAACAGGCGTTGAACGGGCTTTTCGGCAAGGGCGCGAGCACGCCCACGCAGCCTGGAGGTACACCTCCGCCGGCGAGCCAGACCGACGCTGAACGGCTCGCGTCGGCCTTGGCCGATGCGCAAAAGGCGTACGACGAGAGCCAAGTGGCGCTGCGCAAGGGTGACTTCACGGCATACGGCGAGGCGCAGAAGCGGTTGGCGGCGGCGCTGGAGCGCGCGCGGGCGGCTGCGCCGGGTGCGTTGCCAGGCACCTCCCCGCAGCCGTCCAACTCGCCCTCGGGCTCGCCCTCTCCCACGGCGAGTCCATCCCCCACGGGCTAGCCGGGCAGGCGATTTGGTATGCCGCGAGCGCTCACGTACCCTTGAGGAACCGAGCGGTCGGGCAACCGGCCACTCACTCGACGCGGGGTGGAGCAGCTCGGTAGCTCGCCGGGCTCATAACCCGGAGGTCGCAGGTTCAAATCCTGTCCCCGCTACTGGCAGGGCCCCTGACCTGGGGATATGTACTCACCGGGTCAGGGGCCCTTCATGTTGTTACCTGCAAAGTCACCTGTACGGGTCACTCAAAGGAGTTCCGCCAGGCTTGACTTGTCACCTTCAAAGTCTCGACCCAGGTACACCGAAGCGGTCATGCCGGGATCGGCATGACCGAGCTGATCGGCAATCTTGACGATGGGCACGTTCGCCTCGTGCAGCCACGTGGCCACAGAGCGGCGCAGGCTGTGCATGGTCGCCCAGTCCAACCCTGCACCTCGAAACACCTCAGCCAAGGCACCGGCATTATTGCTCTGCTGCCACTTGCGCTCGGGGTCCGTTCCGCTCGGACTGGGAAAGACGTAGCCCACGCCAGGGCCCGCGTCATGGCGAGCCCTCAGGCGGTCCTGTAGCCAGGCTGGAAGGTTGAGCCACCGCGGTCCTCGACGTCGTGGAGCGCGAAGGGTTCGAGGTGGTCGCCGACGAGATAAGTGCCCAAGTCAAGGCCGGACTCGCCGGACCCGTCGAGGCTCTCTACCCCCAGCTCGTCCGCTGACGTTCAAACCTGTGCCGGTGCCAACGTCACTGAGGAGGTAGCGCTACCCGAGCTAGGGCCGCCTCATGCGAGATCAATGCCGCCTCGCGGTCTGCCCCTAGACCGACGCAGAAGGTCACGCCCATGGGCACCAAGACCTGCCGTACCGGATCGTCGAACTCGACGAAGTGGCTGGCCAGCTCCAAAGTGATGTAGCCGTGGACAAAGCTCCACAACGCGCCCGCCGCGGCCGTTGGGTCGTTGATCGACAGTCCGGCCGAGACCCCGAGACGCGCTGCAGCTTCGGTGACGTGGACATAGGCGGCGCGGAACGCCGGGGAGTGCCCGGCCAGGTGCGCGCTCGTCCCTTCCGCCGGGCGATAGGTGGCGCGGCGTGAGAGGCCGAACATCGCGTCATACAGGTGCGGGTTGCTGCGGGCGTAGGCCAGGGTCGTGAGCGCCATCGTGAACAGATCGGCCACCGGGTCGTCGGTGACGTCCAAACGTGCGAAGGCGCTGCCGATCTCGTTGAAGCCGTGGTCCACCACGGCGTTGACGAGCTCGGGCACGCCCCCGAAGTAGTTGTAGACGACCATGGTCGACATCCCGGCCTCCGCAGCCACCGTGCGTGCCTTGACCGCACCGGGCCCCTGCGTGGCGAGCAGGGAGATCGTCGCAGCGATCAAACGCTCGGGAATGCCGTTGGAAGGGGATTCCGTAGCGATCGTGTCCTCGGCCATGGAGCTATCGTTCCAAACCCGCAGCAGGGATCTGCGCCATCGCATGCTCGGCGAGCGCCGTGATCGTCAATGCTGGGTTCACGCCCGGGTTTGCCGGGAGCGCGGCAGCGTCGCAGACGATCATGTTGCGGTAGCCGAACACGTTGAGATTCGCGTCGACGACACCGGTGGAGGCGGTTGCGCCGATCGCGGCGCCTCCCAGGACGTGGGCGGTCATCGGCCTGTTGCCCAGCGCCTCGAACACGCTGCTCTGGGCGATGCCGCCGGTCCGTTCGGCGAGCCACGTGGCCACCTTGTGCCCGGCGTCGATGTAGGTCGGCGCGGGCCGGTCCGCGTCGACCTGGGACACGATCCGGTAGCCCCGCCGCAACCGGCGACGTTTGGCCTCGAAGCGGATCGCGTTGTCGCGGGGCTGCATGACGAGCATCATCAGCGTCCGGCTGCTCCAGCCCGAACGCAGGGTTGCGAGACATCGCGCAGGGTGACGGGCCACGGAACCGGCCCACTTCACGAGTCTGCGCAACCTGCCGCCGTCGCCGACCAGGACCGTGAAGAGCAGTCGCATGAAGTCGCCGCGGGGGCCGTAGGTGAGGAACTCGATCTGGGTGTCGCCGTCGATGATCACCCGGCTGCTGGCGGTGACGTCCCGCCAGGTCCCGATGTCGGACGGAAGCAGGACCGACAGCACTGCCTCGCTGTTGGTGCGCACGAGCGCACCGAGCCGGTCGCTGATCCCCGGGAGCGACCCGCGGTGCTTGCAGTCCGCGAGAAGCTCGTTGGTCCCCACGGTGCCCCCGGCGAACACCACGCCACCGGCTGTGAACGTGTGAGTGTCGCGGCCGACCAGCCTGCCCGGACGGCGGGTCGTGATCATGTATCCGTCGGCACCGTCGGCTGCCCCCAGCGGAGCCACATCGACGACCTCGCGCTCCGGATGGATCTGCGCGCCTGCCTTCGTCGCGAACCACAGGTAGTTCTTGGTCAGTCGGTTTGCGGCACCGGTACGGCATCCGGTCATGCACTCGCCGCAGCGGGTGCAACCGGTTCGGTCGGGTCCGGTGCCGCCGAAGTAGGGGTCGGGCACCGTCTTTCCCGGCTCACCGAAGAACACGCCCACGGGAGCAGGCGCGAATCCGTCGCCGCCTTCGAAGTGCTGGGCGACCTCACGGGTCAGTCCCATGGTCACCGACTCCCAGGGAGTCGTGGCGACTCCGAGCATCCGCTCAGCCTCCGCGTAGCGACCGTCCAGTTCGTGCTTCCAATCAGCCAGATCGCGCCACTGCGCGTCGTCGAAGAACGGATCCTGTGCGCGGAACAGGACGCCGCCGTACACCAGGCTCCCGCCGCCGACACCGGTCTGCGTCGAGCTAAAGACATGGCCGAACAAGACGTTGCGCATGATCCCGCGCAAGCCCACCGCGGGCGCCCAGACGAAGCGACGCCGGTCGGAGGCCGAGCGCGGCAAGTCTTGGTCGGCGTAGTCGCGCCCCCGCTCGATCACCGCGACGCGGTAGCCCTTCTCGACCAGGCGCATCGCGGCGACGCTGCCGCCGAAACCTGAACCGACGATGACCCAGTCGTAGTCGGGCTTCGTGACTCTGCTCATGGTTCTCCTCGATTGGTTGCCCGGCCACGATAACTTCGTTATCCTCGTGAAATCAAGCAGCGCGAAGGCGCCCGTCGCAAGGACTCGTCATGGCACAAGAAGTAAGAGGAAACCTCGACATCGAGGACCGCGGGCCGGTCCTGATCGCCCGGATCGACGGGGGACCGCTGGGCCTGTTCGGTAACGACATCGCCGAGCAGCTCGACGCACTTGTCGACCGCGCCGACGCCGATCCCGACATCCAGGCGGTCGTCTTCACTGGGACTCACCCCGGCCGCTTCGTCTCCCACGCCGAAGTGCGCTGGCTGCAAGAAGGAGGCGCCACGGTCCCTTCGGTCGGCGTGAAGGGCGCCTCAGCTCTGGCGCATGTTGCCCGCGGCGTCAACCGTGCCGGCGGCATGAAGGGCGCACTCGGCAAGACCCCGCTGTGGCCCGCGGTCCAGCTCGAACGGGTCCACCAGACGTTCTTGAAGATGAACCGCAGTGGCGTCATCTTCATCGCCGCACTCAACGGCTCGGCGCTCGGCCTCGGCGCGGAGTTCAGCTGGGCCAACGACCTGCGCGTGATGCCCGAGGGTGACTACTTCATCGGCCAGCCCGAAGTCCTCCTGGGGATCATGCCCGGCGGGGGAGGCACACAGCGACTGCCGCGACTCGTCGGCAACCACAAGGCGCTGGTCGCGATCCTGTCCGGCCAGCCCTTCACTCCTGCTCAAGCACTGGAGATCGGCGCGGTCGACGACGTCGTCGCACCCGAGAAGGTCCTGGACCGCGCACTGGAGCTCGCAGCGTCCCTCGGGTCCCGGCCGAAGACTTCGCGTGCAGCGATCAAGCGTGCCGTCTACTTCGGCGGATCGACCGACCTCGAGGAGGGCCTGCACATCGAGCGCTCGGAGTTCCTCGCGACTGCGCTGTCCAAGATCGGCCAGGAACTCATGCTCGACTACATGGCCAATACCGAGGCCAGCGGCGAGCTGCCGCTCTACCAGCCTGGCGTCTTCGAGCAAGTACTCGCAGCAGGTAACACCCGAGGCGCCGGCGCCCCGACGGCAGGGGCGAAGGCATGAACAAGCACACGGTCGCCCGCCACGACATCACCTTCGACTCCAACGGCGACACCTGTTCGGCCTGGCTCTTCCAGCCCGACGGCGTCGACAACCCGCCGCTGGTCATCCTCGGCCACGGCCTGGGCGCCACCAAGGAGATGGGCCTGGACGCCTTCGCCCAGCGATTCGCCCAAGCGGGTATCGCCGCCATGGCCTTCACCTACCGGCACTTCGGCGACTCGACCGGCCAACCGCGCCAGCTTCTCTCCATCAAGCGCCAGCTCGCTGACTGGGACGCGGCCATCGCCCACGCCAAGACGCGCACCGACATCGACGGCACCCGCATCGCGGTGTGGGGCAGCTCCTTCGGTGGCGGCCACGCCATCATCGTCGCCTCGCGCCATCCCGAGCTGCGCGCCGCCATCTCACAGTGTCCGTTCACCGACGGCATCGCCTCAGCCCGCGCGCTCGGTCCGGTGGGAACGATGCGCCTGCTTCCCGTGGTCGCCCAGGACGTCCTCGCCAGCGCGCTGCGGAAAGACCCCGTGCTGGTCAAGCTCGCCGGTTCACCGGGCGAGCGAGCGCTCATGACCGCACCCGACGCCCTGCCGGGTTACCTGGCACTCGTGCCCGAAGGTGTCACCTTCATCAACGAGGTCGCTGCCCGGGTCGCGCCAACCATCACCCGGCACCGTCCCGGCAAGGCAGCGAAGAACGTCAGGATGCCGATCCTGTTCTGCGTCCCCGAGCACGACTCCGTGACACCGCCCGAAGAGACCGTCGCTTACGCGAAGACGGCGCCCAAGGCCGAGATCCGCCGGTACGAGGCCGGGCACTTCGACATCTACCTCGGCGCTCCGTTCGAGGCTGTGGTCGCCGACCAGACCGACTTCCTCCTGCGCCACCTCAAGGACATGTCATGACCTTCGCGTCCCTTCCTGACCGCCGCGCAGCCGCCGAACCCGGCGCTCCGGCCGTCGCCGATTCCAGCCAGACGCTCACCAATTCCGACCTCCTCGGTCAGGTTCGCTCCGTCGCCGCCCAGCTCGGGCAGCTCGGAATCGGCGCGGACGACGTCGTTGCCCTCCGGCTCACAAACCGGGTCGAGTTCGTCGTCCTGCTCTTCGCAGCTTGGCGCATCGGGGCAACGATCACGCCGGTCAATCCGGCCCTCACGTCCGGCGAGGTGGCCCGCCAGCTCGCCGACTCGGGCGCGAGACTCCTCGTCACCGAGGACGACAGTGACCCGGTCGAGGGCATCGTCTGCCTCCCGGTCTCCGAACTCCGCTACGACCTGGCGACCACGGACGACGCAGGGGTTGTCGACGACCCGGCGCGGTTGGCGCTCCTTATCTACACCTCGGGGACCACCGGCGTGCCCAAGGGTGTGATGCTCGACCACGCCAACCTGGATGCCATGACCGAGATGGGACGCGAAGGACTCAAGCTCGGCCCCACGGACAGGTGCCTGCTGATCCTCCCGCTCTTCCACGTCAACGGGATCGTCGTCAGCGTCCTCTCGCCACTCCTCGTCGGCGCCAGCGTCGTCATCGCAGAACGGTTCAACCCAGCCAGCTTCTTCGAGACGGTCGAGAAGGTACGACCGACCTTCTTCTCCGCCGTGCCGACGATCTACAGCATGCTCGCCGCCTTGCCGGACGAGATCCAGCCCGACACCTCCTCCGTCCGTTTCGCCGTCTGCGGGGCCGCCCCGGCCCCGGCCGAACTCCTCACCACGTTCGAAGAGCGATACGGCTTTCCGCTCGTCGAGGCGTACGGCCTCTCGGAAGCGACCTGCGGATCGGCCATCAACCCCGTCGACGGCATTCGCAAGGCCGGCACGGTGGGACTGCCCTTCCCCGGACAGGAACTGCGCATCGTCAACCTCGAGGGAACCCCGCTACCGCAGGGCGAAGTCGGCGAGGTCGTCGTCAGTGGACCGAACGTGATGCGCGGCTACCTGGGACGTCCGGAGGAGACCGCCGCCGTATTGACCGACGGCTGGCTCCGCACCGGAGACATCGGCTTCCTTGATGAAGGCGGCTACCTCACCATCGCGGGGCGCTCGAAGGACATGATCATCCGCGGTGGCGAGAACATCTATCCCAAGGAGATCGAGGACGTCCTCGCGCTCCACCCAGATGTCGTTGCCGCTGCCGTGATCGGCGTGCCGGACGAGAAGTGGGGCGAGGTTGTCGTGGCGTTCGTCCAACCTCGACCGGATGCCCTCGTGGAACCCGAGTCGCTCAAGGCACTCTGCCGCGAGCACCTCAGCAGTTACAAGCGCCCCACGGCGATCCACGTGATGGACGCGCTACCCACCAACGCCGTCGGCAAGCTGGACAAGAACTCGCTGAGGTCAGTTGCCCCGGTCAAGGGTTGACCGCGATGCGCTCGGAGTTGGGTCGAGGTCTCTTTCACAGTCGATGGGACATCGAGTTGATCGCGCTCGGTCTGACCGGAGAGTGCCGCTTCGACGGCTTTCAAGGGCGGCTCGGCATCTCGCGCAAGGTGCTCGCCGAGAGGCTTCGTCGCCTGGTGGCCGAGGGCATCTTCGAACGGCGGCGCTATCAGTCAAGACCGGAGCGGTACGAGTACGTGCTCCCCCCAAGGGCAAGGGGCTGCGGGGAGCCATTGACGCGACAGTGGCTTGGTCGGTCGAGTGGAATTCGCGCGAGACGGTTGTGGGATGGGCTCGGAGACCGACTGGATGTCGCTGTCGATGGGCGCGGAGACCTGCGCGGTGGCGAGAAGGAAGATCACCACCAGCACGACCTTGGAGATGATGAGCGCGATCACGAACGATGCCCACTTGCTCACCCAGGTGCGGGTGTGGTCCCAGCTCGATCCGGCCATGGCGACGGGAGCGAACACGATCGCGATAAGCAGGAGCGCCTTGCGGACGAGCAGGCTGATCCACACGATGCCCGCTGCGCCGATGGCAAGGCCGGCGATGAAGATAGTCAGGATTGCGCCCGCGCCGGGGGCAGCGAGGTTGAGGCCGACGAGTCCGGTGGTGAGTAGGGCGATGCGGTCGCCCATTTGGTCCATGTTGGTGGCTAGGGTTCGATGCGTGGGACACAAGGAGCCGATGTCGATCGCCGCTGCTCTGCGGCAGATCCAGGAGCACAAGCTGATCTTGCCGGCCATCCAGCGAGAGTACGTCTGGAGGCCATCGCAGGTCGTGCGGGTCTTCGACTCCGTGATGCGCGGCTATCCGGTAGGGAGCTTCCTCTCGTGGAAGGTGGCGCCCGAGACCATCAGCAAGTTCAAGTTCTACGGCTTCATGAAGGACTACAGCGCCTTCAACAACCGGCACAACCCCGTCGTAGACATTCCGACGGATCGCGAGGTCGTCGCGGTGCTCGACGGGCAGCAGCGCCTGACCTCGCTCAACATCGGGCTTCGCGGAACGTACGCGTACAAGATTCATGGCGGCTGGTCGAACAAGGCTTGGTCATACCCAGAACGACGGCTCTACCTCAACCTCCTGGGAGAGGCCCCGGAGAACGAGCTCGGACTGAAGTACCACTTCCAGTTCCTCACTAAGGACGACCTCGAAGCGGCTGCAGACGACGACACGAAGACGTGGTTCCCCGTGTCCGAGATCTTCGACTCGGGCGAACCTGCGGCCATGATGCAGATCCCGGCTAAGTACGGCGTGGGCAACAACGAGACAGCCGTAGCCTTGGTCGCGAAACTGTGGCAGGAGATTCACCACAACGCGAGCCTTCACTTCTACGAGGAGGACGTGCAGGACATCGAGCGCGTGCTCGACATCTTCGTTCGGGTGAACTCCGGCGGCACGGTCCTTTCCTATAGCGACCTGCTTCTGTCCATCGCAACGGCACAGTGGGAGGGCGACGCCCGTGCGGCCGTTCACGGTCTGGTGGACTCTCTCAACCAGACCGGGATGGGCTTCAACTTCTCTCGCGACACCATCCTGAAGTCGGGCCTCGTCCTCGCCGACGTAGGAGACATCGGCTTCAAGGTCAAGAACTTCACGACCGCCAACATGGCCAAGCTCGAAGCCGACTGGGACGTCATGAGCACCTCCCTTCACGTGGCCGTGGGGCTCCTCAGTGACTTCGGACTTTCAGGTGGAGCGCTCACGGCAGACAGCGTTCTCATCCCCGTCGCGTACTACGTCCACCATCGGAAGCTCGGACACTCCTACCGGGAATCGCCGAACACTCGCGAGGACCGTGAAGCTCTCCGGTCGTGGGTACTTCGGTCGCTGATCGTGCGGGGCATCTGGGGCTCTGGTCTCGACACTCTCCTGCGCGACTTGCGGGAGGTCATCAAGGCCCAGGGATCGACTTCGTTCCCGCTGGCCGCCGTCGAGAAGGCGATGGCATTGCGCGGCAAGTCTCTCGCTGTTACGGATGCCCTGATCGAGGACGTCCTCGCGCTTGAGTACGGCAAGGCCCGCACATTTGCAGTCCTCGCCACGCTCTTCCCGCACGTCGACACTCGCAACGTCTTCCACGTCGATCACGTCTTCCCGGCTGCACGGTTCGATAGGAAGGCCCTTGCGTCCCTGACGGCCGACGACGGAACCCCCAAGTTCTCGGCGGAGCACATCACTGAGTTGATCGAGCTGCGGGACACGCTGCCCAACCTTGAGCTATTGCCAGGCCTGGAGAACATCGGGAAGTCCGACCAGGCACCAGACGACTGGCTTGCGGCGGAGTACCCCTCACAGGACGACCGCAGTGCGTTCCTTGCGCGCAACGCGCTGCCCTCGACGCTGCCTCACTCGATCGACGAGTTCATGGCCTTCTACAAGCAGCGTCGAGGCAGTCTCGTTGCTCGCATCCAGGACAAGCTCAAGACCCAAGGGTCAGAGCCGAGCGCAAGCGAAGAGGACTTGTCGGAGGTGGCCCTTGATGAGGCTCTCGCCGAGGGCGACGACGAGGGCTGACCATAGGTGAGTGGGCCCTGGAGAGATTAGGAACGCGGCCACCTACAGGCCACTTACCGGTCCGACCTAGCCCGTGCTCTCCCAGTACACTCCGTAGTGGACTGTGAGGTCCTCCCGTGTAAATCCGAGGAGCTCCACGATCTTCCGAACGTGTCCGTGGTGGCGGCAGGAAGCCGGAGGTCGCAGGTTCAAATCCTGTCCCCGCTACCATCACGGTCGAGGTGAAAACGCCGGGAAGTCCCGGCGTTTTCACCTCGATTGCCGCATAGGGTGCTCCTTATGCCGCTGGCCTACCCGATCCACGAGCGCACCCTGGCCAATGGCCTAAGGGTCATCATC